>Ga0209370_1000360_pt1 | contig 68444 bp, 86 predicted proteins | sample AgamicAtPrz_FD_187164 | JGI IMG/M metagenome (GOLD analysis project Ga0209370, IMG submission 187164) | Agave microbial communities from Guanajuato, Mexico - At.P.rz (SPAdes) (version 2) | ecosystem: Host-associated > Plants > Phyllosphere > Phylloplane/Leaf | place: Guanajuato, Mexico...
ACAGAACGTGGCACCGGAAATCCCCGGTTCAGCCGGCTTCAGGGCAAAAACAATCTGCGCTCCGGTGAATCGTGATTTTTTCACCGGCACCACCTCCGTTCAGGGAGTGTGGATCATGCCGGCATTCCGTTTCTGAGTGGTGCAGGATTTCGGGTCAGGGTCATTATGAACTGTTTGAGCATGGGAGGAGCGTGTGGGCACACCACGATTTACACCTGAATTTAAGGAAGAAGCCGTCCGTCAGATAACGGAGCGGCTATTCCTTTACTGAAGTATACGACTGTCTGGGCGTTTCTGTGCCCGGTAATCCCTCCATTTTTAACCGGGCAGATGAGTAGAATCGGATAAGCGCTGAATATGCTGCATTGGTATGAAGCCATTCAGTGCCATATTCGGTCGTTCATGATTATAGAACCATTGCCATTGTGTGGCGTATTCCTGGTCGGCGGTCCTCTTCTTCAGGCTCTTTGAGTCTGCTCATCCGTGCAGCATCCATCCCGCCAAACTTTGAGCGCCATTTATAAAAACTGGCACTGCTGATGCCATGCTCCCGGCACAGTTCAGGAACCGGCGTACCCTCCTCAGCCTCTTTGAGAATGGCGATGATCTGACTGTCAGTAAAACGTGATCGCTTCATAGAAATCCCCCTGCATTCAGGTTAGGAGAAAATTCTACTTATAAACACACCGGTTTTTCGGGGGGGGATTACCGCCCCACTCCCTGCCCGATGGGCGGATATTCATACTGCTGCGGGCCGGGGCCATAGCCAGCCTGGAGATACGGGTTGCGTCCCTGTTGCAGGCCCACTCCCTGCCCGATGGGCGGGTATTCATACTGCTGCGGGCCGGGGCCATAGCCAGCCTGGAGATACGGGTTGCGTCCCTGCTGCGGCTCCACTCCCTGCCCGATGGGCGGGTATTCATACTGCTGCGGGCCGGGGCCATAGCCAGCCTGGAGATACGGGTTGCGTCCCTGCTGCGGCTCCACTCCCTGCCCGATGGGCGGATATTCATCCTCCTGCAAACAAGGAACTTTGCGGATGAGAAGAAGCAATTGGTGAGCATGTTCATAGATGCTATGAATTGCTTCTTTCACAGATTCCTCCATGTTCACACTATCATTATCCTCATTATTAGGACTATGAGTGGCTTGAGTTGCATCTTTAACATCATTATCCCCTGCTGAATGAGCATGATATCGGGTATTATTGATAAACTTTTGTAGTTCTGCTTTGAACGCAGCTAAATCAGCAGTTGGATTACTATTAATTGACATTTTGATAAGATTCCTTTTAATGGGATGGCAGCACATCTCGCTAGAACAAGTTTAAATATAGTTTATATTAAAAAAAACAAACTAATATTTATAGTAGCTATCAGTAATATCAACAATGCATAATCTTGTTCATTTAAGTAACCGACTCGTCCGCTATAAAATTAACACCTTAATAAAGCCACTATTTATAATGATCGAACCCTCACGGGTTTAACATATACCTCAAAGTGATTTATGGACTGCACCTGCCCCGGTAGACGATCCTGCCCTATAAGTATTTGGGGTAACGGCCCCCGATCGCATGGAGCGAAGCAAGCGTATACTATTGATGCAGAGTGCACCGTCATGCCACATTCGCGAGAATACGTAAAGTCACGCCAAAAAAACGGGATGGCATGATTATGCGGAATATTTACAATTATATAAGAGGACAGGTAAACGAACGCGCACTCTATGAATTTGGGTTCCCGTTTTCAATCAACTTCACATTAATCGTTTGCCGACATCGAACATCCTTACGCTTGTGTTACCTTAAGTGAAATTCAATCAGGAAAGATATTATGCATGCATTCCTCAAGTTTTCGTTACTTGGTGCATTTGTTATAACGATGCAACCCGTTTTAGCCCGGACACTGGAAAACTTCATTTATACCTCTTCCGGTGACCTTGATTCTGCATCAGCCATTCTGTCCCGCGACGACATCGGTGGGGCTCAAATCGTTTACAGCTGGCGTTCACTTGAACCCGAAAAAGACAAATATAACTTCTCACAGATTGAGCGCGATCTTGCACGGCTCAGGTTGGCCCATAAAAAGCTGTTCATTCAGATTCAGGACCGTTTCTTTGACCAGGCAGCCCGTTACGTTCCGGATTACCTGATGAATGAGCCCGAGTACGAAGGCGGAATATCACCGCAATTTGACAATCCGGGGGAAGGTAAACCAGTCGGTTCCGGCTGGGTGGCACAGCAATGGAACCCTGCAGTACGAAAGCGCTTTCAGGAGCTGTTGAAAGCGCTGGCTGCGCATTTCGATGGTCAGGTCTATGGAGTGAATTTACCGGAAACAGCAATTGACCTTGACGATAAAAAGTTACCTAAAGGGTTTAGCTGTGATAATTATTTCGCCGGGGAGATGGAGAACCTTCGTTTCGCGCGGAAAAATTTCAAAAAATCCCGGGTGGTGCAGTATGTGAATTTCTGGCCGTGCGAATGGAACAATGATCACAACTACATGGGCAGGCTGTTTGCGTTTGCCAGCAGCAATAATATTGGGCTGGGGGGGCCGGACATCGTTCCTAACCTTGAGGCACAGATGAAGAATTCCTATCCCTTCTTCAAGCGATATAAAAACAAGCTAGCATTGGTTGCCATGGCTGTTCAGGAACCTACCCTGACCTACAGAAACCCCTCTACTGGCAAACCCTTTACAAAGAAAGAGTTCGTCAGATTTGCGGACGATTATCTCGGCGCGGATATCATCTTCTGGAGCACGTCATCTCCCTGGCTGGGTAAAAAATAAGTATTTGAAAAAGTTGTTCAAGGTACTGCAGCCAGGCCGCAGTACCTTAAGGCTGATATTTACCCGAACTCCGCCGCAACCATCCCTCTCACGCCACAAACAGGAAGATTTTAATGAAAGTAGAGCTTAAAAAAGTAAACGGGATTCCTGAATCTCTGGACGTCACATCCCTGGTTATCACTCTCAGCAATGGTGAAACCATCGAGATAGAAGAAGAAATCGATGGTCGTCCGGTTCATCTTTCTGAAGGTGTGAGTGTATGGGGGGGCAGGATCCCTGAACAGAATGCCTCACCTGATGAGCTCAGAGCATCAACGCGCGGGCTGGGTATTTATCCGCTGGCCGCAAATATCATTCACCTTTTTCCTCTCAGGAAATGATGACGGATGACTGCAACAAACCGGCAAAATGTTAACCATTGCGACATTACTGAATTGTGCTCAAGTGACAAACCGCAATCCAGTGAAGGTGGAAGGGTATCCCGCCTTCGCCGGGTTGGACAAGCCCGGCGGGACCGGGCGCGTTCAGTTCTGTGCTTTTTGTATCGCGGAAAGGATCTGCTGCGGTGAGGCCAGCCCGGCGAATACCGTGATGTTTTTCGGTGTCGCGTTCTGCGCCGGCATCACAATCAGACCGGGAGTTCCGGACAGCCCCAGTGCCTGTGCCAGCGCATCATTTTTTCCCAGCACTGCCGTGTAATCGACGGGTTTCAGCTCCGTCGCGCCGGCCGCTCTGGCCGCCGATTCAATATCCGCCGTGGTCAGTTCCCCTTCGGTATGGCCGGTGTGATAGATACCATTGTGGTATTTCAGGTAACCCTCAGCGCCTTTCTGTTTCCAGACATCGATACCGCGCTGGGCGGCCGTGGAAGAGGCTTCCCATTTTGACGCAAAAATCGGCCACTCCCTGAAGATGAAACGCACATCCGGACGGGATTTCATCACCTGCTCAAGTCCCGGCGCCAGCCGGCTGCAGTAAATGCACTGGTAGTCAAAGAACTCAATGACCGCGACTTTTGCCTTCGCCGGGCCGACCGACGGCGTGTCCGCATCCTGCAGCAGCGCCGCCTGGTTATCCATGACCCTGGCAGTCATCGCCATCTGCTGGCGCTCCTGCTGTTGTTGCTGCAGTTTCTGGCTGACCTCCACCAGAATTTCCGGGTGCTGTACCAGGTAATCGGCGGCGATTTTGCCGATTTGCGCTTCTTGTTCCGGCGTGAATACCGGCGCTGGGGCTGCATGGAGGGGGGTTAAAAAGGTAAAAGCGTATGTTGTAACTAATAAAGGCACTACTTTGTTCAGTTTCATGCGTGTGTTCCCTGATTAACGTTCTTTCTGAATGGTACGTGTATGTGCAGGTTCCTGATGCTCGATATCCCGGCCACGTTCAGCCGCTTCACGCGGCAGCTGGACATCCCGCTGGCGTTCAGCAAGGTCTGCGGCCACCCGTTCTGCGCCGGCGCGTTCCCCGGCCTGTTTATCCTCCGGCATGACGGGCATTCGCAGCGGTTGTTTCTGCCCGTCGCGATTGTCCCGCTCCTGCCCGGCGACCCGGCCAATGACACTGTCGTCCGGTTTAACACCGTCAGGCCTGACGGTTTCCTCTACCCTGATACGGATATCCGGCCCCTCAGCAACAGGCAGGATAATGGCGTTCCGGCGTTCCTCCTCCTGACGCATCAGTGCGCGCTGCTGTTGTGCCTGCGCACTTTCGCTTTCCTGACGTCCTGCCAGTAAGTCCACAGCCTGTGCAACCGCCCGTCCCGGTACGGCTTTATCCGCGTCCTGTTCCGTAACCGGCGGAAGACGGATGTCATTTTCTCCGGTTTTCACCGCCTGTGCCCGTATCTCCTCTGCGGCCTGCTCTGTACCCCGGCTCACCTTAATCATCCAGGCGGAGGGTTTCTCCGCGCCGGTCTGCCAGATAACCCCGTCCTCCGGATGCTCCCGGACCGCCTTCAGCGCGGCGTTGACCGTACTGACCACATGGGTGTTACCGCTGCGGCTTCGCTGGACCACCGCGCCGCTGGCACCCTGCGTGGCCACCATGCGCATGGCACCCCGCATCAGTCGGCCGTTATCACCCTGTACCAGCGATACCAGCGCCAGCCCGGCACTTTTCCCGTTGTTATCGTACAATGGTAGCGCCAGCGACGGTTCCGGAAAGCGTTTCGTGGACGGAATAACGCGGGCGGTCAGGCTGTGACTGCCCAGCGCCTCGTGTTTTGCCCATGCCCGCCCGATTGCGGTTTTCCCGACCGGCTGCCCCATCGCCCAGATGACCTTCGCCTGCCTGCGTTCTGTCTCCGGCGTCAGGGCATCATGCGCCGTTTTGAAATCAAACTCCTGCCTTTTGATGGCCTTCACCCATTTCTCCAGACCGTCGGTGTACACCTGAACATGCTTTTTGGCACGGGAGACGGAAATATAGAACGCGCGCCGGGTGGCCATGTATGCCCGACCGCCCTGCGTCCCCTCCAGGGAAATAACCGAGTCCTCACCGGCCCCCTGCGAACCGTAGCCGGTGATCGCCCAGGCATAGTCAATATGCTGCTCGGCGCGCACGTCTGACGGGTTAATGGTTTTCTGCCCGTCGCGGCCTTTCAGGATCACTTCCCCGTCCGGCCGGACCTGCTCAACCGTAAATTTCTGGTTGGCATTCTGTCCTCTGTTGCGGTCGGTGGCGGTAAACCGCACCACGGTGCCGGCGCTCAGCTCCCGCTCGCGGCGGTTAAAGAGCTCCACATCCCCGGTCAGCAGTTCCCGCGGGGAGTACCAGGCGAGCCTGCCGCTCTCGTTTCTGACGGAGATAAGCGAGCCGTTTTTATCCACCGCCACCACATCCTGATAGGCATCGCCCCGCTTCACCACCATGCCGGGCTGCCACGCCTGAAGTTTATTGAACTCATGGCGGGTGTGCCGGATTTTCTCCAGCACCGGCACCCTGATTTTCTCGCTCCCCAGCTCGCCGCGTGCCTCCAGCGCGGCATAAATGCCGTTATTGATACTTTCCCGGTCCTCGTTCAGCTGCGCGATGACCAGCGTCCTCGCGCGCGCCGCCGGCGTGCGGCTTATCCAGTCATCGACAATGGCGGCAACCGGGTCGGCAGACTCCGCCAGGCCTGATGCGGGCGCTTTCCAGGACGGGTCAAGGCGTTCCACATTGTCCGCCGGCTGTTTCTCCAGACGCTGCAGCGCGGCATCGATGCGGTTATCAATGATGTCGTGCACCGCGTCCCGCAGATTGACCTCCTTCTGGCGGACAATCTGTTTCATGATGGCCACATCCATCGGGCTGCGTTCCTGGGCCAGCCGGAACGGCGCACCGGATTCAATCGCCTCAAACTGGTCGGTGTCACCCATTGAAACGCCCCGCCCGCCGCCGGCCTGGATGGCCAGATAGGCTGCAGCTGTATCCTGGTTACCCAGCATCGAGGATTCATCGATGAGAAACACCCTGTTGCGGTAGTCAGGTTTCTCACCGGCGGCGACCATCTGCTCGTGCTCAACCAGCCAGGATTTCAGGGTCTGCGCCTCCAGTCCGACATCCCTCAGCTCCCTGACGGCCTGGTGGGTGGGTGCCAGTCCGTAAAGCAGCGGCCGGTCAGACGCAGGCAGGGTATCGATGGCCGCTTTTACCGCGCTGACCTGAGTGGTTTTACCCACCCCCGCATAGCCCTGAATCCCCGTGAACTGGTCACGGGAACCCAGTACCAGCAGAGCGGATCCTTTCTGCCCGGACGTCAGGCCGGCAAGCAGGGCCGGATCAACTTTGTCCATCAGTGGCTCCCGGGTGTTTTTCCCTTCCGTGATGACACGGATGATGGCCTTTTCCATTTCCCAGGTCGCACGGGCAACCAGTAAGGGCGTCGCCTGACCAGGCACACGGATGAGGTCACCCTTTTTGACCATATGACTGATTTCCCGGTCAATCCCGGCGATATCGGGATAAAACTCAGCAGCCCGCTCAGCCAGATGTAACGCGTCGAACGTCACCGACTGCTGGTCCGCGATGGCGCGCTCAACGGCCACCGTGACGTCCGTTTTCACACTGTCGTGCAGGGTCGTCAGGGCACTGTCCAGCTGGTCCCGGCCACTGAGTTTGCGGACCAGCTGCACGGGGGAATTCTCTGTCCGCATACGCCGCAGGCGTGCTTCCGCCTTGTCTTCAGGTTCTGCCGTGAAGATTTCCGCGCGGTGTCCTGACTGCGCCAGGGAATTCATGGTCTGCGCGGTGATATCGCGGGAGTTCAGCGCGGCCAGCACCACACCGCTGTCATTGTCGCGGTTGCCGGGTCCCGCAACATACCCGTGGGTGAGATAGAGTGGCCTGTCTGCCGGCAGGGTCAGCACTTTGCCGTCCCGCTCCACCGTTATCCCTTCCTGAGCGGCCTGCGTGACGGTAAGCCGGTCTTTTGATTTCAGACCCGCATCGCGATCTGCTGCCAGCGCAATCAGTCTGTCACCGGCGGCGACAGGCAGCTGCTCGCGCTGGTAGAGTCGCCAGTCTGCGGTCAGATCGGCAATTTTCATGCGGACCAGCACCCCGTCACTGTCAATCAGGGACAAAACCCGCGTGTCTTCATGCACCCGGTCAATCACGAAATGCCGCGTTTCGCGCTCAGTGCGGTCTTCCAGAACCTGTCCGGCGCGATAGGAACCACTCATCCGGCGGGTTTTGCTGTCCAGCCAGACCGGCGTGCGTGCCTCCACCGTGACACCGTCACGTTCAAGCTGACCGGCATTCTGCAGCGCATCGCGGATAAGTCCGGTCAGGTGCTTCTGTTCACGCTGTCCGACCACAATGGCGGTTACCGGCTCTGTCCCGGCACTCAGCTCAGCAAAGCGGTCAGCCAGGGCGCTGTAGCGGTCGCGCTTGTCCCGGATGCTGACCACTTCCGCTTCCAGTCCCGGCGACGGTTCAGCCCGCCGGCTGCGCACCACGCCAGCAGACTCCAGCACGGACATGGCGTTCCCGTTCGCCTGGCGGCCCGCGCTGTCGAGAAAGACCAGCTGCGCGCTTTTGTCCCGCGCTTCACCGAGCAGAACCAGCGTTTCCTTGAGGCTCAGCCGTTCAGCCCCCTCGACAATCAGGGTGCTCTGCGGCCGCAGCTGAAAATCCCCGCTCAGCACCTGCTGGCGCCCCGTGATGTGTTCCCGCAGGGTGTCCGATTTTGCGAGGGACACGGCGCGTTCGGCTGAGCTGGCCAGCACCTGCACCTCCCGGCCATGTGACGCCGAAATGCCGGCAAACTGTTCCGTCAGTTCCCGTATTCCCGCCACACCTTTCGGGGCATTCATCAGGACAAGCGAATCCTTTTCCACCCCCTCCAGCGCTGCCGGCGCATACTGTGCGGGACGCTGAAAGCTGACGACGCGGGTTTCGCTCAGATGCTCCCGGCTCAGCGCCTGTATGGAGAGTTCATCCAGCAGATGGATACGCGACGTGAAAACCCCTTTTTCCGCATCCAGCGGCACAATAACGCCTTCACGCAGCGCCCCGTCCAGCGCGGCTTTCATTTCAGAAACCGGGGGGATTTTGTCGCTGAATTCCGCCGTACTCAGAAGCAGTTCCCCCCAGGTGAAGCGGGTTTTGCTGTCGCTCAGCTGTGAGACGGCCATACGGACGGCATCTGTCACTTCCGCCGGCGCAGCGGCCACAGAGGCACCCCCGGCCGGTGCCGTTTGCCCGCCCGGCTGACTGCCTGACGGTATTCCTGCAGGCCCGCTCCCCGTCGACAGTGGGGCCACGCCGGCATGCGTGACCGGACTGCCCGCCTTTTCCGGCACGCCGGGCTGTGCCGGTTCAGACGGCTCCGCCTGTTCGCGCGCGACGTCAGGTGAACCGGCCACGGTTATCACCGGGTTTTCAGCCGGCACAGGTTCCGGCCTGGCGTCGTCCCTGTCAGGCTGGTTGTCAGACAATGCCCGGTCAGCCTGTGTTTTCCCGTCACTGTCTGCTGTTTTCTGCTCCGCCTCTTTCCCGGCGCGTGGCTCCGGTTCAGGACGTGCCCCGGCCTCCTCCTGCACCGTTGCATCCCGGCGCTGAATCACGTCCGTGCGGGGTGAGGGTGTCACGGGGGAGACCGTTTTTTCCTCCGCCCCGGAGCGGGTCTGCGCGGGCGCGTCGTCACGTGCTTTCCCTTTCGTCTGCTCCGGCGCTGCCGGCATGTCGCTTCCGGCCGGTGTTTTTTGCGGGGCTGACGGTTCAGGGGCGCGATGTGCAGAACTGCCGCCGGGCGCTGTCCGGGGCACCACGCTCTCCTGATAGGCTTTCATGTCCCATCCCTTCTCTTTCATCTGGGTCTGCCAGCGCTCCATCAGGCGCAGTCGGGAGGGGTCGACTTTCGCCTTCCGGGTGTTTTTGGCCGCGATATCCAGGCTTTTCAGCGTGGCTTCGGCTCCGACCGCGCCCCGGACTTCGCGACCGCGTGAGGAATACTCCTCGCGGACCTCTGACGGTACGCCGCTGATTTCCCACATACCGTGCGGCCCCACTTCCTCCACTGAGTGCCCCAGTTCTTCCACACGCTCGCGCAGCGCCCTGCGGTACAGTTTCCCCAGCGTCACCTGCATCTTCATGACCGTCTCGATAAAGCCGGCATTGTGAATGGTGTCGGTGGCCAGTGCTTTCCATTTACCGTTCAGCTCCGTCATGTTGGCAACCAGCATATGGGTGTGCAGCTGCGGATCGAGATTGCGGGACGTGTCGTGCGTGTAGAGCGCGGCGACCATTTTGCCGGTGTGGACGATGGAGGTTTTGCCGTCGACCGTCTCACGGGCAGAAATGAGTTTCTCCACGTAACCGGCGGCAACCCGGACGGCATGCTGATGGGCTTCCAGCAGGGCTTTATCCCCGCCAATCAGGGCCAGGATGGAGACACTCTTCGGGGCGGAGAAGGTCAGGTCATGCCCCGGCCGGTGGGTATGGTTGCCGTTGATTTCCTTTCCCAGACGGGATCCGTCCGGCAGACGTCCCTCCAGCACCGCCGTCAGCTGGTCGCTGCGGACTTTACCTTCCAGACCCAGCTGACCCGCGCCCTCGCCCAGCCATTCACTTTCCAGCTGGCCGAGGAAGTAGTAGTTATCCTTGTTGCTGTAATAGCCCGCCGCCTCGCCGGCGGACACAATCGGTGCGGGTGACATCATAATTCGGGTTCTCCGTCGTCATAGCGCTCAAAATCGGCCTGGTCATAGCCCGGATCGTCGTGATGGCGGTGGCGGATAATGTTCTCTTCTTCCCGCGCCATACGCCGGTTGGCAGCGTTATCGTCTTTCGCCTTCTGTTCCGGGGAGGGAGCATGACCGGCCGTGGTCAGCTCCAGCCCGCCATCAGCCAGCTGGGTGACATTCATCGCCAGTTCCTGTGCCTCTCCCCCGGCCTCAGCGTTCTGCGCATCCTCCGTCGTGGCAGTGGCCGGTTTCAGACGCGCGCGGTTAAGCAAATCGAGCGCGCCGGCCGGTGTGGTGGCGTCCTGTGGCCGTGATTTACCGGTGACTTTACTGAGCAGGCTCATTGCATCTTCCGGGGTGCGTGCGGTCGTAACCGGCGGTTCCGGGGGCTGTCTGACTGCTGATATTGCCGGCTCCACAGGGGGCGTTTGCGGCAGATTTGCGCCGGCAGTGCGTAACGGCACGACATTGCTGCGTTCCGCTCCGGGCCAGGGCTTCTCTGGCTGACGGACTGGCTGCCAAACCGGGGTGACGGTCTCCGGCGCCGGGGTGGATTCACCCGACGAAGCGGTACGTTCAGTGGCTGTCCTGCTGACAGCAGATTGCTGTTTTGCGGTGTGCGCGCCCGCCTCAGACGTGGCTTTGGCGGCCTGTTCTGCCGGTTTCTCTTCTGACGTTGCAGTGTTTCCTTCTACCGGCTCGTCATCACCGGTCGGAAAACGCATCCCTGCCATCGCAGCGGCACGCTCGTTCTCCCGGATCACTTTTTCCAGTTCCGGACTGAGCGCATCCCGGATATTCCGCTCTATCAGCCCCGGATTCAGTTTCCTTAACCGACGGTACTTAAGCGGCAGGAGCACCACCGGGTATTCACCGGGCAACCGGACATAAAATTTCAGGTTCGGCAGCTTCATGACATCTTCGTAATCCACCACCGGCTCATGGACCTTATCCTTGCCCAGCGACACGCCGTCACGCACGGCGTCCATCCCGTAACTGTTCTGCTCTTTCGCCTCTTTGCGCCGCTGTTTGCCCAGATCTTCTTCCACCATTCTGGCGACTTCCGCACTGGGTGAGCGGCCATACATGCGGGTGTTCAGCAGGTCAAAGATGGATTTGGCCAGCTCACGCCCGTAGACGTTAATCAGCTGCGGCATGTTCTGGATGCCAATGACAAAGCAGCCGCCAAACTTACGGGCCTCTGCCAGCGTCTCTGCGAACTGCGGAATACGCTGCAGGCTGGTCTTTTCATCGATGATGAACCACACGCGGCGGTCGGGGTTTTCGCCCATGCTCTGCAGAAAGAGTGTGGCCATCGAGAGCCACATGGAAATCAGCGAGCGGACACTGTTACGGTGACGCGCCTGGGCTGAAATAAACAGCCAGCTGTTGCTGTACTGCCCGCTGGTCATCCAGTTGCGGATGGTGAATTTTGGCCGGGTGCCATCGTCCAGCCCCTGCAGAAAACGCAGGGATTTGGCGTAGTTGGTGACCACGGAACGGATGGAGATGGCCGTCTTCTCGATTTTCTCTTCAACGAGGTTCGCAGAGGGGGTATTGGCCAGATACTCGCGCAGGTTCTGCATACTGAGCGACAGCAGTGTTTTCAGGAACTTCTCGATACTTCTGTCCGGGTCAGCCGACATGCGGATGGCCAGGTCAGCGGCGATGGTCCGGGAGCTGGACACCCAGAACGGGTCTGACTCGCCTTCGACCGGGATAAGGCTTGCGGCAAAGTTCTCATAGTCGACCACATCCACACACTCATCCCACAGCTGCCAGTTGGCACAGCGCTCGTCATGCGGGTTCAGGATGAAATCGGTTTTCGGGTCGTAGTGGGTTTCCGTGAACGTACAGCCTGAGTCGTAGATGACAGCGCGATCGCCACGCTTACGGATGTAATCCAGCAGCCAGCGGATGGCGGTGGATTTACCCACACTGATGGTGCCGTGGATCAGGAAATTCATCACCTCGGCGTTTTTGACCATATGCAGGTCACCCACGCGCAGATCAGACATTTCGCCGTTTTTACGCAGCAGCTTATTCACTTCGGCGGGTTTGTCCGTCAGCTGCATGCCGGAGATAAATTCGTCCTCACTTTCCCGCTTACCAATCCGGGCGACGTACCATCCCACCGCAAGGAACGCGGCCACACTTATCCCGCCAGCAACCAGTGCGGAAGACTGTAAATGGCCGGCGAGTTGCTCCCCCATAAACTGCATGTACGGGTCCGTCAGCATCTGCCGCAGCGTCATTTTCAGTGTCAGGGTGGTATCAGTCGCCGCGTAGTAGTAATGAATGTCGTAAAACTTTCCCTTGCCGGCGGGCATCAGGTCGATAAAGCTTTCATTAAGACGGGCAAACCAGTACCAGCTGCCGTTATCGATCATCTCCTGCGACGTGAAGGACAGGAATAAAGCGCCCGCGATAATGACAAACAGGACAAGTATCCAGAACCCAATCCAGTTGTTGACCTGAATGAACATGCGCCAGCGATAGGCGGTCATCTGACCGCCCTGAGTAAGATTTTTTCCTTTAAAGCTCATAGATAGTGTCCGGCCGTTATCACACCACCGGTGCTACCCGGTAGTGTGCTGTTGATGTGTTTTAGGACAGGGGGAATGAACGGAACGGTTAACGGGGCAAGGATGATTAACGACTCATGCCCTTCCAGGGCTGGCGTCGTTTTACGTTCAGGCATGCCTGTAGCGTATCCATGCCTGAACGGATGACCATGCCCGTCAACAGCGTGGCCAGCAGCCCACCAGTGACAAAAACCAGCAGCCAGCAAATCACGTTAAGCTGATTTACCCAGGCAAGGCCGTTTACCGCGCTGAGTGCCAGCGTGTGGGTATAAAGAAACGAAGTGGAAAGGAGCCATTTCAGTACATCCGAACCAAAATGCAGCATCAGCCAGGTGGTCCAGGCTGACAGGATGAGAAGAAACAGGCAGGCAGAAAGACAGGTACTGATTGCAGATCTGTTCATTGAAGAGTCCTTCAGGATTTTCGGTTTTAAAACCCGTAGCGCTCGCCGCAATCCGGATATCGACGCAGGCGATGTCCGGTGAGGAAGCGAAATATCCACTGTGGGGGAGGATGGCACTTACGCGCCGGGTAGAAGCCGGAGGTATGGATGTTTTACAGGCACGTTATATCAGGCTAAAGTTATGCGCATATTTAATGCTCATACCGGAGGTGCTATGCCCGTTTCACAGCCCGCGCAAAAAAAACGAAGCACAAACATTTCTCTCAATGCGGCACTGGTCGATGAAGCCCGGAAGCTGAATATCAATCTGTCAGCCACGCTTAACGCCGCGCTGGAAGAAGAAGTCAGGCTGCAGAGGCAGGCCAGATGGCGTGAAGAGAATAAAACTGCCATTGCTGCAATGAACAAAATTGCCGATGAGCATGGCATCCCACAGAGCAGCGATGGCCTGCGGGTCTTCAGATGATCCAGGGTACGATTTACCGTCGCCCCGGCAACGAGGACTACCCGTATTTCATCATTGCCCAGTCCGGGCAACTTGATGACCTCAACACACGGGTGATCATCCCTTTTATACGCGCGCGGCCGTCCGTTCCGGGGATGACTGTGGTGAACCCGGTCATATCCATTGAGGGGACAGACCACATCATGATGACGCACCTGATCCAGACTGTTTACGCGCATGAACTGGATGAGCAGGACATTCACAGCTATCGCCCGGAGTTGCGTGATGTTCTGGTAAAGGCCGTGGATTTTCTGATAACTGGCAGCTGAATCACGCAGGGTTAATCCTGCCTGTTGTCCTCCTCTGCCAGTGCCCGTTCGTATTTCGCCTGACTGATACCGGCGAGCCACTCATCTTCATCAAGTTCAGTGGCCATACGCCGCACAGACATGGCCACATCAGCGCAAGCCGTCGACACCCACAACTCAGCATCCAGTCCATAAAGGGCACATATGTATCCGGCACTGAACGCGAAAAAGGGCAGCGTTTCGTTTTCTCCGGTTGTACCGAAGGTACGGAAACAAGCCAACGCATAAGCAAGGTCATTTTCCAGAGAAATCAGCGACCACAGGTCTTCTGAGCCACCTTTGCGTCGGTAAGGGATATGGATATACAAAGCCAACGTTTCACCTCACGATTTGCCTTGCCCTTCCGGATACAGCAATGCACCGGACAGCGAAGCTGCGCGACCGGGAAAATCTGGACCGGAAAGGCGTAATGTCAGAGAGTCAGGGCGGGATGCCCGAAAAGGATCGGGTGTTACATAATGCCGGCGATAGATTTGGCCAGCTGTGCCTCGAGGACAGGCTTCGCTTCGTCGAATTTGAGGTTCACCTTGTTCGCGTTTGATACCACTCGGGTCTGGTATTTCGCGCGGTTGTCCTGCTCCGTGCTGGTCTGGATCTTCACCCCTGAGGAACCCTGCTTCAGTGCAGCCACATTGTCGGTGGTAACTGTGGCTTTGCTGCGCTCGGAAATCTGCAGATCGGTCACCATCGTGTAGTTAACATCCTCCACCATCGCATCGGCGGCCAGACCCACCAGGCCCGTCGCCAGGCCTACGCCCAGAGTGGTGCCGGCAGAACCGGTATTATAGGCGGTAATCCCAGCCCCTAGCGCCGCTGCGGTGGCCGCACCTTCATAGCCAGAGCTGAGGAATCCTTGAGACTGGCGAAGATCCATTTTTTCCGCTTTGAGCACGTTGGCCTGTACCCAAAAATACGCAGCATCAGATGAGGAGGTAATATGATAGCCTTTTGCGGTCAGTTCTGACGCAATCTGCGATTGTAACCCCGACATATCCTTGTCAGATGTATTCCTGACCTGGATAAAGACGGTCTTTTCAGATGTTGGTTCCAGCCAGATGGTTTCGCTCATCTGGGTTTTGACATCAAGGTCGCGCTTTTTGATTGCAGTGCTCATGGCACCACAGCCGGTTAACATAAATACCGACGTGACAATGCAGACTGCGACTGCTTTACGAGTGCATTTCATTTTCTTTTTCCGATTTGATTAAAAGTTGGAGGGCTATATTTTTTACTATTCAAGGCACAAACAAAAAAACCATCGATTACGCGATGGCTTAAATGCATGAATAAAGAATGCTTTAAATTAAATTTTATTTACCAGCTTACTTAACTTGCCCATTACCGAAGCTATTCCATAACGAGCAAGCTCAGCACTGAGGACACACTGCATAATAATAAAGGATATCATCAATACAAATGGCGAAGCTGCTAAAAACTCTGGTCTAAAAATAGAAAAAATCGCCAAAAAGATATTTATGATAATAAAGAAAATACCCATTTTTAAAACGGATTCTTTCACTCTAGAAATTATCAAAGAGTTTTTCCTGACGTTCTCATCGAGAGAAAGATACGCTAACATGGGTCCATAGAATATAGCACTGATAACCATAGCAAAAAAAACACTAACTGCAACAGCTGCGAATGCAAATCCATATTCGCCTGTTAATGTAGTGAAGTTATCGAAGTTATCTTTCTGCGGTTTGAATTGATATACAGTCCAAATCGTGGCTAATGCATATCCAACCACACAACTCATTGGCCAAAACATACTGAGTTTGAGTGCTTTTTTTGCACTAGCTAATGGTCTATTTTCACGTTCCATACTCTGCATTAACATATGAAGATCGTCATTCACATCTTTTTGAGTAATAACCATATAAACTCTCCATTAACCAGCCCGTTTACGCATTTCTTCTAACCTGGTTTGTATATCTTTTTCTTCAGCGCTTTGGGGAATAAGATTTTGCTTGGCTTTTTCTGTTTCATAGCCTGCTGCAAATGTGCTCTGAGCGTTTGAATGTTCTCCTTTTAATATATCACTGGATGTCTGAACAGTGGATCTATTTTGCTCAATTTCCCCAGCAGATTTGTTGATATTTTGCTTGTTAGCAGATCTTTCTTCTGCAACCTTCCTTGGCACATCGCTCTGTTCACTGAAGCTCTGCCCTTTCAGGCGATTCTGGTTTTCCCTGAAGTCATTCTGCATATCGTCCCCGGGTACGCGATTCCCCCTGAGATGATTACCTGCAGTTTCCTCCAGTGAATGGGAATCAGGCACAGCAGTTTCATTGTTTACTGTATGCCTTCCATTAGCAGAATTACCTGAAGACACTGAAGTGGTTTGACTTACCGCCTCGCTGGTCATATCAGATGACTGGACTATATGGTTTCCGCTGAATGCATCATGTTCGTTGCCACTGGTCAAATCGGTGCGCCCCTGCTGATAGTCCCCCATAATTTCTGGTTTGAGGCGTTCGTTAACAAATTCCATCGCAGCTTCACGCGCAGTTGGGGCTGAGGTCAGCATGGCCTGCGCCTTATCGCCATATTTGTTCGAGGCCCAGTCCACAAACTCCTGTGTGTAATTGGTATCAAGACTGACGCTCTCGTTCTGTGCCAGTGTAGCCATACGGCTGAATTCATCACTGTTGGTCGAACTGGTAGTAAACTGATGGTACTGACTTTGAGCATCGTTAAGCGTGGCGGCAAATTGCTGAACTTTGCTGGTTCCGGCACTGTCCGAATGGCTGGCGGAATCGCTGATGCGGCTGCTTGTAACCATATCCATACCTTGTTTAAAGTCATTGACCGCCTGCGTATTTTTATCGTGCCGTGTATCCAGCGAATTGGCACTTGAATTTTGAGTTCCGTGAGAACTTCCATCAGTTCCTTTATAATCAACCCCCATATGGGCTTCAACACCTCCACTGGCTCCGACAGCCCATTTGCCGATTTTACCCCAGGCAGCATCGCCTGTATCAAGCTTGCCATAAAGCTTGCCTCCAGCGTTGAAACTACCTTCCTGAGATTTTGACATTAAGTCATTGTAAGCCTGTTGAGTTGATATATTATTCGCCTTCGCATAGCTCTCGGCTGCAGACATCATCATAGTGGCACCGCGTGAAGCATTCAGTGTCTGGCTGTTATCCGAACCCTGATTCAGGCTGTCGGTACTGCCGCTCTGGCTGGCGACCTGTTGCAGCTGAGACCAGCCACTGGTGACGCTGTGGTTATAGCCATCCAGTGAGGTCTGCGCCTGCACCTGCGACAACCGGGCCTGCTCCTGGAATCCGCTGCTGGCCAGCTGACTGAGGCGCATATTCACCGGCAGATTCGACATCGCGCCGGAGCCATCTATGACATTCTGGCCGCTCGCCGTGACCGTATGACTGGAGCCATTATCCGCCTGCCAGGTCTGCTGGCCCTGCCGCTGCATCAGGTTGGTGTCCATCTTGTTCTGGTTGACGTTATCCATCGACATGTTGTTAAACGACCAGTTGCCATCGGCCGTGGTGGAGGCCACGCCGGCTGAGCCGAACGCCATCGAACTCATCACGCTGCCGGCCACCTGCGAGCCGATTGCCGCTGCACCTTTGGTCAGGAAAAAGGACAGCACCGGAATAGACATGGCGCAGTAACCGGCCAGATTGGCCACATCCGAATGCTGCAGCGCCACCGCATCCTTGTTGGAGAGCACAAGGGGTGTCCCCCCTGTTTTTGTCTGCAGCCAGAATGTGGCGGCATAGTTCAGGATGGCGAACATCACCGGCCACATCTGGAAGTAAAGGAACCCGCAGATATAAATCTTCAGCGTGTTCAGGCCAAAGATGGAATGGTTGGCCGCCGCAAGCGCGATGACCAGCGGGAACAGACAGACCAGAATCAGCATCATCAGGGACTGCAGGAACGGCAGTTGCCGGGTGGCCAGCGTGCTGCCTGCCGCCCAGCTGATACGTTGCTTGGTGGCCGCGTTCTCGGTCGCGAGGTTCAGCAGGTTGGCCGTGTCAGAAGACCGGGCAGCAAAGCCCCGGATACCCTGCTGTATCGCGCTGTTGGTCACGTTGTTTTTCATGATCTGCGCGGCACTCATTCCACCGGCATAGAAAAAGCCATAGCTTTCGCCCATTGAGTTGGCCAGCAGCGTGGCGCCGTTCAGGCGGTTGCCGAAGATTTTCTGCGTCAGCCAGGCAAACGTCGGGCTGCTGACCTGCGCATCCTGCCCGGCCAGCGTCTGGATTTGCGCGGCCGCCTGCTGGCAGGTCAGAAATTCGCGCGTGTCACTGGTCGTTTTGAAAATCCCACGCAGCGGGCTGGGGTTACTGGTGATCAGCCCCAGCGGGTCGGTGGTGTTGAGCAGCTGATTCACCGTGTACTTGTGGTTCAGCAGAATGTCGCCAATCACGCAGTTTTCGACATAATCCGGCAGCATCTGCGCCAGCTCCGGGTTCTGCGTCTGCATGTCACTGCTTTCCGCCACAATCCCGGAGCCAAACAGCATCCCGGTTTTGGTGTAGGTCACCGAGTCCGGGCGCGCCATCATGTAGTCATAGAGCTGAGCCACATGAAAACCGATACTGGTCGACAGGGAGGCCATCCCGGCCAGCCCCACCGGGACGTTATCGGTCACCCAGACCGTTGCCGGATCCGTGATGTCGATAATCTGCACTGACCTTTTGGGGACAATGAGGACGGAGGTTATCAGCGTAAACATCGCCAGCCACTGTATAAACACCATCGGATTGCGGCTTTTGACAAACGACGCCACGATACCCAGCACGGAGAAGGTGCTGACAATGCGCAGCAACGTCCCCCAGGTGCTGGTACCGAGGATGCCGACAACGGCGTCAAAGGCCGATTTCCACATCCCGCCGCCGTATATGGTATAGACTTCAAGCATCAGGGATTCCCCCAGTGATAGTTGCTCTGGTATGAGCCGGAAACAATCGTGGATACCTGCTGCTGCAGGTACTGCATATTGCGGTCGATGCCGTCCAGCGCGTTCTGGTCTGCGGCAGACTGCAGCTTCATGTCGGCCAGAAGCCCCTGGGCATGGATGACGTTATCGCGCAGTTTTGAGGCGGCCTCTTCCGGCCAGTTTTTCCCGGCCATCGACAGCGAAGCCTGTTTGACCAGTTCCTGCAGGTACTGAATCATCAGGTCCTGAGCAATGAAGTCACTGACCTGAATCAGGTAGGTGGCGCTCTGCCCCATGCTCTGGGCGTTAGTGAGGTACTTGAGCACTGGCACGGAGGTGGTGTTTACGAATCCCTTTTCCTGGTCGGTCAGCGCGGTGTCATCCACCAGTTTCGACTGCATGGACAGCATCAGGTTTTTGACCAGCGTGACCAGTCCGTTACCTTCGTCGATGGTGACATCCTTCACCACCGGACCAAGGCACAGCGTTGCCTCATCGCAGCCGTACACTTTCGCTGAACCGCCCCGCATCAGCACCTTTATCAGGTCACGGTTATCAACCAGCGGCGTCAGAATGGTCACCTGCCCGGCATTGTTGAAGATGATGGAGCCGACGGTACTCATGACCAGCTCCTTCAGCTCCCGGTTACTGTCGAAGAGATGGTTACGACTGAGTGCATCCCAGATGAGGTTTTTGTTTTTCAGCACCTGGTCTTTCTGGCTGTCCCCTGCCCGGCTGGTCACGCTGTCGCTCTGGCCGCCAACGGTGCAGCCCTGCCGGGACGCGGCCCAGTCCGAGAAGAGATTGCTTTCGCCGGCTATGTCCTGACAGATTTTCTGCTGCGACACCTGAGTCACCGGCCACAGCCCCCCGATGATGCCCTGCGCGGCCTGACAGGAACTCATGTTTGCTGAGTTAACATCACTGGCCAGTTTTTGCAGGAAGTCTTTCGCCTGCTTCAGTTCCGGCACCATTGTCTGCAGGGCAAGATCGAAGGCGTATCCGGTAGCGTTACTCATGATTTGTTTAACGAAGCGCTGAATTTCCTCGCCGTTTATCATGGAGAAAGCCCCGAGATAGGCATCAATACCGCCACAACCGGCATTCAGGGACGGCACCTGCATCGAGATAAGCTGGACGTTCTTGACCGGATTGCGCAGGTAGACCGAGCCGCCGGTGAAGTATCCGGCGGCCTGTCCCTGCCATGCCTGAGCCTGTGTCACATTGCCGCTGTAACCGAGGCTGCCAAAGAACCCGTTCAGATCCCCGTTCACATCCGCACGGGCGGGAAGTGAGGCCATTCCGGCCATAAAAACCAGGGCAGCAGTCAGGAGGGGTTTAATCATCGGTACCCTCCTGGTTTACAGGTGATCCGGACCGGCGCATCAGAAAATGAAAAATCCCCCCGGCTACTTCGCGGCCTGCCAGTACCAGGATGTTGATCAACATGAGGACCAAAACCCCCGCCGTCATCGCCACCACCATATAGTCCGGGTAGTGCATCAGAGCGGATAAAAGGAACTGTTCTGAGCGGGCAAGCGGGACAGGTGTCATCATGTAACTGAGCGTCTGGCCAGCCAGATACAGATAAGTCAGATGAACGACACTCAAAAAAATCAGTGCACTGACCAGACTCCGGATTGTTTTTTCGTTTTTTTCTTTCCCTTCCCTGTTATTCACTATTTTTTCGCATGTGCTGATAAGGCATTTCTTAACGGGTAACGCATACATGGATGTATTCATTCTGTAGTCCGTCTGTATTACTGCGGCGTAACCTGAGTGTTTGCCGGCATGGGAGGAAGCGAACGGGGGTCGACCTGATCCATATCTGCCTGAATCAGGCTGGCGTAGCGGTTTTCCAGTGTGGTGATATCCATCACCCCCTGCGTCAGCGGGTACGCTTTCAGGGTGTGGACATTCACCATAAAGGCCGTCGGCGTGGCGATTGGCAGACCGTTGCCAAAGAACGTCATGATTTCATCCGCCAGCGGCGAGGCCGGGTCGGTTTTGCGCGGTATCAGCGGCACCGGGAACGATGCATCCCCGCCGCCGTCCAGGGTGTACGGATACACGCGGATACGATGCTCATCCGCCCAGCGCTTCAGATCGGGGTCAAACTTCGCACTGTACTGACAGTGGGACTGCATGAAGACCACCACCGCATAATCCGCCATATCGGCCCGCCGCCCGTCCGGCAGCTGCATCAGCACCGGTGTTGCCGTGGCGGGCTGTTTCACTGTGCCGGCGTCGGGCTGTGACTGCGCGACTTTGGCAGCATTGATGGCGGCGATTTCTTCCCGCGCGCCGGCACTGGCCAGCAGGGGGAAAAGGAGCAGGAGAACGGAAATAGCGCTATTTTTCATCTGACGCCTCCGGGGTAATGTCGTGGCGGTGTCTCCAGTGCCACCAACGGTTACAGGCGAGAAGCAGACCCGCGAATGCCATAAGAAGATAGCTCCCCCACAGGCACATCAGTTGTGACAGATGGGGATACACCCCGGTGATATCGCCGAGGCATTTGAACAGGATGCCGGCAAAGAAGATGACGACAATTTCTGACAGGGAAAGGGGGTTCATCATTTCCCCCCTGCAGACGTGGTCACAAAACTGAACGAGACGGCACGACGAAGCGGGCGCAGGGTGCGCCCGGTTACGATGTTATTCATGGAGAACCTCAGAAATTAGGTTTGAAACCTGTTGATACGTTCAGGAAGCGTCTGGCCAGGTCATCCTGCGTCATGAACCCGTAAACCAGCGGCTGGTAATCACGGTTACGCGGGTCAACGAGGAACAGCGCCGGGAAATGCGTGATCCGCATCGCCTGTACCTGTCCGGTGTCCGGACGGGAATCCGGCAAAGAAGTCGCCACCTGCCCGTCAACCGAGACCGGGATCAGCGACAGATGGTTTGCTTTCGCAAAATCGGCCACCACCCCGGCCATCTGCGTGTCAATCGGATCACTTCCCCGGTAGAAGTAAAACAGGCCGTACTGCTGCCCCAGATCTGCAATGGCCTGCTGGCGCTGTTGCTGGTCGCGGGTCTGAACCAGCGGGGCCATGCTGTTGTAGTGCGGGTATTCCAGGTTGTAATCCAGTTCCGGGTGCGTCAGCTGCGCAGCGGCAAAGGACTGACTGAACATCGAGCTGCGGTCAGTCCAGAACTTCTGCCACTTCAGGTACGTCGCTGTGTTTTCCCGCGTCGGGTACAGGATGGCGCGGTTAAGCGCCTCCCTTGTGTAAGCCTGCAGCACCTTTGCCTGCTCGACCGCTGACATTTTGCTGAAGTCCGGAATATCCGGTTTTTCAGGCTGTTCACGCGAAGGCGCAGGTTCCGGTTTCGGAGGCGTTTTCGGTTCGTTGTACCAGGACCAGCCGGTGAACGGTGTCGCCGGCGAAATGATTTCCTCGCCGGTTGCCGGCATCGCCAGAACCACGATCAGCAGAGGAAGGAGACGTTTGATCATTTTGCCCCTCCGCTGCTCTGTTGCTGCTGTACCTGGGCAGCGATTTTGTCCTTGATTTGCTGAACCATCACCCCGGAGTCCGGTATTTTCTGGTTGTTTATCAGGTCAGAGTAGAAGTCGGAGAAGTTGATCAGGTCAAAATTGATACTCTGCAGCTGTGGCACCGTGATACCGCTGCAGTTGGGGCTGTCTCCGCTGCCGAAACCAATGCCCAACTGGTCGCGACGTCCCTGCTCCTGAATGATGCGCGCCAGTTTTCCACCGAAAACACAGTACACCTGACTTTTCTGGACGCACACACCGAGGACCTGGTGATCACAGCGGTCACCCACACTGACCGTGACTTTTTTGGCCTTCGCTTTGCCCAACGCCATCTCGTCACTGTTACAGGAGGCCAGCCCTGCATCGGAACCCCACCCGGAATCCTTGCAGCAGTTGGAAAACCCGGCGAACGCCTTGCGACAACTCATGGCCTGGCCGGTAAACGCCTTCACGTTTATCTGATCATTGATGATGTCATCACCTGCTGAAGCCAGCCCGGCCAGTTTGGCGACCGCCGTATCAAAACCGCTGTCACCGGTACCGTCCGTATCGCTGCAGTCCCCGGTCTTACAGAAATACTGGCCCCCGCAGACCAGACCACTGGAGGAATATGTTTTCTGGCACTGGTATGTCACCGACTCATGGGAACAGTATCCACTGGTGTATTCGGTGCAGCTTTTTGATGACTGCGTGCAGGCCGCATCGATGGTCAGAGAAGAACAGGTACCGGCGCTGGTATACGAGGTGCTGACATAATCATCCTGATAAGCCCAGCACTCCGCATTTAACGAGTAACTCACACCGTCAATGACCTGTGTTTTTGTCTCAGGGCCTGATGTACAGTTTGAACTAATCTGGGAACCCACGCCGGCACCGACCGGACAGCTTGTTGTCCACTGCTGATAAGGCTCTTTAACAATGACGGTCGTCGTGACGGTCAGGGTAACAGTTGCATAACCTGATTCGAGAATGCCACTGGCCGGATATGCTTCGTCCCAGTCGTCACCGTGCCCGTGGTATGACTTATAGGTAGTGTAGTTGTACGGCATGGTCACTGGTAAAGCCTGGCCCGTCCGTGCAGATAACGACAATCCGGTAAGGTTTACAGAAAATGATGCGGTACCATCTTTCTGGGTCAGACGATTTGGCATGGAAATAACCGTTACAGGCCAGGTCTTTCCCATAAACGTGATTGTCGGGACGTCAAAACCTGTACATGCTGCGTTGCTCAGTTTGTTACACATCTGCAGATACGGAAGCACGATATTATTGATTCTGACACTGGCCGCTTTTATCGTCCCTGAATGCTGGACGGTATAATTGTATGTCATGGCCCCTGAGCCGCTTTCGTTCACGTCCTGAATGACCTGCCTTTGATTGAGCGCAATCGTCGCGGTTCTTGAACAGGAACTGAAGGCATTAACATCCCGGTCGCAGGTGTAGTTTTCAAAGGTCGACTTGGATACCGTTGTTGATGTGCACTGCGAGCCGGTTCCGTCCAGAACACTACCCGCAGAACCTTCAGCTCCCTTACCGCCAGTAATGTACGGTGCATTCGGATCGATAACCGGCGGTTTGTTTGTTGTGCCTGAATCAATAACAGTCTGTCCGGCATCGTTGTTCTGTAGTGCCTGCTGTCCTTTGTCACTCAGCCCACCATCTCCCCCGGTGACACCGCCGTAATAGCCACTTTCGGGCGGACTGCTGGTATAGCCGGGAATGCTTCCTGTCACTGCGCCGGGATTGCTGAGCGATGACGTGCCCTGTGACGAATTGCCCTTGCCAAAACCTGCGCCGGCATTAAACGCATCACTGTTTGCATCGGCGAGCGCGCCGCCGGCAAACAGCAGCGCCGCAGGAATAATGAATCGCTTCATCGGGATGCCTCCAGCAACTGGCGCGCAGTGGCTGCACAGTCGCCGTGCTCCGCCACTTTTTCCAGCGCCTGTTTAAGCGGCAGGCTGCCGCGAATCACATCGGAATGGCCCGGACAGTTCACAACCAGCGCCGGAATCGCGGTGATGTGGTAATCGGTGAACAACGTCGGGTCGACCTGCACCCCGATGTTTTTATCTTCTTTGGTCAGCTGAAACATGGCGTTTGCCGTCTGCCGCAAATCGTTGTTAAGAAGCCCGCGAATCGTCGCGGGTATGCCGTAGTGATGCGCGTCCTGCAGCATCGGCAGAAGGCCTTCGCGGGGCAGTCCCAGGCTGACAAAGTAGATGGCTGGAAACGTTTTCTTCTCTGTATCAGGCTGGTCTTTTGCGATCCCCTGCTGCAGGCGGTTGACGCGATCCTGCTGCGCGGGCGGCAACGACAGCGACGGGTCTTTCAGACTCTCTTTAAAGACCTGCAAAGCATCCTGCTGTTGTTTCATCCAGGCCCGATCATTCGCGGACACACCGGCCTGTTCACTCGCGGCGGCGGACAGGCAAATCACCAGGCTGCTGGCCAGCAGCGCCCGGAAGAGTAGTTTTTTCATCGGGGAACCTCACAGGTAAACGCAGTTACGCTTTCGCCACAGTAGCCAGCCGAAGTTTTTCTTCGATTCAGGGGAGTTATGCGGTGTCCCCCACGTCTGGGTACTGGCACCGAAAGCGTGGCAATTTGATGTTTCGGGATACATGTTCACCATCTGGTAGCGCCACCGTTCTTTGGGAACGATCGGGGACGGGTATTCGTAACAGACGGCATAATCCGCACCCACGGTGTTCATCACCAGTCCTTCCCGGTGCAGCTTGAATGCCATACGCTCACTGACCAGCAGGGAGGATTCCAGGGGTGAGAATTCACCGCTGGTATATCCCGTAAAGGGATACATGGAGCCCTGGCTGCCGGCACACCAGAAAAGCGGAGCAAGCGGATAGCCCACGGAGCTGGATACGGCATCAGCCGCGCAGGCCGCCTGGGCGACAAGGTTGCCGAACAGTGCGGCCTCCGGGTTAATCAGCATCGAGAGTGTGCTGTCGTTCCAGAGGGGGTCAACTTCAGACAGATAGGCGATATCCATATCACCGCCCTGGAAACAGCCGATGCTGGTCATAATGTTGAGCCAGGAGATCAGGGGGTACTTGTACCAGTGCACATGATAAAACGCGCCCGCTGCCGGCCTGTCACTTTGCCCGGCGGTACCTGTACCGGTGCGCCCGAGATCGATTTTGAACCCGCCCATGTTGACCATCACGCCCGGCTCCCGCGTCACATCCGTCATGGCGGTAGGCTCCCAGTACCCGATGGCCAGTCCAATCCGGTAAAGCACGCCATAGGAGCATATCTGGAGGGGAATGGACGGGTTTGATGTGTCCGGTTGAGGTCCGGAGGCAAGCTGGATGCTGCCAAGCGTCATGGGGAACAGGCATTTCCAGCACACATCGGATATCGGATTGACCCAGCGGCCGTCACCGGCATCACTGGCAGCGGCCGGAGATGCCGGCAGCAACATCCCGGCGAAAACTACGCCGATGAAAAAACACAGTATCCTCAGCTGGCGACGCATGGCACCTCCCGCTGACGGAGCCAGATACAGGTGGGGCCATAGTCCTCACCATCGAAGATGGCCCCGATGAACCAGCCATTCCCGTCAGGAACAGGGGGTTGCCAGCGGGTAAACGCGGCTTTTTCTGCATATTCCCTTGCGGCCGGTGAGTCCTCGTCGTCGTCAAGATACACCTGGCTCTCTTCAAGACCGTGCCTGGCCAGCCAGTCATGGTATTCAGAAGGGTGTATGTACTCGCGGCCTGCATACAACCGGTTAAGTGCGGGATGGCACCAGTAACCATCAATCGTACGGACGACCGGCAGCGGCCCGACAGATTCAGGATGTTTCATAGTTTGCCTCGGAAAGAAGATTGCCACGGCCACCGGCTGGCAGGAGGGCGTTAACAGGTCAGGACTCAGCGGTCAGCAGCTTCAATGATGAACTGCGCGCGCGTTTCTTTATCCATACGGTGCAGCGCCAGAAGTGCGCCACGGATAACAACGGACGTGGTGTAGAGCGGGTTATCTCTCAGAATGTCGTTCAGCCAGGAGTCTGAATCCGCATTGTGCCTGACAGACGAGATCATTTTTGTTTCTGCCCCGCCGTGTACTTTTTGCATAGGGCTACCTTTAATCATGTGATCGGTCAGTCGAAACACCTGCCCTGGCAGGCGAAGGCATAGCCGGTGTCGTCATCGTCCATCACGCCCTCGTTCCGGCCCTCCGTCAGTTGTCTGGCGACCCGTTCAGTCAGCGATGGCAGCATGTCGGGTGTGCAGTTTCGGGTGTACTGCAGCAGGACCACAATGTGGTTCCGCAGGCTGGCATTGAAACGGTGCATCTCATCGGTGAGCGCGGACGGCAGTTTTTCCGGGGCGTGGTCGGGGAAGAAACCCGGTGGTGACCGGCGTTCCTGACGGGTTATCTCATACCGGATGTTGCTGCCTTTTCCCCTGAATGTGCCGTGGTTTTCGGGAAGGGTGTTTTCTTCACCGGTCAGGGCATGGATGACCGCTTCCTGCAGACACTGGATCATTTCATCGCGGCCAGCGTCATAGCGGCCAGTGATTTTCACCACCACCTGTTGCAGGGGATACGCATAAAGCTCCCGGTCTGAGCGGATTTTCTGCAGCACCCAGCCCAGGTTGCGGAGGTTCTCCAGCAGGTCATCCAGTATCCTGTCCCCGAAGCCTGACGACATGGCCTGCCTGACCAGATCCTCCGTTCCGGTTTCAGACTGTGCCGGTGCCCAGAACTTTTCACGGGCACGCAGTAAGGCGCAGACAACCTGCCGTCGCAGATGGGGTAACATATCTTCCGGGGATATGGTATAGCAGGCGGGTACGGTTGAGCGGGCCAGACCATAGCCTGCCTCATTCAGTGCAGCTTCCAGACTTTTCAGCATCCTTAGCGTGCAGTTGATGCCGCTCTGCTGCCAGAGATACATGGCGGTGGTCATATCTGTCTGTTTTCCGCCCGGTCGTTCATCAACCGGCATGCCATAGCGCCATTCCGCTTCAGGTTTTTTGCTGCCCTCTGACTTCTTCTTTATCTCCAGCACCAGGCCTACCAGCATCAGAAGCGTAGCCATACCCAGCATGATATTGAAGGTGCAGGGCCAGGCATTCGTCAGGGGAAACTCATACACGTTCATGTAAGCTCTCCTTGTGCTTATCGAGCATCACCGTCAGCAAGAAAGCCGGGAAACGTTCATCACGTTTCTGCGGTTCATCGACGGTCACCCCGGTGGCGCGCTGCCAGCCGACGAACGCTTTGGTAACCAGTGGGCTGGCCCAGCTGTCCAGCTCAGGATAGATTTCTTTGAGGTCATTTCCGCTGACGCGCACTGGTTTCCCCTTACGGGAACATGAATCAGCTGCGCTCATAACTGTCGATGTCATTTTATCTCCTGCAATATTTTAAAGTGGCTTCGATTTTCAACACGACACAAAAACGATGTACAGGTACGATGTCGGGGTGATGAATAAATGGAGTTAATTAAATGCGTATACTGGCTGAATTTAGCGATAACCGTTTCCTTGACGCATTCAGGGATATACTGCGGGATACACTGACCGCAACATCCATCATGACGCTTATCATTATTACTATAAAACGGTTACTACCCACTCCGGACTTTATTGATGGTTTATTTCTGGCAATATCACTCCTTGTTTCCTTATTAATTATTTTGTGGTACGTAAACATCATAAACCGAAGCTTATTAACTATTGAGAATACATTCGAAAATTCCAGACACTTTAATTATTTTCGTTACCTTTGGGGTGTGGTTGGCTGTTTTCTTGTGCTTTTCCTTGCTTATACACTCGGCAGCACAATTGCTGGCGTCATTACATCGCACTAAACCGCTTCAGTAAACAACCCGTTAACAACCACCATGGAATGGTGTATGCGAGAGAGTTAATACCGACAGAGATGACCACAGGTTGCGAACGCAAAAACAGAAAATGCAACCGCAACCTTTTCACCGTTTCCATTTGAAAAATAACGAGTGCCTGACAAAACATAAATGCCATGAAAAATAAAATGGGTTCTGCATCGATATATTCCCGAAATATAAAACTGGCAACGCACTGGATAAATAATGTAACCAGTGAGGCAAATACTGCCAGCTTTGCATCCTCTTTCCTGCACAGCCTGACAACGCCCCATACCGCCAGCGGTATTAACAACACTGTTTCAACTATCGCAATATAACCCGTATTCATTTAGCTACCTCCGGTAAAAGTATTTCATCTACCTTAAGGACACGCCCATCACGGGTGATACGCACCGGGGTGTGCTCCAACTCGTATTTCGTGGTCAGGACACCGGCCTGATCGAAGTAGATGCATTCATCAGGCGCATAGCTGGTCTTAATGAGTTCCATTAACCATTGCCGCCGCAAAAGACCACATCGTCAGGGTAAATATCCCGGAAAAAAGTGCGGCCGGGATAACCGGTTTAAGCTTCCGGAAAGAGGGATAACCTTCGCGAACTGCACGGGAAAACCTGACTGACATAAAATTGAATGTCTGAAGAAAAGAAACAGCCATGAGGAAAATGATGGGTTCTTTTTCCCAGGCATCCCGGAAAACTATGCCTGACACTATCTGTAAGCTGAGGGTGAAACAGACACACCAGAATCCTGTGGTCTGGTCTTCTTCCGGGCACAGGACAATGCTCCACCAGGAAGAAAGCAGCGCCACGAGGAGCGTCAGCACTATCAGCAGCATCATTTTTTGGCTCCTGTAACGGGTATTTCCTCCACCTTCAGTACCCGGTTATCGCGGGTGATCCGCACCGGCGTGTGTTCAAAACCAAACTTCGTTGTCAGCACGCCGGCCTGATCGAAATAAATGCGCTCATCAAGCGCATCGCTGGTTTCCTTGATGTTTCCCTTCACCAGAATGACCTTAAAATCGCCCGCGCCGGGCAGCTGCTTTTTCATCCATGCCACTTCATCACGGTTGTCGCCGTCAATGAAGTACAGCGTCTGGCTGTAGGGCACCCGGTCGAGCGGATTCACCTTGTCACCCTTGCGGGCAATGATGTTGCCCTTCATGTCGGTGATGGTTTCGTTGACGGTAAAGGTGGGGTCAAAGCTGAAGGTGCGGTACTGACGGGCGGGGGTCAGGCCCGCCACCGGGGGTGGCCTGACCGCGTTGCGTTTAACGCGCTCAGTGGCCTCGTTTTTGAGTTTATCCAGTTCACCACTCTGCTCCATTGATTTCAGGCGGTTCCGGATAAAAACCAGCATGTCCTGTTCTGCCGGCTCAAAAACATTCCCCCACGTGCCGAGGTCTTTCGCCCCGGCACTGGCGGACAGTGCCAGGATGAGCACGGCCACCAGTCTGCGGGATAGCATCATTTGCCCTCCTGCATCCGCACTGCAATGTCGTTGCGGATATCGGTGGTAATGTCCTGCTGCGCGCTGACGACCGCAGGCTGCACCAGAATGATGACGTTATGCGTCTTCTGCCAGTCCGTCAGGCTGTCGCTCATGGCCAGGTTGAACCGTGTAACGAGTGCTTTCGCCTTTGCCTCATCCAGTTTTTGCTGTGCCGACTGCTGCATAAAAATGTCCCACGTGCCCTTCATATCGAAGGTCACCACTTCCGGTGTGTCGGCTTTAAGGACAATCCAGCTGATACCGGTCATGATCATCTGCGAGACGAGCATACAGACCACTAACCGCCAGCGGACCGACGCCAGCCAGCCGGGCCGGGACACCTCCGCCCGTACAACATCCCCGCTGTCGGGTTTTTCGTTGTGTTCATTCATGCTGCTTTCACCCATTCTTCAAGCGCCGCAAGCTCCGGCCCGTATTTCACCCTGGCAAGCCGGTAAGCCGCCTCTTCTGAACTGGCCCCCTTCTTCTGCTCCTCCTGCATGAAAGCAAAGTCCTCACCGCGTGAGCTGAACATGGCCCGCGTTACCGGGTCGACAAACAGCCGGTGGAATGAACTGCGCTCCCCTGTCGTGATCAGCAGCGAACTGAAGCCGGTATCCAGCGCGGGCTGGAAGTATTTAATGACTTCTTTTTCAATCTCAGAGAACTGATCGGGGTATTCCGTCAGGTACTGTTTGAAGGCTTTCGCGTCCTGCAGAAGCGTAATTTTGGTGGAACTGTTGTTCCATGCGGCTTCGGCTTCCTTACTGGCCGTAAAGTCCTTAATCCCCTGCGTGATGGTGATAAAGCCGCCACGGTGACGACGCACGGTGCGGTAACCGGTTTCAATGAACTTCGCGGCATGCGGGTTGGAGCCGCTGAGCAGACGCCACGCCTCATCGATGATGGCCACTTTTTTGAGGTTACGCGGACTGTGGTACATCTTTTCCTGAATCGCCAGAATGAGCGAAAACAGGATGGCGCTGAGCAGCTTCGGTTTGTTTTCAAGGCTGAGCAGCTCCAGCACCGCAAAGCGGGTTTCGCCATTCAGTGTTGGCTCGTCGGCGTTGAAGTATTCCCCGTAAGGTCCCCACGTACAGTAAGGCTCCAGCAACAGTGCCAGCTCGGCCAGCCGGGAAATGATGGTGGGTTTGTCCTCGAACGCGCTGTTCACTTCCGCACTGGTAAGATAGGCGTGAACATCGTCAATGCGGGCCTTTTGTTCTTTTTGATCAAACGCCCAGACCACCGCTTTCAGCAGAATGGCCTCACACACGGCATCGAGCGGCTCCTGGGGGCTGGCCAGCACGGTCAGCAGCCGCATAATGTTTTCGCCCGACACCTTGCTGTCCACCACGTTGGCAAACGGGTTAAACCGCAGATCTGCGCCATCGAGATAGACCCCGCCGGCCTGTTTGCAGTAGTTTTTGTAGCTGTCCCCCATGTCGATAACCCAGGCATACCCCTCCGCATTCAGCACGTCGCGCAGAACCCCCTGGGTGAAGAACGATTTCCCTGCCCCGGATGTGCCGGTCACGGCAATATTGAAGTTGGTGCTGCCGTTCTCTTCACCAAACATGTCAAAAAAAGCGACCTGGTTACGGTAGGTGGGCAGCGGCATCCCCCGCCGGGAAAGGTGACGTTCCCCGACCACCGGCATCAGATTGGTGGCGTTCCAGCTTTTCGCGCGCAGAGTGGCGCCGGTCGTTTTCAGATCGGCCCAGAGGCCCTCCTGCATCATGAAGGGCATCGCGGCCATCCAGTTACGCATCTGCTGATACTGGATGGTGGTGAGTTCCAGTTCGTTTTTACGAAACACATTGATGGCGGCCAGTTCGCAGGAGAGTGAGTCCTGATCGTTATCCGGTGTGAACAGCGTCAGATTGAAATAAAACCGGCATAACGCCACTTCGTTGGTACCCAGTTCCATCTGCATTTTTCGCCATTCTTCGGCCTGTTTTTTGATGCCGGGAAACAGCAGGGCGTAAGCGGAATTCGCTTTTTTAGAGAGATCCATGTTCTTGCGCATCGCCTCACCCTGGCTTCTGGTTTGCTCTTCCAGCTCCACCGTCCAGGTGAGCATAAAGGGGCAGGGGATACCCAGATCGGGGAAACGTAAATTCTGGAGGTTATCGGCCCCCTGCCAGAGCGCAAAACGGGTGGGACTTTTGGTGAGCTGCATGTTCACCAGACGGCAGGCCGACGCGGGAAGGCGGACCTGCCTGGTGCCTGACACCTGCTCCTGCGAAAAGCTGACCGGCACTTGCGTGACATTTTCCGGCAGTTCCAGCCGGAGATGTGAAGGCCGGACCTTGATATCTATCCCCTGATCAACGACCTGCCGGTTCAGCTCTTCCACGCTGTCCCATCCGGCACTGGCGGGCATAACCTGAGCGGAACGGTAATTGATCAGCTCACGCATCAGCGAAAGGAAATCACTGGCGGAAGTGTTGATGGAGTCAATCCGGGCGGCTTCCAGCGACACGCGGATGGTGTTGCGTATCTGCTTGAGTTCGTCCATTAACCGGGTGGTAAACCGGCCTTTTTTCCCAAAGACAATGAATACCCGGTAATTGCGAAGAAAGAGCGGGTACTCACGGCGGTTGGCCATTCCCTCAAGGGATGATTTTTCCCAGAATGCGCGGGTGATGCTGTTAAGGTGGGAGGCCAGCGGGCCTTTCCACATATCGGTACTGACCCCTCTCGCAATGCGCTCGCCGACACATTTGCTGGCCACCATAATCACGGTGACCGGCGTCCTGCGGGGCAGTTTTTTGCGCAGCATGTCATCCAGTGCCGCCACCACCTGCTCATTGGCTCCGGGCAGCGGCGCGGCCTCCAGAATAAAACCGGCCGTACTGTTGTTGATAAAGAGGTCGTTGGTGTCATCGTAATAACGCCAGGGAAGCGCCGCCGTCAGGGAAGGATAATCCCAGGCCTGCTGCAGGTTCGCTCTGGCTGTGGCAGCACCGTCTTTCTCGCCCCCTTTCTGAAGGAGACTCACAAGACTGTCGAGAAATTCAGACATTATTTCATTCTCCCGTGGGGTTGCAGCCGGGCTGCAATATCACCGATGAGTTCAAGGCGCAGTGCGTGCATGTTTTCCTGGGCGATATGACTTTCCAGCAGGTTGCTTCGCAGATGGCCCAGCGTGTCTTCCAGCAGGCCCGAGCAATCCGCCTCCGGAGCCTCATCGGCGAAGCGGCAGCCGCCCTGCCAGTTGCGGGGTTCACGTTTCGCGCCGGTGCGACGTTGTGCTTTCATCATTCGCCGTCCTCCCCGATGACGCGAAAGCCTTCATCCCAGTGAGATTTATTTTTCACAAACTCGACGACAGCCGGCTGATGGAAGTTGTCATCGGTATCCACCCACGGCGCAATCCACAGGCGCTGTGTGGCATCCGGGATGCGCTGCGCGGTCACGCGCCCGGCATCACTGACGGAACGGGCCGGAGAGACATACGGCAGCGGCTGAATCGGCGTAGTCAGGGGCTGACCGGTCAGCGCGCTGCGCGTGGTTGTGGTGGGTGTAACCGGCGTGGGCGAAGCCACGATCGGACGCGGTGCAATGGCTTTTGGGGTGATTCCGGTTGCTGCGACAGAAACGGGGCGGGAAGGACTTACAACCGGTGCCGTGTTACGCAGTGCCGGCAGGGTTTCACCCGCAGGCTTTTTTACGTCTTTTTCGGCACCGATATCGTCAATGCTTTTACCCTGCGCAGCCAGTTTATTGGCTTCGGCAGTGGTCAGGCATTTATCGGTGGCCGTGGCGTTACAGTCAAAATCTGAGTTCATACCGGCGCAGCCGGTTAGCGCGCCGCACAGCAGTGCGGCACCCAGTAATTTACGCATGGATGTCTCCGGATAAAAGGATATCTGAGGGGGTGTTGCCTGGAATTTAACTACTTAACAGAAATGAAGGGAACGCTGCCTCCCGGAACCATAGAGGCGGGTAATTTTCCATCCCAGCGTTCGGCGGTGGTCAGGCTGACAAGAGACGGATTATCTTTCAGCGCCTCCCCTTTCGCCCGGATCGCTTCGGCTTCTGCGCTACCACGCAGTCGAATAGATTCAGAATCAGCCTTTGCAGCAGCCAGTTTGCTGTCAGCTGTAGCCTGTGCCTTGGTTACCGTTATTTGCGCCTGAATCTTTTCCGTTTCAAGATTCTGCCTGCGGGTCGCAATAGCCACCTCGGCTTTCATTCGGTCTTCGATGGATTTTTCATAAGCATCAGAAAAATCGATATTCTCGATCTGGACGGTATCGATAACTACCGGACCATCAACAGACTTGCGTAGCGCATTCTGGACATCCAGAACAAGACGGGTGCGGTTCTGTACTGCACTGATAGCCGTATATTGTCCAAAAACATTTTCAAGCTGTGTGGGTATCTGGCGGGCAATAAGGCGAGTTTTCATATCTTCAACCGTTTTGTATCCCGCATAAACCCGTTCAACGTCAGAAGGCGGGATGTGGAAGTTAACAGAAACGGTCATCTGGGCGGGTTGCTGGTCACTGCTGTATGCACTCAGCCCCCTGTAAAGCATCGCTTCGTTGCGAACTGTAATTTTCTCCACGCTTTCAATGAAAGGTATTTTGAGACCCATACCCGGCCCGGCAACCGTCACCACCCTGCCATTCCGAAGCACAATGCCTCGTTCTCCTTCATTTACGGTATAAATTGAAAGAAAGGCAGCTATCAGGGCAAGAATGAGTCCTGCAACTGTAAGTAATACAAAGAGGCTCTTTTTACTAATATTCATTGTCATTTCTGCATAGTTATTTATTTGCATGATTTTGCCCGGTCGGTGAATGGTTCGATAAAAATCTGGCCTCTGTCCGGCCTGGAGTACTGAAACAGACCGGTCTGAGTAAGTTCAGCCCGGTCTGAAGAGCCTCGCCCTTTGCGGCGCTGACCATTAGCATCAGTGAAGCGAGCAGAGCCAGCGTGATAAGCACAAGAGTGTTCGTTGCATAACGGTTCATTTCAGTGACTCCGTATCTTTCGTCTCCGGTCGATGGTTCAGAAAGCGAAGCGGTTTTTTCACCCGAGGGCAGGCGGTAATGGCCTCGCTTTCATACCAGCGCTCCAGGTCATGCACTTCAAGCTTTCCCTTTTTGCTGGCTGTTTTCTGTAAATAGTTCCAGGCCACCAGGTTCTGTGGCTGGTATGTGGAGAGTCTTTTATCCAGGGTTTCACTCCATGTTTTTGGGGCGGCCGCAGTGACCACTGTGGCAAAAATCAGGGCAACGCCGGAGATAAGCGCAAATATAAGCGCTGACACTGCCGGTTTCGCTGATGAATTCATCACCAGCCAGAATCCGCCAAGAGTGGGAAGCCCCCAGACGAACAGAAATAACCGCTTACCGGGCGGGAAGCCGCCCGCGCGCCACTGGTTAATATCACTGCGTATTTGCCGCAGAACTTTAGCGTTACGGTCTTTTTTCACCGCTATCCCCCTCAGTTGATGGTGTCGCCAAGCTGCAGTCCTTTTGCCTGACGCAGCACTTCATCCGGATCGATGTTGCCGACAGAGGACGTTGAGGAGGTACTGGCGACCGGCGTGTTATTGCCTGCGACAGCATTCTTCGCCGTTTCACCGGCGTTCTGCGCAGCAGCTCTGGCTTTTTCCTCTTCGCTGTCCTGCCGGGTTTCAAGCTGGAAGCCCTTCTGGAACACCACGGTAACCTTATTACCGGCACCGATATCGATGATGGGGTGGTACTGCTCAGCGCGCTTAATCCAGTACTGACTCACTGTTTCAGCTGCCTTGCTGGCACCACCGCCGAATCCCTGTCCCAACACATCACCGGCACTGACGTTTGCCGTGGCTCCCAGACCCACTGCTGGCGTGGCAGCAGATTTGACACCCTCACCGAAGCCGGATAGCAGACCGGCTGCGCCGGCATAGCCGATGATTTTGCCGTTACGCATCACCGGTGTGCCCTTGATGCCACCCTTGCCCTGGAAGCTGACATGACCTTCGAATTCCATGTCGATGTCCTTGCCGTTTTTCAGGTTGCAGCTGATGGTCTTCGTCCGCACTTCGCCGCGCTCACTGGAGATGTCACCCCAGATTTCCCCCACGATGAAACAGCCATCCAGGTCAAACTGGCGGTTGTTCGGCATGGTGGTTTTGCCCTGAAGGCGGATTGTCACAGGCCGGCTGTTCTGCTGACCGGTGACGCTGGCGTTGGCGTCGGCACCTTCAATCATGATGGCGTCAGAGAAGGAGCCGGAGGATATCCAGGGCAGCCTGGTGGGTTTCTTTTTCAGGCTCTCGTAGTTAAAGGTGGTTTTATCGATACCCGCAGTCATGCGATTACCACTGCCGCCGGGATAAAACCCGGCACCCTGATTTGCGGCTGCGCCAATGGCGGCTGGCGCGCCGTTCACCGGAGTGACAGTGTACTGAGGGGGTCTGGCCTGACCGGCAGCAACCGGACCCGGCAGTGGTGTGCCGTCCGGAGAAGCAGGTGGTGTCTGCTGCCCGGTGGGTTGTCCGTTGCTGCCGGTGGCACCCGGCTGCTTCGTCAGTTGGTCAGTCAGACGCTGAATCTCAGCGTCCTTTTTTTGCAACTGAGCGGAGAAATCAATCTGGTTTTGCTTAATCGTCTGCGCCAGCCCGTCCACTCTGGCTTCCAGCGCAGAGGTCTTAGCCTGCTGCTGGGTCATGGCGGACTGCTGTACCTGCTCGTCAAAGGCGGGACCGATAACGCCGGTCATGTTGGGTGCAGGTACGTTCTGTTTAGGCTTGTGCTGGCCACCAGGACCTTCGCCACCGAAGGTGATAACGGCAGCGGCTGTCACGCCGGCCATTATCAGCACGCCGACAAGGATGGCAATCTGTGTGCGTCGGGTCTTCACGTTGATGTTCATGGATGAGGTTCCCCGTCTGTTGAGAACACCACCCACACATACCCTTCCCCGTTCGCATACAGCTGATTCTGCGACAGCATCACGGCGCGAACCCCTTTGCGCCAGAAATCACGCTCGCGCAGCTGCGTGGTGACCACGCCGGGATTTTTCATGCGGAAGCGGACAATGCGCAGGTGGGTGCCGACCAGCTGGCGCTCAGGGGTCAGCTGCACGGTGACTGCCGGAGTGTAAGCCGGCAGGCGGCTGACCGGGATATCCTGGTATCCCTCCGGGACGTCGCCCTGCGCAATGCTTCGCGACAGACTGACGAGTGTTTTCTCGTAGCTCTGGCCTTCTTCCCAGGCCTTTGCGTCCTCATTTTTAACTTTCGGCTGGCTCAGTGGCACATAGCGCAGCGTGCGTCCGGGACCCGGTTTCGGCTGAACGTTCAGGCTCAGTGCAGTGCCTCTGGCGGTTTCGATAAATACAGTGAAGTTCTGTCCAACCAGGGGAGAGAGAATCAGTGCCCCGTCATCGGTTGGTTTCTTGTCATAAGCCCCTTGCGGCCCGCTGATGCTGGTCACCATTTCCCCGTCAATGACGATTTTGTTGGGGTTGGTGTTACTGAGGGTGACGGTAAAGGACGCGTCATTCTCAAACGGTGTGGCGCCGGGAATGATGGCGGCCCGGAGGCCGCCCGTGAAAAATCCCGTTGCCAGTAACACAGCAGCAGCTGCCGGTGAAAAACGTATTTTCATTGGCAGTCCTGATTCAGTTAGTGGTGGCTGGCACGAGTTCGGTCATATCAAGCAGTCTGATAATGCCGTTCTCATAACTCATCCGGAGCTGGTAGGTTCTGGCTTGCTCCTTGAGGTCAGTGGTGATATTGCCGTTGGTGGTTGAGGGGTGGAGAACGACATCGGCGTCAATCACGCCGGGTTTAATCATGCGCAGGGCGCGTGTGTCGTATCGCCAGGTGATGCCTCCTTTTTTAATCCGGTCAGCTTCCACATCGAGGGCTTTTTTGAGTGCGTTCCGGCTTTCTGCCGGAACATACCCGAGAAGCAATTTTTGCTGGCCATCGATGTTTTCCGGACTGACGTTAAGCCGCATATACAGAAAAGAGAGTGCGAACATTGTCATGGCTGGAGAGTCAGCCGACGACGCGTCAGAACTGAATGGCTGGTTGAAAATCATGGGCGTGGTGATGGTTTTCTGGCGGGTGGCAAAATGCCAGGCCAGAGAGCCGCTCAGTATGTTGCCAAGAGTGGCTGCAATGCAGTACGCGGCCATTCCGATGAATGCGTAACGGAGATATTTATCCCGGCTGCGCTTGATATCTAATTTCACGCGTTCACGCCCTCCAGTGACGGAAACTGGATTCAGGAATTAACCTGAAAGTCACCCTGAAAATTAAGGTGGGGAGGTGCCAGTAACATAAATTCAGTAACCAGTACGACCCCTGCCCTTTTTTCAGATATCTGACTATCCACCAGAGCACACCCGAAACTATCCCCAGGGCGGTCGACATATTAAATGCGACACCTAATAACGTAAGGGGAGCAATAACAATAAGTTCGTCGAGGGGAAGGCCGAAGTATCGGGACTGGTGATTTAACGTTTCCGGGAAGTAATATTTATCATCTTCCCCGCTCATCATTAACCTGCCAGAGAAAAACCCAGGCGGGTAAAGATAATAACCATGACAAGACCAACAAAAACCAGCGGGGAGCGGGCTTTCACATACAAAAACACAGCGATAAATATTTCAGCGTAATATAAATATTTTTCGAGTGAGGAGCCGTGACCGAATGTGCCGGTTACGGTTGCATCCTGGGGAGCCAGTAAATCGCTCCCGCTTGCCAGCGCATAATGACTGACCATAAGTGAAATTAAAATTAATCCTCCGTTTTTTAAAAAATGCCGAAACTGAATATATTCACGGGCTTTGCGAAATAAAGACGCTACCGCCCATCCCTGCCTGACATTAAGGGCATTGTCCTGCTTGAACATGCTTGTTTCTCCGGATGTAAACAAAAGGTGATTGCGTAAGTGGTTGTTTACGCGGGCATTAGTGTCTCATGACCCTAAAAAAAAAAAACTGTGAGCAGCATCACACTTTTCAACAATATTAGGAATTATCTGAGCATGGGCAGAACATACCCTAGGTCATGCAGGTACAACGCCTGTGTTGTCAGGGATCTATCCAGATGAAAGTAAAAGAGAAAATGTGGGGCCACCGTGGACGGCCGCGTAAGTTCACTGCGGGCGAGACGGTGGAATGGCGACTGCGTGCGCCGGACAACCTGTTAATGGAATTGCGGGTTTGCGCCAGAACAGGTGGGCGAAGTGTTAATGATGAAATTATTGCGCGCCTGTTAATGTCCCTGAATTATCAGCCACATGTGCCGGTAATTAAGACGGCGGAAGGGGAAAGAATTATTTCTCTGGCGGTAAAATTTGAAGAATGGCTGGAGGATATATTTTCTGAGGGCAAGGAAAAACCTCACCTCCCGGTAAATCCGGGCGGGCGTTCTGAGATGGCGTGGATGTGGCGCGAGGGCGAGCGGGTGCTTATTCCGGGTAAAACGTCAGGTTACAGTATGCGAATCCCGGAAAATCTCGCGAGCGAAATCAGAATTATGGCGCGGGTACACAAACGGAGTCTTAACGATGAAATGCTGACAAGGCTGATGAATTCTCTGGGTTATTTTACGGAGCGTATTCTTGACCAGAATGAAGATGCGCAGGCACTGAAGGTGCTCTGTATGGCTTTTGAGTGGTATCTGCGGGAGAAAATTGCTGAAGCGGAAGAAGTCCCGCTTCCGTGGAATAAACCGGAGTAACTGAGGGTGTGTGGCCGGTGTTGCTTCCGGCCACTGTGGTTATTGTTCTTCGACCAGAAAGTGTTGTGTTTCCGCCATGTTCTCGGTGGTATTTATCGCGGAAATATTGTTATTAATCATATCCTCAAGGCTCAGCGGTGCCTTGTCCCCTTTCAGTTCAACGTATATTTCCGAAATCAGCGCGGTAAGAATCATCATTCCCTCGCGCGAGCCGGCAACTTTTTTAATCAAATCGCGGCGGAAACCTTCCAGGTCAAACTTATGCCCATCATTTTCATTGTTTTTGTAAACAAGCAGCCCCAGCCTGATTAACTCATTGCATGTCGACGAGATGCTTACTTCTGATGGCGATGCGCCTTTCTGAATTTCCTGCTGAACAATATCACGGACTTCCCTTTCAATTTTATCTTTAAGGTATATGCCTAATCTTCCCATATTTAATCTCACGGTTTGTTAGTGTCGTCACCGACACTACAGATGCTATTTATCGCGCCGAAGCCACTTAGAGACAATGACCTTGTCAGAAGTTTTTGATGAATGATGTCCTGTGAAAAAACTTTATACAGGTAGTAGTTATTGACACTATTGATAACACCAGTGTGACACTGTGCGATATATATCGCAATGTTTTTCAGGTGTATCTACATTCCTGTGATAACCCTACTACATTGTAGTGTCAACAGGTATTCTAATCCTGCGATACATGTATTACAAAGCTCCGATATTATGGTGTCGGATTGTGTGATGTTTCTGATTTTATTCCAAAAACGGCACAATTTACACAGGATAACCACCTGATTTCAAAAACAAAAACTGCAAGACGAAGTCTTGCGTGGGGTGTCATGTTTTATATGTTCAGTAAAGAGCGGCAAAAAATAAAGCGCAAGAGGATCTAATTGTTATTCTGGATCGAGCTGAAACGCATCACAGAAGCGCCCTCTGCGCGTTTGTAAGAGGTGTTCTTGATTTAAATGATCGCCGGGGGTATTTTTTAAATAAGCGCTCTATGGTCACTACCGTTGCGTATACTGCAAAGGCACAGAAAATGAATAAACTGCTGTATCTTCTGCTCAGCATGACAATGTCATGCAGTGCAGCCCCCCAAATGTGTTTTGATAAAGCTGGCCATGATTATGGCATTGATCCCCTGTTGCTCATGTCAATATCGATTAAGGAAAGCCGCTTACAGCCAGGGGCGATAAATAAAGCCAACAGAAACGGTTCTGAAGATGTCTGCGGAATGCAGGTCAACAGCTCGCATTACGGGAAGCTGCGTGAATTTAATATTACGCGATCAGATTTGCTCAATGATCCGTGTATTTGTGTTTATACGGGCGCATGGGTATTAGCACATAACTTCAGGTCATACGGGAAAAACTGGGACAGCGTCGGAATGTATAATACAGGCCCGGCGAAAAAGCTGATCGCCCAGAGGCGTTCCTACGCACAATCGGTGAAGAACATTTACCGTGTTTTGCTGGCAAGGAGGGATATTCTTGAGCAGCGTTCTGCTTTACAGAAAAAAGATGAGCTGGCGAAAAGAGACACTTCCCCTTTGCCAGTGCAGGATTAAAAATAAAAAACCCGGCGAACCGGGTTTTTTATTCAGCTTTTAAGTTTTGCAAACTCTTCCGCCATTTTCCAGAGTGCCTGATTAAGTTTGATGTCGCCATCGATGCCGGTCACTGGTCGCGTGGTGGTTCTTTTTCCTTTTGCGGTTCGCCCGGTGATCCCGCCTTTGACCAGATTCTCCTGTACAATATTAAATGATGTCCACAAATCTGTTTCCCTGTCATACCATGCGCGCGGCTGGATAATTTTCTCAGCCGTCACCGGCGCTTTCCCTTCACCATATTTATAATCCAGTGCCATCTGTCCGAGCAGCTGCCGTTCCGGGCTGTTCAGCTGGATACTTTTCATCTGTTCCATGTTGTCTGTAACTTTATCGAACACGCCAAGCACTTCATAAGCGCCTTCGATAACCTGCGAAACAATATCCCCTTTGTGCGGGACATTTATTTCCCCAAACGATTTCCAGCACACCAGTCCATTAGTACAGACCTGACGGAAAATACCGGGGATCATTTTATAGCTGCTGCTGCCATCGTGGCTGTTCAGCAAAACAATTTCCGGTACTTCTGTCCCGCTCATGTTATTACCACGACGCAGGCGGATCATGTGTTTGGTATATTCCCGGCGTTCAGGGTCACGCACGCGGGACTGGCTCGCATAAAAGGGCTGGAACCCCTCATTCCGTAATTTATCCAGTAGTGTAATGGTCGGAATATAAGTGTAACGCTCTGAGCGTGACTCGTGTTTTTCAACAGAAAACGCGCTGGGAACAACGCGCAAAAGCTCATCATTGGTCAGCGGGCGGGTATTACGCATAAAAGTCGGTGCGGCATAACGGGTGGATAAACGAATCATAGTCATCTCCTCAAAATAATGAGTCAGGTAAAAAACGAAATACAGAATCGAGGGGCATGGCCGCAGCAACCGGCCATTTATTTAAAATCCAGATGGTGTAGTAATCCGGAACATCGTCGAAAAATACGTCGATTTCTTCCGCGCCTGCGGGTGGTATGAAGTCCTGGCAATGTGCCTCAGGCATGTCAGCCGTTACGGCGAAAACCCAGTTAAAAGTTTCGATGATCTGCTCGTCAGTCAGGGGCGTGTCTTTTTCCCCCATCTCCCCGGTGAGTTCCTCTGCGGCGAAGGGCAAAGTAGCGACGGGCGAACGGAAAAGACCAGGGCGCGCCTGCGCGTGCACTTCACCCTGGTGTTTTACGGGCGAACGGTGCTACGAAAAGCCCTCCGCAGGGGACGACCGGGGCGATGGACATCACCGAACGGACAGAATGCACACACCCGACCCGGCAGCGTCACACCGCCGGGTCGCCCTTAAAGCCCCGGCTGCGCCGGGGCGGTGACAGCGGCGCGACCGGCACGGTCGCAGCAAGCGGGCCGTTGACCTTCAGCCATCAGACGCTAGCCGTCAGGCCCGAAACCGCATCTTTTCGCGGGTTCGGCGGAGCTTGGCGGGCGCTGCGCGGCCGCTTAGCGGAGTGTGGCTCGACGACCCGGCCGGAACGGACGGGGAGCTGAAGGGGGCCATGTTCCGACTTTTATCCGTGAAAACCACCGGAAACCAGAATCTGCGGAACACCCTGAACAGCAGAAACAGCCGTTATCCCGGCAGGATGAGGGTCGGTAACAAAACCGGGGAGCAGGGGAAGGCAAGGCGGAGGGGGAAAAGCGGGCGCGCCGCAGGCGCATCCGCCCTTCCCCCGGCTCCCCGGAGGGGAGCGCCCTTTCCGGCATTTGCCGTTCAGGGCGCGGGCATCAGTCGTCCGGATAGTCATCCGATTCGTGGTGCATCTCAGCGATGGCCATCAGCTGCGCCATGTCGTCTGCCATGTTTGCTGTGATCCCGACATGGGTGCAAAGGTGCAGCACATCTGCCAGAAAATCGACCAGCAACGTATCAAGCGTTTCACCCTCCTGCGAAAGCCCGGTACGCTGCACAAACAGCCACAGCGCTTCCGCAGCCAGCGCCGCGCACTGCGACCGGCCGGAGAGCCGGACCGGGAATTCGTGCACAGGCAGCAGCGCGGCAATGTCCTGCAACGCCATTACGGGGATCGTGTCCGGTGTTTTGTGTGCTTTCATGCCTGACCACCCCTGCGCCGCACTGACCGCATGAAGCCTGCCACAAATCCGCCGCAGACCAGGCGAAGGCGGAAGATGGTGGAGGGTGTTTCGTCATAGTGATGGCAGGCTTGTTCATCGCAGGCCACGTTGTACTCAGCTTCATTCACTCTGGCGGCAAGATGCTGACGAAGGGCGGCTATTACCTCGCGGCACCACCGGCGGGGATCGGGACTACGGCGCATCGGTTCTGTATTCATACTGACCTCATTTAAAAGGCCGCCCGCCAGGGCGGCCAGCCTCCGTTATGCCAGCCCCAGAGCCGGGTAAATACTGCCCCCAAGTCCGGCATCAGCCTCACGGGCGTAGCCTGTTCTGGCATCGACCGCCGCCATAAACTCCTGCCAGCGGCTGAACGACATTGCAGGAATACGGGCGGGCTTTCCGGCCCGGATGGCATTTACAAACGCCGTCGCCTGTGCGACAGTTTGCGGGTCAACTATCATGGAATTCATCCTCCATCTGGTTTTGATAAGGACGGCACCTGGTACGTGCCGCCCGGTGATTAAGCAGGGCTTTGCCCTGCTTTTTTACTGCCCGGAATTCGCTGAATCCCCGGCAAAAAAGGCGCTGCGGATACCCGCCAGGATCATGCGGGTGTTCAGCGAAGCATCATTCCGGCACTCGAAAAAACGCCCCTCATACTTCGCGCAATAATGAGCAATGTTCCCGGTGACCGCTGCCGGAGTCATAAACGCTTCACACCCGCCCACAGCCTTCCCGATCTGCAACGGGCAGGCACTGGCGGCCAGTTCGCTGAAACGCTGAGCAGTGATTTCCGTCCACGGCAGGTGGTCCGGTGTGGGACGTAGCGCCTGTGCAGCTGATTCCGGCATCAGCACCAGTTCCGGGATACGCTTTTGCAACTGGCTGAGTGTTTCAAAACTGCTGAATGAAACAGGCTCATTAACGCCACCAATGGCGATGGCGTAACTGAACTGTTTGCAGGTGGTGGCGTTCACAAACACCAGAGGATCGTTATCGATGAAGGCCTGTTCAGCGTCGGCGGCGGTGTATGTAGTCATGGTCATTTTTCCTGTAGGCTGTGGCGGCAGATAACCGCCGCAGGGGTGGTAAATCTGCCGCCCTTCCGGGCGGCGGCGTATTAAATGGTGATCCCCATGCGCCCGATCCGGCGCACAAACTGTCTGAAATGGTCAGCAGCAACCACTTCGACGTGATGAAAGTCTTTATCCGTGCCCGCACTGACGATGTAGCTGTAAAGCCCCTTCATTTTTTCCGGGCAGCTCCGGCGATAGGCTTTAAGCGCAGCCAGTGAGCCGAACTCCATGACGTCCATTTCCTCCTGCGAGTTTTTCTCACCTTCAGCGAGCAGGATGAGTAAAGGTGACGGGTATTTAACCCCCATCTTCCTGGAAGATTCTTCTGTGGCGGTTTTGACGTTGACGTTGTGTGTGTGCATTCTGCTTTTCCCCTTGTGGTGATGGTTAATCCATCTCCCCGGTGAGTTCCTCTGCGGCGAAGGGCAAAGTAGCGACGGGCGGACGGAAAAGACCAGGGCGCGCCTGCGCGTGCACTTCACCCTGGTGTTTTACGGGCGAACGGTGCTACGAAAAGCCCTCCGCAGGGGACGACCGGGGCGATGGACATCACCGGACGGACAGAATGCACACACCCGACCCGGCAGCGTCACACCGCCGGGTCGCCCTTAAAGCCCCGGCTGCGCCGGGGCGGTGACAGCGGCGCGACCGGCAGGTCGCAGCAGGCGGGCCGTTGACCTTCAGCCATCGGACCCTGGCCGTGAGGCCCGAAACCCGCAGGGGTTCGGCGGAGACTGGCGGGCGCTGCGCGGCCGCCTGGCGGAGCAGGGCCGACGACCCGGCCGGAACGGACGGGGAGCCGGAGGGGGCCAGCGCTGTGGTGTTTATGGTGTTCTGATGTATGCTGCCCGTGAGCAAAAAACGCACAACCGGGAGCGTTCTCATGTCAGAAGATGATGCAGAAGAAGCATTTTACGACGAAACATGCCGGATAGTGGGCCAGTGCTGCCTGATGCTGGCCAGCAACGGCGCGGAGACAGACCGCGCGCAGCTGGTGTACCAGCTGAAACGCCTTTACTGGCAAATCATGGTGGCGACAGAAGAGCACCACACCGGGATTCTGCTGGCCATCGAGCAACTGGAGACGCCGGAGATGTATGAGGAGCGGACGGGAAGGCGACGGGAGTAAAGCGGGCGCGCCGCAGGCGCATCCGCCCTTCCCCCGTTCCCCGGAGGGGAACAGCCCTTCCGGGTGTTCATGCGTGCGATCGCACCGGAAAAAAAGGGGGCTGCCAGCGGACACTGACAGCCCCTTGTAAAGGCGCTTTCGGCCATGCCAGAACGCATCAGCCCTGAAAAGGCGGGGTTGCCCCCGCCTCCAGGTTGCTACTTACCGGATTCGTAAGCCATCAAAGCGGCCACCTCCCTGCTTCCGTCTCTGTAGCGAATTTCGCAGAGCGATTTTCGCGTCAGCCAGGTGAATATCAGCAGTGTGAGACACACTATCAGAACGCACCAGATGAAAGAGTTCGGTGTCAGCTTCATAGCCTCTTCTCCTTGCCTTACGGCGGGTAAACGGCTACTCTGATGTTGTCGAGACATAGAGTTGGCCCTGTTGGTTAATTGAAAAATTACCTTCGGGGCTTTCTTCTTTCTGCCTCACAACACGGCAACAAACCACCTGAACATCATGAGGCAAAAAGCCTCAAGCGCCACCGCCATTATACCGCAACCCGCACCGCACCCACCAGGCTCAGCCCGGCCTTTTTGCCTTTTTTTCAGTCATTTTGACGACATGCAGATTCAATTTGTCCCGGCATCGGACAAACTAAGCCTCAGAAAAATATCTCAGTCCTCACCGGGAGCGGAACCAGTCAATTCAACGCTTTTTTCAGGTGGCAGCCCTGGGGCGAAGAAGATTACAACCGTGAAGGGTAAAGTCTGGTGCTGTAATGTTAAAGGCCACCGGGATCAGCCGGTGGCCTTAGCTACGTTTGCTTCATCCTGTTAAGGGAAGAGGATGCGCATCAATTCTAAAAGCACTATCAGCGCTTTCAGAACCGCGATCGTCTTTTCAATGAAAATACGATACACGCGTTTCTCCTGAGTGGAGAGTTTGAGAAACCAGCCTTAGCCTATGTTTGCCTGTCCGGCTGGTGTCGTCTCATTGCTAGATGATAGACCTCATTACTCGTTGGTGAAGGCACTTCCGGTACCACCCGGAAGCCAGGGCTTGAATATGTTCGTCCTGCTGGTTTACCAATAAGTCAGAGCATCTAACGGCGCGATTATATAAGAAACAGAAACGACATGCATTGAAGATGGAAAAACAGAAAACTGAGGTTAATACATTCTACAGGCATAAAAAAACCCAGCTGGTCGGCTGGGTTTTTTATGCAACTTCCCCGGTTGGTAGCCGGTAAGTTGTCCTTGAGATCCATCATCTAGCAAGGCGAATTATATTGCACAGTGCAAAATCTATCAACAACAGGCAAGGTTTCAGCAATGAGGCACGTTCCCTGCCGTATACGTCTTCCCGTCATTCTCTGCCGCCAGAATGCGAACAGGTATCCGGCTCATATGCATAATGTAGCCCGTCTTCCTTTCCAGTTCGGCGTACTGCGTAAGCAGTTGTGGATTATGTCGCGCACCATTCCTTATATCGTTCCGGCTGCCCATGATGCAGAACACGCAACTAAGTCGCTCGTTGCCAAGCGCATAGGCGTAATGAGGCTCCTGACCTGCATTGCGAATGCAGGCGAACACATCGTCAGTCAGCATTTCATGGATCGGTAACCATTCATACCAGGTATGGATTGAGTTACTGATTCCCATCCGGCTGAACGTCGGTCGTCTTGCCCGTCCCGGAGATTCCTGGCTGCGAAGTCCGAGGCAGTTCACGATGATGTTAAAACCATTGGCTTTTGCATAGCGACGAACCTCCCGCTGGACAGATCCACGTTTCAGGTCACTGGTGCATTGCCTTGTGCGGGATGATGGCCAGGTAGGGACTTCGGGACGATTTTCGAAGCGGCGTTCGACCATATCAAAAAGAGTCTTGCTGGCCTGTGTCACAATGAACGGCAGACCTGCATTTGTTGCCTGCGTTTCTGCTAATTCCAGAGCGCCAGGCCACTCCATAGCACCCAGAGAGGCATGAACAACGACAAGCTGACGTTCCGGGATCAGAGCACGCAGTTTGATCAGCATATCCTGGCTGTCTTTACCACCGGAATGGCTGCAAACAAATAACGCGCCAGCATTGATCAGAGAGAGAATATTCATTTTCCCTCCCCGGCATAACCTTTGATGTCCGACTCACCACAATAGAAGCGGCCTCCGCGATATGTTGGATGCTGTAATTCATATACCAGGTACGGTTTACAGTGCGGTGCGTTGCTGAACCAGTTCCCGCGAACAGACCTGACTTTCCCCGATTGCGCTCTGCCGTGTCGGTCAGTATAAGCAACCACATCCCCGACATTGAATAGTGGCTGCAATGCTACCGGTTTGCTCACAGAGGCTCCTCCTGCTCCAAATGACGTAACTTATCAGGCACGCGCCAGCGGTCAGCCCCGCGCAGGCCGTCTGGCTGTTCCTTCACCACGTCCCGGAGGACTGAGAACACCACCCACAGGGGGTCGCCAGCATCCCGGTGCCAGAGAAGCTCGTCCAGCGAAGCAAAGCGCACACGCCACTGCCAGAACATCGGGGCCAGTTCGTATTCGTGCAGTTCGTCTGACCAGCGCGAATACCATGCCCCCACCGTTTCCGGCGACTGAAAATTCAGATCCACCCGCGCGCGCGCAACCAGACTCTGATGCAGCATGGCCTCATGGCAGTGGCGTTTGTCTTCCTGCCGCTGCACCTTGTGCCAGCGCAGTTTCGCGCGTTTTTCCGCGCGGGAGGTGTTCCGCCAGACCACGTCCGGGAACAGACACTGCTGCACCGCCTCCGACAGGGGGGAAAAACAGTGCTCCCCCTGACTCACCAGAAGCCGTTCCAGCGCATTTTCCAGTTTTCTGAGTGTCCAGAGCGTAAAGGACGGATCCCATGCCAGCCCAGGAATCAGTCTGGCCGTACTGTGTGTGAGGCGGCTCTGACCTGTCAGCCGCCGCAGGAATGCGCGTGTCACCGGGTTATCGCCGGACAGGCGTCTGCGTTCCTCACGGCGTTGTTCCACCTCCGCAATGGCCTGAAGGGCGGCCTGCCGTGCGGGATTAGGGGTGACAAGGGAGCGACCGGCGGGGATCATGACACCACCTCCGCATTCAGCAGTTCAGAAATCGTGACGGACGAACAGTTAAACCGGTGCATACCGGCCACCTGCGCCAGCAGACCACCGATCACATCCGGGCAGAGCGTTGCAGACTGGTGCAGTATTCTTATCAGGCTGCCGTCGCGGGCAAGCAGGAACAGTGTCCATGACGGCAGCATTTCGCCGGGGCTGCACAGGCAGAGAAACCAGTTGTTGTCCCCGTCCGGGGCGTAACGAAGCTGCACGGGAAACTGACCACCAAATTCGCCCCGGTATTCGGCATTCACGCGCCAGCCCGCAGGCAGCGCAACCAGACCGGTCACCGCGTCGCTCAACTGGCGGCGTTCTTCGTCTCCGCTTTCACGCACGCTTTCAAGATCTGCCGGGAACATGCCATTCAGTGCAGCGAGAGTGTATTTTTTCATTGTTTTCTTCCGGTTGCCCCGGAAGGGGCAACCGTCTCCTGTTTATGCGGCGTGGTCATTGCGGGCGTCAGCGGTGTCCTGCTGTGCCGCCGGTTCCGGGCGTTTCATCCAGCCCGGAACCCAGCGGGTTTCGGCCACCGTTGTTTCAGCCAGTAAGGCGGCCTCTGTTTTTTTCAGTTTCAGCGCTTCACGGGCGCGGTCTTCGCACCCAACTTCGGCCAGCGCATCGCCGATCTGGTCTTTGCTGATCCTGCCGAAATAGTTCTCAGCGTCCGGCTGCCACCAGTCGCGCAGGTCGAAGTCCATCGCGGCTTCAAGGTTGTCCAGCCTGCTGGCCTGGGTGTAACCCATTTCCCGCCCCTGCTGACCACTGATACCCGTGGCGATGCAGAAGCCGAGCAGGGCATGAAGGCGGTCAGCCGGCCAGGTCAGCAGCCAGGTGAAATCCTGTTCCCACTCAGGCGGCAGTTCAGCTTTCAGGGCACGTTTCATGTTCCGCAGCGTGGTGACCCCCTGCCCGTTTTCGCCGGACGGGGCATCCGTTTTCAGCCCCCACTGCTGACGCAGGGTGATGTCCAGCGGCAGACTGACCCGGTGATTGTGTCTGGCATCAAAGACCTCGCGGCACAGCGTCCAGACCAGCAGGGCAATGGCAATATCCGGTTTTCCGGCCAGTGCGCCCTGCACCGCCAGGGTACGCTCGGCAGACATGGCCTTAACCAGTTTTTCAGAATACTTATCCGCCTCAATACGGGTGCGGGTTGAGGTGTATGCGAGGGTTTTCCCGGTGGCGTCCGGCAGGCGGCTCTCTGTTCCTGCATCATCAGCGTCGTTGCCGCTGTCCTCCGTGGCGTCCACATGTTTCACGCCGCGCTGGACGTGGTAACTACCGCATTCAAAGGACACCACCACACCGTGCGCCGCCTTAAAATCCGGGGTGAACATGCGCATCATGGCCGCTTCTTCAATGTCCTCGATCTGCTGCCAGAGGCGGTTTTCATCATCCTCCGTCTCACACACCTCGATCTGTTCGTCCAGTTTGCGGATTTCTGCTTCTTCTTCCGCCGTCAGTTCCGGTTCCGGCAGCCGCCATTCCGCGTCTTCCCGTAGTTCGTCCATCCGGCTGTCACACCATGCCCAGCCCTCTTCCTGTTTCAGACGTTCAGCCTCCGCCGCCAGTTTTTCCCGCAGCAGCCGTCCGGTCAGGAGGCGGTCAGCAAAGCCCTCCCCCTCATCGCTGAACAGGTCGCGATCGATAATTCCCCCCGCTGCCAGATAGGCTTCCTCACCCACAAAGCGAAACAGGGCGGAGTCCATACGGATTTTGATATTGCTGATCTGCGATTTCAGCCATGACACATACGGCATACCGCTGCCGAACGTCGCTCTGGCTGTGTTCCAGATTTCAAGCTGGCGGCGCTGATCGTGTTCCAGTGTCATCACCTGACACAGTTCCAGGGTAATGCGGTCGTGGGTCAGTTCCTCAAGCAGTTCCGGCGCGAGGTTAGCCAGGCTCAGGATGCGCTGGACGTGGAGGGGAGAAAAGCCGAAGAGGTCACCAATCTGCGCCGGGGTGCTGCCTTCTGCGGCCATTGCGCGAAAACCGATGATCTGCTCTGCCGGGTGCATGGCTTTATGGCTGTCTTCCGCAAGGGATGCCGCCCGCGCCAGGTCTTTCGGGATGACTTTGTACGGGATAAACGGCTCATCAGCGCCGATCACGCCCTGTTCAACCAGCAGCCCGGTGCCGCGTCTGCGCCCGTTGCCGCACACCACACCCAGGGTGCCATCGTCGTGTTCGACCACAATCAGGTTATGCAGGATCCCCAGCGCCCTGATTGACGCGGCATAGGCGGCAATTTCCTCGTCAGTATGCTGAATGATGCGGGCGTTGAATTCAGACGCCACAAAGCGGGAAAAAGGGGCGTAGCCGACCGGAGCCAGACGCAGCGCCTCTTCGGCGGCAAGCACCTCCGCGCTCACTTTTTTACGGGTGGATTTGGTGGCGGGTTTCGCCGTAGTATTCGTACTGACCATTATTGTTTCCCTGTAGTTACGGTGGTGGTTATGCCGTAGCCGGATTGCCCTCCGGTTACGGCGCTTAATCAGTTAAGGCGATCCGGGTGTTTCGCCAGCGCGGCAAAGGACGGGTATTTGTCCAGCACCGCCAGTAACATTTTTCCGGCTTCCGCCTGGCGCTTGTCTGACTCAGAAGAACGCCCCTCACAGACATCCACGGTGGCAATCACACCGGACTTCATATCGGAAAAACGCTGGTACATGCGGGTGCTGAACAGAACGCGATCTGAGCCGTTCATCACCTGCCAGTTGCAGCAGTCGTTAAAGCGGGTGTCCACCCTGTCAAACTCGGCAGTCCAGTTATCCGGCAGACGGATGCGCAGCAGCGGCAGCATATCGGCGGACTGTCCGACCGCGTTTTTTGTGGCAGCAAGGGACGGTTTCATCGTATTTCTCCTGTGGTGATCGGGTTTCAGTTCTGCTGAACGCTCAGCAGGTTCGCTTCGAGACGGGTTAAAAACTCCGGTTCAAATGACCAGGCATGCCACACCAGGACGCCAAAGAGACGGATTTCAACCTGCACATCGCCTTTTGCTGACGCAGAGGCCGTAAAGACGGTGATCCCGTCCTGCAACCGGTTCAGTTTTCTGATCAGGCTCCGCGCCTGGCGGGCATTTTCCTGAGGCGTGTCTTTTTCCCCCATCTTCCTGGAAGATTCTTCTGTGGCGGTTTTGACGTTGACGTTGTGTGTGTGCATTCTGCTTTTCCCCTTGTGGTGATGGTTAATCCATCTCCCCGGTGAGTTCCTCTGCGGCAAAGGGCAAAGTAGCGACGGGCGAACGGAAAAGACCAGGGCGCGCCTGCGCGTGCACTTCACCCTGGTGTTTTACGGGCGAACGGTGCTACGACCAGCCCTCCGCAGGGGACGACCGGGGCAATGGACATCGCCGGGTCGCCCTTAAAGCCCCGGCTGCGCCGGGGCGGTGACAGCGGCGCGACCGGCACGGTCGCAGCAGGCGGGCCGTTGACCTTCAGCCATCAGACGCTAGCCGTCAGGCCCGAAACCCGCAGGGGTTCGGCGGAGCTTACCCGGCGGCCTGCCGGCGGGTTAGCGGAGTGTGGCTCGACGCCCCGGCCGGTACGGACGGGAAGCCGGAGGGGGCCATGTCCCGGCTGCCTGTCTGGCTTTTACTGCATAAAAATCGCCATCCACGCATCAGCACGCCGGAAAACAGCAAAAATCCGGTCAGTATCTGCAACAGAACAGCGAAATACTGCAGCAAACCGTCGGGTAAGGTGCGGAGGAAGGCCGCGCCAGCGGCGCGGGGTTTTCCGCACCGCCGCGCAGCGGCAGGGTTTTCAGGCGGCCGCAGAACGGCTCCGGGCGTCCCTGCCCGGTGTGTTATCGTCCCGGGGTTTCGCGCAGTGCCCGCAGCGCGCCGGCCTCATCCGGGTAAAGACGCTGCGCCGCGCCCTCCCCGCCCTGAATCTCTTCCATGCGCAGAAATTCCCCCGCCAGCGCCATCACTTTTTCCAGGGCGACGGCAGGCACCGAAACCTGGCGCTGCCGGGCTTCCTCCGCGCGCAGGTTCTCCAGGAGGCAAAGCAGGGTTTCCGCGCCCACGCCGCCCTCGTGGAGTCCGTCCAGTCCGGCAATCAGGCCGACAATCTGCGCGGCGGTGTCTTCCGTCACGCTGTCATCGTCCAGACAGGCCAGCACGTCCTCTTTTGACCAGACAATCAGTGCCAGCGGCTCGTCCGGGGTGTATTTTTCAGTCAGTTTCGCGCACAGCGCGTTCACGGTTCCGTACATGTGTTTGTCTCTCTTCAGGGGGCGGCCACGCCGCCCCGGTGGTGTTCAGTCAAGGGCGCGCAAAATGGCGTCGGCTTCCGGGTGGAATTCTGCATACGCCATTAACTCGCGGTGACGCTGGCAGTACAGGCGGCAGAGTTCTTCCTCGTCATGGTGGTCATACATCCAGCTCCGGTGATTCAGCACCAGGGCCGTGATGACAATGCCCGCTGCTTCACTGCCCAGGCTGAGATCGGCGTCGCTGAGCGGGTTCACAAAACGCCAGCGCGTGTCGCCCTCCGGCTTCATAAAACCGCCCCCCTCCGGCAGCACCGCGTAATCCCACGCGCCCCCCTCGTAATCGTGGAGATACCGCGCGGCATAGATGTAGATGTTATTTTCAGCGCGGATGAAATCATCACCGAACAGCGCGGGCAGGAAGCGCAGTTTGATGAAACCATCCAGGATACGGGCGGGATGAAAAACCGGGACTGATGTGTGCATTAATATTCTCCTCAGTGAAGGTCGGAAACAGATACGGCCTGTGCCGTGCCTCCATCACAGCCCGGCATCAGAGCCGTTGAGGCAAGGGGCGCGGGTGAGGCCGCAGCCCGACGCACACGACAGACGGGAATTGCACGGTGAGGGCGCGAAGCCTGAGCGCACGAACGACGGGAAAATCCCGGCGGGCGGGAAGGAGGGACCGGGGGAGCACGCGGGGTTCACCCTTCACCCCTTGCCGCGACGGCGGCCGGGCTAACATGGAGGCACGGCACCGGCCGCAGACCGCACGGACGGGGTTTTTCTGCCCTTCCCCGCCACCGGCGGAAAGACAGCGGCGCGCAGCAACGTCCTTTTCCACAGCGCAACTGCACAGTGCGGGCATAACCCTGTGGATAAACACCGGGCGGCCCTGGTGGCAGTGAAAAAAACGGGAGTGGTCACAAAACAACCACCCCGCGTACCGGTCATCACCGGCTCAGGCAGCGCCGCAGCCGGGCGACACGCCGGGAGGCGTCATGCAGCGCGTCGTGAATGTCCTCCACGGCCAGCATGGCAAGCCGGGTTTCAGCACGGTCACTGTCGCGCGGCCAGCGCCGGCGCATCGTATGAATGCGCAGGTACACCGCCGTCAGCGCATCATCGGGGGCGGCCACCTCCGCCGCCAGTTCACCGGTGACAACCGTCTCAGGGGTCTGTCCGTTCATGGTGTCTCTCCCCGCGCTCAGGCTTTCGTGAACGGTTTAAGGGCATTCAGGGCGGCAAGTCCCCGCGCCACTGTCTCCGGGGTGTCCCCGCCGGCATTCCAGGCGATCGCATCCTGCTCATTCAGACAGCGCTCAGCCCAGGCGCTCACCCGTTCCAGCAGTTCAGCCGGCACGCTGACCATCGCCGGGGCCGCCCGCAGCCCGGCCAGCAGTTCCAGCACCGTGCCGAAGGAAATCCCCTCTTCGGCATGGTCGCCGCTGCCGGTGCGGCCAATCTCCGCCAGAAGGTGGTCCGCCTCCTGGTCCGTCATGTCCTGCGCCGCGCCCATGACGGTTTCGCGGGTCCAGACCAGCAGGGCAAATTTTTCCGTATTGCCAAAGGCGCGTTTCAGTTTTTTGTTCAGTTCCTTACGGGTTCCGTACAGCATGATTTTCTCTCTTCTTAATCTGTATTCGCGGGTGGCGAACGCCGCCCGCCGTGTCGTTGTGTGCGTGTGGCGCCGGGGTATCACGCCGCAGCCGGGTGCATCTGGGCGCGCTGTTCGCCGAGGCGGCGCAGCCCGGCGGCGTGGTACTGCTCCAGCAGCTCGATACCAATCCAGCGCCGGCCGCACTGGTCGGCGGCGACACAGGTCGAGCCACTGCCGGCAAACGGATCGAGCACCAGGTCACCGGGGCGGGTGAAACACTCAATCAGGGGGCGCAGGATGCTGACCGGCTTTTCGGTCGGGTGATGCCGGTTGCCGGTGTATTCCCAGGGCATCACGTCCGGCAGCGGGTTCTGCGGCAGCGCCGGGCGGCCTTTCGCCAGGACATACGCGCTTTCATGCTGGTAGCCGACAAAGGCGGATTTCGAGGCATAGGGTTTGGTGAACACCAGGTGGCCCACAACGCGGAAGCCCGCCGCTTTCCATGCCCGCATGAAGGTGTCCACGCGGTTCCAGCCATAGAAGCTCACGGCCAGGCTGTTATTTTTCAGTACGTGGTACATCTGCTGACTGGCGGGCATCACCCACTCGTCGTTAACGTCATTGGCGATCGAGCGCCCGGACCGGTCCTTAAAGCCGACGAGATACGGCGGATCCGTGAGAATGAAATCGATGCTGTTATCCGGAAAGGTGGCCATCAGCTGCACGCTGTCACCCTGCATGAAACGGGACATGTTCTGCTCCTGTGTATGAAGGGGCACCCCTGTGGTGCCGTGACCGCCACACAGACGGGCGAACAGCTGAGCAAACAAGTGCGGACGCGAAGCCGCACGCGCCGCCGGAGCGGACTGAATGTCCCGCGCACGGCGGGGAACGGGTGAGCAGGCCGGCGACAGCTTCACTTGTTTGTGAAGCCGCCCGGCTACAGTAAGGGCACGGCACTTCCGGCCCGCCGGTGGCCGGACGCCAGGACGGACGGCGGCAGAGAAGCGGAGCGCAGCGACAGCCTTATCCTGTCAGCAGGAGATGTGCAGGATAAACCCGGTTACCACGCTATTTTTATGGTTAATTAATGTTCAGTTAAGGTTTGTCTGCCAGAATAGGTGGCATAAAGAGCACAAGGTTCAGGTGCCACTGAGTTTATGTAGCCGGCAGGAGATGATGTCCCCTGCCCCTTTTTTCGCTTTCCTCTCTTCCTCAGCGCACTGCCTGCCGTTCCTCAGCCCTTAACTTATTCAATCGCGCCCCGCAGGTATTCCCAGTTGTATCCGGTATTCGCGTCATGATTTTTCTGTGCCACGTTCATGGCCAGCGCAATCTGCTCATCAGTCAGGCTGGCATCGAGCGCGAGGAAATCCTCCCGCAGCCAGAACGTGCCGCAGCAGAGTGTATCTGCCGGGTAACGGGAGAGCCGGTCAGTCAGGGCGGCCACGGTGCACGCCCCCGCGTCAGGCTGGCGCGGAGCAAACACGTCGTCCGCCACATCATTCCAGCACCAGTCCTCATGCGCCGGACACGGCGCGTCAATATCCTGCAGCGTCATACCCGGCATGCGGAGCAGACCGGTGACCATGTCATCCAGGCCGTCAGCCCGTTCGCCCGGCTCCGTGCTGGTCAGGTACCAGCCATCCAGGTAAATGGCCATTTCACCGCTGCTGAGTGTGATACGGGTCAGTTTGTGCATATCAGTGTCTCCGGTTAATGCGGCACCGTTTGCGCCGTGCCGGCACAACAGCCCGGAGAAAAGCGAAGGACGGAAGGGCGTCAGTGAAGCCGCACGCGCCGTCGGGAGCGGGCTGAATGCGCCGCGTCGACGGGGAACGGGTGAGCATGACGACAGGGTGAACCCTTCCGGACACAGCGGCCGGGCTAACGTGAAGGCACGGCGCGTTGCTGGTTATGCGGATGGTGTAGTTTTTCATGATTTCAGTGCTGTTAATTCATCATGAAAACTGAGACGAAGGCGTGTCTGCAGCGAAAGTAGCCGATGCCCGGCACCTGACAGTGTCGGGTATCGACATATTTAACTTCAGGTTCAGGGCTGACTGTCCGTCAGCATAACGGAATAGCGAATCCCCTGCGGCAGACTGACTGAGACGGGTTTATTAAGTGTCAGCGGGACGGTCTGTAACGGGACAGATATTGACCTGACACTGTCTCCCACCAGGTGCCCATTTTCATACCGCTCATGATCATAGTAATTTATCTCACCGCTGATCTCAGCAGTTCTGTTTCCTTTGCCAGGAGACAATTCAATATACATGGTCGCAGCGGCAAATTTCCTGTCCAGCTCAGAGCGAAATGATTTTCCCGGTAATGGACGCAGCGGATACAGAATCAGATGGCGGGTATTTTCTTGTTTAAGAAGGCTGTCAGCAGTTACGGTTATTGTAGTCGCTCCTGACACCGGCGACTGCATTTCTGTTTTAAAATTCAGCGCTCTGCTATCTGAGGGTACGGAACTGCATCCCATCAGAGCCAGACATAAAACAGCTATTCCTGTAAGTCTGTTCAATTCACCTCTCCTTTTTTCTTTTCAGGTTAATGACTTTCGTCTCAGCTATTATCGGCATGAGCAAAAATGACTTCACGCTGTTATCCCGGATATCTAAGGGGGACATAACCGGCTTTTGCGGTTGTAAATGGCTGGCAGCAAGATGGTCAGTAGTTGCATCGCCCCCAACACGGCAGTAATGACCGTTTTGGTCGTGACGTAATGGTGACGCCTTAAACGACACAGTTTTTTCCAGTGAAACGACCTGTTGATACAAATCCTTTAAGCAGCGTGATCGTGAATACAATAAGAAACGCTTCGGATAGTTATCAGTTGTTTTCATTGGTATTATGAAAAAAAACCACCATAAATTAGAGGAATATAACAGATGAGCAGTTCTGACAACGACCAGGCCAGGCCTTTAAATACTGATTGCACCCCGACGGAACTAGAATGCCACATTAAATTAAACATAAAGTATTTCAACAAACTACTTGGTAAAAATCTTGACTACCATAACCCTATACTGACTGAAGAGGACAAAGGAAAAATAAAGGAGGCGTATGAAAAATCGCATCATATAAGAGAATATGAAATCAACCTTTTCTGGTCACGTCTGAATTATTTCTGGGCAATCACAGCAGTGCTTTTAACAGGGTGGGGAGTAATTCTCAATAGTATAATCACCCCTGAAAAGGATCATGTTGCAAGTGAATGGCAATATGCCACTCTATTTTTAATTTCCATTTTCGGTATTGCACTGACTATGATTTCAAGTCAAATCACTATGGCCGGGAAGCACTGGCAACAGGTGTGGGAGCATCACCTTATCAACCTTGAACCTTTTCAGTCTGGTAATCTTTATAGTATGAAATTTAAAAATAATGATAAAACCCCACCATCAATAACTAGAGCGGTCAATATTTTTCATTATTTTTTAGTATTAATATGGGCTGCTTCAAGCATATCATCTGCAGTTATTCCATTTCGGAGCTACAGTAAAAGCTTTGTTATTATTGAAATAATTGTTATGGTGATTATTTTCTGTTTATGTTGGTGGATTATTAAAGCCACATCTTCCCCCTCCAGTAACAATATGAAGTTAATGTAAGCCGTTAATTATAAAACCCGGATAGACGTTCCCTCTGTCCACATACAATCCGGGTTTCCTGTTACTGAAAACGAGTCAATACAGGAATCCGCAGAGGATTTGGTCAAATACAGAGCGTTATGGGTTAAGTGTGGGAGTACACAGGCGGCGATGTTTTTTATGTGACGGGAGATAATATGTATTTAGCTGGTTCCCTCATCGATGAGGGAATCAGGGGACAGCTCTCTTTTTAAAGAGATTTATTTGCTTACCCGATTTTACCCGATAAGTTTCAGGTCAGCTTTTCGGTGCCTCTTTTGCTCATCGTAGTAATTCTCATGCGTGCCCAGGCTCAGGAGGTAGATTGCCAGTTTCTGGTCCAGCCAGGAGTAGCCGAGAAGGTATTGCTGCTTCCCCATGTAAAACTTATGCACCCGAAGATAGCTGAGATCGCCTTTCTTACGTTCGCCTATCTCCGGGTCTGCGATGATGCGTTCGATCTCTTCATCTACGTTTTTCTGGTTCTCTTTGACCAGGCGGTTAAAGGCTTTGTCAAATCGAGGTGACATGAAAATTTCAATTTCCTGACCTGTCTTTTCTGCGCACATATTTCTTCATTCTCCCGTTGTCCATTTCTGATTTCGCCAGCAGGATTTCGTTGATGAAAGAAAACGGCAAGTCGGGATTATCCTCAGCAATGCGCCCAATCTTGGCCCAGTATTCAATCTGTTTAGGCACGCTACGGCTCATCGCATCTGCGTGCGTTTTCACTTCTTCAACAAAATCATCGTCTAAGCGGATACTTGTTGCCATTGTAAACCTCATGATGTAGTCACCCATTCCAGTAAAGTGCATGGGTGGTTTCAAACGATACGTCAGTATCTGACGCACTACAGATACAAATATGCGACATTTTGTCGCATAACGCAACTTTTATATGCAATAAGCAGCCACTGGTTGGTTACCCGGTTCTGCCAACTTTCGTAAAACCGACATCGTCCTGTATCAGTCCGGGCAGATCCAGAAATATACCTACACGGACTGATAAATGTTGTTTTCCGCTCGTGTTACTCAGGAAAGAAAATCCCGCATGGCCTGAATACGCTCATGCAGCCTGATACGGGCCTCCCAGTTATTGAAGTAATACACCGGCGTATAGCGGGTGCGGTTCACGGTCAGTGCCAGCGAATTGCCCGTGTTCACGATGGCCGGTATCCCCAGCAGGCTCAGCTGGATGAACGTCATATCGGCCGCGAGGGGATCGATATCGGTTGCCGTGACCAGCAGCTGCTCAGCCGGATTTAATCCCCGCGCCAGCATCACTTCGGCGAAGGCTATTACCATGCCTCCTGCCCCACTGGTGGGTTCGCTCAGCGTCACCCAGGGGCAGGTCGTCAGCTGCTGTAGCGCATCCCCCACCGTCAGCCCGGCAATCAGCCGGGCCAGCGGATACGGGGTAAAGAACTGCCCCATTTCACTGCTGCCCAGTTCAAGCTCCATGAACACGCTGCCCAGAAAATCATGGAACTGCCCCTCCAGTGCCTCAACCAGCAGACAGAACAGGCGCTTCAGGTTATCGAGGTCGTCCGGCTGATACTGACTGCAGATCCGCCGACTGTTGTCGATATTTTCCGGCATCCTGATCCGGGCCATGTCCAGCTCGCTTGCGGCCAGGGTGATGAAGTCACGGAACACATTCCACCGGTTCTGGCAGTACGCGGTTTGCCGGAACACACGGATAAACTCCCGTCTGGCTTCCTCCGCCGACAGGCATGAAATGGCCGTTGCTTTTGCGCTGCGCGACGTTGTGCTGTCGCCGGTCCCGGATACTGCCGGCATATCAAAAAATGACAGCTGTCCCCTGGTTTTTAAGGCGGATGTTTCTTCAGATTCTTTTGCTGCGGTGTTGACGTTCTGCTGTGACATTCTGGTGCTCCTCTGTGGGTTGTAGTGATGTCTCTCCGAGTTCCTTCGCCGCACAACCAGGACGCCATACGGCCGGAGGAGAACGCCGGGGGAACACCAAAGCCGCAGCCCGGAGCCTGCGCAGGGACCGGGTGCCGGTGGTCAGCAACGCGGCCCTGGCGGGCGACGTCCGTATGGCAATGTCCTGTGCGGGGAAGAGAACCGGGAGGCATCAGAGCCACCGGGGCTGAGAATGGCGCAGCCCCGTCACGCAGGGCGTGACGGCCATCTGCGTAACGGTGAAACCGGCACAGTGAAGCGGCGTGGCCAAAGGCCACTGTGAGCGCATAAAAAACCCGCCGGAGGCGGGTCAGAAGAGCGGGCGGGATCAGCTTTTAACGGCGGGGTTTTTCCTGCTCATCGAAGGCAAGCAGCACCCCGAGACAGACCAGCACACCATAGACAGTCTGAAGCAGGATGGTCACCCCCAGCCTGACATGATCCAGAATAATCAGCGGAATAATGAACGGGATGCTGAGAAGAAACAGCCCCTGCCCTGCCCTGCGCATCCGGCTGTGCAGCTGTGCCTCCGGAACGCCGGCGCGGCGGAGTACCTCACAGGCCAGCGCCTCTGTCTTCAGTTTTATCTTGCCCATCAGTCACTGTCCTTTCTGGGGTAGGCGAACATATTTCTGGCATTGTCACGGGTTTCATCTGCAGGTGTCTCCTGTTCCGGCTTTTCCGGGGGCGACTGCACGGTGCGACCCGCAGGCCTGTGGCTCTCCAGGCGTTTCATTTCTGCTGGAAACACGGCCTGCATGAGCGTAATCATCTCATCGAAGGTGGTGTGCTCGTTGAGAAACTCGGCAAGCATGTTCGGTAGCCTCGGATCCTGCTTACGCAGCGCAAAACCGGCCAGCAGCGTCGCCCGCCAGACTTTTCCCCGCTCCCCCTGCGGCAGCCGGTCGATCTCGTCACACACATAGCGTTCAGCATCGTTGCTCTCAGGGTTGAGGTAGAACAGAATTTTGCGTCTCGGGTCCGGCTTTTCCATTTTTAACCAATCTCATGCATACCATTAACCAGGTCAAACTGCGCGTTGTCGCTGATATAAAAACGCTCCCCGCGTACACCACACTGTTTTCTGACCGCTTCAGCGATGAGCTCTGCACCGCCGCCGATAACCATAACATGAGAATAGCCACTGAAGCTGCTCACCGCGTCGGTAACGCGATTAATCAGGCGGTTTTGTGAGTCGCGCAGGGCGGCGGTGACCAGCTCCAGCCGGGAGGTGTCATTCACGCGCCGGCGCAGGAATTCCCCGTCGTTGCGGTGAATGATGATTTCGTCCGCGAGGTAGCTGCTGCTGCGGGTGCCGGCGACGGCCAGCGCGGCCTGCACGTCGCGGGTCATCAGGGAGACGCCTAACTGTGGATTACCGTAAATACGGGAAATACCGCGCATGCGGGCCATGACATGCGAGATGTCGAGCGTGGTGCCCCCAAGGTCGATAATCAGCAGGGAATCAAGTTCATCCATATCCCGCACAATGCGGTAGCCGGCCGGAATGGACTCCGGCATCACCTGAACGCTGCGGACCCAGAAGGTCTCACCCCCGTTCAGTGTCAGGGGTCGCATCAGACTCTCTTCCTTGCGGCGGATATTCTCCAGTGAGGGCTGATTGTCACGATCATAAAACTCGGCCAGCGGCAGCGTCACGACGATGTCCACCTCACAGGGAGTCACCCCGGTCTGCAGCAGGGCATGATGCACGGCCACGACATTCACGTCGCTGTACTGCCAGGCCACGCTGGTTGTGATGACCGCATCCGCGCTGATCGGATCGAAGCTGTAATGCTCGCCGTTCAGGGCATAGTTGAAGACCGGACTGCCTCCGAAGGCGACCGACCATTCACGTTTGAAACTGTTGGGGCTGATGGCTGTCCGGACCTTTCCGTTTTCTTCCCACAGTACCTTGATACTGGTGGATCCGTCGTCGACATAGAATTTCATGCTGCTTCTCCGTGTGAGGGTTAGCCTGATAAAATGGAATAAATAAGAGATATATAAGAGACAAATAAGAGAACAACTAGAATTGTAAAACCCGTTACGGTACTTATCAAGCCTTTTATGAGATAAATAAGAGACAAATTAAAGACGAGAATGATAAAAATCATCCCTCCACAGCCTGACCGGTGCCGGTGAAGCGCAGCGGAGCATTTTTTTGTTTAACCACCAGGCAGTTGTCATTTTTCTCCCGCTTTCTTCTTGCTTCTTCTGGAAGGCTGTAAATATACTGTTTATACATACAGTATATTTTTAATAATAAAGAGTGCCGTTATGGAACTGGTAATGCTGACCCCGACAACGGACGGGCAGACGCTGAAGCTGCCGTTATTTCTGGAGAGGGTGCCCTGTGGTTTTCCGTCTCCCGCCCAGGATTATGTGGAGAAGGAGCTTGATCTGAATGAGTACTGCATCCGGCACCGCAGCGCGACCTACTATCTGCGCGCCCACGGAGACAGCATGCAGGACGGCTTCCTTTTCAGTGGTGATCTGCTGGTCGTCGACAGCGCCATGACGCCGGTGGACGGCGACATTGTGATTGCCGGCATCGGCGCGGAATTCACCGTGAAGCGGCTGATGACCCGGCCCCGGCTCTGTCTGCAGCCCATGAATCCGGCGTTTCCGCCTCTTTACCCGGATCCGGATGAGCTGCAGATCTTCGGCGTGGTCACCCACATCATCCACCGGACACGGGAAGTGCTCAGATGTTTGGACTAGCTGACGTCAACTCGTTCTATGCCAGTTGTGAAAAAGTCTTTCGCCCGGATTTGCGGGATAAACCGCTGATTGTATTAAGTAACAATGATCTGAGTGGTGAGAAACGTTAGTTAATTCTAAGTTGTTCACATCATCTTATTACTGATGGTCTGAGGCGTGATATGAGCAGGTATTTGCATCAAAAGACCTAACCCTGGCTGGCCGTTCATTTGAGGCTTTCCGCTGCTAATTAGATCAGATCGATGGCCAGTTAAGCCGGCACACCTTGATTAAGGATAGCGTTACATGGACCCGTTGAACTCACAGCACAAGGCGGACATGCTAACGGGGCAAGATATCTGGGGAGCAAAACATAACCTTCCAGACAAGGAATTTCGTCAACTCATGAAACATTGATCGCCATAATTACTCAGTCTTTGATGTAAGATCAGCACCTAACCAGATTACCAAATTCTTCATCAGAGGATTTCCATGCGTAATTCCGAGATATATGTGTCAGTTGATATTGAAACGTCAGGTCCTGTTCCCGGAATTTACAGCCTCCTATCAATTGGGGCTTGTCTGGTGAGTGATCCTGAGAACGCACTGTACCTTGAACTTCAACCAGAGGGCGAGAAGCATGATGCTGAATCTCTTGCTGTCACCGGGCTTGATATTAACCGACTACAGAACGAGGGACTTGCTCCAGAACAGGCTATGTTAAAGCTAAAAGCCTGGCTTGCTTCCTTAATTTCTCAACATAGGAAACCCATTTTTGTCGGTCTGAATGCCCCATTTGACTGGTCATTCATCAATTACTACTTTCACAAGTATATCGGCAGCAACCCCTTTGGTTTCACAGCCATAGACATTAAAGCCTACTACATGGGGGTTATGGGGTGCGAGTGGTCAGACACAAAATCTTCACATATGTCTGCAGTCCTTGCCCCTCTAACCCAACCCACGCATAACGCGCTTGATGATGCCCGTTTCCAGGCCGAACTTTTTTCTTTGTTACTCGCGCGATCAGGCCGTTAGTTGTGATTCTGCTAAAAGGGACAGTCCATTCTGACAGCTTCTAAATACCCCCCCTCTCTAAATAACCAGGCTTTAATTCCTGAAGTATCTGGAGAGGTGCCGACGATAATGGCTACAGGATGCGGAAGTACCTGAGAGTAACGTTGCGCAAAGCGGGAAAAGCTCGAAATATCTGCACTCGATATCTGTGGTATTACCTGAGGATGTGTATGCCAGTATCCGATTAAACGTAACCCAAGAGCATTTGCTCTCTGAATCTCCTTCTTACAGCGTTCAGGGTCTAACTCAAGCCATGCTCGTCCTGCTTTGTCGGCTTTGTGTGGTGCTGTTGCAAGACACAAAATGATACCGTCTGGATGATTGGGGTCGACAAAAAGCTGCCCCCCTCGCTCATGTTCCCCCCTTATTTGCCGGTTGCAGCTAAAAATATCAGCCGCGGAACGGGATACCAGTAAGACGCCCTCAACATCGGGCCATTTCCAACTCCAGGGAACCTCCATTATTTTCCAGCCTCATGTGTAGATTCGGGCCAGGCCCGCTCCAGAACAGTTTGAATCGTTCCTGTCGGTAAGTCAGGGCCGATATACGTCCCGCCATGCACCAGTGCATCAGCAGGACGGTTTATGCTCGTTAACCAGAGCGATTCCTTTTTAATACCGTTCAGATACTGAATCGATGCCTGCGTTATCATTGTGGCGATGGTACTCATACCCGCTGCGTTCCCGGGAATGAAACTTTCCCCGCAGGCAGGCAGCGGAACAACCCCTCCTTCTGGCCACTCTGTATATTTGTGACTAAAGTCGCCGTTGTCACTGAATAAGTGCCTGCCATCATAGCCACCTCGAGGTGACGCTAATGCATGTCCCACAAGCGTATGAGGTTCACTCCATCCCTGAATAAATGCCCATGATTGACCTTTTGCTTTTAGTTCCCACAAACTGGCTTCAGACGCCCAGTCAGCTGTTGTGATGATGACTAAATCAGCAGTCTGAAGAAGGTCAGACTTGTCTTCCAAGACAAATTGCACATACGTATTAAACGCTTTGACCTCAGAAGTTGGATGATCCCGCATGATCCTGGTTTTAAGTGCATCGACTTTGAATTTACCTAAATCATCCATGCCAAGCACATGCCTTCCCATATTGGCGGACTCAAAAGTATCCGGGTCGATAAGAGTCAGATGCTTAAGCCCCGACCTTGCAAGTTGTGATGCAATAGTCCCACCCAGCGATCCTACCCCTATGAACACAACGTGTGCTGCTTCCAGCCCTCTGATGCTGCCGCTTAAATCTCGCGCATAGAAATCTGCACGGTCAATGACGTTTAATCTGGAGGAGTAAATAATTGCAGGAGGTTGCCCGGTTATCGCCAAAGGTTTCCGACGTGCGGAGCGCGATCCGAAGATTGGGCTGCGGCGACGGGTATCTACCTTTGCAAAAACATTCAGCGTGTATAAAGGCGCGCCGGCTTTGCCAGGTAACTCCAGAATCAGCCATCTGGAAATAAGTGCGCTGCTGGAGCTAAACCAAGTAGAAAATTTAGTCGCATCCTCCTCAGATACATGAGGGAGGATCCACGATAACAGCTCTGCCGGTGCTGGAAACACGAGTCCAGGAAAAGTTTTGAGTTTTACAAAAAAACCGCCTACCTGTGGAGAACGTATCGTGACTTGCCTTCCCATAATCCGGCGGGCATGGCTACCAAGAGCTTTTATATCTGATGATAACCAGACTGACTCATAGCCTGAGGGAACGATGTATCGAGAATCACTGAGTGTGAATAGTCCAGAAGCAGATTCTGGTCGCCCAATGAGCAATACATTCCGTACAGACCTACCGTGTTGTCTTATCCAGTAAGACGTAATCTCATTCTGAAATTCGAGATTACGCTTATCTGCGTTTGCGCCTAGGATGGATAAAGACAATATTTTCTTCAGCCGATTAATGCTGTCACGAACTACTGTGTCAGGTGAACCTGTCACTGGCTCTTCTTTAAATCCGTGAAGACACAGACCTGCTTTTGTTGCATGTGGCCAAGCAAGCCAGGGTGAGGGCTCCACATACAGATTGAGACCAGCTGATGGGAATCCCTTGGGAAATCCTATGTGCAATGTCCTGTCTATGCCCAGATAATCTGTTGGAAGCGGGAAACGGTACGCTACGGTTTCATCTGAGCGCGCTTTGGTATGCTGCAGTAAACCTGCAGCATTACCTGTGTTTAGGATTGCCTCAAGTGTGGCAATTCCCTGTGCAACCGCATCATCTGGGATATTAACCAAGTCGACCTACCGGCTTCGTGTCAGCCTGAGATTGATCGCTGCCAGCCGCACTTCCAAATAGCGCTCCCATTGAAACAGAGTTTCGGTTCATACCTGAAGGCCGACCCGGCATTGTCCAGTTAGCGGGGATACTGGTATTTACTTCATCTACAAATGAACGCCCGATTCCGAAGTTTTCGTTTACTGCCTTGGCAAATGACTCCACGGATGAATAGCTTTCAAGCCCAAGGCTGAAAGCCTCGCAGGCATTTTCATGCCATTCATAGAACGCCCTTTGATAAGCAGCGCCTTCTCCGGGCCGATTCCATTTTTCGGCAAAGTTTTCGCCGCTATCCTCTGGATTACAGACCATGTATTCCTGTCCATTGCTTCGAATGAAGTTTGGCATAGTTCTGACGATCTCAAGAATAGCTTCAAGTGGCGTAAATGGCCTTTGCCGCGATTGCATTGCTACATTCAGCCAGGCATGAGCGGCGAGTGTTGTGATGACAGCTGAAATTGGGCGCGATTTTTCATTTTTAGTGCGAATAGCCCATTCATCGCGATGGCGTTTCAGAAGCTTGATACTGGCTCTAAGTGGATCTTCCGCCTGATATTCTTCATATTCGGGAAGTGGGGCTATGGTCGCGGAATCTGCAACAACCCGACTTTTATTGAGAGCAACATAATGTTCAAGCATTATTTGACTCTCCGAAGCATCATGGAGCCAGTCTGCATAGGGTATAGGGCTGCTCGCTTTCCACCCGGTTTCTCTATCTGGTACTTCAAGCATGCCATGGCCGTGAGTTTCATCATTCCAGCGGCGAGGTCGTGCTGGAGTAACGTCAATATGAAAGCCTGGGCTCTGATCTGCATAAACAACACGTACCCCTCTTCGCAGTGGCTGTATGTCCTCATGAACGCGACTGCCTTCCTGAAACCGTTTTTCTATCGCTTCAAGCACTGTGTCCGCTGATACCCCTCTGGCATTCGGGAGCCAGACAATTGCATCTGCATCAATTGTGCCCAGGTCTGCCGGCGCACCAGACACGGGGTTGATGGTAGTTTTAAGGCGCATAGATCCCTGCGGAAAAATATGTGCATCCTGCAGAATAGGATCATCGGAAGCTGAGAGGATTGTCTGCAGTTGTGCGTAGCGGCCATTAATTTTTTCATACTGCGGACCGGTCAGCGAAATCGCTCTTGCTGCCCGAAGAAGGAAAAATTCCCAGCTGCTGTATTTAGTCTGTTCATTATTCATTTCTGTGACTCCTGAAGGTGGCCGATAGTCAGCATTGAGCGGAACTGGTTTGAATTACTCTCTCTGTCAAAAATGACATAAGGGTGCTGATGCTGTGTCGTCAGCAAAGCACCAAATTCAATTGCAAGCGCTGCAGGGATCGCAGCAAAGACGCTGATAGGTTGCTCCGATTCTGCTTCAAGTTGACTCAAATGCTTTTGAAGTTCATCCCGAAATGTGTTGATAACATTCCGGTTTGAAACCATCGCATATGAGGGCTCTGGAATAGTGAACGACGCGATTCGCACGCCCGGCAGCACTGCTTCAATATCTCGTTCAGGAATAGTCGCCGATATCGAAAGGACTAAGGCCAGTGGCCCATCACCTTGAGGTGCTGGAGAGAATATATAATCAGGAGGAGAGGCGGATTTCGATGGCCAGCGAAGACCATGTGTGCGACTTCTGGAAAATAAATACCGATTAGAGCGGTCTCCGATAGCTTGTCCGAGCATGATCAGCGCAGGGATGTCTGCGAGACCCACAAGGGCTAAAGCAGGCATATCACCGAAGCTGCCTCCTCGCTTGGCTAATTCCCCTGAAATCTTCTGATCGATATCGTCCTTAATTAATTGCCAGTACAAGTCATCCCTTCCGCGGGGGCCAGGCTCTCTGAAAGTGATGTTAATTGTGTGACCAAACGCAGTAAGTCCCTCGGACGACATCGCTGTCAGCAGTTCCCCTGCCGGGATATTATTGGTAGATGCAAAATGCTGACTCTGAACAATCAGCGGTATAGCTCGTCCTTCAGCAGGCTGAGAGGCCGCAAGGCGTATACGAGCAAGACAGCTTTCATGCAGGCCACTCAAATCATCTTCAGGATAACCATCATCATCGCGATCTATTTTTTCGTGGCAATTTGGGCACAACAACATCAGATTTGAGAAGTCATTAGTAAGATTTTGAGCCTGTTCATTACTATGCTCTTCTCGCCCTCTGGGCCCTTTTGGGCTAGCCGGAAGTATATGTGCAACCTCACCCCACTGCATAGGTGTGCCCACGCGAAAATCATGCGTCAGGTCTGTTCCACAAAGCTCGCAGTGTCCTGCCATCCTTACCCATACCATCTGTTTTACTTCGGATTTGGTGTTAAATCTTCCACCTTTTTTCTTGGGGGATTCTTCTGCGTTCAAGCGATTACCTCCAGAGGAAAAAAATCTGTTCATAAAAGTGCAAATCTGAAATGGTGATTAATTAATCATTTTCAATAGATGCATAAGTTAAATTAATAAAAAACGTTATAATGTTGAGTTAAGCCAACTTTTCGGTTTTAAGAAAAAAATAAACTGATAGATTATGGTATAAAACGTGGTTAATTTTATAATGCTTAAAATAATCAGTTTGACATACTCATGTTGATTAACACATCGCATTGACCTGCCCCCGGGATTAGATACAACCTTCAGTTAGTAATATCGGTTGGTTTTTCTTCATATTTCCTGTTTCGCCAGTCCGTAGCGAATTCAGCTGGTGTCTGGTAATCCAGCGATGAATGGGGAC
>Ga0209370_1000361_pt1 | contig 68306 bp, 45 predicted proteins | sample AgamicAtPrz_FD_187164 | JGI IMG/M metagenome (GOLD analysis project Ga0209370, IMG submission 187164) | Agave microbial communities from Guanajuato, Mexico - At.P.rz (SPAdes) (version 2) | ecosystem: Host-associated > Plants > Phyllosphere > Phylloplane/Leaf | place: Guanajuato, Mexico...
GTTTCTACAACACCAGCCGGTTGCACTCGTCGCTGGGCTATCGCAGCCCAGCGGACTACGAAAGGCTCCCGGCCGTGCCCGGATAACGACTACCTATCTCGGTGTCCGAAAGAACTTGACCAGGACACCGTTCGTGCGTGAGGCTGCTAGCCCTCACCCCTGCCCTCTCCCACAAGTGGGAGAGGGAGTCGGAGTCAGGCCGCCGCCAGCACCCGTCAAGCCGGGAACGGCAGGCTGCGCCAGCGCTTGCCGGTGAGCGCCGCCACGGCGTTGGCGATCGCCGGCGCGATCGGCGGCACGCCGCATTCGCCCATGCCGGTCGGGGGATCCGCGGAAGGCACGATGTGCAGGTCCACCGGCGGCGCGTCCACATGGATGGGCACCCGGTAGTCATGCCAGTTGCTCTGCTCGACCTCGCCGTTCTTCAGCGTGATCGCCGCCCCGGGCAAGGTCATGCCGATGCCCATCACCAGCGCGCCCTGCACCTGCGCCTCGATCGTGCGCGGGTTCACCGCGAGGTTGCAGTGCACCCCCGCCGTGACCCGGTGCAGCACCGGCCGCCCGCCCTTCATCGAGACCTCGACGACATAGGCCACCACCGTGTTGAAGGACTCATGCACCGCCACGCCCCAAGCCCGTCCCTTGGCGAGCGTGGCCTTGCCGTAGCCCGACTTCGCCACCGCCAGGTCCAGCGCCGCCAGATGGCGCGCATGCTTGGCCAGCAGCTGCCGCCGGTAGGCCACCGGATCCAGCTTGCCGGCGCGCGCCAGCTCGTCCACCAGCGTCTCCATCACGAAGGCGGTGTGCGTGTGCCCCACCGAGCGCCACCACAGCACCGGCACGTTGGCCTTGGGGTGATGGACCTCCAGCGCGATCGGGAAGGGATAGGCGCTCTCGGCCACGCCCTCGGTCATCGTGGCGTCCGCGCCGTTCTTCACCATGAAGTCCGCGAAGGGCGTGCCCATGGTGATGGACTGGCCCACGATCACATGCTTCCAGGCCAGCACCCCACCCTGCCGGTCATGCGCGATCTCGACGCGGTGCAGGTGCGTCGGACGGTAGTAGCCGCCGCGCACGTCGTCCTCGCGCGTCCAGATCATCTTCACCGGCCCGGTCTTTCCCGCGGCGTGACGCGCCTTGGCCACCTGCGCGGCCTCGACGACATAGTCCGAGGTCGGCGTCGCCCGCCGTCCGAAGCCGCCGCCGGCGGTCATCGTGTGCAGCGTGACCTGCTCCGGCTTGAGCCCCAGCACGCCGGCGACCTGCGCCTGGTCCACCGTCTGGAACTGCGAACCGACCCACACCGTGCAGCGATCGCCCCGGAAGTCGATGGTGCAGTTCAGCGGCTCCATCGGCGTGTGCGCCAGGTAGGGGAAGGTGAACTCCGCGGTGATGAGCGCCGGCGCCGGCTTCGCCGTCAGCGCCGCGGTGTCGGCCCGCTGGACCGCGATGCCCGGCTGCCTGGCCAGTACGCGGAACTGCGCCAGCTGCGCCGCGCTGTCGACGCGCTCGACCCCGCTCAGGTCCCACTCGACCTTGACCAGCTCGCGCGCCTTGCGCGCCGGCCAGAAGCCGTTGGCCACGATGGCCAGGCCGGTCGCGCCGCCGCTCAGCGGCACCTGCAGCACCTCCTCCACGCCCGGCACCGCGAGCGCCGGCGCCGCGTCGAAGCGCGCGACGCGGCCGCCGAAGACCGGCGGATGGACCATGACGACGGTGCGTTGCCCCGGCAGCTGGAGGTCGATGCCGAAGTCCTGGCGACCGCTGGACTTGGCGCGCGCATCGAGCCGGTTGACCGGCTTGCCGATCAGCTTGAACTGCGACGGATCCTTGAGCACCACCGACGCCGGCACCGGCTCGGCGAAGGCCGCCTGCGCCAGCGCGCCATACCCCAGGCGACGGCCATCCGGCGCGACGACGCTGCCCGACTCGGTGCGCAGTTGCGCGGCCGGCGTGTTGAGCTGCTTCGCCGCGGCCGCGACCAGCATCGCGCGCATGCGGGCGCCGATCTCGCGGTACTGCTGCCAGGACGCCTTGATGCTGGTCGATCCCCCCACCATCTGGATGTGGAAGAACGGATCCTTGTAGGCCTCGCCCGCCGGCGCGAGCTCGCAGCGGACCTTGCTCCAGTCCGCGTCCATCTCCTCGGCCACCAGCATCGGCAGCGCGGTCTGCACGCCCTGGCCGAAGTCGATCTTGCCGATGGTCACGGTGACGATGCCGTCCGCGTCGATCGCGACGAAGGCCGACGGCTGCTGGAAGGGCTTGAGCGGCTCCGGCGCGCCCGGCGCGGAGCCGCCGACCGACGCGTCCTGCGCGCCGCCGGGCGCCGCGTACAGCGCGAAGCCGGCGGCCAGGCCCAGCTTGAGGAAGACGCGGCGACCGAGGCCGCCCTCGCCCGGCGCGGCCGAGGACTCGGGCGCCTCGGCCAAGGCGGCGGGCAGTTCACCGCTGAGGTACTGGAACATGGGGCGCATGGGAGGCTCCTTCAGGCGAGCGAGCGGGCCGCATCCTTGACGGCGGCATGGATCCGCACGTAGGTGCCGCAGCGGCAGAGGTTGGCGCTCATCGCGGCGTCGATGTCGGCGTCGCTGGGCTGGGGCCGGTGCCGCAGCAGCGCGACTGCGGCCATGATCTGGCCGCTCTGGCAGTAGCCGCATTGCACGACGTCGTGCTTGACCCAGGCCTCCTGCACGGCCTGCCCGATGCGGTCGCCGCCGATGGCCTCGATCGTGGTGATCTGCTGGCCGGCGACGGACTCGATCGGTGTGACGCAGGCGCGCCGCTGCTCGCCGTCCACATGCACCGTGCAGGCGCCGCAGACCGCGACGCCGCAGCCGAACTTGGTGCCGGTCATGCCCAGCGTGTCGCGCAGGACCCAGAGCACCGGCGTATCGCCCGGCACGTCGACTTGCTGCGCTTGGCCGTTCAGGCGGAACGAGATCATGGCTGGCTCCTGCTCACCGTGGCGGTGGCGCTGATGGGGATGAGGGGGTCGGCCGGGGCGGCGGCACCGGCCATCGCGCGCAGGTGCTCGACGACCTCGCGCGTCGATGCGGCCTTCGTCGATCCGATGGACTTGCGCAGCGGCTCGGTGGCGTCGCAAGGCGCGCCGTTGCGGATCCAGGCGCGCACCTGCGTGTCGAAGGCCGCCTTGTCCAGCGGCGGCAGCGCGCGGCCCGGCCCCGGCTGCCAGCCCCAGGCGACGAGGTGGTCGGTGACCAGGTGCTGCTCGATCATCGCGAGCGAGCGGTGGCCGTTGGTCGCGGGCTCGCGGAAGACCTTGCACAGCGCCGCGCCCTTCAGGCCGAGCCAGGACATCTTCATGGTCTCGGGCGGCATGTGCCAGCCCGGCTTGCCGTCGGTCTCCAGCCCCGGCGGCGCATGCTGGAGCGGGCTGTTGCGCGTCGAATGGCAGGTCGCGCACTGCAGCGGCGCGACGCCCTTGCCGTCCGCGCCGCGCTGCACCGGCGGATAGTGGACCCGGCTGAAGTCGCCCTGCAGCGGCGCATTGGGCACATGACAGTTCAGACATCGGGGATGGAGCAGCACGCGCTCGAGTTGCGCGAAGGCGGCCAGGCCTTCCTGCCGGTTCGGCGTGGCCGAGATCGGCGTCGGCTGGAAGCCGGCACCGTCGGCCGCGCTTGCCGGCGTCGCCGCGGCCATGAGGCCCGCCACGACCACCGCGTCCAGCGCTGCCGAGCACGCCAGCCTGCATGACGCGGGCATCGAGACATCCGCTGCGAAGCGATCACCCATGTCGACCTCCTGATGGCTGCGTCGGGTTGCCCCGCAGTCTAGAAAGGCGACGGGCGACGCGGCTTGCCTGATCCGACGGAAGACTTGCCCAATTCGACGGCGCGGTCCACGAGCGTTCAGCGGGGGCGCGAGAAGCGGCGCGCGCCCGCCACGCATCCGATCACGGCGACGGTGACCGCGAGCATCGCCGGACTCACCGCTTCCCGCAACAGGCCGGCGGCCAGCGCCAGGCCGAACAGCGGCTGCAGCAGCTGCAGCTGTCCCACCGCGGCGATGCCGCCCTGCGCGAGCCCGCGGTACCAGAAGACGAAGCCGATCAGCATGCTGAACAGCGAGACATACCCCAGCCCCGCCCAGGCCGCGGCGCCGACCGGCGCGAAGCTGCCCGGCACGCGCCACGCGGCCAGGGCGAGCATCGGCGGCAGCGCCAGCACCAGCGCCCAGCAGATCACCTGCCAGCCGCCGAGCGTGCGAGAAAGCCTCGCGCCCTCCGCGTACCCCAGGCCGCAGACGAGGATGGCGCCCAGCATCAGCAGGTCGCCCAGCGGCGCGGCGCGCAGGCCCTGCCCCGCCGCGAAGCCGATGACGCACAGGCTGCCCAGCACCGAGAAGATCCAGAAGGCCGCGCGCGGGCGCTCGCCGCCGCGCAGCACGCCGAAGGCGGCCGTCGACAGCGGCAGCAGCGCGATGAACACGATCGAATGGGCCGAGGTGACATGCCGCAGCGCCAGCGCTGTCAGCAGCGGGAAACCGATCACCACGCCGGCCGCGACGAGCGCGAGCGGCCCGGCCTGCGCGCGCGTGGGCCGCGGCGCGCGCAGCAGGCGCAGCGCCGCCAGCGCGATCAGCCCGGCGATGGTGGCGCGCGCGGCGGTCAGGAACACCGGGTCGAAGTCGGCCACCGCGACCCGCGTCGCCGGCAGCGAGCCGCTGAAGATCAGCACGCCGATGAATCCGTTCAGCCAGCCTCGCGATGCGGTGTCCATGTCCCCGGTGCCTCGATGGAAGAAGAACCGCAGGGTAAGCCGGCTCATCAATACAATCAAAAAATTGTCATGGATACAGGCGGTGGCGCATGGCGGAGCCCAGGTACAAGGCGGTGGTGGACCGGCTGGCGGCGGAGATCCGCTCGGGCGCCCTGCCCGCGGGCGCGCGGCTACCGACCCATCGGGACCTCGCGACCCGCGAGGGCTTCGCGCTGGTCACCGCGACCCGCGTCTACGCCGAGCTGCGGGCGATGGGCCTGATCAGCGGCGAGACCGGCCGCGGCACCTTCGTCAAGGAGACGGCGCTCGCGGCCGGCCTGGGCGTGGACCTGGACGCGGTGGCGGCGGACATGGTCGACCTCAGCTTCAACTACCCGTCGCTGCCCGGTCAGGCGGAACTGCTGCGCGGCGCCTTGCGCCAGCTGGCCGGCGCGGGCGACCTGGAGGCGCTGCTGCGATACCAGCCGCATGGCGGCCGGCCCACCGACCGCGCCGCGATCGCGCGCCATCTGCGGCGACGTGGCCTCGAGGTCGAAGGCGACCGGGTGCTGGTCGTGGATGGCGCGCAGCACGGCCTGGCGGTGACGCTGATGGCGCTGCTGGAGCCGGGCGACGTGGTCGCCGTGGATGCGCTCACCTATCCCGGCTTCCGCCTCGTGGCCGGGATGCAGCGGCTGGAACTGGCGCCGGTGCCGGCGGCCGGCGCGGGGCCCGACCTCGACGCGCTGGAGGCGCTGTGCCGGCGCCGCCGCGTCAAGGCGATCTACACGATGCCGACGCTGAACAACCCGCTCGGCTGGGTGATGGCGGCCACGCGCCGGCGCGAGCTGGTGGCGCTGGCGCGGCGACACGACCTGCTGATCGTCGAGGACGGCGCCTACGCCTACCTCGCCGACCATCCGCCGCCGCCCCTGGCGATGCTGGCACCCGAGCGGACCGTCTACGTGTCGGGGTTCTCCAAGAGCGTCGCGGCCGGGCTGCGGGTGGGGTTCGCCGTCGCGCCGGCCGCGCGGGTCCATGCGCTGGAACGGGCGATCCGCGCGACGACCTGGAACACGCCCGGCGTGATGACGGCCATCACCACCGGCTGGCTGGAGGACGGCACCGTGGCCCGGCTCGAGGCGCACAAGCGCGAGGACGCGCGACGCCGCCAGCGCCTGGTGGCGGAACGCCTCGGGACGATGAAGCGCATCGCGCATCCGTCGTCCTACTTCGTCTGGTTGCCGCTGGGCGAGGCCGTGCGCGCCGACCAGGTGGCGATGGCGCTGCAGCGCGAGCGGGTGTCGGTGTCGACGGCCGAGCCCTTCGCCACCACGCCGCAGGCGCCGCATGCGATCCGGCTGGCGCTGGGGTCGGTGGACCTGGTGCGGCTGGGCGCGGCGCTGGACCGCGTCAGGGCGGCGATCGAGGCCAGGACCTTCTGACCTCGGCCGCCCCGCCCGTCAGGCCGCCGGCTGCCGGTAGACGAGCACCTTCAACGACCGCTCCTCCGACTCGTCCGCGAAGGCCGGCGGGTTGGCGACGCGTTCGATGAAGGCGAGGCCGGGCGCCTCGGCGGCGACGAGCTCGCGCAGGAACGCGGTATCCAGCTTGGGCGTGTTCAGACACACCAGCGCATGGCCGCCCGGCGCCAGCAGTTCCGGCAGCCGTCGCACCAGGCGGGCGTAGTCCTTGGTCGCGACGAAGCTGCCCTTCTGGTAGCTCGGCGGATCCAGCACGACCAGGTCGTAGGGACCTCCGCGGCGGATCTTCCCCCACGAGCTGAAGATGTCATGCGCATGGAAGGCGGCGCGCTCCTGCACGCCATTGAGCTGGTGGTTGCGGCGACCGGTCGAGAGAGCGCCGCGCGCCATGTCGTAGTTCGCCACCGCCGCGGCGCCGGCCTGCAGCGCGACGACCGAGAAGGCACAGGTGTAGGCGAACAGGTTGAGCACCCGCCCGTCCGGATGCGCCGCCGCCCAGCGCCGCACCCAGCGGCGGCCTTCGGCCATGTCAAGGAAGAAGCCGTGGTTCTGTCCCTGCGCCAGGTGGACCACGAAGCGCGCGCCGTCCTCCTCGACCACATGCTCGTCGGGGATGGCGCCGGCCATCAGGCGGTTGGTGGGACGGTGCTCGTCGCGGTGCTGGAACATCCAGTTCAGCGGCTCGCCCGGCGCCACCTCGGCCCAGCGCGCGGCCAGCGCCTCGCCGATGCGGGCCAGGTCTTCGTCGCTCACCGGCGCGAAGCTGGTCAGCAGCCAGACCGGCGGATAGGCATCGAGGACCCACTGCTCGCAGCCGGGAAACAGGCCGCCGCGACCGTGGAAGAAGCGGCCGGGGCCGCTGGGCCGGGGCAGCGTGGCGATGACGTCGAGGAGCGCTTGCATGGGGAGTCCGGGAACGGGGCGCCAGTGTAGACAGGTGACCCCGCCATCGTGGGCCTCACGCCACATCGCGCGCCGATTTCGATCACGCCGTGCAGCCGCATGCACCCGCCCTCCCCTTCCACAGCTTGTGGAGACTGCTGCAAATGCGGGAGCACTTCGCCAGGGACGACCGACAGATCGAAGCATCGATACACCTGCATCCGGCAGTGGGTTGATCAACGCGAGTCAGCCGAAGGCCCGTCCTGTTCGCCGTGCATGCTGCCGCGGAGAAATCAATCCTCATTCGGAGCCACCCCGTCGCCGTCGCGGCCAAGGCCCGAGGTCACCAAAGAATCCTTCCCATGGCCGCACCAGCGGCGTCATCGGCGAAGGAGCGGCACATGTTTCGAGCGGCGGTCCAGGAGTTCCAGCAAGCGCCATGGATGGGCACCATCCGCGTCGCGCAGCGGCCGGCCTTCCAGGTAGTGGCCGCGGTGGCGGTGCTGCTGGCGACCGCGCTGATCGCTTTCGCGCTGATCGGCCAGGTCTCGCGCAAGGCCCGCGTGCCGGGACTGCTGATGCCGGTGGGCGGGCTGCTGCAGGTGTCCTCGCCGCTGGCGGGGCAGGTCGAGGCCGTGCTCGTCGGCGAGGACGACGAGGTGCGCCAAGGCCAGCCGCTGCTGCGGGTGCGCAGCGAGCGCCGGGTGGACGGCAGCGACATGACCGCGCTCAACCTGCGCGCGATCCAGACGCGCGCCGGCAGCCTGGAGACCGAGCGCCAATTGCAGCGGCGGCAAGCCGGGGACAGGCAGGACACGCTCAGCGACCGCTTGCGCAGCCTGCGCCTGGAGGCGACGCAGGCGGGCGAGGAACTGGACATGGTGCGTGCCCGCGTCGCGCTGGCGCAGCGCAGCCGTTCGCGTTACGCCGCCCTGGCCGAGAACGGCTTCGTGCCCGACACCCAGGTGCAGCAACGGGACGAGGAACTGCTCGACCTGCGGGCGCGGGAACGCGGCGCGCAGCGGTCGGTCGAGAACCTGAGCCGCGAGGCGCGCTCCCTGGAGGCGGAACTCGCCGCGATCCCGACGACGCTGGCGACCTCGCTGGCGCAGCTGGACCGGGCCGCAGCGCAACTCGAGCAGGAGCGCGCAGAGCTCGAGGCCCGGGCCGGTCTGGAGGTGACGGCGCCGCGCGATGGCCGCGTCAGCGCGCTGCCCCTGCATGCGGGCCAGGCGGTGCAGGCCGGCCAGACCCTGGTGACGCTGACGCCGGTCAGCGCCGCGACGACGGACGCCGACGTGCTGGTGGCGCAGCTCTATGCCCCGAGCCGCACGGTGGGTTTCATCCAGCCCGGTCAGCAGGTCTGGCTGCGCTACGCGGCCTACCCGTACCAGAAGTTCGGCATGGCGCTGGGCCAGGTGGCCCACGTCAGCCCGACGCCGATCGCGCCGCAGGACCTGCCGTCCGGACAGGCGCAGGCGCTGGTCAGCGCGGCCCAGGCCAACGAGCCGCTGTACCGCATCGACGTGCGCCTGGAGCGCCAGGCGATCGCCGCGTATGGCCGCGATCTGCCGCTGCGCGCCGGCATGGCGCTCGACGCCGACGTGACGCTGGAGCACCGGCGCATCTGGGAGTGGCTGCTGGAACCGCTGCTGGCGACGGCCAGGCGGATCTAGCGGGACATCGATCTTCCGGCGGCGAGTGATCGACGCCGGGGAAACGGCGGCCGACCGTTCTCGGCCCTTCAACTGACGGAGATTGACATGACGGAACTGACTCAAGACGAGATCGATCAAGTGCATGGCGGCGGCGGATTCCTGTCCAAGTTCGCCAAGTTCATGGTCCGCTGCGCCGCGTCCTACCTCGGCGCGCACTTCGGGCTGACCGGCCCGGTGGCGGCGCGCATCAGCTGATGCGCCCACCCAGACCTTGCGTTGACTCGACCTCACCCGCGGCCGGCCACCTCCGTGGCCGGCCGCTCACAGCGTCGCGCCGCGACGGCGCATGACAGCCCCCAGCAATGAAACGCACCCTGTTCACCGGCCTGCTCGGGCTGATCGGCTTCGCGGTCCTCGGCGGCGCTTCGGCCGAGTCCGAGCTCCGGAATCCGGTCCCGCTCCCCCGCTCGGAGATCTCCGGACAGTCCGTCCATCGGCATCACATTCCCTTTCGCCAGGCGGGCCAGGCCCTGGCCTTCGTCAAGTCCTACCCGGGTCCGCAGGACCGGGTGCAGTGGTACTTGCGCCTGCTGCCATCGGATCCCGCCAACTTCTCCTTCGAGCAGCTCGCGCTCGCGGTCGAGGACGCCGACACCCTCATTCCCATCCCGACAAGAAAAGGATGGGCCCCCTTGCCCGCCGCGTTCGCGGTCGATGCCGCGAAGGCCCGATTCGTCGTCAATCGGCCCAAAGGCAGTGTGTCGCTCGAATACTGGATCGCGATCGCACCGCGCGCCGATGACCGCTACCCGGTCGACCTGCTCCGCGAGGCCTGCGCACAGGCGGTAGCGATGTTCAAGGCCCAGGGCTGGCTGCAGGCGCTGCAAGCGCGAGACCTGCATTGCGCCGATGTGACCTTCCTGCCGCTCGACGACGCGCTGACCGTGACCGGACACGATGCCAACGGCGCGCCCGTGAACCTCGAGGTCCGGCGGACCGCCCGCGGCCCCGCGGTGGTCGTGCCTCTGGAGGAACAGGTCCATGAGGTCACGGTGACGCCGGGCGGCGGCTCGTACGTCATCGTCGTGCGGCAGGAGGACTCATGACCCGGCCCACCCCGATCCTTCAATCTGAGGTGGCCGAATGCGGCCTGGCCTGCCTGGCGATGATCGCGACGGCCCATGGCCAGGCCACGACGCTGCAGGACCTGCGCCGTCGCTTCCCGGTCGCGCTCAAGGGCATGAAGCTGCGCGACCTGCTGGAGGTGGCTGCGGGCATCGGTTTCTCCGGCCGGCCGCTGAAGCTGGACCTGCCCTTCCTCGCCAAGCTGTCGCTGCCCTGCATCCTGCACTGGGACATGAACCACTTCGTGGTGCTGGCCCGGGTCCGCCGCGGCAGCGTGACCGTGCTCGATCCGGCCGTCGGCGAGCGCCGGCTGAGCATGGACGAGGTCTCCGCCCATTTCACCGGCGTCGCCGTCGAACTGACGCCCAACGCCGACTTCAAGCCCGCCGCGCCGCCGCCTCGGGTCTCGCTCGCCGCGCTCACCGGCAAGGTGCTCGGCCTGCGTCGATCGCTGGTGCAGATCCTGCTCGTCGCGCTGGTGCTGGAGCTGTTCGCGATCGTCGCGCCGCTGTGCAACCAGCTCATCATCGACGACGTCCTCACCTCGGGCGACCGCGACCTGCTCAAGGTGCTCCTGATCGGCTTCGGCCTGCTGCTGGTGACCCAGACGGCGCTCGGCCTGGCGCGCTCGTGGATGCTGGTCCTGTTGACGCAGACGCTGTCGCTGCAATGGCGGGGCAACACCTTCGCGCATCTGCTGCGGCTGCCGGTTGGATTCTTCGAGCGGCGCCACCTCGGCGACATCACCTCGCGCTTCGGCGCGGTCGACGCGATCCAGAAGACGCTGACCACCGCCGCGATCGAGGCCCTCCTCGACGGCCTGATGGGCGTGGCCGCGCTGGTCATGATGCTGGTCTATGCCTGGCCGCTGGCGCTGGTCGTGATCGCCGCCGTCGTGCTGTACGGCCTGCTGCGCTGGGCCGCCTACCGGCCGCTGCGCGACGCGGCCGCGGAACGGCTGGTCGTCGCCGCGCGCGAAAGCACGCACTTCCTCGAGACCCTGCGGGCGATGACGCCCTTGAAGCTGTTCGGCCGCGAGCAGGAGCGGCGCGCGCAGTGGCAGAACCTGATCGTCGAGGTCCAGAACCGCGATGTCCGCACCGCCAAGCTGTCGATGGCGATGAGCACCGCCAACACCTTCCTCTTCGGCGTGGAGAACCTGCTGGTGCTGTTCCTCGGCGCCGGGCTCATCCTGGACGGGCAACAGGCCGGCACGGTCACGATGACGGTGGGCATGCTGTTCGCGTTCCTCAGCTACAAGGGCCAGTTCACCGGCCGCGTGTCGGCGCTGATCAATTACGCGGTGGAACTGCGGATGCTGGGCCTGCATGCCGAACGCCTGGCCGACATCGCGCTCGAGCCGCCCGAACCCGACGAGGTGCCGGACCATGACCTCGCGCATCTGGAGGCCAGCCTGGAACTGCGCGACGTCAGCTTCCGCTACGGCGAGCGCGAGCCCTGGATCCTGCGCCACGTGAACCTGACGGTGCCGGCCGGCCAGAGCATCGCGATCACCGGCCCGAGCGGCTCGGGCAAGACGACGCTGCTGAAGGTGCTGCTGGGGCTGCTGGCGCCCGAGGAGGGCGAGGTGCGCTACGGCGGCATGCCGATGCGGCAGCTCGGACTGAGGAACGTGCGCCGGCAGATCGGCACGGTGATGCAGGAGGACGTGCTGCTGACCGGCTCGCTCGCGGACAACATCGCCTGCTTCGACACGCAGCCCGATCCGGAGCGGGTGCAGGCCGCCGCGATGCTCGCGCAGATCCACGAGGACATCTGCCGGATGCCGATGGGCTACCAGACCCTGGTCGGGGACCTGGGCAGCGGCCTGTCGGGGGGGCAGAAGCAGCGGGTGCTGCTGGCGCGGGCGATCTATCGGCGGCCGAGGATCCTGGCGCTCGACGAGGCGACCAGCCACCTCGACGTCACACGGGAGCGCGCGGTGACCGCCAACCTGGCCCGGTTGCCGCTGACGCGATTGATGATCGCGCACCGGCCGGACACGATCGCGGGCGCGGAGCGGGTGATCGTGCTGGAGGGCGGCGCAGTCGACGAACTGCCGCGCCCGGCGGGGAGAGACACGCTGGCCACCTGAGCGATGACCATTTGAGCGATGGGCACCCGAGCGATGGGCACCCGAGCGATGGTGACCGGAGCGACGGCCACCTGAACGACAGCCAATTGAGCGACGGCCGGCGCCTGCCGGCACGCGGGGTGGACCGCGCGCCGGCCAGGGATCACTTGTTGTCGATGGGCTTGCTCACGTCGCGCTCGAACCACTTGGTCGAGATCCGGGCGTAGGTGCCGTCGGCCTGGAGATCGGCGATCGCCTTGTCGATGGCGGCCTGGAACTTCGGGCTGCCCTTGCGGAAGGGGATCGCGTTGGTGGCGGGCTTGCCGATGGCGGCGCCGGCCTTGATCGGCAGCTTGGTCTTCTCCTTCAGGTAGGGGATGAGCAGGCTGTCGTTGAGGGCGGCGTCGATGCGGCCGGTGGCCAGGTCCTGCAGGTATTCGGTGGCGCCGGGATAGGTGCGCACCTCGGCGCCGTCCCAGGTCTTGGCCAGGTCGGCGAAGTTGCTGCCCTGGCCGACGCCGATCTTCTTGCCCTTGAGGTCGGCCGGCGACTGCAGCGGCCGGGTCTCGTTGGCGCGCACGATCAGCTGCGGATAGGAGGTGACGTAGGGCGCGCTGAAGTCGAAGGTCTTGCGGCGCTCGTCGGTGGCGGCGACCTGGTTGACGATGACGTCGTACTTGCCCGCCTGCAGGCCGGCGAGGATGCCGCTCCATTCGGTGGTGGTGAATTCCGGCTTCACGCCCAGCTTGGCGGCGATCGCCTTGGCGATGTCGACGTCGAAGCCGTCGAGCTGGCCCTTGGCGTCCTTGAAGTTGAACGGCGGATAGGTGCCCTCGACGGCCACCCGCAGCGTGCCGCGCGACTTCACGTCGTCGAGCAGGTCGGCGGCCTGGGCCGCGAGGGAAGCGCCGGCGAGCAGCGCGGCGGCGATCAGGGAAGTGCGGAAGGCTTTCATGAGGCCCCTCGTTGTTCGTAGGAGGGGCTGATGTTGCCACCAGTCGTTGGCATTCCCTCGCATATGGATATGCCTGGCCGCAATGAGGGACAGGGGCGGCCCGACGGGTCGGTCAGAACGCGTGCCGCAGTCCGAGCGCGACCACCGTCGGCTTCTCCCCCGCGCCCACGCCCAGCGGGTTGATGGCGAAGTCGTAGGCCGCGCGGGCCTGGTTGTCGATGCGCGAGACATACGCATAGAGGCCGGTGCGCGGCGAGAGCGTGTAGTCCGCGCCCAGCGTCCATTGCCGCGCGCCCGTGGCGTCGCCCGCCGAGACGAAACCGACCCGCGCGCCCGCCGGCCCCTTGCCGTCGGCGGCGTCGGTGAAGCTCGCGCGCAGGTTGAAGCGGTCGACCTGCCAAGTGGCCGCCATGAAGAGCGCCGTGCGGGTCAGCGGACCGAGTGGCGTTTCGTACCGGAGGCGCTCGATCGCGCCGGCCAGGCGCGCCGGACCGACGCGATACGCGGCGTCGAGTTTGGTCGCCGTGTCCGTGCGACCGGGGCCCTGGTAGCCGCGGTGCTGTTCGTGCGCGAGGGAGACGTTCCACGGGCCGTCGTCCCAGTTGAGCGAGGCGGACCACAGGTCGGGCTTCGAGCCCCCGGGGCCGATCTCGTCGTCGTTGAGGGCGTAGGCGACGCGTCCGGTGAGCCCCTGCCAGCTGGGGCTCCAGTACTGGACGATGTTCTGCTGGCGCCGGTCGAAGGACGCGGTGTTGCCGAGGTGGTTGGTGGTGGGCGCGGAGCCGTTGGCCATCAGCGCCATGTAGCCGGCGGTGGTCGGGTACCAGGGGTCGAGGGTGCTGGTGGCCAGCAGGTACGGCGTTCCCCAATGACCGGCGAAGACCAGCCCATAAGGCGTCTGCAGGCCGACGCGCGTGTCGCGGTTGGCGAGCGATGTCCCGGCGCCGGTGTCGAGCGCCAGCGAGCCTTCGATCTGGAACAGAGCCTGGTAGCCGTCGCCCAGGTCCTCGGCGCCGCGAAAGCCGATGACGGAGCGGTTGTTGGACTCGCGGTTGACCGCGCGATCGCGTGGCGCGCGGGCGGCATCGGCGTGCTCGAGGGAGACGTTCAGTCGGCCGTAGATCGTGACGCTGGATTGGGCCTGGGCGCCAGCCGCGATGAGCGCGAGAACCGTGGGCACGAGCGAAGGGAGGAAGCGGTACTGCATCGGAACGAGGGAGGTGAGGTCATCCCGATGTTGATTCGGCGGCGGCGATTGCGGCTCTCTCGTTCGGGGGAGCGAGGGTGGCGCGTCGGCTTGCGCGGCGATGCCAGCACTCGAAGGCGATCGCGAGCAGGACGAGCGCCAGCCCGATGGCCGGCCGCATGGGCGCGAACTCCTCGGCGCTGAGCAGCGGCGACACCATCAGGCTGCGGCCTTTCAGCAGGTCGACCGTCACGTTCATCGACAGATGCAGAGCGGTGGTGCAGACCAGCGACCGGGTGCGCCAGAAGACGATCCCCAGCAGCAAGGCGCCGGGCACCACCAGCACCGCGTCCTTCGGCGGATGCATCAGCGTGAAGATCAGTGCCGCGCCCAGCAGCCCCGCCAGCTCACTGTTGAACAGCCTGCCGATCAAGGGCTGCAGCAGGGCGCGGTGGAAGAGCTCCTCGAAGAAGGCGCCCAGCGTCATCGCGGCGAGCGTGGCGGTCCAGACCTCCGGATGGATGGAGGGATTGATCGGATGAAACCCGTTCGACTGGATCGCTGGGGAGTCGATCAGCAGCGCCGCCAGCGTGATGGACGTCACCGCCGCGGCCACCACCCCGGCCGTCGTTCGCAACGGGATTCTGAACAAGGTCCGCAGCGGGTAGCCGCGTTGGAGAGTGGCGAGCAACCAGAGTGCCGCGAGCGTCTGGAGACACAGCGACGAACGAACTCGAATCATCGGCCCCCACGGTGCCGGCAGGGAAACGACATTCTCCGGGAGCAGCCGTTCAAAGAACTGCACCAGAAAGCCAATGGCTGCGACCACGAACAGTAGAGCGACGAATTCGAGCAGGCGTCGTGCGCCTCGCCCCGACATATCGAGGAATTGCTTGATATTCAACATCGGCAAGAGAATCGTTGACTCGGCCGCAGCCTAATCCAACGACCACGCAGCGCCAGGGTGTTTTCCCATTCGCATATATCGGTGGGTTTTTCCATATGTTTGTAGTCACCCCGCGAAAGCCGGCACGGCACAACTGAAATTAACTAGCGCGATCGAGCTATTTTCAGCCGCCGCGTTTGCGCGTGACTTATAGGAGTTTCAGACCGACTTACCCAAGGAATATCCAAACCTCGCGTTCACGAGTAACTTTGCCGCTACGGGTGATTCCCACCCGCTCGCGCCGAGCGGCTCTCGGCAACCTTGAAATTGATATATGCAAGTCTTGACTCAGCAAGAAATCAACATGGTCCACGGCGGCGACAGTTGGGCGGGCACGCCCGAAGGGCGCGAGCCGGTCCCGACGCCGGAAGCATGGATTGATTGCGTCCAGCGAGAAGGGGGCTATCCCGGCGTGAGCGAACTCGGCGCCATGCTGAGTTGCACGGGACAGAAGATCCGCGAATGGGTCCGGATGTTCTGATTCCCTGAAACGGGAAAGGGCGCCCCTCGGCGCCCTTTTAATTTCCGGATCGATCACCTCGAGCGCGTCATCCCCCGCCCGGCAGTTCCCGTCCCTGCTCATCGACAAACCTCACCTCCACCTGCCTGAGGTGCTCCCGGAGATCCAGCACTCGGCGGCGCAATTCCTCCAGTCCGAGTTGCGGCCCTTCGTGCTCCAACCGATGGCAAGTCCGCGCCGCCTCGCTGAAGCCATACAGCGCGAAGCTGCCCGCCAGCCGATGCGCGATCCGGAACACCTCCTCGCCGGTGCCTGCGCCGATCGCCGTCTCCATGTCGTCCAGCGCCTGGAACCGCGAGGACAGGAACCCCGGCAGCCACGGCTTGAGCTCCCCGGGCACGCGAGCGATCAATGCATTGCCCGCCTCCGGCGCCGGCGGATCCTGGGACGTCTCCGGCCCGATCTCGAATCGGTAGCCCTGGCCATACACCGACCGGATCAGGTTGTGTTCCGGCAGCAAGGCCGCGAGCTTCTTGCGGATGTTCTTGACGTGGCTGTCCACCGCCCGATCGAACACCCCCACCGCGTCGTCATAGGCCAGGTCCAGCAGCTGCGCCCGGCTGAACAGCCGCCCCGGGTGCTGCACCATCACGGACAGCAGCCGGTACTCCTGCGGCGTCAGCTCCAGTTCCTGCCCCCGGCAACGGATGCAGCGCCGCAGCGAATCCACCTGCACCAGCGCGTCCTCGTCGACCGCCGGTGCCAGTCGTTGCGCGCCGCGTCGCGCCAGCACCCTCACCCGCGCCACCAGTTCCGCGGCGCTGAAGGGCTTGCAGAGGTAGTCGTCGGCGCCGGCATCGAACCCGGCCAGCCGATCCGCCTCCTCCGCCTTGGAGGTCACCATCAGCACCGGCACCTGGCTGAAGTGCCGCAGCCGCCGGCAGACCTCGACGCCGTTCAGTCCCGGCAGGACCACGTCCAGCATCACCACCGCCGGCGCGATCGCGCGGACCACCGCCTCCGCGGCATCCCCGCGCGCCAGATGCCGGATCTCGAATCCCGCCGCCTCCAGGTGATGCCGGATCAGTTCGGCGATCGGGGCCTCGTCCTCGACGACGAGCACCAGCGGAGGGGAAGGCGCGGACATGGGCAATGCGGGGGCTCGGAACGGACCAGGAAGCCGAAGAAGTCTTCCAAAAGATTGTGTAGCAATTGGGGAGGGCTCCCTCCCCTCCGGGCCAATCGCATTTGCCCCCCATTCCCTCCCTAGACTCGCGCCCCCGTCAGCAGATCCAAAAACATCCGCAGCGCTGGCGGGACATCGCGGGCATCGAGGGAAAAGATCCATGGCAGAACTGCTCTTCTATCGCGAGCCGACCTTGCTCGACCGCGCCGGCCACGCCGCGCTGCGCTACACCCCCAGCGCCGACTTCGGTTTCACCCGCGACGTCAACTCCGTCCCCCTCCTGGCGGTGGAGTTCTTCGAGGCCAGCCGCACGCTCCCCGTGTTGTTCGCCGACGACGCCCAGGAGCGCCGCTTCCCGCTGGCGCTGCTGTCCCTGGCCAACGACCACAACGCCCAGCTCGCCACCGACGGCCGCTGGACCGGCGGCTACACCCCCGCCTTCGTGCGTCGCTATCCCTTCGCACTGGACGGCGACAAGAACGTGTGCTTCGACCGCGCGGCCGCCCACTTCACCGGCGAGGGCCAAGCCCTCTTCGACGGCGACACCCCCTCGGCCACCCTCCAGGGTGTGATCGGCTTCCTGCGTGAGTTCGATGCCGAGCACGCCCGCACCCGGGAGTTCTGCGACGCCCTCCAGGCCAAGGACCTCTTCAAGCCCTTCGTGCTGCAGGTCATCACCGCCGACAAGCAGACCGCCCGCCTCGGGGGTCTGAGCGCCATCGACGAGACCAAGCTGCAGCAGCTCGACGCCGCCACCGTCGACGAGTGGTTCCGCCGCGGCTGGCTGGCCTGGATCCATGCGCACCTGCATTCGCTGGGCGCGCTCAAGCGCCTGGGCGACCAGCTCGACACGCGCGCCGCGGCCTGATCCCCGCGCCACCGCCCGCACCCACGCCCCCCGGGCCTCCCCCCGGCCCCGCCTTTCTGCTGCCCTCGCAGGATCCACCATGTCCAAGCGCCGCGTCCCCGCCTCCCGTCGTCAACCGCGCCGAGCACCCGCCGTGCGCCAGGTGAGCCGGCCGCTGCGCTGGCTGTTGTCGGCGGCCTCGGTCAACGCGTGGGCGGCGGGCCCGGCGCACAACATCGACCCGGTCAGCGGCTTCACCACCGTCACCACCACCGGCACCAATATCCAGCAGGTGGTGAGCAACCCCGCCACCGGCGGCGTCGCGGTCAACGTCTTCAACCACTTCATCGTGGGTGACGGCCACACGGTCAACCTGCAGGTGCCGACCGGCGCCAAGCTGGTCAACATCGTGCGCAGCAGCCGCCCCCAGGTCTGGGGCGTCCTCAACGCCTACCAGAACGGCAGCCTCGGCGGCGACGTCACCTTCGCCAGCGCTGACGGTTTCCTGGTCGGGTCCACCGGCGTCGTCAACGTCGGCAAGCTGACGCTGCGCACGCCCTCGCAGACCGACATCGACGACTTCGTCAGCGGCAACAAGGCGATCGGGGACCTCGCGAGCGGCAGCTACTCGCTGTCGGCCAGCGGGCTGGTCACGATCCAGGGCAAGGTCAACACCCGCGACGGCGTGGTCATCGACGCCGATCAGGTCAGCGTCGAAGCGGGCGGCGTGATCACCGCCGGCAACGCCAAGTCGGCCAGCTACGTCAACGATGCCGCGGTCAACACCGGCGACCTCACCGCGCCGAAGACGCTGCAACAGAACGGCGGCACGATCTCGATCGTCGCGCAAGGCAAGTCGGGCACCGCGGTCGCCGTCTCCGGCCAGCTGCTGGCCGACGGCGGCATCACCATCGAAGCCCCGACCATCGCGCTGAACGCCGGATCCAGGCTCAACACCGAGCGGACCGCCGGCGCCGCCACCGGCGCGGTCACCCTCACCGCCACGTCGACCGACAAGGTCGGCATGGGCCAGGCCACCGCCGCGTCCTCGATCACGCTGGACGGCAGCGTCGTCGCCACCGACGTCAGCGCCACCGCCAGCGCGCAGGCGCGCTCGTCCTACAGCGAGGACGCCGGCGTCTGGGCCGCCACCATCGCCCTGGGCGCGGTCAGCGGCCTCAACGCCAACTGGGTCGGCGCCAACGCCGATGCGACCGTCACGGTGGGCAGCGGCGCCGCCCTCACCGCCAGCGGCAACCTGACCCTCGCCAGCCAGGCCCGCGCGCTGGCCGACGACCCCGCCATCACGCTCAACGGCAACTCGCTGATCGGTGCCGCCGTGGTCTACGGCAAGGCCACGTCCGACAGCACCACCAAGGTCACCAGCGGTGCGACGCTCAGCGCCGGCGGCAAGCTCTCGGTCACGGCGCACAACGAGAACACGCTCAGCGTCAGCGCCCTCACCTTCGTCGCCACCAACGACAACACCGCCGTGGCCTCGGTCGCCATCGGCGAAGCCAGCTCGCATTCGAAGGCGCTCGTGGAAACCGGCGCCAACCTGAGCGCCGGCAGCCTCGCGGTGAACGCCGAGAACCAGACCGCCTTCTACGTCGGCGCCACGGCCTATGGCCTCTCGGGCACCGCGCTGGGCGCCACCGTCGCCTACGGCAACCTGGTCACCAGCTCGATCGCCGACCTGGGCGCCAGCGTCGGCACGAACGCCGCCAAGGTGGGCGACGTGGAAGTCCTCGCGCTCGACCGCACCACCGAGCAGCGCGTGCACAGCAGCTCCACCGTGGGCAAGAGCCTGCTGTTCCGCACCCTGGGCGCGGCCCCGCTCGCCGCCATCGGCGCGGCGCAGAGCTTCGTCAACAGCGCGATGTCGCGCGTCGTGCCCACCAACGCCGCGGCCGACCTGGCCCGCAATGCCGACGGCTCGATGGACTTCCGCGTCGGCGCCGCCTTCACGCTGTCCGAGTACGACCACCAGGCCGTCGCCCATGTCGGCAACAACGTCGCCGGCAAGACTGCGCCGACGCTGGTGTCCTCGGGCAATGTCGTCGTCGGCGCCCGTGCCGACGTGCGCGAGATGCGGACCACCAGCGAGAGCAGCGTCTCCGCCCGCACCAGCCAGGGCAGCGGCACCGCTTCCGACCCGGAGGTGGCCAACAGCGCCAGCGTGGCGATCAACCTGGCCATCGGCGACACCCGCGCCAGCGCCGAGATCGGCGACCACACCGACATCACCGCCGCGCGCATCGGCGTCGCGGCCGAGCAATGGCAGCCGCTGGTCAGCACCTACAACCGGTGGGACAGCTTCAGCGACTACCTGGACCACCTCACCCCCACCGCCGGCCTGGGCACCAGCCTGCTGTCGGGCTTCGCCAATGCCGCTGGCGAGGCCGAAGAGAACGCGATCGCCTTCTCCTTCAACCTGCAGGCGCAGACCCACGAGACCAAGGCCTGGGTCGGCAGCCGCGCCAGGCTGACCAGCACCGCCGCCGCCGGCGGCTGGACCGCCGCCCACACGCTGAAGGACCTCGGCGACTTCGCCGACGCCGCCACCGCCTTCACCTTCGGCGGCGCCACCGGCGTCTACGCCTACAGCCAGGCCCAGACCATCGACATCGCCGGCAACATGGGTGCGCTGCTGATCGGCGCCGCCGTCGGCGCCGGGGACGACGGCAGCTCGCTCGGCGCCTCCATCACCTACGTCGGCAGCCAGAGCGCCACCGTGGCCGGCATCGGCAGCGGCGCCACGGTGAACGCCGGCGCGGGCGACCTCGCGGTCAAGGCCACCAACGACGACGCCCACATCGTCGTGGCGCCGACCTCCGGCATGGGCTCGGGCACCGCGTTCAACGGCATCCTCGGCGTGTTCTCGATGGACAACGACACGCGCGCGTCCATCAGCAACAGCGCCCGCCTGACCGCCTCGGCGATCGGCGTGGAAGCGCGCCAGTACGCCGGCAACTGGGCCGCGGCCGGCAGCTTCGCGTACACCGACTCCAAGGCGATCGGCGTCGCCATCGCGATCAACGACAGCGAAGGCACGACCCGCGCCCGCATCGGCGACAACAGCGACGACGACGCGCTGGTCGCCGGCTACACGCCGGTCAGCACCGCCTACACCGGCAGCGCCCCCACCGCCGGCATCACGACGGACCGGCTCACGGTCCATGCGAGCACCGACGGCACCAGCGGCTCGATCGCCGCCGCCGGCGCCGCCACCACGCCCAAGACCGGCGAGCCCGGTTACGGCCAGCAGTTCGAGGACAAGTGGGCCGCGCTGCAGGGCAAGCTGACCGCCGCGTTCGGCGGCTCCCAGTCCCAGATCAGCAGCCAGTCCAAGAGCGGCCAGCAGAACAGCGGCTCGGGCGACAGCGTGGCCCAGAACCCGGATGCGGGCCTAGGCATCTCGGGCAGCCTCGCCGCCAACCTCAGCGACCTGGACACCCAGGCCCAGCTGACCGGCGTGACGGTCAGCGCGCGCACCACGCGCAGCGCGATCGACGTGCAGGCGCTCGAGAAGACCGTGCAGGTCGGCGCCGCCGGCTCGGCCGCCTTCATCATGGCGGCCAAGGATCCGGCCGCCAGCAGCACCACCGCGTTCTCCGGCGCCGCCGCCTATCTGCTGAGCAACAACGACGCCGAAGCGGTGGTCAACAGCGTCACCGCGCTGAACGCCGGCGACGTCACCGTGCAGGCCGCGCAGGCCGGCCAGCGCCTGGGCATCGGCCTGGGCTTCTCCGTCAACACCAACAGCGCCAGCGGCAAGAACTACAGCGTCGGCGTGTCGGCCTCCGCCGCGCAGGTCAACGACAGCGCCAGCGCGCGCATCGAAGGCAGCACGCTGGACGCCCAGGACGCCAGCCGGACGCTGGACGTGCAGGCCTACACCCGCACCGACATCGGCGTCGGCGGCGGCTCGCTGTTCGGCGGCGGCAAGGGCGGCATCGGCCTGGCCATCACCTATGCGGAGATCGGCAACGGCAGCCGCGACGCCACCGAAGCGCTGATCTCCGGCTCCACCCTCACCGACTTCAGCACGCTCGGCCTGAGCGCCACCAACGCCAGCCGCATCGCCTCCGGCGCGGCCAGCCTGGGCGGCGGCAACGACGCGCTGGGCTTCGCCGGCAGCTTCGTGATCAACCAGGTCGGCGGCACGCACGGCGCCAGGCTGCTGAACTCCACGGTCCTGAACACGGGCACGCTCAGCCTCGACGTGCGCGGCGCCGTGAACTCGGCGCTCGACACCATGCTCGACGGCCTGGGCAGCGGCAGCGAGAACGGCAACTTCGACTTCAGCGGCGCGCTGGTCTCCGACTTCGCGAGCCCCGGCGGCAGCTTCAACGGCACCGGATCGCGCGTGCTGGGCGTGGCCGGTTTCCTGCAGTACGGCAAGTCCAACATCGGCATCGCCTACGTCCACAACGACATCGAGCAGACGCACGAAGCCGCGATCACCGGCTCCACCGTCACCGCCACGACCGTGAAGGTGAATGCGCAGGACGAGAGCGCCGCGATCGCGGTGGCCGCCGGCGTGGGCGTCTCCACCGGCACGCTGTCCGGCGTCGGCTCGGTGGCGGTGAACGAGGTCAATAACACCCTGTCGGCCCGCATCGGCGACTGGAACGCCGCCACCGCCAGCGGCTCCATCACCGCCGGCGGTATCAGCGTGACGGCGCAGAACCGCGCCGACATCGTGGCCGGCGCCGGCGCGCTGGCCGTCTCCAAGGGCAGCTCCGGCGGCCTGGCGCTGGCGCTCAACCTCATCGGCACGCGCGAGCACGCCACCACCGCCCAGATCGGCTGGACCGATCTCTACACCAACGGCACCGTCGACGTCTCCGCCACCAGCGGCACCAGCGGCGATGCCAACACGCTGATCGCCTTCTCCGCGGGCGTGGCGCTGTCGCAGGGTGGCCTGGCCTTCGCCGGCGCGTTGGGCATCAACAACGTGGACCAGTCGGTCGACGCCGGCCTGCGCGCCGTCAACACCGTCAGCGGCAACACCACCTACCGCCCGGTCAGCGTCTCGGTGAAGGCCTCCGACGACACCGAGAACCAGGCCTTCGGCGTGATGGGCGCCGGCTCCGAGAACGGCATCGCCGCCGCCATCGGTGTCGGCGTCAACCGCATCGACAGCGACGTCACCGCGCAGGTGCTGGGCGGCCGCGCCACCACGCTCTACACGCAGAGCCTGCTGGTCGACGCCAGCCGTCGCAACGACCTGTACACCTTCGATGTCGGCGTGTCCGGCGCCAGCGGGCTGTCGGGCGCGGCCTCCATCGGCACCAGCGTCACCGACGGCCATGTGCTCGCGCAGATCGCGGGTTCGGCCAAGGTGGACGCGACCAACAACGTGCGCGTCTCCGCGCAGGCGGACACCTTCCACGCCGTCGGCAGCGGCGCGATCGGCCTGGGCACCGGCGCCGCCGCGGGCGCGCTGGCGGTGAGCACTGCCGTCGACACCGGCATCACCGAAGCGCTGGTCGACAACGCCGAGGTCAAGGCGCTCGGCCGCAGCGGCGGCGTCGCGATCCGCAGCGGCCGGCTCGCCAGCGGTCCCTCCACGCCCGACCTGTCCACCGCCGGCGACAGCGTCGACACCGACGCGCTGAGCCAGTCCTTCCAGGACCAGGGCCTCGCCGAAGGCAGCGCCACCGTCAGCGGCCTGGCGGTCAACGCCACCAGCGCGCAGAAGATGCGCACCGTCGACGTGGCCGGCGCCGGCAGCACCGGCGCGGCCGCGGTGACGATCAACGTCACCACCAATGACTTCGAGGGCCGCACCAGCGCCCGCGTCACCAACAGCGCGATCAATGCCGGCGTGAGCGGCGAAGCCGGCGCCGACGTCACCGTGCGCGCCAGCGGCCACAGCTTCGGCCTGGGCATCGCGGCCGGCCTGGCCGGTGCGAGCCAGGGCGCCGGCATCGCCGGCCTGGCGATGAACCTGCAGACCCACGACGTCGATGCGCGCGTCGAGGGCAGCACCGTCAAGGCGGATGCGCTGACGCTGGATGCCGCGGCCACGCAGACCGCCCAGGCCGTCGCGGCCGGCGGCGCCGGCGGCGGCACCGGCGCGGGCGCCGCGTCGATGGTGGTCACCACGCAGTACGGCGACGTGAGCGCTTGGCTCAAGGGCGGCACGACCACCGCCAACACGCTGACGGTGAAGGCCGATCGGCAGCAGGAGAGCGACGTCGCCGCCGGCGCCGTGGCCGGCGCCGGCCAGGTCGGCGTGGGCTTCGGCCTGTCCGTCAGCCGCATCGGCGGCGAGACCCGCGCCACCATCGGCCGCGATCCCGACGACGACAACGCCACCACCGCCACCACGGTAAACGCCGGCGCGGTCGACGTGAACGCCGCCCGCTCCACCGTCATCAACAGCTACGCCTTCGGCGCCGGCATCGGCGTGGCCGCCACCGGCATCGCGGGCATGGTGAACGTCAGCGATCAGACCGGCGACACGCGCGCCGGCATGTACGACACCGTGCTGCGCGCCGCCGACGGCAGCAGTGCCGCCACCTCGCTGGCCATCACCGCACAGGACATCTACAGCGCCAACCAGCATGCGGCCGGCGCCGGCATCGGACTCGTCGGCATCGGCGCGACCTTCAACGTGGCGCTGTCGCGCACGTCGACCGTGGCCGAGCTCGTCGGCAGCGACGTGAAGGCGGGCAGCATCGAGGTCCAGGGTTATGCCGATCGCGAAGTCGGCATGAGCAGCGTCGCGGGCGGCGCGGGCAAGTTCGCCGGCGCGGTCAGCCTGGGCTTCATCAAGTTCGGCTCCGGCGACGCCGGCGGCGCGGACGGCGAGCTGATCGACACCGCCGCCGCGGCCGATGCGGCGGTCAACCAGGGCTACGCGCAGCAGAACAGCCAGCTCACCAGCGCCGAGCAAAGCCGGCTCAACGCCCAGAGCGGCGGACTGAGCCTGTCGGGCAGCGTGCAGAACAGCTCGGCCGCCGCGGACGCGACCACCACCACCGGCGACGGCACCGCGCTGAAAGTGGCCAGCGCCAGCCTGCTCGCGGCGCGCGTCTCGGGCGGCGCGGTCGTGGCGGACACCCTGGCCGTCGGCACCGATGGCCGCACCCACACCTACACCCTGGCCGGCGCGGTGCAGGGCTCGCTGGCGGGCGTCTCCGGCGGTCTGGGCATCACGCGCGAATACTTCGTCAACAGCGCCGTCGTGGACGGCAACGTGCAGGCCCATGCGGTGACCGTGAGCGCGACCGAGCGCGACGGCGCCGGCGGCGCGGCCGGCGAGATCGAGGCCTTCAGCGCCGGCGCCGGCGGGCTGGTGATCGGCGTCGCCTATTCCGACGTGCTGGTGCAGAACCGCGTCGTCGCGGGCGTGAACCGCGCGGTGGGCAACGACACCGGCGCGCTCGTGGTCAGCGCACGCGACGCCACCACCGTCAAGGTCGGCGGCGACAACGAGAACAGCCCGGAGAACGTCAGCGTCGGCATCGGCGTGATCGGCGCCAGCGTCGTTCGCGCGGAAAAGAACAGCGACGTCGACGCCTGGATGGGCAAGACGGGCTACACGCTCGACGGATATGGCGCCATGACCGTGGGCGCCAGCGTGAGCGGGCTGGTGCGCGCCACCGGTTTCTCGGTGAGCGCCGGCGTGATCAACGTCACCGGCGTGAGCGCGAACGCGGAGGACAACTCCAGCGCCGATGCGCGGCTGTTCGGCACCGTGGACACTGGCACCACCGGCGCCGTCACCGTCAACGCCAGCGCGCGACCCGAGACCTACGCGCGCGCCTACGGCGTGCAGGCGGCGCTGGGTGCCGCGGTCGGCGGCTCCTTCGCCTATGCCACGGCCAATACCAGCGCCACGGCGGCGGTCGCCGACAACACCGTCTTCACCGGCAACGGCACGGTCACGGTCAACGCCACGACCGGCGAAACCAACGCCGCCCTGCAGGGCAGCTACTTCAGCGCCGACGCCAAGGCGGTCGCCGCTTCCGGAGGCCTGCTGCTGGGGCTGGCCGGCACCGAGGTCACGGCCTCCAACAGCAGCAAGACCGTCGCTCAAGTCGGCGACCACGTGACGCTGCCGGTTGGCGATCTCAGCGTCAGCGCCACCGGCTACTCCGGTCAGCGCGCGCAGGGCGACGCTTACTTCGGCGGCATCCTCGCCTTCGGCCGCAACGTCGCCACCGCCTCGTCCAGCACCTCGACGCAGGTGCTGCTGGGCGTGGACCCGATCGCCGGCGTCACCCGCGCGGGCGACCTGACGCTCAGCGCCGTCGGCCTCGATCGCAACGAGGCCTTCGCCACCGGCGGCAGCGGCGGCGTGGTGAGCGGCGGCGCGGCGGAAGCGGTGGTCAAGGCCACCGATACCGACGACCGCCCCGCCGTGCTGGTGCAGGTCAAGGACTGGACCAGCGGGCGCTACATCGTCGGCACCGGTGGTCTGAAGCTGCTGGCCGAGCACACGACGCAGTTCTTCGGCGGCGCCGACACCACCGCCGTGTCGGTGATCGGCGGCGCCGCGGCCAACTCGAGCACCACGATCGACGTGGACGCGAAGGTCAAGCTCGGCACCTACGCCGCCTTCGAATCGCAGGCGATCGACATCGCGGCGGTGAACGCCGTCGAGCAGCTCACCACCCCGTCCGTCTCGGGCTGGGACGTGTCGGTGAATGCCGGCGCCGGCGGCGGCATCAACGGCTACGCCGCCGGATCGACCGTCAACGTGACCCAGGGCTCGCAGATCAGCCTGGGCAACAACGCCAGCCTGGACGTGTTCGTGCTCTCCGCGCACGAGACCCTGGGCAACCGCTTGCGGCTCGATGCCTACAGCACGCTCAACCTGTTCGACAAGGCGCAGATCTCCACCGGCGGCGCGATCCAGCGCGCCGACGCGGGCTCGACCATCACCAGCACCGCCAACAACGCCATCACGCTGGGCAACGCGGTGACGCTGGACAACGAGGTCGACACGGTGCAGCTCGGCACCTACGCGCTGCAGAACCTGTGGGCCACCGCCAACGCCAAGACCTACGGCGCGGTGGGAGGTGCCGGCGGCACGGCGGTCATCAACGCCACCGTCAACAACACCGTCACGCTGGGTGCCGGCGACGTCGTCACCGGCTACGGCAGCGTCAGCCTGTACGCGGGCCGCAGCGCCGACAGCATCACCGACAACACGATGTCGCTGAACGCTGTGTCCGACGTCTACAACTGGACGCTCGCCTCCATCAGCACCCACGTGAAGGCCGACGCCAACGCGGTGGTCAACAACAACATCGACATCGGCAGCGGCGCCTCGGTGACGAGCGTGCGCAACATCTGGCTGCAGGCGGACGAAGGGCGCGTCGTCGTCAGCGGCACCGGCCGCGGCCACAACCCCTATCTGGAGCTGCTGAGCACCGAGACCAAGGCGGGCTCGGCCACCAGCACCACCAATTCCACGATCACCTTCCAGGGCACGGCCACGGTCGAGGCCGGCATCCGCCACGACCAGTCGGTCACGATCAACGCCGACGGCTCCTGGATCAAGGGCACCGGCACCCAGGCCACGGTCTACAACATGCCGAGCTTCAGCTCGCGCGACAGCCTGCAGACCTACATCGACACGCTCACCGCGGAGAAGCAGGTCACCGACGACTACGTCGCCAGCCTGGACGCCAGCGCGCGCAACTCCTATGTCTACTCGGCGCGCTACCAGGAGGTCGAGAGCCAGCTGAGCTTCCTGACGCCGCTGCTGAGCGAGCTCTCGGCCGGCACGGTCAACGCGGTCGTCGTGGCGGGCATCACCGCCGCCGGCGGCGACGTGCATCTGGCGGCCGACAAGGTGACGGTGAAGACCGGCGCGCCGACGATCACCGCGCACGGCGATCCCACCATCACCATCGTCAACAACAGCGCCAAGGCCTTGATCGTCGACACGCTCAGCATCCCCAACGATGCCGGCGGTCAGGTGCTGGTGACCGGTGGCGCGGCCAACAGCCTGCCGGCGGCCCTGAAGGTGAGCGAGGGCGGCAACGGCACCGGCAGCCAGATCACGATCACGCACAACCCGGGCGTGGACGGCGCCGACCTGGTCGTGCAGGGCGACATCACCAACCTCGGCGGCAAGGTCACCGTCGACGTGACGCGCGGCAGCATGCTGCAGACGGCCAGCATCTACGCCAAGGAGCTGGACCTCACCGTCGCCGACGTCTACCTGGTCAACACCAGCGGCATGCAGAGCTACGGCTTCTCGCCGCTGTCGCTGTCGGGCTACGTGACCAGCGGCCGCGGCTGGAAGCCGGCTTCCGCCGAAGAGGCGGTGATGTGGTTCGTCAGCGATCGCTACGAGAGCCAGATCAAGAGCAAGGGCATCACCGATTTCAACAAGTACTTCTACGGCACGGACTACGCCAGCGCCTACGGCTCGCAGGCCACCGTCACCACCAACGTCTTCCTGAACTGGGGCTTCAACGACGCGGACGAGTGCAAGACCAACTGCACGACCTTCTCGTTCCAGAACAACTCGGGCGGCGGCACGCGCGGCAATGGCACGTGGGGCTTCGACAACGTCGGCGACTACACCGGCAAGCTCACGCTGCACGCCAGCTACGACACGATCAAGAACAGCGGCTTCCTCGGCACCGCGGTCACCAAGGACGCGCTGAACGCGTCGCTGATCGCGGTGAACGCCGGCACGATCGACATCAACGGCACCATCCGCGCCGGCAACTTCAACAACTGGTCGGTGGACATCGGCGCCGGCTTCGACAGCGCGATCGCCACCTACATCGCCAAGAAGGGCCTGAAGGCCGGGGACACGGTCAGCATCACCCCGGGCCAGCCGCTGTATTACAGCGAGAACGTCTACAGCTGCGCCTTCCTCAACATCGGCTGCAGCTGGAAGCTCAAGACCTACAGCATCGACACCGGCGTGGCGCTGGCCAGCGGCGGCGACGCCGGCATCGGCCTGACCTACGACGTGGCCAGCGGCAAGCTCGCGCTGGCCGACGTGAACGCCAGCGGCAACGGCATGGTGATGCTGCGCGGCAGGATCGTCTCCACCGGCCAGGACGGCAAGATCCTGGTGGACGACGGCCTGGGCACGATCAAGGTCAACAACAGCTCGACCAAGGCGCTGGTGGTCAACGACCTGAACGCCGGCAACCAGTCCACCGGCATCATCCGGATCACCGACACCAACTACAACAACCGCACCGACTGGTATGTCCACGAGGCGGGCCAGTCGATCAAGCATTACGTCACCGGCAGCAGCGCCACGACCTACTCCGGCAGCACCGGCGTGACCGACGGCTGGATGGACGGCGGCAACGCCACCACCAGCTACCAGCCGATGCAGGGCCAGTGGTACAAGTGGACCGAAAGCACCCGCGTCACGCGCAGCTACAGCGGCCGCAGCACCAACGACCTGGCCACCATCTGGCCCACCGGCGACTGGAAGTTCGTCAACCAGGACACGCCCTGGACGGTCGGCAGCGGCAGCATCGTCACCGCCTGCGGCAGCTGCGGCAGCGACTACCTCACCGGCGTCTTCAATGCCGGCTCGGTGCGCGCGGTCGACAGCTTCCACGTGCCCTGGTCCTACTCGCCGTACTACGGCGGCACCTTCGTCGATCGCTACTGGCAGTACTACGTCCCCTACGACCTGACGATGTCGGTGGACTATTACGTCAAGGCCGACCACGCGATCAAGATGCAGTTCGTGGGCGCGGCGCAGGGCACGGTCGCGATCGGCTCCAGCACCAACGTCGCGCTCAACGGCACGATCAGCAACTCGCTGGGCAGCACCAGCGTCAGCACCACCGGCAACCTGAGCGCGGACGCCGCGGCCGTGGTCAACAGCAAGACGCTGACCCTGTCCGCCGGCGGCAACCTCGGCACCGGCACGCAGGCGATCAACGCCATCACCAGCAACATCAGCGCCACCGCGGGCGGGCTGGTGAACCTGGACCTGACCGCGCAGTCGTCGTCGATCGCGCTGCAGACCATCCGCGGCGGCGGCGACGTGACCGTGGTCGCGGACAAGTCGCTGCTGCCCACCGGCAGCGGCACCCACCTGGCGGGCCGCAACGTCAATGTCACCAGCACCTTCGGCGGGCTGGGGGACGTGGCGGGCAACCAGGTCGTGAACACCGCCGTCACCGGCATGTTGACCGTCAACACCCGCGGCGACATCGCGCTGCGCCAGGCCAGCGGCGACCTCACGCTCAACACGCTCACCGCCGAGGGCGGCGACGTCAGCGTCACCGTGGACAACGGCCGCCTGCTCAACGGCATCGGCAGCAACACGCGCAGCGCGGAAGAGACGGCCTACCTCGCGGCGCTGTGGCAATCGCTCAACATGACCGGCGCCGACGCCGGCCAGGAGACCGTCAAGGCCTTCGAGAACCAGGTCAGCGCGCGATACCAGCAGTACCACCTGATCAAGCAGCGCCTGAGCGATGCCAGCGATGCCGGCTTCGCGATCGCGCCCGCCTATCTGGAAGCGATGCGCACGCGCGTCGCGCTGCAGCAGGGCGTGAGCGCCGCCAGCCTGAGCGACGCCGCGGTGACCGCGGCGGTGAAGGCCGAGTACCAGGGCATCACCAGCTTCTTCACCGCGCAGTTCGGCAACGCGTTGCCGTTCGACACGGCCGCGGCCTTCGACACCGGCTGGCGCTACACGCTGGACGCGAACTCGGCGCTCTACGCGAGCCTGGTCTCGGGCGCGAAGTGGAAGCAGAGCCAGCTGGAAGTCGCGATCAGCGAGGCGGCGCTGACCCCGGTCACCTCGACCACCATCAGCAGCCGCGCGGCCAACATCAGCGGCAACAACGTCACGCTCAAGACCAGTGCCGGCAGCGTCGGCAAGGACGCCGCGAGCCTGGCCATCGCGATCGCACGCGCCAACCCGGTGCTCAGCGACGCGGAGAAGGCCGCGCTGGTCAGCGCCGGCCCGGGCGACCTCAGCTTCGTCACGACCGACGCTCAGGTGCTGGCCACCGTCAAGCAGCAGGATCCGCTCAAGGTCAACGCGTCGGGCGTGTTCAAGGCGACGAGCCGCGACGCGCTGTACGTGGAGTCCGACCAGGCCCTGGCGCTGGGCGGCGTGCAGTCGACGCTTGGCGACGTCCGCCTGAGCGCCGGCGGCAGCCTCACCAGCGCCACCGGCGGCGGCACCACCATCTCGGCCCACGGGCTGAACCTGGCGGTGTCGCAAGGCAGCATCGGCACGGCCGCCGCGCCGATCCGGCTGGCCTTGAGCGACGCGCTGCGCGTGGCCAGCGCCCCCGGCGACATCTACGTCTCCCAAGCCAGCGGCGATCTGGCGCTGGGGAGCCTGGGCGCGGGCGGCATGCTCAGCGTCACCGCGGGCGGCTCGCTGACGAACTGGGCTTCCAACGGCAGCGGCTATCACCTGCTGGGCGACAGCGTCAGCCTGATGGCTGGAGGCGCGCTGGGCAGCGCCGACCGCGCACTGCGTCTGCGCCTGACCGGCGGCACGCTGACGCTGGCCGGCACCTCCGCCATCCTGGAGGCGCAGAGCAGCAACCAGTGGACGCTCGGCCAGGTCTCGCTGTCGAACGGCCTGGTGCTCGACGCCACCGGCGACGTCTCGCTCGCGGGCACGCTCAATGCGGCGAGCGCCACGCTGCGCGGCACGGGCGCCGTGTCGGCGACCGCTGCGGCGAACTGGCTCACCAGCGGCGCCACCACCGTGACCGGCGCCAGCCTGGCCTTGGCGAGCGGACGTTTCTCCGCCTCGGCGCTGGCGCTGCAGGGGATGGCTGGCGGGCTCGAGGTCGGCGAACTGAGCGCTGGCGATGGCGGCATCGATCTGCTCGGCACGGCGCTGATCGGCCTGCGCGGGCCGATCTCCACCTCGGGTCATCTGCTGGCCGATGGCCAGTCGCTGTCGATGGACGCCGGAGCGAGCGCCTCGGCCGGCGGCGGCATCAGCTTCACGACCGTGGGCGCGATGGACCTGAGCGTCCTCGAAGCAGGTGGCGATCTGCACTTGAACGCAGGCGCGCTGAGCGTGTCGCAGCAACTGCGCGGCGCGCGCGTTGAGGTCGACGCCACCCGCATCGACCTCGCGGCTGGCAGCCTGTTGCAGGCGGCGCAGGAAGCGCGCTTGAACGGCACGCAGCTCACGATGGGCGACGGCGCACTGCTGTCGAGCGGCGGCCGCCTGGCCGTCACCACCACCGGTGACCAGCAGGTCGCGCGCTTGAGCGCGGGCGGCGAACTGGCGCTGACGGCAGGCGGCGCGCTGTCCCTGAACGGCGAGGCCTGGGCGCAAGGCTCGGTCCACTTGCAGGCGGGCAGCGCCACCATGGCGGCGGGGGCCTCGCTCGGCACGACCGGCGCGCTCACCGTCACCACGACTGGCGACCAGTCGCTGCGCTCGCTGCAGGCCGGGGAGGCGCTGGTGCTTCAGTCCGGCGGAGCGCTGACCTTGGACGGCGCGTCGAGCTCGGCGCTGGACACCCGCCTGACGGCGCAGGGCGAGATCCGGATCGCCTCCGGTGCCGGCCTGCAGTCGCACGGTGCGCTGCAGGTGCAAGGCGGCAGCCTGAACGCCGGTAGCGGCAGCCTGCTGCGATCGGCCGGCGACGCATCGATCACGACGACCGGCGACCTGTTGCTGGCGCAGCTGGTCGCGGCCGGCAAGCTGGATCTGCGCGCGGGCGGCGATGCGCGTCTGACGGAAGCGGCGCAGGTGACCGGGGACGCGACGCTGCGGGCGACGCAGCTGACGATCGACGGCGGCCTCGACGCCGGTGGCGCGTTGCGCCTGCAGGGCGATGGGCACCTGTCCATCAACAGCACGGTCCGGGGCGCGAGCACCACGGCGACCGGGCAGGCCGTCACCTTGTCTGCGGCGGGCTCGCTGCGCAGCGGTCAATCGCTGGCCGTGACGGCGGACACGCTGAACATGGCCACGGGCAGCCGCATCGACGCGGCCACCTCGCTGGCGCTGACGACGACCAGCGCCCAGCAACTGGCGCAGCTGCGCTCCGGCGGCGCGATGACGGTGCAAGCCGGTGGCGACCTGTCGATCGGCGAGTTCGCAACCGCCGACGCGGGCATGAGCCTGCGCGCCGGCGGCGCGCTGTCGCTGGGCGATGCCTCGCTGGTGCAGGCAAGCGGCGCGCTGAGCCTGCAGGCGGGCAGCGTGGCCGCTGGCCATGGCAACCGCCTGGTGTCGGGCGGCGATCTCCAGATCACCAGCCTCGGCGGCGTGGCCTTGGACGCACTGCAATCGGGCGGTCAGTTGCTGCTGAGCGCCGGCGGCGCGGCGAGCATCGCCGGCCCCGCGTCGGTGCAGGGACTGGCCCGTCTGGAAGCCAACGGCGTACGGCTCCAGGGGACTTGGCAATCCGCCAACGACCTGCAGCTCTCCGCGACGCAGGGCGTCACGATCGAGGCCCTGTTGAAGGCCCGCACGCTCGGCGTGAGCGCCGCATCGCTGGACCTGGCCGACGGCGTGCAAGTCGCAGCCACCGGGTCCCTTGCGGTGGACGCCGGCCGCATCGGCATGGGCGCGCACAGCCTGCTGCAGAGCGGCGGTGACCTGCGCCTCACCACCAACGGCGAACAGACGCTCGCCACGCTCCAGGCCGGCAACGACCTGGCGCTCGACGCGGGCAGCGAGCTCGCGATTCGCGAATCGGTCCGTGCCAACGGTGCCGTGGCCATCGCCGCTGATGGCGCGCTGCGCCTCGACGCGGCGGCCACCGTGCAGTCGGGCCGCGTGCTCGGCGTGCAGGCCGATGCGTTGCAGGCGGGCGCCGGCAGCCGCTTCCTGTCGGGTGGCGACATGGCCTTGTCCGCGCGTGGCGATCTCGGCCTCGCGCAGGCGGTGTCCGGCGGCGCGCTGGCGCTGTCGGCCGGCGGCACCTTGCGCTCCGGCGAGGGGCTGAGCGCCCAAGCCGGTGTCCGCGTCGATGCGGGCGAACTGCAGGTCCTCGGCCGCTGGACGGTGAACGGCGACCTGGCAGCGCATGTGGCACGCGGGCTCGCGCTCGACGCCGATGTCCAGGCCTTCAACGTGTCCCTGCTGGCGGACAGCCTCACGCTCGGCAACGGCGTGACGCTGACGAGCGGCGGCGCGCTGTCGGTGGACAGCGGCCGCCTGCTCATGGGCGCCGGCAGCCTTCTGGACAGCGCCGGCGGCGCTCGCCTGGTCACGCTCGGCGACCAGACGCTCGCGCGGGTGAACGTGCTGGGCGACCTGCTGCTGCAGAGCGGCGGCGCGATGCGTCTGGTGGCGTCGACCTCGGTGCAGGGCCATGCGCAGGTGAACGCCCAGTCGCTGGCCATCGACGGCGGCTGGTTCTCCAGCGGCGACCTGCGGATCTCGGCCGCGCAAGGCTTGGCGCTGAACAGCGGCCTGCACGCGGCGAACGCGACGCTGAACGCCGCCGATCTGACGGTCGCCGACGGCGTCACGATGAACGCCGCGAGCGCGCTGACGATCAATGCCGGAACCATCGCGATGCGCGACGGCAGCTCGCTGGAAGCCGCGGGCGCGATGCAGCTGATCTCGCAGGGCCGGCAATCGATCACGCGACTGAAGGCGGGCACCGAGTTGCTGCTGCAGGCGGGCGGCGATCTGTCGCTGCGAGAGCAGGCCATCGCGGGGCAGGCGCTAACCGGCACCGCCGGTGGTTTGCTCGACGTGGCGCCCGGCGCGCTGGTTCAGTCGGGTGGCGCCCTGTCGCTGCAGGCGGCCGGCCTGCAAGCCGGCATGGGCAGCCGCATCGCCTCGGCCGGCGACATGCAGCTCGTCAGCGGCAACGGCGTGACGCTGGCCTTGCTGGACGTGGGCGGCTCGCTCGCCCTGCAGGCGGGCGGCGCGGTGAGCTTGGCTGACCGCGTCGGCGTGAATGGCGATGCGCAGTTGCGTGCGCAGAGCTTGACCCTCGACGGCGACTGGAACTCGGCCGGCGCGCTGCGCGTGCGCGCGGATCGGACGGTGGCGCTGAACCGCGCGGTCCAGGCCGGCAACGTGTCGGTCCAAGCCGATGCGGTGACGATCGCGGCGGGTGCGCCGCTCGCGGCCTCCGGCAGCCTGAGCCTCGATGCTGGCTCGCTGAGCATGGCGACGGGCAGCCGCATCGCCGCGCAAGGCGACGTGGTGCTGCGCACCCGCGGCGAGCAGAACCTGGGTCAGGTGTCGACTGGCGGCGCGCTGTCCCTGGCCGCGGGTGGCGGCGTCTCGTTGAACGGCGACTTGCTCGCCTCGGGCGACATCGGCCTGGCGACGGGCGACGCGTTGGTCCTCGCTCCTGGCGTCACGCTGGGCGCGGGCGGACGACTGGACGCCCAGGCTCGCAGCCTCGAAGGCGGCGACGCGAGCCTGCTGCGCTCGGGCGGCGACATGACGGTCGTCGCCGATGGCGACGTGCGGCTGGCGCGGCTGGAGAGCGGTGGCGGTCTCGCCTTGCAGGCTCGCGGCGCGGTGCGGACCCGCGACGCCGTGTCGGTGCAGGGCTCGGCTTCGCTGCTGGGCGACAGCCTCGTCGTCGATGGCGGCTGGGCGTCGCAAGGCGCGCTGACTGTGCAGGCATCGGGCGGCGTCGCGCTGAACAGTGAGGTGCGCGCGGGCCAGGTGTCGATCGACGCCGGCTCCGTCAATCTCGCCGCCGGCATGGCGCTGCGCAGCGGTGATGCGATCAGGCTGAACGCTTCGACCGTGACGATGGGCGCCGACAGCGCCGTGACCGCAGGCAGCGCGCTGCAGCTGAAGGCGGACACGCTGGCGATGGAAAGCGGCAGCGCCATGTCGGCCGGCGGCTCGTTGTCGCTGACGACATCGGGCGCGCAGACGCTCTCGACGCTCAGCGCAGGCGGCGACGTGACGCTGCAGGCTGGCGGCGGCGTGAGCCTCAACGGTCAGGTGAAGACCGGTGGCGATCTTGCGCTGAAGGCCGGCGGCGACCTGAGCGTCAACGAGCGGATGACCGTTGGTGGCGACGCCTCGCTGCAGGCCAGCGGTGATGCGCGGGTCAACGGTCAGGTGAACGTCGGTGGCGAGCTCGCGCTGAAGGCCGGCGGCGCCCTGGGCGTCAACGAGCAGGTGACCGTCGGCGGTGACCTCTCGCTGCAGACCGGGGGCGACCTCCGCGTGGGCGGGCCGCTGTCCGTCGGCGGCAACGCCGTGGTCGACGCCGCGGGCGAGGCTCGCCTCGCCGCGGGCCGCGCGATGAACGTGGGCGGGGCTCTGCAGCTCGGCGCCGACACCGTCGTCATGGAAGCGGGCAGCCTGCTCGCGACCGGCGGCAATGCCAGCCTGCGGGCCACGCAAGGGGCTCAGCTGGACCAGCTCCGCATCGGCAACGACATGTCCGTGGTGGCCGGCGACAAGCTCGCGCTGCAGGGCAGCGTGGCCGCGGTCGGCCAAGTCGCGTTGCAGAGCGGCGGCGCGACGCAGCTCGCCGACGGCCGCGGTCTCACGGCCGGCGGTGCGTTCAGCAGCGAGTCCGCTGAATGGCGGATGGGCGCGGGCAGCAGCTTGCAGGCGGAGGGCGACCTGCGCCTGCAAGCCACCGGCGACGTGCTGCTGGCGGCCGTCACCGGCCACGGGGACGCGCTGTCGGTGCAGGCCGGCGGACGGCTGCTCGGGCGCTCCGACGCCGCGGTGCATCTGCGCAGCGCCACCGGCACGCGCGCCGAACTCAAGGCCGGCCTGGGCATCGGCGACCCGCTGGTGGTCGACGTGCCGTGGCTTAGCGTGACCACCAGCAGCGGCGACATCCACCTCGTCGTCGAGCGCGATCTGTATTCGCCGCTGATCAGCGCCGCCAACGGCACCGTCACGATGGCCGTCAAGGGCAGCCTCGGCGTCGACCACCTGATCGGCAATCCCAACCTGTGGATCGACGGCCGTCTCGCGGCCGGCCAGATGACGCTGCACGGCGGCACGCTGAGCTCGCGTGAGGCGCTCGAAGTCGACAACCTCACGCTGCTCGACGGCGGACCGCTGACGGTCGAGGCGCCACGCATCGCGCTGGGCGTGGATGGCGCCGGCGCGCCGGTCACGACGCTGTCGCTGACCGGCCGCGACGGCGCTCGCGCCGAGGAGATCGCGCTGACCGTCACCGGCACGAAGAAGGTCGACATCACGCGGCTCTCCACCCGCGACGGCCAGCTGACGCTGCCCGCCGACGTCGCACTGCGCGACGCCAGCGCCAGCGGCGAGCTGACGATCAAGACGCCGGTCGTGTCGATCAGCCTGGACAACGTGAGCGCCGCCGCCCGTCCCGCCGACGCGCAGCTGATCACGCCCCAGGACCGCTTCTGGTTGCAGCTGCAGGGCAACGCGCTCTACACCGATGCCCTGGTCACGCGCTTCCAGTCGCCGCTGGCGCTCTACTTCCACCGCGCCACCGAGGACAAGCTCGTCGCCCAGCAGGCCTTCTACCGCATGAGCACCGAGCACCTGTCCCAGGAAGTCGCCGGCCACAGCTGGCGTCTGCCGGCCACCTCGCTGCCGCTGGTGACCGGCACGCCGCTGGTGAGCTGGGGCAGCACCTTGATGCCCGCGGTGAACCTCGAAGGCATGCCCACCCTGGCGGCTGTCCTTGCGGCCGCCCGCGCGGCGGATCGCCTCGCCGACCGCACCGACCGCGGCGCCACCAGCGCCGGCGGCAGCGATGCCGGCCGAGACGGCCTGCGTGGGGACAGGCGCGACGAGAAGGTCGACGACAAGCGCGACGCGGAGCGCCGCAACGAGATCGTGATCGGCGAACCGCTGGCGGCGCGCTGATCCGGATGAATCAGATGTTTGGAAGAAGGTCCCTGCCCGTGTCGAAGTTCTCCCGTTCCTGGCCGGCGCTGGCGCTGGCCGGCGCCGCCCTGGCGCCCGCCGTCCTGCCGACGATCGCGCGCGCCCAGTCCGCGCCGCCGGTGCTGCCGCCCGCCGCCGATCCGGCGCTGCAGGAGCAGGAGCGCCTGCGCCGCGAGCAGCTGCAGCAACAGCGCGAGGCCGCGCCGCCAGCCAAGCGGGAAGACAAGCCCGCCGCCGCGACCGACGACGGCCCCTCGTTCGTGCTGCAACGGGTGCGCTTCAGCGCTTCCCGCCATCTGCAGCGCGAGCAGCTCGCGACGCTCACCCAGCCGCTGCTCGGCAGGGCGATCCGCTGGAGCGACCTGCAGGCGCTGCTGGAGCGGGTGAACCAGCTCTATCGCGAGCTCGGCATCTACACCGCCGCCGCCACGCTGCCCGAGCAGCAGGTGCAGGACGGCACGGTGGTGGTGCAGCTGGTGGAGGGACGGGTCGGCCAGGTGCTGGTGGCGGAGAACGCTTATCTGTCGGACGGCTGGGTCCGCGGCTGGGTCGGCGGCGTGCAGCCCGGCGGCGACGTGGACGCGCGGCGGCTCGAGGCCGACCTCGCCCGCTTCAACCGCATCAATGACGCGCGGCTGCAGGCCTCGCTCAAGGCTGGCCAGGGCTTCGGCGAAACCGACCTGGTCCTGGCGGTGCAGGAGCCTGCGCGCACCAGCGGCCAGGTCTTCGTCGACAACTACGGCTACGCCAGCACCGGCCGCGCCGAGGCGGGTGTCGCGCTGCGCCGCCAGGCAGTGCTCACCGAAGGCGACCGGGTGGCGGGCCATCTCAGCGGCTCGCAAGGCACGCGGGCGCTGTCGCTGTCGTACTCGGCGCCGGCGGGCACCCGCGGCTGGCGCTTCGGCGGCTCGGCCTCGGCCAGCACCACCCGCATGGTGGCCGGCGACTTCGCCGCGCTGAACGTCAAGGGCAGCGGCCACAGCGTCGGGCTGGACGCCAGCGTGCTGGCGCACTCCGCCGACAGCTGGTGGTGGAGCGCCACCGGCAGCGTGCAGGTGGCCGATTCCGGCAACGACGTGGCCGGCGCCGCGGTGAGCCGCTACCAGGTGACGCGCGTGAACCTCGGCGCGCCGCTGACCGTCACCGGCAACGGCTGGCAATGGAGCTTCAACCCGGTGCTCACGCAGGCGCGCGCCCGCAACCGCCTGCTACCCGATCAATCGGTCAACGCCACCCTGTTCACCGGCGACAGCACCCTGGCCTGGCGCTTCGCCCGCGACTGGTACGTGCTGGGACAGCTGAGCTGGCAGCTCAGCAATCGCAAGGGCCTGCCGGGCGCGCTGGCGTTCTCGGTGGGCGGACCGGTCTCGGTGCGCGGCTACGAGCCCGGCCAGATCAGCGGCGACGAGGGCTTCACCACGGGCTGGGAACTGCACGCCGACGGCTGGTCGCCGGGCGGCACGCGGGTGGACCTGTTCGCGTTCGTCGACACCAGCCAGGTGCGCTCGATCAATCCCCGCGTGCGTCCGACCGCCGCCGGCCTGGGCGCGAATTGGTCGGGCTGGTCGGGCCTGACGCTGAGCCTGACCGCCGGCCGCGAGCTGAGCACCGTGGTGCCGGAGCAGCGCGGCTGGCACGCCTACGCGCGGCTCAGCCGGTCCTTCTGAGCGCGGCGTCCACCTCGGCGTGGACGCGGGCGACGATGTCGCCCAGCGGCGCCTGCTTCGACTGGCCGGGATGGCCGTCGAGCGCGTCGCCCCGGGCGCTGAACTCGGCCGGCGTGTAGGCGCCGGTCAGGAACATCAGCGCGACGGCCGCGGTGTCCGGCGTCTGCGCCAGGGCGCGCGCCACGGCGTCGCCGCCCATGCCGGGCATCTCCAGGTCGCAGACGATCAGGTCGGGCCGCTCGCGCCGCACCGCCGCCAGCGCCTGCTCGGGCCGATGCAGCACCGCCACGTCGTAACGACCGCCCAGCACGATGCTCAGGCACTCGGTGATGGCCTGGTCGTCGTCGATCAGCAGCAGCTTGCGGCGCGAGTTCATGGGGGTCGGGGGAAGAGGTGCGCCGCAGTGTGGCCGCGAAGTGTGTAGGAATCGCGGAGAGCGCGGTCGTCGCGCGGCGCGCGGCGCGTGGCCGTTGCTATCCTGCCCGCGCCCTCCCCCGCTTCGTCCGCCCGTCCGTGCCCGCCCTCCTGCTGTCCGTCGTCGTCCGCCTGCTGCCCTGCGTCCTGCTTCTGCTTGGCGCGCTGACGGTCATGCCCGCGCACGCCGACGCCAGCTTCTGCGCCGACTGGCTCGCTCAGGACCTCCCCGTCTCCGCCCCGCCGCCCGCTGGCGCCGCCATGACGCCGCTGGGCTGCGGCGCCGCGGCGCTGCGCGCCACGCTGCCCGACCGCGAGCGCGGCAGCTGGGTGCGGCTGCGCCTGCCCGCCTCGGTGCCGCAGGCGCCGGTGCTGATGGTGGAGACCCCGCTGGCGCCGCGGGTGACGCTGCTGCTGCCCGACGGACGTCGGCTGGTGCGCAGCAAGCTGAAGGTGCCCGCGGGCGGGGATGCCTCGTCGCTGGCGCTGTCCTTCCGCCTGCCCGCCACGCTGAACGCCGGCGAGGTGCTGTGGCTGCATGTCGAGGACCGCCTGCCCACGCCGCTCACGCTGCGCCTGCTGGACGGTCCGGCCTGGGACGCGCTCGACCGCAACAAGCTGGTGCGCCTGACCGTGCTGTCGGCGCTGCTGGGCGCCTTCGCGCTGGTGGCGCTGGGCTACTGGGTCGTGCTGCGCCAGCGCATGTTTGGCTTCTACGCGCTGCACGTGGTGTCGCTGCTGCTGTTCATCGCGGCCAGCGTGGGTTTCCTCTATGCGTGGCCGGGCGCCGGCGTGCTGGCGCCCTTCGGGCATCGCACGCAGTGGGCGCTGGGGGCGTGGTCGGTGGGCTGCGTGGTGGCGTTCGCACGGGACTTCCTGGGCCTGCGCGCCGCCTTGCCGCGCGTGGCTCGAGGCTTCGACCTGACCGCCACCGTGCTGATCGCCGGCGGCCTGCTGGTGCTGGTGCTGCCGCTGGACTGGGACTGGTTCGGCATGGCGCTGTCGGTGGCGAGCCTGAGCGTGAGCGTGCTGCTGCTGCCGGTGGCCGCCGCGGTGGCGCGACGCGGCAGCCGTTATGCGTGGTACTTCCTGGTGGGCTGGGGGCCGCTGGCCGCGGCCGGCCTGATGCGCGCGCTGCAGGGGCTGGGCGTCAGCGTGCCGCCCGATGCGCCGAATCTCTACGCGGTGGGCGTCGTCTGCGAGGCGGTGGTGCTGACGCTGGGCCTGGCCGACCAGGTGCTCTCCATCCGGCGCGAGCGCGATCACGCCTTGCTGGCGGCGGCGCAGGCGCGGCAGCTCGAGCTGCAGAACGAGATGCTCAAGGAGAACGTGAAGCTGCGCGAGCAGGTCGACCGCATGAGCCGGCACGACCTGAAGACGCCGCTGATCAGCATCGTGTCGACGCCGCGGCTGCTGCACGAGCTCGGTCCGCTGAGCCCCGAGCAGCAACTGCTGCTGCGGCGGGTGGAGCGCGCGGGGTATCGCGCGCTCAACATGGTGAACCTGTCGCTGGACCTGATGAAGATGGAGCAAGGCTGCTACGACTGGCAACCCGGCCCGGTGGACCTGGCGGCGGTGCTGCAGCGGGTGCGGGCCGACCTGACTTCGCTGGAGGCGGCGCATGGCGTGCGGGTGAGCGTGCAGCGCCACGGCGGCTTGTGGCCGGTGGCGCGGGCCGAGGAGACGCTGTGCTACTCGATCCTGGCCAATCTCTTGAAGAACGCGGTGGAGGCGGCGCCTTCGGGCAGCGAGGTGCGGGTGTGGTTCGACACCGTCGAGACCGGCTGGGTCGGTCTGCACGTCCACAACGAAGGCGCGGTGCCGATCGAGGTGCGGGAGCGCTTCTTCGACAAGTACGTCAGCCACGGGAAGCGGGATGGCAGTGGCTTCGGCACCTACTCGGCGCGGCTGATGGCGCGCATGCAGCAGGGCGAGGTGCTGCTGCGCACGAGCGAGCGCGAGGGCACGACGGTGATCCTGCGCCTGAAGGCGGCGAGCGCGGAGGAGACGGAGTTCCTCGAGACCGGGCCGGCCTCGCTGGCGATGCCGCTGGCGCCGCTGGCCGAGCCCGAGGAGGCCTTGCCGCGGGTGAGCGTGCTGCTGGTGGACGACGACGAGTACAACCTGCTGGCGCTGCGCCGCTGCTTCCCCTTCCCCGGCGCGGAGGTGGTCACGGCGACGCAGGGCCGCGAGGCGCTGCAGGCGCTGTCCGAGCGGGCCTTCGATGCGGTGTTCCTGGACCTGGAGATGCCGGGCATGAGCGGCTTCGAGGTGGTGCAGGCGCTGCGGCGCCATGAACAGCTGAGCGGCGAGCCACGGTGCTTCGTGGTGGCGCTGTCGGCGCATGACGGCGCGGCGGTGCGGGAGCAGGCGCTGGCGCAGGGGTTCGATCGGTATGCCACCAAGCCGGTGTCGCCGGAGGAGGTGCGGCAGCTGTTGAGGGTGGCGGCGAGGGGGGTGGGGAGGGAGGCGGTGTAGGCACCGCTGGACGAATTCCGCCGCCGGCGGCCGTGAAGGTGTGCAGTCGATAACGGTTCGGGCGGATTGTCGCGAAAGCCCCGTGGTCCTCGGGAGAGGCGATCACGATACTCGGTGCTCCTCTTCAGGGAGAGAGCCGAATGGCCAGAAAGAAGAAGAGCGACGCGGAGACGGTCATCGACCTCTTCGCGTTGATGCCGTGGTGGGCCTGCGTGGCTTTGGCGGCGGTGGCGTACGTGGCGCTGCATGCGCTGGCGTCGAAGGCGCCAGTGGCGGTGGACCCGACGCAGGCGCTGAATCAGATGGACAAGCTCCTCGTCGGCGCGGTGCTTCGGGGTCTCGCAACCTTCGGGCAGTACGTCGTACCGGTTTTGCTGCTCGCGGCGGCGTTGGTGTCGGCGGTGCGTCGATACCGGCGCGGGAAGTTGCTCGAGGCGGCGGTGCGATCGCAGGACGCCGCGGCAGTGGACGGCATGACCTGGCACGAGTTCGAGCTGCTGATCGGCGAGGCGTTCCGCCGCAAGGGCTATGCCGTGGTGGAGACGGGCGGCGGCGGCCCGGATGGCGGCATCGACCTGGTGCTGCGCAAGCCGGTCACGAACGGCAACGAGACCTACGTCGTGCAGTGCAAGCACTGGAAGGCCCAGAAGGTCGGCGTCGACGTGGTGCGGGAGCTCTACGGCGTGATGGCGGCCAGAGGCGCGGCGGGCGGGTTCGTGGTGACGTCGGGGAGGTTCACCACCGAGGCGATGGCGTTCGCGCAGGGGCGAAATGTCAGGCTCGTCGATGGGGCGAGGTTGAAGGAGCTGCTGGAAGTCGCGAGGACGGGTGGGCCTGGGAAGGCGGCCACTGTGCGCGATGAGCGGGCGAACGCGGAGATGACGATGGTCGTCTGCCCGCTGTGCTCAAGCGCGATGGTCAGGCGAGTCGCGAAACGTGGGCCCAATGCCGGCGAGCAGTTTTATGGGTGCTCGACGTATCCGGTTTGCAGGGGGACGAGGCTCGCTTGATTCGATCACTTTGCGCACACAGCCGAGGGCGCATTCTTTAAGGCTAGAGCGCGGCGACTTCTCAGTCCCCATTCTCTCCATACTCCAGCTTGGACCAATGATCGAATGCAGGGCGCATATAGTCCCTGAGCCGATTTATTCGACTTGAAACTTCATCCAGCTCAGACGGGTCTGCGCCGACAAATCGATAAGAGGCCACTAGACGAATCTGAAAGCAGGTAAAGCAATCGGATATCAGACGACCCAAATGTGCCCTATGCAAGGCATCCCTCCGCTCGTCGCTTCGCTCTTCACGTTCCATCGCAATCGAGACGCCCGCGTAGTCCGCATGATGAATGTGACTCGCCAAGGAATAACCAGCAGATAGTGCAGAAAACTTCTTGTACAACGGATCGCCGCTTTTACTCAGGGAGTCCAATAGGCCGGCATAACCCCAACGTGTCTCCATAGCTCGTCGCGTGGGTTTGTCGAACCTTGCTCGCAATTTTTCTCTCTCCGCATCAGGAAGAACCTGACCGCGAATTCCATTCCACTCGGTCGCATCCGGATTGGAAACTTGATTAAGAACGTCCCTAGCTTTCTGGTCATCCTTCATTCGGGAAAGCTGAAACATATCTTCGCTATACTCTTCAAAACGCCCCCGAAAATCTTGGCCGGATTGAAGTATGAACGCAAACTTCAGTGAACTTTCAAAAACAGATCGCAACATTACTTCCGCGTCCCAAAGCTGACCATAGGCCATAAGAAGAAACGCGCTCTCCGTCGATCTTGCAGCCGCGGTCGCAAGCCAACCCAGCCTTGCGCGGTCGCTTACAGCTAGCCCTTCAAATCTCCCTAGCTTCCCCATAAAAGGCAACAGCTCCCTCATCAGAAAAAGTGCTCGCTCGGACCACTCACGTTGCTGAATTCGCATTTCTTCGGAATACATCCCCTGTCTCCCTTCACTTAGCGGCACGCCTAATTTGAGCGGCCAACAAATCCATTCTCGCGTCGACTTCCTTCTTCCGCGTTAGCTCACATGCCCAAACAACTATTACTCGCCATCCAATCGCTGTCAGCTGTTGCATACTGCGCTCATCACGGCTTCGGTTAGCTTCAATCTTGAGAAACCAGAATTCTCGGTTCGAAGCGGGCAATTTCCCTCGAGGGCAATCATGCCCGTGCCAGAAGCAACCGTGAATGAACACTGCAACGCGCCACCGTGGAAATGACAGATCGGGCGATCCTGGGAGCTTCGAATCGCAAATGTTGTATCGCAGGCCACGTCGATGTAATGCATTCCGAACGAGCATCTCGGGTGCCGAGCCTTGCCGTCTGATGCGTCGCATCAATTCAGAGCGCTTCTCCGAGTTGAGAGAGTCGACCACAGCTCACTCCAGCGTTGTATATCCTCTGTTCCCTCGCTCGCAGCGGGCGCTGCTCGCGCGTTCGGTCCAACAGACCGCGCGCGCGGGCATGGACAGCAGTTCATTCAACATGGAACAAGCGTTCTAAGCACGGGTCTGCCCGACCCCAACCGCTGACTGGTACGGCATAGACTTGCGTACTAGGGAGCAAAGATGCGTCGAGCACACGAAGTTGGAGTCAATCGGTTCTGGTGGGTTAATCACTCCCAGACCTGGGTTGCGGAGGTAGAACACGGCTTCATCTGGTCTCCACAAGAGGAGGCCCATGGGGCCCGTAGCCAGTTTTACGACAATCTACTACGAACATCTCCGGGCGAGGTAATCCTGTCGTTTGCAGCCGGCCGAATACGTGCAGTCGGCAGAATACAGGACTACGCTACTGCTTTGCGGATGCCTGAGAAGCTCAAAAGCAATATAACTAGCTGGCGAGACAATGGGTGGCTAGTACCGGTCCGCTGGACTCCGGTGCACGGCCCAATTACCAGAGACATCATCGATTTGATTCGTCCCCTTCTGCCTAAAAAGTATTCTCCGTTAATTTGCAAGGATGGCCGCGGCAGCCAGAAAGCTTATCTATGCGAGATCTCGAATGAGCTTTTCGACGCAGTCGTTGCGCACTGCAATCACTTCGAACACCAACACGGTTCTTCAGTTGGCCTTGGGATAGAAGATTTTAAGGAGCTCGAAGAGAGCTCGATCGTTGATCAGCTGATGGCCGTTGCAATGGAGCGCACGGAGCGCGCCGCGCTTCTAAAAGCTCGACGCGGGCAAGGTTTGTTTCGAGAACGTGTGCGCAGTCACGAGAGGGCCTGCAGAATCACGGGTGTCGATGATCCGGCGCTGTTGATCGCAAGCCATATAAAGCCTTGGCGCTCGTGTGCGACAGCACTAGAGCGGCTGGACGGCGAAAACGGTCTCCTCCTGAGCCCAACTTCAGATTTTTTGTTTGATCGAGGCTTTCTCACGTTTGAAAATGATGGCAGCGCTCGATTTTCCAACAGAGTGGACGGGCGCACGTTGAATGCACTCATGCAAATAGGGTGCCACCCTCGCCCATTGACGCCACGACAGTGCCAATACATGGAATTTCATCGTAGAAGAATATTTCTCCGCTGAGTAGCAGTCTCCGCGCCGACGACGATGTCAAAAAAGAGTAATTCACACACCACCCACTTAAGCAGCCCACTTAGTAAAGCTTACACCGAGAAGAGAAATAAGCATCGACCACTTACATGCATAGATCTATTCGCTGGCGCTGGCGGATTCTCCCTTGCGGCAAAAGCTGTCGGAATACGCGTTGCTGCGGCAGTCGAATTGAACAAGAACGCGTGCAAAACATATCGGGCAAACATTGCCAAGAGGGGCTCTAGGACAACTCTTTATGACGAGAATATCCTCGACATTCACCCGGAAGATCTGAAATCCAACCATTTCTCCGATCGAGATTGCGACATAGTGCTCGGTGGCCCGCCCTGCCAGGGATTCTCAATTCATAGAATCAATGGTGCCGGGGTGGGAGACCCTCGAAACAAGCTAATTCTTCGCTATTTCGAGTTTGTCGCCACACTTAGGCCCAAGGTATTCCTGATGGAAAACGTTCCAGGGATTCTCTGGCCACGGCACAAGAGTTTTCTTGACGAATTCTATGAGCAGGGCGAGACCGCGGGGTATAAAGTAATGACTCCAGTGACACTCGACGCGCGCGATTATGGTGTTCCGCAGCGCAGGAAACGAGTTTTTATACTTGGCGTCCGTGCCGATCTATCTCTCGATATCCAATGGCCGCCTAATCCTACCCACGGCGATATAGAAGCAATTAAAGAAAACAAGAAGCTAAAACCTTGGAGACCCGCTGCAGTAATCTTTGAGAACGATGCCCCAGACGGCGATTTGAACAACCTCCACATGAACCATTCAGCGGAGCTGATTGAGGCTTTTAAATCGACTCCTCTGAACGGAGGGTCTCGGAACCAGTCGACTCGGGAATTGGCTTGTCACGCGGAGCACGACGGTCATTGGGATGTATATGGCCGTATTAATCCGCTTCAACCTGGGCCAACCATGACTACGGCATGTATTAATCCCTCGAAAGGCAGATTCGTACATCCGACCGAACACCATGGGATCACGGTACGGCAAGCCGCGCGATTTCAAACATTTCCTGATTCATTTGTCTTTCATGGCGGATTAATGTCCGCCGGGGAACAAATAGGAAACGCAGTGCCGGTCAAGCTTGGACAAGTCCTTCTTGCCGCGATTAAGAGAGCGCTAAGGGATAGTGACCACAAAAAAAGCGAAAGGGGCCATAACCGCTCCAACAAGGATGCCGCCGCGCCACCGTCGCGTTTCGAGGCCGCCAGGGATTTTCCCTAATCGAAACATAGAGCACTGAACTCACCTAAGGGAGGCGATTCATGACCCTATCTTTAAAATTTGACCCAAAGACTATTGAGCATCTTGGAGTCAAGATGTATTCGACGCTTCCACCAGCTCTAGCGGAATTGATTTCGAATTCATACGATGCCGATTCCGGGACGGTATCCATAGAGTTTCTGGAACAGAATGGCACGCCCAAGGCCATTACCGTCTTTGACGACGGAGTAGGAATGTCATCCGTCGATATCCAAAACAAGTTTTTGGTAATTGGTCGAAATCGTAGAAAGGAAGATGGGGATCAGCCTTCTGTCAAATACAACCGCCTGCCAACAGGAAAGAAGGGGCTAGGTAAGCTCGCCCTTTTTGGCCTCGCGAAGGAGATTACGGTTGACACTATTAAGGACGGCTTAAGAAATAGGTTTCGCCTGAACTGGGATGACTTGTTAGCCTCCTCCGATACATACAACCCAAAGGTTGATATAGCGGATCAAAAGACCGATCGACGAAGTGGCACCATCATTCAGCTTTCGGATCTCAAGCGAAGGACTCCTTTTGACATTGAGAGTATTGCCGACAGCCTTTCACGGATATTTACCGTAGATTCGACATTTAGAATATCACTCAAGGGCAGCGACGGGAAATCCACCAGCGTTTCGAACGAAAGGCGGTACGCCAATATTGAACAGCAATTTCAATGGAACGAATCCGACCTTATCAACAGCGAGCACGAATACTATGGGAGACTCAAACTTTCTCTCATCACCGCGAAGACACCCATCCCGCCGAGCTCCGGCATGCGGGGGATCGCACTGTTTTCAAGAGGCAAGCTTGTTAATGCGCCAGAGTACTTCTCGGAGAGCACCTCCAGTCACTTTTACCAATATCTAACGGGATGGATTCAAGTAGACTTCATTGACCTCCTGGATGAAGATGTAATATCCACCAACCGCCAGGCATTAAACTGGGATCATCCGGAAATGAGCAATTTGCGCAAGCAGCTCTCCGCGTTGATTGCGGAGGTGGGCCAAGATTGGCGCAAGAAGCGATCGTCCAGCAAGGATAGGGAAGTCGAGACGGTAACCGGTATAAATAAGACGCAGTGGTTTAATACTCTACCTACTGACATACGAAACTCGGTCGAATCTATTGTCAGCAGAATGGAAGACAGCGAAGACGTTGCAGAAACCTTTGCGCCTGTCGTCCGCGCACTCTACAGCATCGTTCCCGAATACCCCCTTCTTCATTGGCGCCATCTAAATGGCTCAATTCGCGAAGGCGTTCTTGAATACTACAAGAATGGCCAGTACGGGCACGCTGCCGATCAAGGCGCAAAACTATATGCCGAGAAGATAAGAAGTCTCTCATCGCGGGATGTCGATGGGACTCAATTGGCAGATCTCTTCAGTTTCGACTACGATACGAAATCGAGCACACTGACGCGTGCACCAGTACTTCCCGTCAACGATCTTAGGTCCGATTCGCTGAGGAATATTCAGATCGGTCAAGGCCATCTGACACGCGGCCTTATGCAAGGATTCCGGAACCCGATAAATCACGCTCCGATTAACTCGGTCGTCCCGGGCCTGATATCCGAGCTTGACTGCCTTAATATTCTGAGCCTGGTGTCATACTTGGCCACGAAGCTGGAGTTCAGCGAACCAAAGTAGTCGGCCGGAGTACAGGTGGTGCTGATAAAGGCGCCGCCCAGCCCAAACGCATGATTATGAATGGTAGGCCGTACAGGACTTGAACCTGTGACCAAAGGATTATGAGAGAGACCCACAAGGTCCCCGCTCATTCTCCCTGGGTTACCCCCCTCGCCTCGTACCGCATCACGCCCACTCATCATGCCTCACGCGGCGTCAATGGGAGATGCGGTCATCGCATTTGGCTCTCCAGGCGCCAAGGCGGACTTCCCATCGCCACGGCAACAGCACGGCCACAGCGCCTGTCCGGTTGTCTGCCTCTCAATCTCAAGATTGCCTGCCAAAGCGCCAGGCTGTCTCACGCGCATCGCTCTCACCTCAAGCTCGCTCTTCATGCATCAGGTGAAGTCAAAGCGAGTCAAATTATCCTTCAAAATCAAACACATATAGAAGTTGGGATTCCAACAAGCTACGCTGCACCGAGAGAGTTCGATATCTCATCGACCCTTGCCCACATTATGGAGGCCATATGGACTCGAAGCAGCGTCTCACCCTGTCGAGCATTGCATCAGCTGCCGAGCAAGCGCGGACCACAGCCAAGGAAATCTGGCTGAGCGATTACATCGGCGTTCGAGGGATTGGTCGCCTGCTCCTGCGCGCGACGCCCAGTTCAACCCGTCTGTACTTTCGGTACACCCAGTCGGGCCAACGCAGGACCATAGCGCTGGGAGCCTTCAGCAAGAACGCCAAGGCCGGTCATCTCACGCTGCAGCAGGCCCGCGAGCGCGCAAGCCAGCATCTTGCGATCATGTTGGGCGAAGCTCACTCGTCCGAACGTCCCACCGATAAGGCGATGGCGGTCCGAGAAGGCACCGGCGCAACCGGAAGTCCTGGCTCAACTTTGCAAGACCTTTGTAACGCATACGTCCTTCGGCTCCACGATCGGGGCAAGAGCTCAGCCAAGCAGGTCGCTAGTGCATTCCGGCTCAATATCACGCCCTCTCCGCTCGCGGCTATGCCAGCGCGCGCAATAACGTCGGAACAGTTGAGCGACTTGCTCCGCAAGATGGTCGGCCGCGGCGTCGGGAACTCCGCCGCCTCGCTGCGGTCCCACTTGCATGCCGCCTTTCAATGGGCAATCGCGTCACGGCTGGATCCCAGCGCCCCTGCTGGCCAGGATTGGCGCGGCATCTCGAGCAATCCTGTATCGCCCATTCCCAGCCTGAAGGAGTACTGTCAGCCGCGTCGCCGCTCTCTCAGCGAGGAGGAATTGTCGCAAGTCTTGCACCGATTGAACGCCCTAACGGTCGGAGAATCAGTGGTGGCACTGTGCGCCCGAGCCATCCGCCTTAACCTGTATCTCGGGGGCCAGCGCGGAGAGCAATTGCTGGCGGTTCCCCTGACAGCTTTAAATCTTGAGAACAGCTCGGTCGCGACGGTCCTCCTCATGGACCCAAAGGGAAATCGTGTGACCCCGCGTCCCCACCCGCTTCCGGTGGAGGGCGCGGCTCTGCCCCAGGCACGGTGGTTCGAGGAACGAAGCCGGCGACTAGGTTCGCCATGGCTATTTTGTAGTGCTGACCCACAGGTGAAATTGCGACAGAACGACCTATCGAAGCTGATTCATAGCATCAGCAAGGACATGATGGCTGAAGGTCGTCTACGTGGCGACGCTCGCACGCCATTTAAATTTCTGGATCTGCGTCGGACTGTCGAATCGATGCTCTCGGCGATGAATGTGCATTCCGAGACCCGCGCCCACCTGCTCTCCCACGGTCTCAGCGGCGTTCAGGTGCGGCATTACGACATGTGGGACCACATGAGCGATAAGCGCAACGCCCTCGGCCTGTGGCATGCCGTCCTGCAACGACTCGAGGCAAATCCGCCAGCGCGTCGTTGAGCGTCGGCACGGTCCCCTGCAAGTTGGAGATCGTCGTCAGGGCCATATCCCCGGAGCAAAGCCGTGCGATTGCTCGTCCTCTCTGATCTGCATCTCGAGTTCGCGCCTGAATTCAGTTGCCCGGACGTCGCATGCGACGCGGTGCTGCTCGCTGGCGACATCCACGCTTGTGGCGCTCGTGCGCTGGACTGGATTCTGAATGGAGGACTGCCCAGTGGCGTTCCCATTATCTACGTCCTGGGGAATCACGAGTTCTACGATCATGTGTTGCAGCACGAATCAACCTCGCTACGAGCAAAAGCCGCCGGAACTCGAGTGCAGGTCCTGAGCCCCGGACGCATCGCTCTTTCGACATCAGGCGCAGAGCAGAGCAGCAAGTGCGTACGAGTACTCGGCACAACGCTCTGGACAGACTTTTCCGCGCCTGTGGACGTGGGTGGCAAGCCGTGCAGCAACGCCCGGCGCGCTCGCGATCACGCAGCCCGATGCCTCGCTGACTTTTACCGCATCGGCTTCGATCCGGATGGCTCGCACGGCGCCCCCGTGAAAGCAGCGGGAGCCAACGCACGGTCATTCCAGCCGGCGGACAGCGCCGCGCTGCATCGCATCGAACGGGACTGGCTGCTACGGAATTTGAATGAACCATTTGATGGCCCGACCGTCGTGATCACCCACCATGCGCCCAGCCGACGCAGCATTGCACCACGGTTCGCGCGTGACTGGCTCAGCCCTGCGTTCGCCAGTGAACTGCCCCCCGAGTTCTTCAAGGTGCCCGTACTCTGGGTGCATGGTCATACACATACATCCTTCGACTATCACCAAGGCGCGTGCCGCATCGTCTGCAATCCGCGCGGCTATGCGAGCCGAGCAGCCGGTTCGGAAAATCCCCAGTTCAATCGCCGCTTGGTCATCGACATTGCCGAGCGGGCATAGCGCGCTGACCTTGGCTGCGTTCCAACTGCGGCTGCGATCGCAGGATGGCGCCAGCTGGCGAGTGCTACGCCCCGCTAGGCCGAACCATGAGGCAGTCCTGCACCTTGAACACCTCGGGCGGGTTGTCCTCTGCTTGAACCGGAGAGTTCACGAACTCTCCGAAGGTCAACACCGGGTCGAGGCGCTCGTCAACGAGCACCCTGCGTTGATCCGGCCCGATGTAGATCACAGGGGTCTTCTCGGGCAGGTTGACGCAGGCATGGCGCGCATTGAAGTCGAGCGTCCGCGCAAGCTGATACACCTTCGCAGGCAACTGGTCCTCAGACAGGCTGCGATAGAACCACCCGTAGGCGTTGCCCAGCACGATGAGGGACAGGATAACTACCAGCACCGACTGCCATGGGAAGTCCTCCTTACTCGAAGTCAGGGATCCGCCGACTTTCTGTGGCTGGAAGAACCACATCGCGATGGCCCCCCCATGTCCGACCGCGAAAACGCCGACCAGCCACAACAGCGGCTTCACCGCCATCGAAAACGCGATCCATCCGGCCAGCATGGCGCGCGAATATGGGAAAGCCCCTGCGTCGATCGCGAAGATGCCATTAATGATGGACGATGCCCTGCCTGCGCTATAAACCACGAGCACTGAGACGGCAAGCGAGGCGACGAACTTTGCGATCTGGTATCGCCAGATGACGGTCACGATTCCCATGCGTTCGATGGCAACGCCAATGTAAACAGCAGACATGCCGACACTCAGCGTTCTAAAGAAGGCGCGATGGTCATCCAGCCACGCGAAATCTGAGGACCTCGAGCTCGCTGCCAACATTGTGACGGCGCAAAGGATACCGAAGACGAGCAACGCCGACGTCTCCTGCAGCTTCTCCATCCAACCGTCACGCCGCTTCTGGTGGCGGGCCGTCTGCATGAGCCCCACCAGATCGATCAGCAGTTCCTTGATGGTTCGATGAGAAGACATGCGACGGCCATCGGGAGAGGCGCGCATCTCTTCGGCAATTGCAGCCAGATGCGCTCTGGCTTGTTCTTCTGGGTCACTCTCAAATCTGCTGGACACGTCTTTCCTCCTATTTGCTTGCGTTCTACCACTCCTTCGTCGGGCCATCTCGGCTTGGCTGACCTCGTCCGCCCCTTGAGAGTTGACGCCGTCAGCGGCCGTGGCATTGGTCGTTGAAGAACGGAGAGGCCCTTTCCTCCGTTGGCGCGCGTCGTCAAGACGCTCTTACGCGCTCCAGCGAGCAGGGCGCAATGTGAGGACGCTGCGACGCGCGGCCCAACGGCGTGCCTCTTCAGCTACACCCGGACTTGGACGGGCACCGCCTCGGTAATTGAAGGCTTGAACTCCATTACAGGAGGACAAATTTCAAGCTCCCTCGGAAGGATGTTGGGTTCTGGGTTGGCGGAGGCGGGTGCATTGGGTATTGACGCGGCAGCGCTAGGCAAGAGTGTTTTCAAGACCGCGTTGGCCGCTGTATCGTATGCGTCCGGCCAACTCACCTTGAACCGTCGGACTGAGGCAGCCAGGATGGTGTCCACCAATGCAAATAGGTGGACACCATGTCAGACACCAAGCCGGCCAGTCGCCGGCGACACGATGCAGACCTGAAGCGTCAAGTCATCGCCGCATGCGCGGCGCCCGGTGCGTCCGTGGCCCAGGTGGCAATGAGCTACGGCCTCAACGCCAACCTCGTGCACAAGTGGCGGCGCTCGACCGGGCACGATGGCGAACCTGCTGGCTCCCCTGCATTCATCCCGGTGTCGGTGGTCAGCGAAGCGCCACCATGCGAGCCGCCGCAGCCCATCGAGCTGGAGCTGCAGCGCGGCCCGATTCATGTACGGGTTCGTTGGCCGATGACGGGTGCCGCTTCCTGCGCCGCCTGGCTACGCGAGATGCTGCGTTGATCCGGGTGGATGCGGTGTGGATGTCGGTCGAGCCGCTGGACATGCGGGCCGGCACCGAGAGTGCCCTGCGGCGCGTGGTCACCGTCTTCGGCGCCGCCCGGCCCCACCATGCCTACCTCTTCGCCAACCGCCGCGCCAACCGGATGAAGGTGCTTGTGCATGACGGTATCGGGGTGTGGCTGGCAGCTCGACGCCTCAACGCGGGTCGCTTCGTCTGGCCCCGCGACGTGACCGGCACGCTGAGCTTGAGCCGCACTCAGTTCGACGCCCTGGTGCTTGGCCTGCCCTGGCAGCACGTCGGCGAAGCCGGCGTCATCACGCTGCTGTAGGTTCGCGTCCATTGCGGCATCTGCCGATGGGCGGCGACGCCCACGGCGGGCAGCATCACCGCTCGTGATTGCCGACGACCTCGACACACTCGATGCCCAGCAACTGCGCGACGCCCTGCGGGCCGCACGCGCCGAGGCCGCGTTCAAGCAGGCTGTCATCGAGAAGCTCACACACGAGAACGCCATCCTCAAGCGGTTGAAGTTCGCCGCGCAGAGCGAGCGATTCAGCGCCGAACAGAAGAGCCTGCTTGACGAGACGCTGGACAGCGATCTGGCGGCCGTGGCCGCCGAGATTGAGGCGCTACAGCCAAGCCGCGCCGCTGGCGAGCGGCAACAACCTCGGCGTGAGAAGCTGCCGGCGCACCTTCCGCGTCGCGATGTGTGCCATGAACCCGAGAACACCACCTGCGGATGCGGTCAGGCCATGCAGCGCATCGGCGAGGACGTGGCCGAGAAGCTGAACTACCAGCCTGGCGTCTTTACCGTCGAGCGCCACATTCGCGGCAAGTGGGTTTGCAAGTGCTGCGAGCGGATCGTGCAGGCGCCTGTCGCCCCGCACATCATCGACAAGGGCCTGCCGACGACTGGCCTGCTGGCCCAGGTGCTGGTCGCCAAGTATCTGGACCACCTGCCGTTGTACCGGCAGGAAGCCATCTTCGAGCGCGCCGGCCATGCCATCTCGCGCTCCACGCTGGCGCAGTGGGTCGGCGAGTGTGGGGTGCAGCTGCAGCCGCTGGTGGACGCCCTGGCTGCGGAACTACTGCGCCAGCCGGTGCTGCACGCCGACGAGACCCCAGTGGCGATGCTCAAGCCCGGCCACGGCAAGACACACCGCGCTTACCTGTGGAGCTACTGCAGCACGCAGTTCAGCGCGCTGCAGGCCGTCGTCTTCGACTTCGCCGACGGCCGTGGCGGCCAGCACGCGCGAGACTTCCTCGGCCTCCCAGGCACGCCAAGCAAGCCAGCTTGGCAAGGCAAGCTCGTCTGCGACGACTTCGCCGGCTACAAGGCTTGCTTCGATCTGGGCGTGACGGAGGTCGGCTGCATGGCGCACGCCCGGCGCAAGTTCCATGAGCTCTGGGCCAACCACGGCAGCCAGGTCGGCGAGCAGGCGCTGAAGTTCTTCGGCCAGCTCTACGACGTGGAGCGAGCAGCGCCCAATGCTGACAGCCAAGCTAGGCTTGAAGCCCGCCGGGCAGCCCGGCCGCTTGCCGACGCGCTGAACCAGTGGCTGCGCCAGCAGCGACAGCGGGTGCCGGATGGCTCAGCCACCGCCAAGGCCATCGACTACAGCCTCAAGCGCTGGCCGGCGCTGACTCGCTACCTCGACGACGGCGACCTGCCCATCGACAACAACTGGGTGGAGAACCGCATCCGGCCCATCGCGATGGGGCGTCAGAACTGGCTGTTCGCCGGCAGCCTGCGCGCGGGCAAGCGAGCAGCGGCCGTGATGAGCCTGATCCAGTCTGCCAAGCTCAACGACCTCGATCCTTACGCCTACCTGCGCGACGTGTTGGAGCGGCTGCCGACGCAGCCGGCCAGTCAAGTCCACGAGCTACTGCCGCACGCTTGGCGGCCGGTGTGACCGAAGCCTCAGCCCTGCGGCTTCGGGCCGAACATGATGATGGCCATGCCCAGAAAGCAGACAGCGACGCCAACCCAGTCACTCGTCGTGGGCGTGATCTTGTCCACCAGCCATAGCCATAGGATGGCCACGCCGATGTACACGCCGCCATAGGCGGCGTAGACGCGCCCGGCCGCGGTCGGGTGCAGCGACAGCAGCCAAGCAAAGAGCGCAAGGCTGACCGCGGCGGGGACAAGCAACCAGGCCGACTTGCCCTGCTTCAGCCAAAGGTACGGCAGGTAGCACCCAACAATCTCGGCGACGGCCGTGGCCACGAACAGGCCGAAGGTCTTCACAGGTTCCATACCGCCATTGTGGCGACCAACCGGCGCAACAAAGTGCTTGCTCCTCAAGTGGCTTGAGGTTCCATCCTTCTCGCATCGCCACTTGGGGAACACCGATGAAGCCCTTGAAAGTCGTTCTCGGACTCGGCGCGGCCTGCGCCGCCTGCTGCGCCATCCCACTGCTCGGTTTGTCGGCCGGGTTTGCGGCATTCGGCTCCGCGCTGGCCGCTTGCGCTGATGAGCTGCTGCCCGCGGCACTTGTGCTGCTCGTGGTCGCGCTGGGCCTCGCTGGCACTTGGCTGGTCCGCCGCCGCCAAGCGGCAAAGCGTGCGTCGTGCGCCTGCGCAGCCTCCAGCCAGACCGGAGCTGCGTGATGACGACCGGCACCAAGCCCATCGTCTGCACGCTCAGTCCCACAGCCATGGCACCGCGCCTGGCTCAAATCCGCGACTTGACGCGACAGCACCTCCGCAGTCACCTGCTCGATGGCAGCACATTGAAGCTGACGTACGACTTGGCCGCCTCGGACGAGCTGCGCCATATCGTCAGTCTGGAACAAGAGTGCTGCGCATTCCTCGACTTCGAGATTCGCACGCAAGCTGACGCCATCGAGTTGCGCATCGCCGGTCCCGAGCAGGAGGGGGGCGACACCCAGTGGCTGTTCGCTCAATTCCTGCCAGAGGCCCAGGCGGCCGCCGCGCCAGCCTGTGCATGCTGCAAGGGCTAAGCTTCAGCGCATGAACGAATCATTGACCTTGTCCATCGGCGTACTCGCCCAACAGACGGGGTGCACCGTGCCGACCATCAGGTACTACGAGGAAATCGGCTTGTTGCCTACGGGGCCTCGTACGGAGGGCGGCAGAAGGGTGTACGGCCAAGCGGCCGTGCGCCGCCTGACATTCATCAGGCGCTGCCGTGACTTCGGCTTCACGATTGAGCAGGTGCGCGAGCTGGTCGGCTTGGTCGATGAACCTGATCGCCCGTGCATGGAAGTGCGCGACGTGGCAGCTCGGCACCTGGCTCAATTGCGCCAGAAGTTGGCTGAGCTTCAGGCACTGGAAAGTAGTGTGGCGGCGTTCGTCTGCAGCTGCGATACCGCCTGCGCGGGCGGCGCCGTGCTCGACTGCACGATCCTTGAAGACCTCAAACTGCCGGCAAGCGCGCTGGATCGGAGCTCAAGCGCAACGCCGAGCTGCTGCGCCTGAGCCGTCGACGCGCGGCACGGTGTCGCTGGCAAGGCGAGTTCGCCGGACGCTTACGCTGTATCGGCGATGGTGCCAGCTTGGTAGGCGCCGTCGCTGCATTCGGTCTTGGAGTTTGGGATATGGCGAAGGGAGCGCAGGTTCTCGACAACGCGAGCGTGGAAATCGCCAATCAGCTTCAACCGCTAGTGGGCGCGGAACCCGAATGGATCGACCGGCCAGATCCAGACTTCATCTGGTAGGCGATCAGAACGCCGCGGCGACGTAGGCGAGGTTCAGGAACTTCGGCTTTAGAGTCGACTCAGCAAGCCGACCAATGCACGGCTGAGACCCAGCTTGAACGGTGAGTACGGCGGAAAGAACAGCTTCACCGCCATAAGGGGGCCGGCGGCCAAGACCGCACGCTCGTGCGAGAACGCCTTGAATCCATGAAATCCATGGGCGCTTCCGATCCCAGAGTTGTTAACACCCCCGAACGGAAGGTTTCCATGGGCGTATTGCTGCACGCAATGGTTCAGGCCGAGCCCACCCGAGCTGGTCTGCCTGGTCACCTTCTCCACGTTTCCGCGGTTGCGGCTCCAAAGGTATAACGCCAAGGGCTTGGGCGCGGCATTGATGCGGGAGATCACGTCATCGATCGAGTCGAATACCCGCACCGGCAGCACAGGACCGAAGATCTCCTCTCGCTCGATGCGTGAGGTGTCCGGCACTTCACCGAGCAAAGTAGGTCCTACATAACGCGCGGAGACGTCGCGGGCACCGCCGGCCAGCACGCGAGCACCCCGCGAAGTGGCATCGTCAATGAGGTCCGCCAGGCGCTGGGCATGCCGAACGCTGATGATTCGACCGAAGTCCGGGCTCGCGGCCACTGCCGTTTCGTCGAGGCCGAAACGCTTGGCAATGGCCTCCTTCCATCGCATCACGAAGCGTTGCTCGACATCGCGATGCACATAAACATGGTCGGGCGCCACGCAGGTCTGTCCTGCATTGGTGAGCTTGCCCCATGCCAGCAGGTCGGCGGCAGCTTCCACATCGGCGCTTGCGTCGACGATTGCCGGCGACTTGCCACCAAGCTCTAGGGTCACCGAAGCGAGGTGACGCGCGGCGGCGGCCATGACTTTCTGCCCCACCGTCGGCGAGCCGGTAAAGAAGATGTGGTCGAACGGCAGAGACAGCAGATGCTCTGCGGTGCTCACTCCGCCCTCGATAAGCGTGACCTCGGCAGCATCGAACACCTCACGCACCACCGAGGCGAGGACAGCGTTCACGTTCGGCGTGAACTCCGAGGGCTTCAGGATAGCGGTGTTGCCCGCAGCGATCGCCGACACCAAGGGGCCAAGCACCGTGTTGAGCGGGTAATTCCAGGGCCCGACGATGAGGCATCGCCCCCGCGGCTGGTAGAGCACCCGAGCCCGAGTGCCCGCCGTTGTCAAGGTCGGCCACACCCGATGCGGCCGCATCCAGCGTCGCAGATGCGCCAGGGCGTCACGCGCTTCGTCGATGACCGGCAGTAGCTCGGTAAGCTCGACTTCCACTGCCGGTTTACCCAGGTCAGCTCGAAAGGCGGCGTACCACTCACTCCGGCGACGAATCACCGCGTCCCGAAGATTCGAGATCTTTTGGCGTCGCTCAGCCGTCGAAGACTGGCGGAGCGCGAGCGCTGTTTCAGCCTGCGCATCAAAGACCGCCCTCACGGCCACCTCCGTGACCTCTGGGACTGCACTCATGACCTCGCCCCCACAGGCAACGGAGGGACGTCGCGCCGCAGGATGCGAACGACCAGCCACTTGGGCAACACGTTCGCAAGCTTCACGAGCCAACTCGTCTGCCACGGAAAACAATAGTCCATCGGCTCACGCCCGATCGCGTGCATGAGATGGTCGACGGCACGATCTTCGGACATTTCCAGTGGGGCTGGCATGCCATCGTTGGCTGTCGCCTCTGTAGCTATGAATCCTGGGTATACCGACACGAATCGGATTCCATAAGCACCGAACTCGACGCGACACGTGTCGATGAGGAGGCGGAGCGCACCTTTCGCAGCCGAGTACGGCCCTTGCAAGGGAACCCCTAGGAATCCAGCCAGGGAGTTTGTTGTCATGACCAAGCCGTCTCCCCTTTCACGCATGTGCTGAAGCACTGGGAACAGGCAGTTGACCGCCACGTCGTAGTTCGATCGCATGTAGGCCAAAACGTCGCCGGCCTGCATCCCACGCATGTCAAGCGCCGGTGCTCCACCCGCGTTGAGAACCAGCATGTCGATACGACCATACTCGTTCAGGCAGGCTTGGACGACTGCTGTGGCGTTTCGTGCGTCCTGGACATCGGCAGCCAGGATCGCGCAACGCCCACCGGTAGCGGAGGCCTCCGCCATCAGGGCTTCGAGTCGGTCGCTCCGGCGCGCTGTGGCAAACACGCAGGCGCCAGCACGCACCAGACGCAGCGCCAAGACACGACCGATACCCGATGATGCGCCCACGACCAGCACGACCTTTCCTTTGCAATTCATCGATACGCTCCTCGCCTGTATCTAGTAGCCCTTGGTCTCTTCCGGAAGCAGACCTGCCTTCGTGCGTGCACTGGCGCGCTTCTCGTCCTTCATCAACCGTCGATTCGCGACGAACCGCACAATCCAGGGCAGCGACATCGTCACACCCCCGCAAGCCTGAGCGAGCACATAAGCCTTGGCGCACTTCTCGAAGAGCTCGGCGTTCAGTACCAGCCGTGCACCGGTCATGCCAAGCACGACCGGCTCCCCCTTGAACAGCAGCACATTGCCACCAGGTCGCAACGCGCGGGCGAGCTCTGACGTCTCGCGAGCTGGCGGCATCATCTTGCCGAGATGGCGCACTTGTTCGTCGAACACGCCGGGCATGGCCCCATCGAAGTCCGCCAGCCTCAGCCCGAAGTCGCCCCCGCCGCTCGCCACCGCGCAGACGTCATCGCGTAGCGCATAGGTCGCCACATGTGCACCGGCGCCATGAACAGGTCTTGGCAACTCCTGCAATGACAAGCGTTGCGGCTCGAGGTCGCTCGCTTTCCCGAACCACATGGCATCACTGCCCGGAACTCGGAGCGACAAACTAGGCGCCGAACCAACAAGCAGGCGCTTGGCCGTCAAGCGTGCACGCAGATCCTTCCATTGCGCGCGCAGAGATTGCTCGGTCAACATCGTGTTCATACCAGCGAGAACACGTCATCGAAGCGATTGAGCGCATCGTCGATCACCTCGTCGGTGTCGGCAAGGCTCGTGTAGACGCGACTCCCGGCCAGTGTCACCAGTCCATGCGCGGTATACGCCGCTCCCATTTCCTCCATCATGTGCTTGCGGCGTTTCGCCTCGTCCTTCACCTTGAGCAGTTTCCACAGACTACTGGTGTCCAGCAGCAGCACGCCGGATGTCTGCAGGTGAACAATGGAGCCCATGTTGTATGTGACGTACGGCAAACCGCGGCGACGGATGATCTCTTCAAGGCCTGCGCATAACCTGTCGCCCGCTCGGCCGGCGACGGCCGCTGCATTGCTGCTCTCGGCCTCCTTCAAGGCGTAGTAGCCCGCGACGCAGGAGAGCGGATTGGCAGAGAGAGTGCCACCGACAAAGGCACGACGTGAGGTAGTGCCGATCCCACCAACCAGCGACATCATGATGTCCCGCTTTCCCCCGATTGCCCCAGCCATGGGGTAGCCGCCAGTGAGGCATTTGCCAAGTACGGTAATGTCAGGCGTCACTCCGAAATAGGCTTGAGCACCACCCATGCCGATGCGGAATCCAGTGACGACCTCGTCGAAAATCAGCAGCGCCCCAAACTCGTCACAGAGTGCGCGAACCTGACGGTTGTAGTCGGGGTGGACCGGTCGGGTTCCGCTCTCCGGCCCGAGGGGCTCCACAAGAACCGCCGCAGTGCCGCCGCGGAGGCGATTCAGCCACAGTTTGCGACGCAGCGCCTCCAGGTCGTTGGGCAGACACTCCTGCGTATTGCCCGTAGCGCCGCGCGGGATGCCCGTCGCTTCCATGCGTCCGGTATTGGGAAGGCGCATGCCGTAAACGAGCTGGTCGCTCCAGCCGTGATATGCGCCGCCAACCTTGATGATCCACTTTCGCTTCGTGTAGGTTCGCGCCAATCGGACGGCCCCCATCACTGCCTCAGTCCCAGAGCCCAGAAGCCGCAACATCTCGACTCCTGGCATGTGCTTGCAAACGAGTGCAGCTAGCTTGACCTCGTATTCGTGCAGCAGTCCCGTGACTGGACCACATGCGTCGATCAACTCGTGCACCTTCTGACGTACTACGTGATGGTTGCTACCGAGCAATGTCGGTCCCCCAGCCTGCAGGAAATCGATGTATCGATTGCCATCAATGTCCGTGAGGTGCGCGCCTTCGGCTTGGACCATCGCCAAAGGGAACGGATGGTTGAACGCCAGGTTGTGTTGTACGCCACCGGGAATCACTGCCTTGGCCTGCTCTGCCAAACGCTTGGACCGACGGCACTTCTCATCGAAGTAGCGCATGACCTTGGCCGTCGCGTCGGCCCGGATCGGGCGCATCGGCTGCGCGACGAGCTCAGCGAATCGACGGTAGAGGTTGTCGACATCGGGCCACGAGGAGATTGCGTTTCTCGACATTGCGGCTTCGGTTTGAACGAGGGCAAGATTGCTCATGGCTCGGATGAGGTCGCTTCTTCAGGAATGGGTGATCCGGTCGAGTGCGTCCGTCACACGCCATAGAGCAGGGCCCAGCGCGGGGTCCAGCGCCGCTCGCTCTGCGATCCGCAAGCGCAGATGGGCGCTCGCCAGTCTTTCCAGGTCGTCGACCGCCTGCATGGCGCCCGCGCTATCGCGGCCGCAGCACAAGATCCCGTGGTTCAGCATCAGGTATGCGTTGACGTCCGAGGTGATCTGCCGAGCCAGCTTGGATGAAAGCCATGAGCTGCCAGAGGGTGCATATCCAGCAACTGGCACACGCGTGCCCAGCGTCGCGCGAAACTCGGGGGGAACCGCCAGTTCACGACCGAGCAAGGCACAGGCGCTTGCCACCGGTTGATGGGTGTGAATGCTGCAGCCCACATCTGGTCTCGCGCGTAACACCTGCGCATGCAGCGAGGCCTCCACGGTAGGAGTTTGGTCGCCGGAAACCTTCTCGAGATTGGATAAGCGCAGTACGCAGACGTCCGCGGGTCCCATGGCGAAGTAATCCATCGCTGAGGGAGTGACGGCCACATGCTCGGCGTCAATGCGCAGCATGATGTTGCCCCCCGTTCCGGCGAAGTAGCCGCGCAGCGACAGGTGAATGCACAGTTCGACGATGTGCTGACGTTGGGCTTCGAAGTTCATGCGACTCTCAGTCGTGGGGCATTGAGGCGGTGGTACAGCGGTGCCAGGCGGCTGCGTACCTCTTTGAAATCCTCGAATTTGTCGCCATACAAACGTCGCAGCGAGCTGGATGGCTCGAACACACGCCGCACACGACGCAGGTGTGCAAGTTCGTTGAACCGGAGAGCGCCAATGCCTACGCCGGCGATGAATGTGGCTCCAATTGCGTTAGCCTGAATGGGACTCTCGACTTGGCGAATCGGCTGGCCGGTGACGTCGGCGATGATCTGACACCACACAGCGCTCTGAGCGCCGCCACCCACGGCTGTAACGACGCCAGGATTGCGCCCGAGCAGTTTTGCGAACGGCTCCATCATCCAACGCGTATTCAACGCGACACCTTCGAGGAAGGCACGGAAGATGTCCTCGCGCGAGTGCTCCAGCGACAGATTGATCAGTCCTGCTCGCAGCCTTGGATCGTCCACCGGCGTGCGTTCGCCGAAGAGCCAAGGCGTGTAGATCAGGCCGCGCGCGCCAGGCGGAACACGTGCTGCGATTTGATTCAGCACCTCGTAGACCGCTGGATGTTCCTCGTCGCTCGCGAGCTCGTCGGGATGATAGAGAATCCGATCCCGCAAGAAAGACAAGTTGGCGCCCGCAGTGGACTGGAGCGCCATGGCGAGATAGCGCCCGTCGACGGCGCAGGGCACTGCGGCAATCTTGTGCCGGACATCTGTCTTCATGGCGGGCACGTGAGCGCCGAGCCACGACGAAGTCCCAAGATACAGATGCGTCTCGAAGTCCTCGACGCCAGCGCCTACCGCCACGGCGGAGTTGTCCACCGCGCCCGCGACGACCGGAGTGTGTCCGCCGAGTCCAAGCGACGCGGCCACCGCTGGGAGAAGCGTGCCGATGATTTCGGTGGACTTGACGATCTCAGGCAGTTTGTCGGGCTCGATGCCCAGCAGCTGAATGAGCCCTGAGTCGTAGCGCACCTCATGCGCGTTACGGTTATCCGTCACCCAGGCCGTCAGAATCGAATCTTGAGTGGCACACACGCGGCCACACAGACGCAGATTCATGTAGTCCAGCGCGTTCAGGAACTTATAGGTCTGCTCGTACACCTCCGGCGCTTCGTCGCGGACCCAGGCGATGTGGCCCGCCAGATCTCGACCGGTTCCGGACGGCGCGCCACCGGTCAAGCGAAGCCAGCGCCAGAGCTTCAGCGGCCCATAACCCTCGATGTTGAGCAATTTTCCGCGCGCTCGTCGGGCGACTGCCGCAGCGCCACGCGCATCCAGCCAACTGATCGCCCGGCCGATGGGATTCCCAGCGCGATCGACGCAGACGGTGACCTCCGTTTGCGTCGAGCAACACACTGCGGCTACTCGTTCGCGCCGTTGCACGTCGGCCGAGAGCAACTCTCCCGCCGCGCCCAGAAAGGCCTGCCACCACTCATGGGGCTCCTGTTCCGCCAGCGCGCCTTGGGTATGCAGCGCAACAGGACGAAAAGCCCAGGCAAGCACACTGCCGTCCAATGCGACCAGTGCGCACTTACAGCCCGAGGTACCGAGATCGACGGCCAAAACGACCCGGTCGTCGCGCAGTTTCGTCATCAGAACTTCCGCGACACCGACAGAACGAGGCGGTTGTCATCCGTGGCGCGCAGCTTGTCGCCATCCACCGCAATGAAGAGCTCGCGCGTTCTCGTCTGTGCGGTAACCCATTCAGCACTCCACTCAAAGCCCCAGCGTCTGTGAGCGATGCCTATCGAGTAGTCGCTGAAGTTCGCTTCCTTGAAGTGCTTCACCTTCTGGTAGCCAGCATGCAGCCGGAGTGTGGTGTCAGCCGCGATGGAATACTTGTAGCCAAGATCCAGCAACCAAGTGCCTCGTGAGTCATGATCACCACGTGCATAGCACTCAATGGCCGCCGTCGGATCGGCCCGGAAAGCGAGTAACGAACCGCAGACGCCACCCGTGTTCGCTCCGCGATAAGTCTTCGAGATCACGTTGACGATGCGGCCTTCGATGTCGCCGTAGCCGATCTCCGCCACCGCGTAGGAAGAGTTGTATTTCGTGGTGCGGAAATCCACCGGCGCTCCGACGGCAAGGTCAACACCGAAGGGCGCCTCGAACTTCGCTCCGGGGAACAGCTCAGTAGCGAGGCCGGCGCCGAAATGCCAAGCGTCGGGATCGCCGAAACGATAGCCGACGGCAGCGAGCACGTCATAGCCGTCGCTGTTGAGAAACACCTTCTTGCTCACGGTGTTGATCTCCACCAAGGCAATCATTCCGCTCTCGTGCGCGGCTTGCAGGGATAGCTTCAGCGCCGGCTTCCCCATTGAATCAGAGGTGCCACGCGTGCGCAGGTCCGATAACAGCTTCACCTCGGTGTCGACGGCGAAGCTCGCTGTCTCAGCCGCCAACGCTGGGATGGAAACTGCAGCGGTAAGGAATACGGCGAGGGCTTGTCTCTGGCACATAGGGATCCCCAGGTTGCGAACGAAGAATGGGACGAAGGGAGAGCGACGAATGAGCGGCGACCCCGCCGCTCATGTCTCAGCGCTTGCAGGCCGGCGAAGCTGGCAGGTCGGCAACGCGTTTGAGCTGCTCGGTTTGCCCAAGGATCTCGGTGCCAACGTAGGCGCGGATATGAAGGTCCCCCCCCTTCACACGCAATGCTCCCTTGTACTTCTTGCTATCCCGCGGGTCGAAGACCCAGCCCTCTCGCCAAGCGTCGTTCTCGTAGCGCTCCAGCCGCGCAATAAGAACGCCGCACGTGTCGCTGGGCCTACCAGCATCCTTGTCCCAGACGACTTGCCCACAAAGGGCGCTCGCCTGATCCGCACACGGCTTGAACTCGATGACGGCATCTCGCTCGGCGGTCATCCACAACCCCTTGGCATCGTCCGGACTCGCCGGAAACGCGGGTCGCGTCACGCAAAGCGCAAGTAGCGCAGCGAGCCGAAATGAAGGGTGCATCCGCATGTCTCCGTGGCATCAAGTAGTTATCACTACTCTATAGCCATCGCTATCGTTTAACAAGTGCCGTGCCATGGGAGAAACCCGTGCGCCAAGTACATGACGATTGCGGCGTGAGGCCGCCGAAACGCTGGAGATTCCTAATGGCCGATTGCGCCCTTCCAGTGTCCGGAGCGGCCCCCACACGATCTCCAGTGACGCGTAGCCTCTAGCACCTTTGAGAGGACGACGATGAAGACTGCTTTGGTGACTGGTGGCAGCGGGTATGTCGCAGGCCATCTGATTCAGCGCCTGCTCGAGGAGGGTTACGCGGTGCACGCCACCGTCCGGAATCCCCGGGATCGCTTTAAAGTAGGTAGCCTGGTGGACCTGCAGGCCCGATATCCGGGCCGCCTGACGCTGTTCGCCGCTGACCTGCTTGCGCAGGGCTCGTTCCATGAGGCCATGGACGGCTGCGACACCGTGTTCCACGTGGCTTCGCCATTTCTCCTGCCGGAGCAGATCAAGGACCCACGCGGTGAACTGCTGGAACCTGCCTTGGTTGGCACCCGCAACGTGCTCGGCAGCGTCAACCGATGCTCTTCGGTCAAGAGGGTGGTGTTGACGTCCACGATTGGAGCCATCTTCGGGGGCTATGCCGATGTTCGCCAGATGAGGCAGGGGGTTCTCTCGGAAGACTACTTCAACACCAGTAGCACCCTGGAAACCAATCCCTATCACTATTCCAAGGTGATGGCGGAACGCGAAGCGTGGCGCATTGCTGGCAACCAATCGCGTTGGGACATGGTCGCCATCAATCCAGGCTTGGTCCTCGGTCCTGCGCTTACCCCGGCTTCCGAATCAGGAAGTCTGTTCCTGCTCGATGAACTGATGCGCGGCGTGTTCTTTTACGGCGTGCCGGACTTCAGCTTCGCTACGGTCGACGTTCGTGACGTTGCGCAGGCTCACGTGTCGGCCGCGGGGAACCCGCGGGCGCGTGGCCGCTACATTGTGGCCGAATCCTCCATGGTCCGGTTCGTGGAGATCTCGCGCATCATTCGGGACGTTCATCGCCATCCGATCAGAATTCCCCGCCACCAGCTCCCGAATGCGTTGGTCCGCCTGATTGGCCCTCTGTTCGGCTTGAGCCAGGCGTATATCCGAAATCATCTCGGCATCCGATTCAAGTTAGACAATCGACGCAGTGTCAGCGATCTGGGCCTTCGCTATCGACCAGTCGCTGAGACCTTGAGGGAACACTATCTCTCCTGGCAAGCTTGGCGGGACGCGCGAGGCAACTGAATTCAGCGACGACAGACGCCCACCTTCAGAACTTGATTCGACCGGTGAGCATCTCCCACCACATGCGCCAGTCACCGATGAAGCTCTTGATCGGATATCGGAACGTAGCCGGTCGGTTGTGCTCGAAGAAGAAGTGGCCGATCCAAGCGAACGCGTAGCCTTGAGTCAACGCGACTGCGATCAGCCACCAACCTTTGGTGGCCATCGCCACAATGATCAGTGTTAGCGCAATACAGCTGCCGGCGAAATGCAGGCGGCGAGATGTACGGTTTGCGTGCTCGCTCAAGTAGAAGGGATAGAACTCATTGAAGCTTTTGAAGTTTCGATAAGACTTTTCGTCCTGCATATTGACTCCTGAACGATGAATCAGACCGGAGCAGCAACAGTGCGTCGGGATGGCAGACAGAGCAACAGTGAAACTCCCGCTGCCGCTGCGAAGGTGGCGCTAACCATTGGCACCGCCGCGGCGTTCTCACCATCAACAACGAAGGACGAGATCAACGGCCCGAAAGCGATGCCGAACAGCTGCGCAGCAGGGATCAGGCAGGCCACACGCCCGCCGTGATCCGCGGCGAATGCCATGCCCGTTTGATAAGGCATCAAGAACAGCCATGTAAAGGCGAACACGGCACACAGCGCGACGAAGAGCGGCCTGGCATCCGACGTGGGAAGCCACTCGATGAGCAAAGCGACAGCTCCAAGGACTACCGAGCCCATGGCGAGCACGGGCCATGGCGACAGTCGCCGCACTAATGCTGATCCTGCGCAGCCGCCGACGATCTGCATGCCCAGAGCAGCTGCGATCAAGGTCTGAACTCCCTGAGGCTCAAATCCGGCGCTCTTGCCCAACGGCTCGATGTATGCCCACAGGGAGCCTAGCGTCGACAACTGTAGAAAGACCGTCACGAGCGGCATCACGGTGCGGCGGGACCACTGAGAGCCGCGCTGTGACACCGAGGCGAGCGGGTGCAGTGTGCCCGGCAGGGTCCAAGCGAGCAGCAGCGGCAGGAGCATCAAGGCGGCGAGGACGGCGAATATCCCCTTCCATCCGTGATGTGGAATCACGGCACTCGCCAGCACGAATCCGACCGCTGCCTGTATGGCAGTTTGGACAACGAAGAAAATGCCGGCCACTCTGTCGGGGCTGCGCGAGCGAACGATCACCGCCGTAGTCGCCCAGACGAGCAACCCCTCGGCTAGACCCGCCGCCCCACGAACCAACGAAAAGCCCGCGTCGCCCGTCGCCTGCAGGCTGAGCACATTCAGCACGCCAGCGAATACCGAGGCGATCGCGGTCACCTCACGGAGACGGGCGAGTGGTTGCGTCAGATCGCCCAGCAAAACGCCGATCCCCAACGCAACGATCTCGGCTACGGCCACCAAGCCGACACCTTCGAGGCTGACTTGCCTCGCTTCCAGCAGTTCGCCCAGTACGATGGGTTGCAGCCCTAGCACGAGGATCCCCGCGGAGCCGATCACCAGCGCTGCTACGACTTCGCCGGCCGAGACTTCTTCTACTCGCAGCTGTTTGCTCATATGTTCTCTTTCGATATCCATGACTATCGGCTAGTCATTGTTACCAATTGGGGCAGAATCTCGAACTCAGGGAACTCTCGGGGCCAACCCGCTTGCTCATGAACGCGAGACAACGACTCCAGCCATCGCTTGAACCGAAGGCGCAGCCCATTCAGCGACGCGCTGCTGACACGATCGAGCGCATCCTCGAGGCTGCCGCGAAGACACTGTCCGACGTGGGTGTTGAGCGGCTGTCGACCAATCTCGTCTGCGAGCGCGCCGGGCTGACGCCCCCTGCGCTGTACCGGTACTTTCCGAACAAGTACGCGCTGCTGTCCGAACTGGGACGCCGACTCATGGAACGTCAGAACGAGTGCGTCGAAAATTGGATGACCGAAGAGGTCCTCGCGGCCGGCGTGCCGGCACTTGAAGAGGCGCTCACGGGATTGCTGCTCGAAACCTACGATGTCACGCGGCGGACCGAAGGGGGGGTATGGATCATGCGCGCGCTGCGCGCAATCCCCGTCCTGCAAGAGGTTCGCCTCTCCTCGCACGCTGCTGTTACAGAGGCTCAGTTGCGACTTTTGGCAAGAGCTCGACCTGACGCCAAAAAGGCGGAGTTGCGTCTGGCCGTTCGCATCGTTGTAGAGCTCGTATATGCGACGGTTGAAATGCTTTTTGACGAGTCGATGGATGCCAGATCCGTGGCTCGCGTTGTGGCCGGCATGATGT
>Ga0209370_1000362_pt1 | contig 68029 bp, 56 predicted proteins | sample AgamicAtPrz_FD_187164 | JGI IMG/M metagenome (GOLD analysis project Ga0209370, IMG submission 187164) | Agave microbial communities from Guanajuato, Mexico - At.P.rz (SPAdes) (version 2) | ecosystem: Host-associated > Plants > Phyllosphere > Phylloplane/Leaf | place: Guanajuato, Mexico...
CCTTGCAGAAGGCTATTTTGTTGTAGAAATTGTAAAAACGGCTGAAAATACTGGATCTGGAACTTTAGTCCCTGGTGTTTATAGTAGTTATTATGCCGGAAACCGAAGTGATCGTCCTTTTTTAACTAGTACGGTTAATGCTAATGCGATTACTATTGCCTCTTCATCTTGTGAATGGCGTGGCGCTATTAATAAGCAGGTACAGCTACCAACAGTTACAAAAGCTGGATTTAAAGGTGTCGGTTCAACTCAAGGAGACCAATCCTTCGAACTAAATATTCTTTGTAATGGTGGTATCAACCCAACAGGTTATGAAGAGAAAAACCTCATTAGCTTGAGTTTTGATTATCAACAAGACGGCACTAATACCCAAGTTTTAAAAAATCTTGAACCAAATGCAACTAAAGCAAATGGTGTTGGGGTTCAACTTTTATGGAATTATCAAAATAAGAATCAAGTTATTGGTCTAGGTAATAAACTAGAACTGGGAACTGTGAAATCAAATCAAACCATTCAATATGATGTTCCTTTAACAGCGCGTTACTATCAAACTGCAGCAAATGTTACGCCTGGTAAGGTCCGTGCTATGGCTACTGTAACTATTGAATATGATTAATCATATTCAATAGTTTTTAAACCTAATAATTTCAAATGCTTAAAAATTAATAATAAATTTTACTTTATTACTACTTTCTAAAAATTTAATACTTAACTTAATAGGAATATTTATGAAAAAAATAGCCATAGTTACTGTTAGTGCAATTACATTATGTTGGGCTATGTATGAGGTATCTACTGATAATATCAATACAGCATCGCATAATGAGTCAAGCAAAAAAGTAGCATCTAAAAGCATTTCATCCACTACAAAGAATGAAAAATTAGCGTCTCAAACCCTCTTGGCTCAAACTACCTCCCTTAATTCTTCTGCGCCAGTCTGCCAATACAATTTTGATGCGACTCAAGAAGATTATGATCTTTGGAATAATGAACACCCTGAATATTTTCCTAGGGATGTATTTCCATTCATAAATGGGCAAAAATTTGGTTTTAAAGTGGAGCCTAGGTCAGAAAGTGAATATGGCGATTTGAATTATGTAGCTCTAAGTAAAGTTGGTCTTAATTTGGCTAATGACATTGGAGATTTCATATTACCTCATACAGGTATTGTTGCATTTGAAATGGAGCTTAAGCTTCCAACATCAGCCCTTGGGAATTCATCACTTGGTAATTCTACTTACTACTCCTCTGGCATTGGATTTAGGGGGGTAACAAATAATGGTTATACCGTTAGATCCAGCTTTTGGTTTGATATGGGGGGGTATGATCCAGATTTTGGTGAAAATCCTGCTAGATTAAGCTATTCTGTAGCTTACCGAATTAGTGATAATAGCGGCCCTGACAATCCATATTATAAAGGTCAAAACATGACAAATAATTCAAATGGATATCAAAGATTAGGTATTTATATTAATCAGAACACTAAGCAAGTTGGCTTTATTATAAATGGAGTTGATCAAGGATATAAATCTACTTTGCCTGCTCCACTAGAGAATATACGTTTTTCGGTTTCAAGTGGTATATCAATAGATGCTGAACAATTATTTGGACAAGAGTTGGCTAATGAACTCATTACTGATCGTAATGCGCTACAATTTAGCTATCCTCAGGGTACAACTGACATGTGCGGTAATGCCATTTAAGATATAAAACCATAAGTTGTAAAAAAGGGCTGAATCACAGCCCTTTTTTATTTCATTTAGAAATGAATAACAGTGCGAATTGATTTGCCTTCATGCATTAAATCAAAAGCGGTATTAATGTCTTGTAGAGGCATGGTATGCGTTACAAAAGGCTCAAGTTGAATTTCACCTTTCATAGCATCTTCGACCATTTTAGGAAGTTGTGAGCGCCCTTTTACTCCGCCAAAAGCAGTACCTAACCATTTACGGCCTGTAACTAACTGGAATGGGCGTGTCGAGATTTCTTGGCCTGCACCAGCAACACCAATAATAACGGATTGTCCCCAACCACGATGTGCACACTCTAGAGCCGAACGCATAACATTGACGTTACCAATACATTCAAATGAATGATCTACGCCCCAACCTGTCATTTCTACAATGACTTGTTGAATTGGTTTATCGTAATCTTTAGGGTTTAAGAAATCTGTAGCACCAAATTGCTTAGCAAGTTCAAATTTATCTGGGTTTGTGTCTACCACAATAATTTGCCCAGCTTTCGCTTGACGTGCGCCTTGTACAACAGCTAAACCAATACCGCCTAAGCCAAATACAGCTACAGAATCACCTTCTTGTACTTTTGCTGTGTTATGTACGGCGCCAATACCAGTCGTCACACCACATCCAAGTAAACAAACTTGTTCGTGATTGGCTTCAGGATTGATTTTAGCTAAAGAGACTTCTGCAACTACCGTATATTCACTAAATGTTGAACAACCCATGTAATGGTAAATCGGTTCACCATTATATGAAAAACGTGTGGTTCCATCTGGCATTACACCTTTACCTTGAGTCGCACGTACTGCAACGCACAAGTTAGTTTTTCCGGATTTACAGAATAAGCATTCTTTACATTCAGCCGTATAAAGCGGAATCACGTGATCACCCGGTTGAACACTTGTTACGCCCTCACCCACTTCAACTACAACACCTGCTCCTTCATGTCCTAAGATGGCAGGAAAAACACCTTCTGGGTCATCGCCAGATAATGTAAAAGCATCGGTATGACAAACGCCTGTATGGGTAATTTTTATTAAAACTTCACCCGCTTGAGGTGGTGCAACATCAACTTCAACAATTTCTAAAGGTTTTCCTGGGGCAAAGGCGACAGCTGCACGAGATTTCATCTTTGGGTTTCCTTTAAATCATTCGGTATTTATAGTCGAGCAAAATAGATTATGTAACAGTAATACAAGAGCTTAATTTTGCTTAAATTAAAATTGGCTTTCATGACAATCCATCACAGCATAGCCAGTCATGTACCTCTAAGCAAGCCTACATTTAAAAAAGAAGAAAACCCCTTACTTAAAGAGGTTTCTTATTAAATCACTTATCTTATAAATGGTTTATGTTTACTTAGAGGTAAATATCCGGTGGATATGGTGTGTTATCACTAATTGGCGAGTAAAGTGTATTTTCAACGAAGAAGCCATTTGGAGCTTGAGTAGTATCAATCGTAATTGAATCAAACATAACTTGTGGATAGGCCCAAATAAATTGCTTCATTAAACCCAGAGGAACATTGTTTTTCATGTCACCAAAAATTCGTTGCCAGATAGGTGTGCGATAAGGTTTGTTTTTGTCGAACCCATAGATATAAGCAATAGATTCATCAGGAACAAATCCAGATAAGTAAATGACTTTATTGGCAGGATAGCCTAGCCCTTGTATAGGTATTTGGGAAACTGCCTGATGTGCCAAGTCTAGGCGAGCTTCTAATAACCAGTCATAAGCTTCTGTCATCATGTAATCAAAATTAGGATATGAATAGTGTTGGCTTGGATAGTTAATATAGGTGGCTAATGTCTGAATTGGAGATTGAATAGAAGGAAAGAAAATAAGCGGGCTAACTTTGGCACTAGAATATTTTGCTTTGATAACGGTACGAATGTTTTGACAGGTTTGTCCTAATTTATTTCTAAGCCATGTTTTAAACTCATCATATGGCGTTCCTGTTTTATTCATTGCTTCGTAAATAGTACCTAGATCTGGTGCATATAAACCTGTATCTGCATTAAATGCCAGTTTAGTTGGATAGTCATATACACAAGGTAGATTTGTACCCGTGTTATACCACCACCAAGGTTCACCAATCTGCATGTTTACATCACATCCCCCTGCAACCATTGCATCTGCAAACTCAATAAAGACTTTATGTAGATATGCCAAAGCATTTTGATGGCTTAAACTAAAGAAATAGCTAGGTGGCTCATAACCTGTCCGACCTAAGTTATTATTCCAGTCACGCTGTGCCCAATATTCATTGGCCCCTAAGGAATACATTTCAAAGCTGACCCCAAAGATGGGCTGCATACTGGCGTTATGTAAAGCCTGAGCATATTTCTCATGCCATTTACGGGCACATGAGTTAACGACCGCCTCACCTGTCACCATCGTATCTGGTATTTGCCATTTATTAATGTCAGTTTTCCAAGTCATTTCAGGATAATGCGACATTCCACAATAATGGTTCACCAAACCTTTATATCCCAAAGCCACCATATTGTTGACTAGGCGCTGAGGGTTTAAATCATAGTGGTCATCATAACTTGTACAGATGCCATAATTGTGCTGAGGGACAACTACACGACTCAAATTTAACTTTGCACTTGTTCCAGTCACAACTGAATTGGTCACACGAATGTAGCCATCTTTTGGCTGGCTTAAAGGAGTGGCGGATTGGCTATTGTAGTCACTGGTAAATCCCGAAAATGAAATTCGCTGAATATTGGTTACCGGAAAGCTATCTGTAGCAGAAAAACCTGCTTTTACTGTGTCCCAGTTAATACGGATATGTGCTGTTCGCGATGAAGGATTATTTGCGTAATTAAATAGAACAATATATGCAATTTTATCTACACCATTATCTTTATAGTACACCGTTAAAGTCGGCGTTAAACTTGGATTATTTAGCACTGGCATAGAAGCCGATAGTTCAATATCGAAATCCCAAACCACCCCGGCATAGCTATACTTGGTTTCATACGCTAAAAATTTATGGTCTTTAGTATCAGAAGAATCCCAACTAATTCCTACCAAGTCATTTGCCATACGTGATCTAAAAGATGCCTCAAATCCATTCCCATAATTTGTAATGGCAAAAGACATAGTTTGTGGACCGTCTATTCTCCAGTAAATAGGACTAAACCGATCAATAAGTGTATTTTGAGTGATTGGATGAGGTGATGAATTAGAATTATTTTGCACATTTTGTCGATTAGTTATCATGTCTACATTCTCTTAATGCATTAAGAGGTTTTATCTTAAATAATAATTTTTATTGCATTGTTCAGATAAGTAACAATGAAGTTTAATTTATTTACAGTGATTATTTTTTATAAAGTTCAAAATGATCTTAAATAAGAAAACTTAATATTACCTAAAATATTTTTGTACCGAGGAGATAATAAATGGCAAATTTTATACAGCCTATAAACTTTAAGGTTTTGTATGTATTTACTCCTCTTGTATTTGTATTAACAGGTTGCAGTGAAACTTTACACTCTCAGACACCCTTATCAGTGAAGCCCTCTTCAGAGAATATTGCTTATCCAGAGATCGATCCGATTTTAGGAGAAAAGTTACAACCGAATGAGGAACTCATCGCCCAAAATATAGCCCAAGTGATTGAAAAGTCGATCCGTGAACAATATAGGGCTGGAAATGCTTTACGTGATGCACATCCTAAAGCGCATGGGTGTGTGCGAGCTGAATTTCATGTCTCAAAAGATATACCCACTCAATTGGCCAAAGGGATGTTTATTCCAGAGCGAACTTATCAAGCCTGGATTCGCTTTTCAAATGCCTCAAATGACGCCTCTAATGCGGACATTAATAAAGATGCGCGTGGTATAGCAATAAAAATATTGGGTGTATCTGGACAAAAAATTTTAGAAAGTGAAAAGCAAGCAACCACACAAGATTTTATTATGATTAATCATCCGGTCTTCTTTGCCAATGATGCTAAACGATATCTTTCTTTTATGAATGATGTGAATAGCCATAATATGATCAGAAAACTTCATATTCCGATTGCCCTAGGTTTTAAAGGAACCATGAATGCACTCGGAGCACGTAATTCGCAAATCGCAAACCCATTATATGCACGGTATTGGTCTATGGTTCCCTATCAGCTAGGGCTGGGTAATGATCGAAAAGCAGTTAAATATTCAGTTCGTGCCTGTTCAATGCCACCAAACAATCTACCTAAAAATCCTAGCCATAATTATTTAAGAGAAGCCTTAAAGAACACTTTGCAAAGTACAGATGCTTGTATGGAATTTCTTATTCAGCCACGGACCTCAAGTCAAATGTTAGTAGAAGATTCAATGACAGAGTGGGATGAGAAAGCAGCTCCTTTCTATCAAGTGGCAACTATCCATATACCAAAGCAAGACTTTGATACAGCTGAACAAAATAAGTTTTGTGAAAATCTATCTTTTACGCCGTGGCACGCCTTACCAGAACATAGACCATTAGGTGCAGTAAATAGAATGCGTAAAGTCATTTATGAAAATATCAGCAGAGTTCGGCATGATATGAATTCAGCACCTAGGCAAGAACCTTAAATACTTTATCCATTAATGCCCTTGCTTGTATCTATAGTGATACGATCAATGAAATCTGCCAACCATAAAATAAACTCATCTTCACTTTTATGTCGTGGAATCAAGCTCATGTCTAATCTAATGGGTAATTCATTTTTAACGCTAATTACAGTGCCTTCAAAATTCACAAAGTTATATAAAAATTTTAATTCTGTACCTGCAATAGCTTTTTTGATTTCTACAATAAGATTATTTAAGTTCTTTAGATGATGGTTTGAATATTTATTTTTAATATTTTTATTAATTTTTTCTGCTAAAAGTAAATATTTTGGCATTTCTACCTCCTTATTAATTATTTATAAGTATAAGTTCAAAGTTATAAAAATAAGTTTTTAATTTTTATTAAATTGTTTCTAGTTTTTTAATTTTAATTCACAAGTTGTGCCTAGTATAACTATTTATTGTTTTAAAATGTGATTTAGTTTGTTTTTTTAATTCTGATTAAAATGCTAGGTTTTTAATATTAACTAAAATACTCGGATTTAAATTTATATTAAATAGGCTCAATATATTTAATCTATTAAGCCTATTTAATTTTTAATATTTACTTGAGACTAAAAATTACTTTTAAAATCTTAAGTAAGTTTCTGGAAAATTTTCATTTTATGAATTTTTCCACATTTCCTGCATTCTCTAATTTCATTATGAGCAATATCAAATTCATATTCCCAGACATGAATACAGAAAATTTGTCTAAGATTGTGGAGCATAGACACCTCCTTATAAAAAACCGACTCAGCAGTAAGTTCTTTATCAATGTACTTAGCTTATTTTGATGAATTTTCCTCTTTAGCTTTATCCTCCTTGTGTTTACAGCAATAACCGAAAACAGCACCAGCGCCAAAGAAAAACATAGCTTTAAACATACTTATCTCCAAAAGATAGTTAAGTAAATTTAAAACTAACATTGAAGGATGTATCTGTTTTTAGGCCAATGAGTCTGTTTCTGTGCGTTATGCAAACTTTTGTGAAAAGATATAACAATATATTTTTTAGCAATAAGACAAGCAAAATTAAAAAACCGCCCCAGTAGGCGGTTGCTGAATTTACAGCGACATATAGAAGTGTAGTGGACGATCACTTCTATATTTTTTATGTACTTATTTTTCTTCTTTTATAATTTTAGTAAAATCATCTGATTTGAAATAATTGATAATCATCTCTCCATCATCTCGAGTCGAAGTAGAAGTTGATACTTTGGATAGTTCGTCATAATTAAATTTAAAGTCAGGAGGTATAAATTTTGAGATAGGTGGAAGCTTGGTCTCTCCTCCTGTTGTAATTCTTTCAATGAAACCTGCGAGCCAAAGTATATATTCATCTTTGTTTTTATATTTCGGCATAAGGCTCATGTCTAACTTTATGGCACACTCCTCTAAAGGCTTAGTTAGGCATTCCTCAAAATCGATAAAATTGTATTTAAGTTTAAATTTGGTGCCTTTAATTTCATTACGAATTGCACCCACTAGTTGATTTAAGTTTTCTGCCGAGCTTTCTGAAAATAAATTTTTGTCCTCAATCTTTTTATATACATTCTCAGCGATGATTAAATATTGTGGCATCTCTATTTTCTCCCTTTTATTGTTAAGCTACTCACTCAGCCTTTTAAGGAAGTATGATAGATATCATGTTTTCTAATGTAATTGTTGTGCTGCCAATTGTAATTAATGTGTTTTTGTGAAACTTGCAAGCATAACCATCCGAAAAAATTAAATTTAATGCAAACTAAGTCTCATTTTTTGGATAGGAATTTACTTTAATCAAAAAGTATTTTTAGTTCATTTAAAGTGGGAAGTTGGTTATAGGATTCATCAGCCGCTATTGTGTTTGCCCAATTGGTTTTTGAAACCATACAAAAATTAAGTTTCTTTACCACAACAATATCTTGATCTAACAACCCTAATGGAATCCACATAAAGTCGGTACTGCCCACTAAGTTTGGTACTGGCGATCCGCATTTGCTGCAAAATGAAGAAGTGAAGCCGGTTTCTTTTTTATAGGTGCGGACAAGTTCTAAACCTGATAACCATTCAAATCTATTCTTACTTACTAAAGTTGCTGCATTTGATCCCGTTCCGGTTTGTTTACGGCAGAGACTACAGTGGCAATGGTAAACCGTGTTTATTTCATTGCAAATTGAAAATTTGACTTCATTGCATAGACAAGAACCCACATGGCTCATCTCGAGTATCCTTTTTAAAATAATATTGAATATAGCACTAGGCTTAAAAAGGGTTAAATTTAACTTTATATTTTTAAATAGATATGTTTTCTTAGAATTACCTATAAATATAAGAAATTGCTAGAGTTGAGGCTTGGCAGAGTGTATTTATAACGTTTAATATGAATTTTGACATATAAATTGAATATAAAAATGCTGTGATGGATTTATCTTGGATGCGACTTAAAAGCTTACATGATTAATCAATTGTATCAGCAATATAGCCGTATGGCATTAAATGCTTGGGGCTTTACAAATACACCTTCGTATAAAGGTACATACGACCCTGATGAGAATGATACAGTGACGAATAGCTTTAATTGGTTGAATGATGAGCAAGCTACGGAAAAAACTAAACAAGGTTTAACTGCTTTTGTCGCATTAGATGATGCCTTTATCAGTATCGCTTCTCGTATGTACCTCATTAGAAATGCAAAAGAAAAGATCGATTTACAATACTATATCTGGACCAATGATTTTGTTGGAAACTTAATGCTGCATGAGTTGCTAACGGCGGCAGATCGTGGCGTAAAAATCCGTTTACTCATCGATGATCAAAACGGAATAAAGCTCGATGGTGTTCTCCGGAGTCTTCTGCACCACCCTAACTTTGAAATTCGATTATTTAACCCATATAAATTTAGATATTTAAGAATCTTGGACTATATTTTTCGGTTCAAAAAAGTAAACCATCGCATGCATAATAAGTTAATTATTGCAGATGATATGATTGCTGTAACAGGCGGTAGAAATATCAGCAGTGAATATTTTGATGCAAGTAGTAAGTTTCAATTTACAGATTTAGATATTTTATTTTATGGCCATACAGTACAGCATGCTCAAGTCGTATTTAATGATTTTTGGCAAAGTAATTTAAGTCAAAATGCTACCGAGCTGATAGGTACATGTGCTGTCCACCACTTGCAAACACTCAGGCAGCACTATCATGATCTACTTCACGAAAGTGAAAATCATATTCAAACTGAAGATAAGCTTTCCGATGCACAAACTTATTTAAAAGAGCTCCTACAAAATTATCCAATTCAATGGTCAAAAGCATATTTCGTTGCAGATTCACCTAAAAAAATCTTAGGGTTAGCCTCTAAGGAAGAGATGCTTTATGGGCAAGTCATAAAGATTATGGGTGAACCAGAGCAGCATATCGAATTAGCTTCTGCTTATTTTGTGCCGACTCAGCAAGGAACTTATTATTTAAAACAGCTAAAAGTACAAGGGGTTAAAGTCAGGGTTTTAACCAATTCTTTTGCTGCAAACGATGTAGCAATTGTGCATGCTTTTTATAGTCAATATCGAGTCGAGATGCTCAAAAGTGGTGTAGAGCTATTTGAGTTTAAGCCCTTTTTAGAACGCAGACGCCGAACATGGTATGAAGTAGTGACTGGAAGTGTAATCCCTGCAAAAGGTAAAAATAAATCGAGCTTACATGCCAAATTTTTTGACGTAGACGGTAAAGTTTTTATTGGTTCATTTAATTTTGATCCACGTTCAACTTACTTAAATACTGAGGTTGGTCTTGTTATTGAATCGAGTCAACTACAAGCTCAAGTTTCAGTCATGCTTGATCAACATTTACCACAAGTCGCCTACCAGCTTAAGTTAAATAATGAAGGAAAGATCATTTGGTTAGATTATCAGTCGGATGGAAAAATTATTGAATATGACAAAGACCCAGATACGAGTCTTTTTCAACGTACCATGGTTAAAGCGGTTTCATATTTACCAATTGAATGGATGATGTAAAAGCGTTTTAGCTTTAATTATAAAATCCCAATTTCTTTAAAGAACTTTCGATAAGCCTCTGCTTTCTTTTCTAGTGCCAATGGATAGGCTCTAGAAGATGATGGTAGACGGTATAAATTAATGTTACGTCCCGCAAAGTAAGTCGAGGTAGACATTCCTATAAGCGGTTTTTCAGTATGTTCGGGTAAAACAGAGATTAAGGTATCAGTCGCTTTATCGCCAGTGGTCATAATGGTCTGACATAAAGGAATCTGCTGAAGCAAAACAGCAAGATCTGTGGGCGTTACGATTTCAAGAAATTTATCTGCAGCGTTCCCCTTCAACCTTTTAATTTGGTAAGCCGTATCAAAGATTGCAATACCAGTTTCAATCAAGAAGTTTCGAATACGTTCTTCATTAAAATTTTTTTGGCTTTCACTTAAAAAGTAAGTTTTGTCTTGGAAAAAGATCAGACCGAAAATACGCCACATGTCATTTTGGAAATTTGGATAGTAAAAGTCCATCTTCCATTTATTACGTGGTGGTGGAAAACTGCCTAACATGAGTAAACGAGCATTTTCAGGTAAAAATGGTTCAAGTGGATGTGTTTCTATCTCAATTATCATAAAAAATCAGTAGTTACTTGAAAGTCTTATAAAACAAATTAACCTATTTTCTAGTTAATCACGAGTCATGAAATGCAATTTTCCTTCATTAAAGCGTTAAAGGATGTCACAAAAGCAAGCATTGTTGAAGAATACTTATTTTAAAAATAATTTTTGTTCTTAGGTAAGTGTATTGAGGCGAAACATATTTATACTTCACCTCAATCACTTAGAAATATTAAAAATGTTCTCACAGAAAAACGATTAAGAATTAAGGACTTTAAAAACTTTACCTGTTCTTGGATGAGCAAAAGTATTATCTTGATCTAAATTGATGACTTTATCCGAAATCACAATTTTAGAAAGTGGTAACCAATTCTGCTCTTGTTCAGCTTGGACAAAGTTTTTTTCATAAATATTTTCATAAATTTGTTCAACAACGATTTCCATTCCACACATACTTTTAGCATTCACTTCTTTTAAAATATGGCGCTTTGACATACTAGTCTCCATTTTTTTATTATCCGCATCGCTCATAATAAAGACTCCACTGATACAATATGTAAATTTTAATAATGAAAGTGTTTTTTTTGTTTTAATCATATTTTCGCAATAATTATATGAATAGTTGAGTAATTATTTAATTTAAAGATTATTTTTAAGTTAAAACTATGAAAAGTAAATATTACTAATAAATTTTTAATTTTAATCAAAATAAAGGGTTCATTAACTGAACCCTTTTTTATTTAATTCTAAACTTGTACTGCGTTATCAAGCGAACTATCGTCTTTATTTTTAGCAGTGTCTTTACTCATCATTGTGTCAGTATCGCTATCTGTGTTAAAGCTCTTACTGTTCTTTTGCTTTTTCTTGTACATACACATACCAATCGCAATACCTGTTCCCAACACTATAATTGATTTCAACATTTTGCACCTCTTTGATTAACGGAGTAACTTTTGAGCAATTAGCTTAAATTAATAGCACAAAATTTGTTATTTAAAGGCTTTCATTTGCTCCGCTTTTGTAAGGTGTTTATTTTTTATGTTAATTGCATAGTAAAATATTCTGAAAAAATAAATTTTGATACAAAGCAAAAAGCCTATTCTAAAAAAGAACAGGCTTTTTACTGTATTTCAGGATTAAGCAGTATTATGAATTGCTTTAAGCAATCTTATTATCAAATACAATACAAATGTATTTAATGCTGAACTTTTAGTCAAGATGGGATTGAGGGATTTAACTAATAATTGGTAATTATTGTGATGAATGTCACTTTATTTTCTTAAGATAAGAAAAAACCCATTTCTACTTCTCATGAAGAAATGGGTGATGTGAAAACCACAAAAGACCTGAAATACCAAATGTTCTTACATTCAGTAAGGTTAAGTGTAGTGAATATATCGAATGGTTGACAATTAAACTATTTGTATTTTTTTTAGTCATTTCGGCCAATAAAAACAGTGAATGATTTTACAGATTAATTCTGTTTAGTCATTCATTTCATTATTGACCAAAAATTCTATGAAGTACCCGTATCCAATTATTCATACATATATTTTCAATTAGCGTTTTAGAGTAACCACGCTGTTGCATACCTTCAATTAAACGATGTAGGCCAGTTACATCTTCAAGTTCTGTACCAATAAGTGCACCGTCAAAATCCGATCCAAAACCTACGTGTTCTTCGCCTAAATGATTCATTAAATATTCTAGATGTTCCAAAATTACATCTATGGATGTATCCGCATTGCGTTGCCCATCCGACCGTAAAAAAGCAACATCGAAGTTTACCCCAACCATACCTTTACTTTCCTGAATTGCTTTGAGCTGTGGGTCAGTTAAATTACGTGCTTGAGGACATAAAGTATGTGCATTAGAGTGCGTTGCTACAATTGGCTGCTGCAATATATCTACAGTATTCCAAAAAGCTTTCTCATTCATGTGTGAAACATCAATCACCATTTTTTTATTGGCGCAGCGTTTTATAAAATCTTTGCCATCGACAGTAAGACCTGCTCCTGTGTCGGGTGAGTGAGGAAACTTAGCATTTAAACCATGCCCAAAACGACTAGGTCTATTCCACAGTGGGCCAATACTACGCAGACCTTTTTCATAAAATATATCGAGTAAATCAGGATTTTCTTGTAAAGCTTCAGCTCCTTCCATATGCAACATAATTGCTAGCTTTTGCTCTACTAAGCAATCCTGAATATTTTGAACCGATGTGCAAATTTTAATATTTTTAGAGCGGTGACCAAGTTGCTGAGCTAAATCGAGTTGTTCCAAGCAAATTTGTTCAATTTGCTGTTGGGTAAAATCAGAAGCATTTTGATCAAATAGTTTATTGGCATGATGCTGTTGAACATAGCTATATGGAGGTAAAAAAATCGCAAACATTCCCCCCATAAAACCAGCTTGTTCACAGCGTTTTAGATCAAGATGGCCCGCTAGGCGTTCATGAATAAAAGCATGTACAGGATCTGAATGATCACTTAGCCATAAACGTGTTAGAGCATCATTATGCCCATCAAAAACTGGAATATGGCTAGGCTTCATAAGTATTCCTATTACTTGCTATATGTCTGTAATCGTGTGGACTGGAATATTTTGTGTGGCGCTTAAGGACTTAGAGTTTCGACTATTACGGAAAACTAACTGTTGTAGAGGTGCAGCCAACTGACTTTCTGCGCGTGCTTGTTCAATCATTTGATGATACGGCGATTTTCCGCATACAGGATCGGCATTAGCCGCGTCTCCAGTCAACATATAGGCCTGACATCGACATCCACCAAAATCACGATCTTTATCTGGGCAACTACGGCACCCTTTTGGCATCCACGCATCGCCACGGAAATGATTAAACCCCGTTGATTTGTACCAGATATCTGACAATTTATGTTCACGTACGTTTGGAAAGGAAATTGGTAATTGTCGTGCTGCATGGCAAGGCAGTGCCATACCATCTGGAGCAACTGTAAAAAAGATTTTACCCCAGCCATTCATACAGGCTTTTGGTCGTTCTTCATAATAATCAGGCACTACAAAAATGAGTTTGCAAGGATGATTTTGCGCTTTTAATTTTTCTCGATATTCATTGGTAATCCGTTCTGCACGGGTCAGTTGCTCTTGGGTTGGTAATAGACCTTGGCGGTTTAAAAAAGCCCAACCGTAAAACTGACAAATTGCTAACTCAACTGTATCTGCATTAAGTTCTAGGCAAAGTTCAATGATTTGTTCTATCTGGTCAATGTTATGTCGATGAATAACAAAGTTAAGCACCATTGGGTAATCATACTTCTTAACTAGTCGGCACATTTCATACTTTTGTTCAAAAGCATGCTTTGAACCTGCTAAGGCATCATTTACCACAGGGTCACTCGCTTGGAAGCTCACTTGAATGTGATCTAAACCCGCTTGCTTTAAATCAGCAATGCGTTGTTCAGTAAGGCCCATACCCGAGGTAATTAAGTTGGTATAAAAGCCTTGTTGATGTGCATATGCGACGAGTTGTTCTAAGTCCTGACGTACCAGTGGTTCACCGCCAGAAAAACCAAGTTGAACAGCACCCATCTGACGTGCTTGATTAAAAACATCAAACCACTCTTGGGTGGTTAGCTCATTTTTATGCTGAGCGTAGTCTAATGGGTTTGAGCAATATGGGCATTGTAGCGGACAACGATAAGTGAGTTCCGCTAATAACCATAAAGGTAGGCCAACACCTTCGGTCATACTAAATCAATCCAGTGTTGTTGCTTTGCGACTAGCATGTAATCCACTACATCCTGATCAATTTCAGCAATATCACCAAATTTTTGCTTTAATTGAGCAATAATTGCAGAAACATTTTGCTGCCCATCAATATATTGTCCGATTGCCCCTGCACTTTCATTTAACTTGATCATGCCTTCAGGATATAAAATCACAAAACCCTTTTGAGCTGGCTCGAACTGAAAACGGTAACCTTGTCGCCATGTCGGCACGAGGTTTAAATCAAACTGCTCTTTATTCATTTAAATAGTCCTTTGTGCCAAACCCGTTTACTTGTCACACTGTGATATGGCGCTTCATTGTGAACATATGCCAAAGTTAAAGCATCTAAAATGCTCCATAAAATATCCAGCTTAAACTGCAATATTTCAAGCATTCGTTCTTGTTGCTCAAAAGTTGTAAATGAATCAAGCGTAATTGTTAAACCATGTTCAACATCACGGCGCGCCTGACTTAAACGAGAACGAAAATATTCATAGCCTTTATCATCAATCCATGGGTAGTGCTGCGGCCATGAATCAAGACGTGATTGGTGAATTTGTGGGGCAAAAAGTTCAGTTAACGAGCTGCTTGCTGCCTCACGCCATGAGGCACGGCGTGCGAAATTTACATAGGCATCTACTGCAAAACGGACACCAGGTAATACGAGTTCTTCAGAAATAACTTGTTCACGACTCAAGCCCACAGCTTCGGCTAATCGTAACCATGCTTCTCGACCACCGCCATCAGGATATTCACCATCTTGATCGATCATGCGTTGAATCCATTCTTGACGGACTCGTTGGTCAGGGCAATTTGCCATAATGGCCGCATCTTTAAGCGGAATATTAATTTGATAGTAATATCGGTTTGCCACCCAAGCTTGAATTTGCTGTTGAGTTGCTCGGCCTTCATACATCATCACGTGAAATGGATGATAGATATGATAATACTGGCCTTTTTCGATAATGGCTTGTTTGAATTGTTCAGTCGTTAAAGCTTCAGGTGTTTGAGTCATGTTTCACCTTAGAGTTCAATCTGCATGCCATCATAGGCAACCTCTACACCATTTGCTTTAAGCTCAGCAAACTGGCTAGAGTTTTCATTTAAAATTGGATTGGTGTTGTTAATATGAATCAGCACTTTTTTAGGTGTGGTTAGCTGATTTAAATAAGACAGTGAACCACCTTCGCCACTAATATATAAATGCCCCATTTCGCGGCCAGTTTTCGTTCCAACCCCTGTCTGTTGCATTTCATCATCTGTCCAAAGCGTACCATCAATCATGACACAGTCTGAACTCTGCATAATCTGCATGATTTGATCGTCAATTTTTCCAAGACCCGGCGCATAGAACAACTGCTTTTGTGTTTTATGATCTTTGATAATTAAAGCAATATTGTCGCCGTCATGTGGGTCATGTCGATGCGGTGAATATGGCGGTGCAGCACTTTTAATAATTAAAGGTAAAAATTCTAAATTTTCGAAACCATCAACTTTAAAGGCTTGCGTAGGATTAATCTCATGGTATTGAAGACCACCATTCCAGTGTTTGAGCATATTAAAAACAGGAAAGCCGCTCGTTAAATCTTGGTGGACCATTTCTGTACACCATACATTCATTGGACAACCTTCACGTAAGGTTAAGAGCCCAGTGGTATGGTCTAACTGACTGTCCATTAAAATAACGCTCGTTATTCCTGTATCACGCAATTTACGTGCTGGTTGAGCTGCTTTAAATTCGAAAAGTTGCTGCCGAATATCAGGTGATGCATTTAATAAAACCCAGTCTGTTCCATTTTCAGAAACAGCAATTGATGATTGAGTACGGGCTTTGGCTTGGATCGTACCTGTGCGCACACCATGACAATTCGGGCAATTACAATTCCACTGCGGGAACCCGCCTCCAGCAGCTGAACCTAAAACATAAATATACATAAAATTAATATCTTATTAGAAAGAGATAAGCCCTAGAGCAAGACTAGGGCTTATAACATATTTGGATGAAACTGATTAACGTGCTTCGAAGTACATAGTAACTTCAAAACCAATGCGTAAATCAGTAAAAGCTGGTTTAGTCCATTGCATAGATTATCTCCGGTTCATATTAATCTTATGAAATGAATCACTTGATTAAGATTTTAGGCAATTAAAAATTTATTCTAAATAAAAAAAATGGGTTTGTAGACCACCCCTAGCTAAGATATTGTTCGATAATTGTGTTTTTTGTCCAAATTTTAATATTTCGAACATATTTGCTCATTGAAGGTTTCATCAAACATTCATACTAAAAGCGTATTTTTTATGCGTCTTAATTGATCAAATGATAAAAAAATGAAAAATTTAACAACACTTTTTAAAGTAACAACACTTTCTCTGGCAGTAACGTTATTGGCTGGATGTAATGACGATGATGATAATGACACAGCACCACCTGCCCAAAGAAGCAATCAAACTGTAAATATTTTAGCTTTTAATGACTTTCACGGCAATCTTGAACCCCCTAAGCGTTATGTTGAGGCACCAAATCCAAATGATGCTGCTCAACCTGTTCGTATTCCTGTGGGTGGAGTGAGTTACTTTGCCGATGCCATTAAAAAACTTAAAGCAGAAAATCCAAATAATGCTGTGGTTTCGGCGGGCGACTTAATTAGCGCTTCTCCTCTAACCTCTTCTTTATTTTTAGATGAACCGACCATTGAAGTCATGAATGATATTCAAATTGACTTTAATGCTGTCGGTAACCATGAATTTGACCGTGGTACAGATGAATTACGCCGTTTAAAGAACGGCGGATGTCAGCAATATACCAGCACTGCTCCATGCCAAATTAATAAAAACTTTAGTGGTGCAAAATTTGATTTCCTTGCTGCCAACGTAGCAATGAAAAGTGATGCCAGCAAAACAATCTTTCCTGCTTATAAAGTCAAAACTTATGGTGGAATTCCAGTCGCATTTATTGGTTTAACCCTTAAAGCGACCCCAAGTATTGTTTCTGCTGCCGGCATTAAAGACGTTGAGTTTCGTGATGAAGCCGATACGGTAAACGCCTTGATTCCTGAATTACAAAAACAAGGCATTGAAGCGATTGTAGTGGTGGTACATGAAGGTGCAGCGCCCAGTACGAAGTTTAATGAGAAAACATGTGATGGTTTAAGCGGCCCGATTTTAGGAATTTTGGATAAGCTTAATCCGGCAGTTGATATTGTTGTTTCAGGCCATACACACCAATCCTATATTTGTGACTATTCTACAAAAAATCCGGCAAAACCCTTCTTACTTACTTCGGCTGGACAGTATGGCACACTCATTACTGACATTAAGGTTGAGCTAGATGGTAAAACTGGGGATGTGATTAAAAAAGATGCTAAACAAGTTCCTATACAAAGTGAGGCCTATACGTCTGGTACAACCACTGTAAGCCTTACCGATCTCTATCAAAAATTTAGTAAAACCCCAAGCATTGAAGCCATTTTAGATAAATACCGCCAAGCTGTGACCACCATTTCTAGCCGTGTGGTTGGAACTGCAACAGCAGTGGTAAGTCGTACTCAAGTCGAAAGTGGGGAAAGTCCGCTCGGTATTATGATTGCCGATGCTCAACAAGCCTTTGCCTTAAAGGCAAGTAACCAAGGCTCTGACTTTACTTTAATGAACCCAGGTGGTGTACGTGCCGATCTACTCATTAATAGCAGTAACCAGATTACCTTTGGTGATATTTTTGCAGTTCAACCTTTTGGTAACTCTATTGTGACTTTGAGCTTAACTGGCAAGCAGATTAGAGATCTGCTTGAGCAGCAATGGTCAGGTGCAAATGCAAATTCAGCTAGAATTTTACAGCCATCTAAAGAATTAAGTTATCAATATGCGGCAAATGCGGCTGTTTCACCAAGAGCAAGTAACATCATGGTTGCTGGTTCACCATTGGTTGACACTAAGTTATACCGCGTGACGGTAAATAGCTTCTTGGCAGATGGTGGTGACAACTTTACAGTATTAAAAGAAGGCCAAAACCGTGTAGGTGGTGGTCAAAATATTGATGCTCTTGAAAGCTATATTGCGGAAAACTCAAAGAATTCACCTCTAATTATTCCAGCGACTACTCGAATTAAAGTCATCAAATAGTAAATTTAATAAAAAAAGGACAGTTTAGGCTGTCCTTTTTTCTATCTAAACTTTTTATTCTGTATAGAGATTAAGTTCAATACTACTGATATTAGTTCCTGTATTCGCAAAAATAACATCTATGACCTCATGCAGTAACTCTTTTACTTTTTCATGTTCATAGCTGGTTGCTTCTGCCGTTTTTAGACAAATCAAGTTACAGCTCATCTTATCTTTTCTGATCTTATAAATACTTTTACTTTTTCCTAAGAACACTCTTTTGATGAGTTTACGATTTTCAAATTCAGATAAGATTCGATAAATTGTTCCAAGCGTAATTTTATGTTCATTTTTAATTTGTGCATAAATACTTACCGCACTTAAGCCTTGTGGATTTTGATTTAAAATTTCAAAAACCTGTATTCTCGATTTTTTTATTGGTAGTCCATTTAATAATGATTTTGAAGTTGCCGTCATGATTAATTAGCCTTAATGTTGAGAAGTATAGAAATTTTTAAAATTATTTTGTCTATACTTACTTGAAAATTATGGATATTTGTACGTTAAAAAGCAAAGCCTATTCCCCTATGAATAGGCTTTGCCCTTCGTTTTACCTCAGAAACTATAAGTCGCTTTTACAAAATAATTACGGCCATAAAGTTTGGTATTAAAGGTTTTATTTTTATCTTCCAGATCAACATCGGTCAGGTTTTTTACACCATAGTCCAATGTTAAGCGTGGTGAAAGTGGTGAAGTAAATGTCACGTCATAAGTGGTATAAGCTGGTAACTCTTTAGTTGCGGAGTACATTTGCTTACCAACGTAGCTTACCCCTGCATTTACACGGAAGTCTTCAACGGGTGCCCAAGAAATTGAACCACTAGCCAGCCATTCTGGTCGTTCAGTTAAATCTTGACCTGTCGTTTTATTTTTTGCATCAAGGTAAGTGGCATTTGCCTTAACACCTAAATTATCTGTGAAATCATAACCACCTGTAAGCTCAACACCTTTAAGCTCTGCACGACTTACATTAGTCCAGATTTTTCTAAAATCACCCACTAAACGCGGGTCTCCATCACTTAAGGTAATGGCTTCGATCAGGTTCTTCACATCATTTTGGAAAACGGTAACACCAGCATTCCAGTTTGGACGGGTTACAATTAAGGATGCTTCATAGTTGGTGCTTTCTTCTGGCTCTAATTCAGGATTGCCTCGAATGTGACAACTACCACCACATGAAATCATTGAGTAATTGATGTCTAACTGTGCAGGAGCCGGAACTTTATAAGCTTGGCCTACACCACCTTTTAGCACAACACCTTCCGCGAGTTCATAGGACAAATAGGCTTTACCAGTCGATTTACCATCAAAGTCATCAAAGTCATCGTAACGGCCGCCTAAAGTTAAAGTCAGTGCATCATTAATATGGGTATCGTTTTGAACAAATACACCGTAGCTCTTCTGCTGGTTTTTTCCAGTGCCGATATAGCTCACAACGTCTGTAATTTTTTGGTCTTTATAATCAAAACCTGCTGTGGTGTTATTCATCAGCCAATCAAAGTTAGCGAAGGCACGACCAATTAAATTTTCTTGCTTATATTGACGGTTTTGTGGCGCATCATATTCGCTATCGTAGTCAGAAATTTTAGCTGTTTCTTTACCAATGTAAGCTTCTGTTTTACCCCAACCCCATTTTCCACGGTGAGCAATTCCCACATTGGTTCGTTTCATTTCTGATTCTTGAATTGAAGTTGCCGCATCTTGGGTCAGTGGGCGTTTATCGTTGTTATAACCCAAATCTAGGTCTAAAGTTTGTTGGTCATTAATATTCCAACTTAATGTACCGTTTACGTTTTTAGTATCTTTTTCTACAAAGTAAGCCCCATCTGGATCTGGTTTGCCATTTCGGTACCATGCATCACGGTTATAGGCATCTCCTGCTAAAGTAAAACTTAGATTGTCGGTTAAACCGCCGTATAAGTTAAATCCGTAACGGAATTGATCTTTTCCATTTCCGCGGTCTGCTCGGTTATATTGGCCAAAGACCGAACCATGCAGCTGCCCATCCTCGGCTTTCTTGGTAATAATATTGATGACTCCGCCCATGGCATCTGCTCCATAGAGCGACGACATTGGTCCTCGAATCACTTCTACTCGTTCAATACTATTTAAAGGGATTGCACTCCAGTCAAAGTCATTACCTCGCCACATGGCACCATTAGATGACATGCGCTTACCGTTAAGCAGGATGAGTGTGTAGTTTCCCGATGTATTTAGCATTCCCCGTATAACGATTTTATCTTGTCCACTGTTGTAGTTATAAACCCCAGCTTGTTTTTGTAAAACATCAGCAAGGCTGAGCGCCGCACTACGTTCAATCTCTTCACTCGTGATCACACTAATGGATGCAGGTGCTTTATCTACATCTTGTTCTTTTAATGCAGCGGAAACCACAATCGTTTTAAGTTTTTGAACTGATTCATTATTACTCTGCTGTTCACTATCTGTATTTGCTTGAACTGCAAACGGAAGCAGTGTTGAGATGGCGACCACCAGCGCCTTTTTAGTTAACGTCATTTCTCGGCCCTTATTCTGGATAATAATTACCATATGATAATTATTATCATTTATGATGTGCCGAGCATCATATACTCATGACTTTTACTGTTCAAGATAAAAATAATTATTAGTTATATAATGATAATCATTATTGTTTGTGCTTTAAAAAAGCGTTACCATGGCACTTTCGTGTGCCTAAAAACCTATTTAAAACAATCTTAAAGTAGACATAACAATGCTCTCTCGATTTTTTATCTACCACCCTATCTTTGTTTCTGTCATTGCAATTACTATTCTTATTTTTGGTTTTTTTGCCACTTTAGCCATGCCGGTCGAACGCTATCCAAACCTTGCACCACCCGGTGTCACTGTTGTCGCGAACTACCGTGGTGCAGCTGCTGACACTGTAGAAGAAAGTGTGACCCAAATTTTAGAACAACAAATAAAGGGTCTGGATAATTTGCTGTACTTTACATCCCATAGTGAATCGTCCGGAACGAGCAGCATTGATATTCATTTTAAAATTGGCACAGATATCGATAAAGCACAGCTCCAAGTACAAAACCGAATTAATGGTGCTTTAAACCGTTTACCTGAGGAGGTTCAAAGACAAGGCGTAAACATATGGAAGACCACGGGCGATATGCTGCTGATTGTGGGGCTGTATGATGAAACTGGTAAAACCAGCAATATTGATTTGTCTGATTATATGGTGAATCACTTTGAACAACCTTTAAGTCAATTACAAGGGATTGGTGAAGTTGATGTTTTTGGTTCAAGTTATGCCATGCGCATTTGGTTAAACCCAAATCAGCTTAGAAATTACCAACTTGTGCCGAGTGATATTGAAAAGGCCCTCGAAGATTATAATACCCAAATTGCTGCTGGTTCGATTGGTGCAATGCCCTCTGCTTCTGACCAAAATATTTATGCAAAAGTAAAAGCAGGTTCGCGCTTAAAAACAATTGATGACTTTAAATCGGTGGTGGTTAAAGCAAATGTTGACGGTAGTCTTGTTTGTTTAAAAGATGTCGCGAGAGTCGAGTTAGGCGCAGAAAATTACGAAAGTATTAATACACTTAATGGCTATCCGTCGGCAGGTTTAGGAATTTCTCTAAGCCCCGATGCCAATGCAATCGAGACTTCTGCTCTTATTAAAGAAAAAATGGCTCAGCTTAGCCAACATCTACCAGTGGGATATAAAGTTGTTTATCCACGAGATAATACGCCATTTATTGAAGAGTCAATTAAGCAGGTCATGATTACTTTGCTTGAAGCAATCGTGCTTGTTGTTATTGTGATGTATCTCTTTTTACAAAATTGGCGTGCAACTCTTATTCCAACCATTACAGTTCCCATCGTCATTAGTGGCACATTTGTGGTGTTGTATTTATTTGGGATGAGTATCAACACGCTTACGCTATTTGCACTGGTTTTAGCGATTGGGTTATTGGTTGATGACACGATTGTAGTCGTGGAAAATGTTGAACGGCTTATGCACGAACAACAGCTCAGTGTACGTGAAGCTTGTTTAATGTCGATGCAAGAGATTAGCGGTGCATTGGTGGGTATTACACTGGTCTTAACCGCGGTATTTATTCCAATGGCTTTTTTTAGTGGTTCGACGGGTATGATTTACCGTCAGTTCTCTATTACATTAGCAGCAGCCATGTTGTTATCGCTATTTGTAGCCATGACCATTACACCTGCAATGTGCGCAGTTCTATTAAAAAAACATAATAAAAAGCCAAAATGGGGACAAATGCTTGAGCTTGCTCTTCAAAAAGTCAGATCAGCTTTTAGTTTTTTATCAGTTCGTTTAATCCAGTTTAAAGTATTTTCCAGTCTATTGGTTGTGGGCATCGCGGTTATTCTATTTATGATTTACCGCAGTTTGCCTACAAGCTTTATTCCAAATGAAGATCAAGGATTACTTGCTGTTCCCTATAGCTTGCATAACAGTGCTTCAATGAGCCAAACCGAAGAAATTGGAAGACTCGTCAATAATTATTTCTTTGAACATGAAAGCAAAAATATTAATACCGTACTGGTCGTAAATGGACAAAACTTTTCAGGGAGCGGTCCAAATTTGGGTATGGCCTTTGTTTCACTCAAACACTGGAATGAACGCAAAGGTGAAGCCAATACGGCGAGTGCTATTCGTGAACGTGCCCAAGCATATTTACAAAAGAACTTACCCGCTAAAGTCATGGTAGGAATGCCGCCAAGTGTATCTGGTTTAGGTCAGTCTGATGCTTTAGAACTTTGGCTTAGAGATGTAAATGGTCAAGGGCGCGATGAATTAATTAAACAATATAAAGCCTTAGAAAAAGAATCTCAGAATTATTCGGCCTTTGAAAATCTAAGCCCTCTTGTGAGTGAAGATAAAGCCGAAGTATTTATTCAACTCGACCAAAATAAAGCCAAAATGTTAGGAATTGACCAACAAGCAATTCGTTCAACTCTATCGACGGCTTGGGGTGGAAACTATGTGGGTGATTTTGTTGAACGAGGTCGAATTAAGAGAATCATTATGCAAGGCGATGCAGAATTCCGTTCTAAACCCGAAGATTTAGCATATTGGCATGTGCGAAATAACTCAGGTGGCATGCTTTCTCTCGCCCATTTTGCGCAAAGTCAGTGGACAGGTGGCCCAGAAGCTCTTACCCGATTTATGGGACTAGCTGCCATTCAACTCGAAGCCAATGTAAGTCCAGGCTTTAGCTCAGGTCAGGCAATGCAACAGTTAAGTGATATGGTCAGTAAACAATCTGGTATAGATGTCGCATGGAGCGGTCTTTCTTTACAAGAGCAACAGTCTAGTCGCCAAGCGATCTATTTATATCTCATTTCTATTTTGTTTATTTTCTTATGTTTGGCTGCCTTATATGAAAGCTGGAAAGTTCCTTTTATTATTTTATTAGGGCTTCCCTTAGGTATTACAGGCACTATTATTTTTGCTTGGATTTTTAAGTTACCTAACGATGTTTACTTTCAAATTGCCCTATTAACAGGTATTGGTTTATCTTGTAAAAATGCGATTCTCATTGTTGAGTTTGCGACTCAAGCACTCAAACAAGGAAAAAGTAAAATCAATGCAGCAAGTGAGGCTTTGAAACTACGTTTACGTCCGATTTTGATGACATCTCTTGCCTTTGGTGCGGGTGTAGTTCCTTTAATTTTTGCAACTGGTGCAGGCGCTGCGAGTAGATATGAAATTGGAATGAGCGTATTCGGTAGTGTTGTGTTTGGTACATTACTGGTACCGCTATTTACTGTGTTCTTCTTTGTTGTGGTTCATAGTTTACCGAGTTTTCAGTGGTCAATGAGCAAACTATGGTTGAGCCGAACTTTGAGGTTTAACAGCCGTATAAAAAAGGATAATACCTCCTTTTAAAGATTAAAATAAAAAATGGCAGATATTAAATCTGCCATTTTTTTATTCTTTAAATTTAAGCTACGAGCTTATCAATCCAAACTTCTAAGGTTGGTTGTTCAGCCAAATCTTCAAAACTCACCTGTGCGCCGTAAGCTTGCCATTTACCCACTAATGTCATGAGTCGTACCGAATCAAGCCCAAGCATGAGCAAATCATCATTTAACTGAATGTCTGATGCAGGAATCTGAAGCTGTTCGCTCACCGCCAAAACAATACCTTCTTCAGTGAGTGGTGATGCCGCTTGTTCAAGCGCCCAAGCTCGCGAGACCTGTTGAGTTGTCATCACTTGCCCACAACGTGTACTTGCGTATTTTAAAGCCATATCGTGTTCTTCACGGCTAAAATCAGCGAGCGCATCTCCACATAAAAATGGCTGGATATTTAGCATAAAGGCTTCCGCTACACTCATAAGACAGCCAATATGAGCATAAACACCACAAATGATGAGCTGGTCCCGGTTTGACTCACGCATGAGTTGTTCAAGTGGAGAAAACTTAAATGCGCTATAACGCCATTTTGTTAAGACTGTATCATTTTTTTGAGGAGAAATTTCCGGCAAAATTTGAGTGATTTTTGGATCATCTTTTAAGCCTGTTCCCCAAAAGTCAGTTAATAACTGGCGATGTTCCGGTGTTTGGTTACCAGGCTGTGCAGTGTAGACCACAGGGATATTAAACTTACGCGCAGTTTCAATCAGTTCTTTGGTATTTTTAATAAGCTCTGGAATAGGCGCTTGAGTTTGATCATAAAAATCTAAAAAATATTGCTGCATATCATGTACTAATAAAACAGCGCGATTGATATTCAACTGCCAAGACGTTTTATTCGCCGTAAATTCGTGGGCTTGTGGCATGCTGTAACTAGCAATTTTAGGAATACTCATCAAATTTTTCCTTTTTTATCTTTAAGCAAGAACATTGGTGTTAGTTTCAAGTTGTTGACGTAATCTTTTTTTGTCGATTTTTCCAAAGGCTGTATATGGAAATTGCTCGATAAATTCGACCCGATCGGGAATTTTGTAGGTAGCAAGTCCATAGTCTTTCAGATGTTGACGAACTAACATTGCAAGGCGAATTTGGCTTGGGTCATCACTTTGTGCTTGCCATGCAATAAAGGCACAGCTTTTTTCCCCCATAATCTCATCAGGCATAGCAACTAGTGCTGCCAAAAGGATTTGTGGGTGAGTTAATAAAGCTTGTTCAACCTCTTCAGTCGCAATTTTTTCACCAGCGCGATTGATTTGTTCTTTTGAACGCCCTTCTACCACAATGCAACCATCTTCGCGGATACGGACTAAATCGCCTGTTCGATAAAAACCATCTGGTGTAAAAGAACGTGCATTGTGCTCTGGTGCTTGATAATAGCCACGAATGGTATAAGGCCCACGAGTCAGCAAATGCCCTACTTCTCCAGCGTCTACTGGCTGATCGTTATCATCCAGCACCAAGATTTCATCATCTTGTGAGATTTTTAAACCTTGGGTATGAACGATTTGCTCTTTCGTCATGTCAAAACGGGTGTAGTTCACCAGTCCTTCAGCCATACCAAAGACTTGTTGTAGATTGACTTGAAATTCATCAATTAGGCGTGAGGCAATGGCATCGGGTAAACGTGCTCCTCCGACTTGCAAACAACGTAAAGTCGATAATATTGAATCTTGATCTTTCGCTGCTTTATCCATCCAAGGTCGAACCAAAGCAGGAACTAAGCAAGCATCAGTCACACCATGTTTTTTGATCAATGAAAAAGCAGTTTCAGGGCTTGGATCAGTTCCTAAAACCACAGCCCCACCCGAGTAAAAAATACCTAAAGAACCAGCCGAGCTCATTGAAAAGTTATGCGCCGCGGGTAAAACCATGAGTAAACGTGATGACTGATTGAGACGGCAGATTTTCGCGCTCTCACGTACGCTATATAGATAGTCATCATGGGTACGTGGAATCAGTTTAGGAACACCAGTACTTCCACCTGAAAGTTGTAAGAAAGCAACCTGATCCGCCGTAGTTGGTGCAATCGCCTCATCTAAAATATTGGTTTCTTTTAATAGATCTTGAATCGCTACAAATTTGTCGGCATTTCCAAGTACAAATACATGTTGTAAGCAAGGAGCATTTTGCTGAAGCTTTTCAGCAAGCTCTCGGTAGTCAAATTTTTGTGCACCAAAATCAGCACAGAAATAAGCTTTTGCTTGAGTTTGTTTAAAAAAACTACTGAGTTCTGCAAAGCGATGTGCAGGTAAAGACATCACAGGTAAAGCACCAAGCCGAATCAGTGCAAAAAATAAAATATAGAACTGATAGTGATTCGGCATCTGTACAACCGCTTTATCACCCGCTCTTAGTCCATGTTGATATAAGTGGCTGGTACAGTAATCAACTAAATGATCAAACTGAGCGTAACTGACGGCTTTATCCCCATCATATACAGCAATATTTTCTGGGTATTTTTGAGCACTTTCACGCAAGAAATCACTCAAGTTTTGCCCAAGCCAATAACCTTGTTTACGGTAAATCTCAGCAAACTCTGCTGGATATGGCACGGCGCCATCCAGATAAACCTGTGTTGTCATGTATTTGGTCCTTGTATTGGCAATTGATTGGGTGAAATCTGGAATCCATCCAGTACAGTACGAAATTTAGCGGCAGTTTCAGCATGTTCAGCTTGCGGACGAGATGCTTCCACAATCCCTGCACCAGCAAATAAACGGGCAATATTTTGATAAATTCGGGCACAGCGAACAGTCACCGACCATTCACCATTACCTTGTTCATCTGCCCAACCCATAGTTCCTGCAAATAATTCACGGTTAAATGGTTCAAGTTGTTGAATTAATTCTTTAGCAATTGGACTAGGCTCCCCACATATTGCGGGTGTTGGGTGTAAGCGTTCAATTAAGTCAAAAACATGGGTATCGGCTTTCTTAAGTTCGCCGGTGATATGGGATGCCAAGTGCCAGAGGCGTTTGGTACGAATGAGGGATGGTTGTTTTGGTACTTGTAATTGCTTGCAAAAAGGTGTGAGCTCATCGGCAATCATTTCGATGACGAGAGCATGTTCACGTTGATCTTTTTGTGAAGCCAGTAATGCTCTGGCATTGTTTTGGTCTACGGTTGGGTCATCATCACGAGCCAATGTACCGGCAACCGGTTTACTCCAGATTTTTGTATTTTGCTTTGCAATTAAGAGTTCTGGGCTTGCACCGACAAACCATCCTTCACTTTGAGGATCTCTTGCCACTGCATAGTTATAGCCTTCGGGATTATGCTTAGCTAAGTTATAAAATAAGTCTGAGACAGGAATATTTTGTTCAAATTCAAGTTGTAAAATACGAGCAAGTACGGCTTTATCGAGTTTTTTTGCTTGCATTTGTTGAACTAAATACTCAACTTGCTGTTGGTAATGTTCACCTAAAGGGAAATAATCCGCCTTTTCTAAAGATAAAAAACTAAAATCAATATCAGATTGTGCATAGAGTACTTTTTGATAGATTTTTGCATTTTGCATGAGCATTAAATTGACATCGGCTGCCGAGCAAAATGGTAGTCCTCCCATAATTTTGACGTCTTTATAACCGTCATTTATTGCATGCTGTAATTGAGTTCGCGCTTCATCTAGCCAATCTTTTAAAAGGCTATTTTTAGCGACCTGAATATCTCGTAATTTTTGATGGCTATTGATGGTGTATTCTGGCGTGGTAAAAATAAAACCTGCGTCATTTCCACAATTTAAAATTTCTTGCGCTAGTGCAACGCGGCTTTCAGTAAAATTTTCTCGTTGGATAAAATACGGATGCTGTGCCGACATCTCGCAACTCCTTATCAGTTATTTTGTTGTAATGAATGGAAGTTTAAACGCCTAAAGTGGCTCCTCCATCAACCACAATTTCTTGCATGGTAATTTGTGCGGCCTGATCAGAAAGTAAAAAACTCACCGTATTGGCAATATCTTCAGGTTGGGCTAATTTCCTTAAGGGAATGCCTGTACGGTATTGGCTTAAATCTCCATCGATTACCGCAGGCGGAGGCGAATTATCTGTCCAAAGCTGCTGCTGCATTTGAGTTAGCGTAGAGCCCGGTGAAACAATATTAAGTCTGACTTGATGAGGTGCAATTTCAAGCGCAAGATTACGACAGTAATGGCTCAATGCAGCTTTTGTAGTTGCGTACATGCCAAGTTGTATACGTGGCATCCGTGAACTATTTGAGCTAATCGTGACAATACTTCCCTGCTTTTTTTCACAAAAATGCTTGGCCAGTTGTTGACTAATCGCAATAGGCGCCATGACATTTACTGCGAAAAGTGTTTGCCAGTCTTCTGTTTTTGCTTCAAGCATAGAACGCATAATCAAAACGCCCGCCGCATTCACTAAACCCGTCACACTATATTTGTTTAAAATATTGTTAATGAGCTTTGCTGTTGTTTCTTGATCAGTAATATCTTGCTGAAAGCCTTGCCAACGTGAGATTTCACGTTCTTCTAGCTTTTGAGTAATTTCCCATTGTTCTGGGTTTTCCTGTCGGTCGATGCCAATCACTTGATACCCTTGCTGCAATAATTTTTTTGCAATAGCAGCTCCAATACCTCTTGCAGCACCTGTGACTACGATGGTAGAGCTCATGTTTTACTCCAGTTTGACTCGAATATTAAATTGCGCCACATAATTGCAAATAATTATCATTATTATCAAGTGCGATAAATATCAAACATAAGATTACAATCTAAATCAAGTTATTTATTAACCATAAATCTCACTTAAGCTATTGTTTTTAATTAATATTAGCAAAACACATATTTTTTTATTGATTATAATGATAATTGTTTTCATTTACTAATGAGAATCATTCTGATAATTTGACCGCGCTTTCTTGTCGAGATGGACTCAAAATGAAGCCATTTTCTCAACCCTTACATCCCCTATTTCAACAGCTCAATGTTGGGAGTGAAGTCTGGTGGAATACCGTAAAAAAACTAGGTAGCCCGCTGGTCAACCTACAAAGAAATAAAGCGCTATGTACCTTTATTTGGCGTAGTTCTGAACTCAAAGAAATCCTTTTTGTTTATATCGATATCTATTCACAAAGCCCTTCTATCTATCAAAAGTGGAATCGTTTTAGCCGTGTAGCTGGGACAGATGTGTACTTTTTTGAAATAGAGTTGCCTCTAGCTTGGGCTGGTAGTTATGTGGTCGTGATATCTAGTGAGGAGGCCCCAGACACAGATTGTGCAGCAACACGACGCGCATGGTGGCAAACCCAGCTTAAACAGAATGCTCAAATTGATCCATTCAATCAACATCGGTTTTACACGGGACATCTGGCTCGATATATCAATCAAATTCAACTTGAAAACACGAAATCTTTAATAGCCGATTGCCCGATTACAAAAACATTTCAATGGTCAAGTCGCTTATGCCAGCAGGACTATTTAGTCGACGTTTTTATTAGTCATCAATCAACTCAAGAAGACTTGCCACTCATCATTTTGCTTGATGGCCAAATCTGGAGCCGAGAGCTTCCGATTATTCCCGATCTTCAGCATTTAACTGTTTCAGATAAGATTCGCCCAGCAGTTTATGTTTTTGTTCATAGTTTAAATAGTCAACAACGCCAACAAGATTATGGTTGTCATGATGCATTTAGTCAGGCGTTGGTTTATGAACTTATTGAAACGCTTCTAAAAGAATATTCCTTTATTTCTAAAACAGACATTACCTTATGTGGTCAAAGTTTAGGTGGATTATGCGCTTTACATAGCACCTTGTTGTTCCCGACCATTTTTACTTCTCTGATTTTACAGTCTGGATCTTATTGGTGGTCAGATTTTTCGAACAGTACGTTAGGTCAAAAATATAAAGGGAATATTTTAGAACTGCTTCAAAACCTATCTCATCCATTATCAAAAACAACTCAAATTTATATCAGTGCCGGCACGTATGAAACCGATATGCGGGACGATGCCCTACAGCTTTATCAACAATTGCAATCATTCAATCAAGTGAGCTTTCACAGTTTTTCAGGCGGACATGATGCCGTGAACTGGCGTACCGACTTGCTTAAGGCATTGCAAAAAATTCTTTCACTATAACCATTTGTTTCATCAAGGATAACAATATCATGAGCAACTTACAGGAAAACTATATTAATCCTTTCGATAACGAAAGTTTGTCTTTTCAGGTTTTAAAAAATCAACAAGGTGAGTTCAGTTTATGGCCTGCTCAACATCAGGTGCCATCGGGGTGGGATGTTCAGCATGGACCGGATACACGGGCTTCGTGTATTGCATATGTGGAAAAGCACTGGGTTGCGATTAACCCCTTTCAACAAGCGTAAAGGAGTATTGGCATGAATCAGGCATTAAACAATGAATTTACTCCGGACCTTTCACAACCCGCTCGTTTTGAATTGGCCTCTACTCAGCTCGGCATTTTCCTTGCCGATCATTTAAGTTCAATTGAAGATTTATATACCATTGCGCATTGTTTGGAACTACCAAAAACTGTCGACATCCCCACATTTAAAAAAGCAATTCAAATCGGCTTAAATGAAGCCGACACGGTCATTGCTTCATATTCATCTGACCCGTCTCAACCCTTTATTGAGCTTAATAATCAAGTTCAGTTTCAAATCGAAGAATTTGATTTTTGTCATTTAACGCCTAAAAAAGCTCAACAACGCTTATGGGACTGGATGCCATCAGATCGTCAATGTGCTAAATCACTTAAAGCTGGTGAAACTCAACTGTTCCGTCAGGTGCTATTTACGACACATGACAAAGTGTATTGGTATCAACGTTATCACCACATCATGCTTGATGGCTTTAGCATGATTAACTTAACCAAACGTATTGTTGAGCTATATCAACAATTACAAGAAGGAAAAGATCTTTCGGTTTCCCCGTTCATTGGCGTGAATGACGTTATTTCGGAACGTCAGGCTTATGAAAATAGTCATCAATTTAAAATAGACCAAGCTTTCTGGAAAGCTTACTGTGAAGATTTACCGAGTCCTATTAGTTTAAGTACTCATCATTTAGCAGCAAAAACTACAGCAACATTTGTTAAGCATCAGCTCCGTTTTTCGCAAGGAATTTTAGAGCAAATTCAGGCTTTAGCTGCGCAAACCAAGTTGGCTTTGAATGACATGATGATGTCATTGTCATTACATTATATTTACAAAATGACCGAGAAAGCCGAGTTGGTTAACGGTATTCCATTTATGCGCCGTTTAGGTTCAAAAGCGATTCGCTCAACCTTACCTACGGTAAATGTCCTACCTGTGAAGTTTAAAGTTGCTGAAAAAGACAGTTGGGTGAGCTTGGCTCAACACGTACAAGAGCAATTACGAGAAATTCGTTCGCATCAAAAATACGATGCAGAACAAATTTTAAGAGATTTAAATAGTATCGATATTCATGAGCGAATGTACGGCCCTATTTTAAATTATAAAGCTTTTGATCAAGACTTGGTTTTAGACGGTGAAAAGGTCAAAACACACCATATTTCTACAGGACCAATTGATGATTTTGAGTTTTCCTTTATTGTTCAAGATCATGAACTCATTATTGAACTACGTGCAGATTCGCAGCGTTATACACAAGATGAGCTATTTAACCACGGTCAACGCTTAACGTTATTGCTCGAACAAGCCTTGATTCGTCCAGAACAGCCATGTAGCAATTTTAATATTACAACACCACAAGAGCTTACTGCCCTGACCCAAAGTGGTATTGGTCCGCGTGTTAGTCATCCTGAACAATATAATAATGTTTTAGATATTTTTTATGAGCAAGTGAAAAAATATCCTGAACGTACCGCCATTGTGAGTGGTGAACGTCCAAACCTTCAGCATCTCAGTTTTGCTGAGCTTGCAGTAAAAGTGAATCAACTGACTCGTTTTTTACAAGAAAATGGGGCCAAAAAGCAAACTGTGATTGCGGGAGCTATTCCTCGTTCGATTGACTCAGTTGTGGTGATGTTATCTGTACTCAATTCTGGTGCGAGTTTCTTACCTCTCGATTTAGATTATCCAATCGATCGTATGCAAATGATGTGTGAAGATGCAAATCCATTATTTGTATTAACTACACAAGCTCTTGCACAGCAACTACCACAAAATATTCAGCAGTTATATCTTGATCATGAAGATGTTCAAACGCAAATTCGAAAGCAAGATGCGAGTGATATTCCTGCCGAAAATCGTAAATTTGATTTCCAAGATGTTGCATATGTAATTTTTACCTCAGGAAGTACGGGTCGCCCTAAAGGAGTAATGAACACACATGGTTCTTTACTCAACCTCATTTTGTCGCATAAACCAACCATTTACTGGCCTGTATTAGAAGCGGTAAATGAGCGCTTCCCTGACCGTCCGTTACGTGCAGCGCATACCCACTCTTTCTCGTTTGATTCATCTTGGTTGCAAGTTTTCTGGATGTTATGGGGCCAAGAGCTACATATTTTTGATGAAAACATGCGTCGTGATGCATTTGGCTTAGTGCAAGAAATTCAACAACGGCAAATCGATACACTGGATTTACCGCCATCTTTTTGTGCGCAAATGATGACAAACGGCTTATTTGCTGAGAATCAGCATCATCCAAGTCTTATTTTGATTGGTGGTGAGGCTGCACCTCTAGCCTTATGGCAACAGCTCAATGCTCAGCCAGCACTTTTTGCTCATAACTTATATGGCCCAACAGAATATACGGTTGATACTTTCCGAGCAGAATTAAAACAGACCGCTCGCCCTGTCATTGGTAACCCTATTGGTAATACACAGGCCTATGTATTAGATCGTCATTTACAACGATGCCCGACTGGCGTCATTGGTGAGCTGTATATTTCTGGCTTTGGGATCGCCAATGGTTATTTAGGTCGCGCTGATTTAAGTGCTGCCCGCTTTGTAGCGAATCCATTTGAATATGGACGGCGCATGTACCGTACAGGTGATTTAGTCCGCTGGAATAGCGCGGGTAAACTTGAGTTTATGGGGCGCTGTGATGACCAGATTAAAATTCGTGGTTATCGAGTCGAGATTGGTGAAGTTGAAAATGCACTTTCGATTTTAACCAATGTTGAAAGCGCAGTCGTGATTGCAGAACCGATTAATAACAGTCATCGTTTACTTGGTTACTGTGTAGTCAAAGACATTGAACTTGATGAAAAAACCAGTGAACAACTAAGTCAGCAATATTTAAGTCAGTTACGTCAAAACTTACCTGAATATATGGTGCCTTCTGCCCTAACTATTATGTCCGAGTTTCCACGAAATGTAAGTGGTAAAGTCGATAAAAAAGCATTGCCGAAACCTCAAATTCGTACCCATAGCCGAATGGCTGAAACGCCTGAACAACAGCTTTTATGCCAAATTACTGCATCTGTTCTTAAGCTTGACGCTATTGGGATTGATGACGACTTCTTTATGACAGGTGGCGATAGTATTTCGGCTATTATGCTTTGTACTCAATTGCGCCAACGTGGTTACGGCTTAAGACCAAGTGATGTATTCCAATTTAAAACAGTCGCCGCTATAGCACCGCAACTTACCCGTTTAGATGAGCAACAAGCGGCCGTTTCAAAACCGTTATTTTCAGCGGACCTAGAACAAAAAGTTCAAGAAAAATATGGAAAAAACAGCACGATTTTGCCTTTGCTTCCTTTGCAAAAAGGCATGTTGTTCTTATCTCAAGTAGAAAATCAATCAAATTATAATGCCTTTACTCGGCTTAGTTTAAATGGAGAAATTGATCCGGTACGCCTACAGCAAGCATTGATTACCGTATTAAAACGTCATCCTCAATTAGGTGGACATTTTGATAGCGAATTAGCTGAAGAACCTGTTTTTATATATTCATTACACCCTACTCAAGCTTGGCCAGTTCAGTTTTGCTCAGTCACTCGCGATCTGCTTGAGCAAACTATTCAAGAGGCATTACAGCAACCGATTTACCTTGACCAACCCTATGGCTTAATTCGGGCAACCTTAATTCAACATGCTCCTGAACAGTCAGAATTATTGATTATGGTGCATCATCTTTTAACAGATGGTTGGTCAACTCCACTATTTTTACAAGACTTTATTAAAGCCTATCAGCAAACCAACCAACCACTGCCAGTGCTTGAACATAGTTATGAAACGGTGATTAAAGCTTTATCTGGGCGTGATCATGAAACGTCAAAAGCGATATGGCAACGTGATTTAGCTGATTTACAACCACTTATTTTATTTAATCAACCCCAGCAAGCTGTACAGGAAACGTCATATCGTTTAAGTGCCGAGTTGGGTGCAAAACTTCAACATAAATTACGCCAACAAGGCATCACGCTCAATGTCTTCATGCAAATGATTTGGGCAATGACTTTAAATATTTATGCTCATCGTGAAGATATTGTGTTTGGTACTCCTGTTTCGGGGCGTTCAGCACCTATCAATGGTTTAGAGCAGCAGATTGGATTGTTTTTAAATACCATTCCGGTGCGTGTAAAGCTCAACATGCAGCAAACACTTTGGGAACAATTGCCTCAGTTACAGCAATTGCATGTTGAACATTTAGAACATGATGGTTTAGGACTAAGTGCAATTCAGCAGTTGATAGCTCAGGGCAATCTTTTTGATAGTTTGTTAGTCGTAGAAAACTACCCAGATAACCAGTATTTACAGCAAAAACTTGGTGATGCTGCTATTTCCAAACTTACAAATCGCGGTTATAGCCATTATCCGCTTGCTTTGTTGGTTATTCCTGATCATCAAATTGAGCTATTGCTCGAACAGCGTGGTGTAATTGATCAGCCAGAACATTTCTTAGAGCGAATGGTTCAATTGATTGAAATTGCACTAAATGAACCAGAGACTTCTCTAGCTCATTATCGCTTACAACTGGCCGAAGAACACGATTTAATCCAGAAAACGAATCAAACTCAATACTATGTTCGCCAAAGCACGTTACAGCAATTACTCAGAGAACAAGCTCGAATTACGCCTGAACAAACGGCGTTATCTGATGAAAATCATCAGCTCAGTTTCAGTGAAGTGCGTTTGCAAGTTTGTGCTTTAGCACAGCAATTGCAAAGAGCGGGTGTACAGGCTGGAGATATTGTTGCCGTTGCCCTGCCAAGATCAGTCAAGCTGAGTATTGCGATTTTGGCGGTGATTGAAGCAGGTGCAGCTTATTTACCTATTGATTTACAACATCCGTCTGAACGCATCAAATTTATGTTGCAAGATGCTAAATCTAAACTTGTGATTGGTGAACAAAATGATTTAGCAGCTATTGTTCACCCATCAATAGCTACCTTTGCTTTTAATGAATTATTTGATGAAACCAAGGTTGATTTAAGTAGCTATAAAACGACAGTTATTACCCCACAGCACCCGGCATATTTAATCTATACATCAGGTACAACAGGCCAGCCAAAAGGTGTCATGGTTTCTCACCAAGCCATTGTGAACCGTATTTTATGGATGCAATCAGAGTATCCGCTGTCAGCAACCGATACGATTTTGCAAAAAACGCCATGCACTTTTGATGTTTCAGTATGGGAGTTTTTCTGGTCATATTTAGTAGGTGCACGACTAGTGATGGCACCTATAGATGCACACCGTGACCCATTGGCATTATTAAGTCTCATTCAAAAATATCAGGTAACCACACTACATTTTGTACCGTCAATGTTGGCTGTTTTTGAAAATGCTGCCACCGAAATTTTGTCATCTGCTCAGCGTCAAAGTTTACCAATTCGCCGAGTGTTCTGTAGTGGTGAGGCATTACCAACAGCTCTAGCAAAATCATTTACCGAGCACTTTAGCTGTGAGCTACATAACTTATATGGCCCAACAGAAGCGGCCGTAGATGTGAGTTATATGGATGCAACACTAGGTTTACACCCTGAAGAAAGTAGCGTCGCAATTGGTTATCCAGTCTGGAATACCCAGCTTTATATTTTAGATCAATACTTACGCCCTGTTCCTATTGGAGTGGACGGTGAGCTTTATTTAGCTGGTCATCAACTTGCCATGGGTTATTTGCATCGAGCAGACTTAACCGCATCACGTTTTGTGGCAAATCCATTTACAGCAGGTCAACGCATGTATCGCACTGGTGATATTGCCCGTTGGCATGCAGACGGTAGTATCCAATATGTTGGCCGTGCTGATGATCAGCTAAAAATACGGGGTCAACGTATAGAACTGGGTGAAATTGAACAGCAATTACGCTTAATCAGCGGTCTTGATGTGGTTGTACATCCTATCTCTTCTGAGCAAAATAAAGCAGATGTTCAATTGGTCGCTTACTTGCAAACAACTGCACCTGTGGACATCGACCAGTTAAAGAAACAATTGGCGAAACAGCTTCCAACTTATATGGTGCCTACACACTATATGCTAGTTGAGAAATTCCCATTAAGTCATAATGGGAAGCTGGACCGTAAAGCACTGCCACAACCGCAGCTAGAGTCTTCAAATACAGAAAAACAGTACGCTACCACTGCTTTTGAACATGAGCTGACACGTATATTCCAGCAAGTTTTAAATACAGATCAAAATATTGGTGTAAACGAAGATTTCTTTGCGATTGGTGGACATTCCATTTTGGTGATGAAGCTTGCAATTGAAATCCGAAAAGTATTTAAGCGGACCATTCCAATTGGCCAGTTGATGAGTCATGTCACGATTCAACGTTTAGCAGCTTTACTGCTTACACAAGAACGTTTAGCAGAAGTTGAACAAACTGGCATGCAGCCTATTTTACCAATCCGTTCTGGTTCAGGGCATCCATTGTTCTGTTTCTTCCCTGGTTCTGGTTCGGCATGGCAATATACGGTTCTGAATCGTTATTTGCATTCTGATTTGCCTATTATCGGTTTGCAGTCTCCTCGACCTGAAGGCCTATTGGCAAATAGCGCTGATATGGACGAACTGGTTGAAAAACAACTTGAGATTATTCGTAAGCAACAACCAACAGGACCTTATACGTTACTAGGTTATTCACTTGGCGGCACTGTGGCTTATGCCGTTGCAGCGAAGTTAACTGAACAAGGTGAAAAAGTTGATTTTCTCGGTTTATTAGACACTTACCCTGCTGAAATTCATCAGTGGTTAGATTTGTCGGTGGAGGAAATGAATGCTGAAGCTGAACAAGAACAGCTTCAATTCTTCAATGATATTTTAGCCGATGCAGATACGGCATTAAGTGAAGAAACCCGTCGTTTACAAGAAGATATTTTCGCGAACTACCGTGATGCCGTCCGTTTATTAAAACCGTATAAAATGCCGCACTTTGATGGTGAACTACACTTAGTTGTCGCTGAAAAAGACTTGCTGCCGTATATCCAACCAGAACAACAATGGTCACCTTTAGTTAAAAAACTCAATATTGTTCTACTCAGCGAAGCGGACCATACCGATATATTGTCTCCACAGCAGCTTGAAACACTTGGTCCGATTTTAAACCGCATGATTTGTCAGGCGCGCGGTTTAGAGGAGCATACACCATGAGTTTCAAATCTGTATTGACTGATTTTAGTCTTTTAAAACGTAATTCTCATTTCCGACATGTATTTATTGCCCGCACATTGTCATTGTTAACCATTGGCATGTTGGTCGTGGCTATTCCCAAACAAGTCTATGACATCACGGGTAACTCGCTTAACGTTGCAGTTGCAATGGCTTTTGAAGGCATTGCCATGTTTATTGGCTTGTTACTTGGTGGTTTGCTGTCTGATCGCAAAGATCGGAAATGGCTAATTTTATTGGCACGTGGTGTGTGTGGTTTAGGCTTTGCAGGCCTCGCGATTAATGCCATGTTTGAGCATCCTTCGCTTTATGCCATTTACTTTCTTTCAGCATGGGATGGTTTCTTTGGTGCACTCGGTGTAACGGCAATGATGGCGATCATGCCTGTGATTGTAGGGCGCGAAAATATTGTACAAGCCCGTGCAATCAGTATGGTATCCGTACGGCTTGCAACGGTTATTTCACCAGCAATCGGCGGTATATTAATTGCTGCTAGCGGTGTTGCGACCGTGTATTGGGTCTCAACCGTAGGTACTTTACTCACTGTGTTTTTATTAATGGGACTACCTGCGCTTAAACCGCAACATGTATCAAATGGCGAGAGCCCTCTTCGCCAATTAGTTCAAGGTTTTAAATTCGTTTTTAAAAATAAAGTAGTCGGTAGCACGATTTTAATTGGCACATTGCTTAGTTTCAGCAGTGCTATTCGAATTATTTTTCCGCAAATGGCAGATGAAATTTTTCACGGCGGTGCTTTCGAACTCGGGCTTATGTATACGGCAGTGCCTTTAGGCTCGACTTTAGGAGCTTTACTCAGTGGCTGGACAACACGTTTACTCAGACCCGGCTTGGTCATGCTCTATACGTGTTTAGGGGTTTTTAGCTGCATGATTATGATCGGACTTTCACCGTGGTTAATCGTGACTTTGCCCATTTTATGTGTATTTGGATATTTGATGTCGATTGCCAATTTGCTTCAATACAGCATTGTGCAAGGACATACGCCTGATGAATATTTAGGACGTATTAATTCAATCTGGCTTGCACAAGATGCATTAGGCGATTCGATTGCCACCACAACTTTAGGTCTTTTAACTCGGTTCTTACCAATATCCGGAAGTATCCTCTTCTTTGGCATATTAAGCTTTGCAGTCGGTTTTATGTTCTTATTCAACTCTCAAGATATGCGGGAAACAGGATTCCAAGATCCTAAGTTACAAGAAAATTAATCTCTAAATAAAAAAGAAGGCAATTCGTTGCCTTCTTTTGCTTTAAGCAGAATAACGTGCCTGAAAAACCCAAGTCATAATATGGTCTTGTTCTATGGTCCAGCCACCGTCATAGTGTTCTAAGAGTTGATAGCGCTGCTGAATTTCCGGCAAAAAAGTTAGCGTTAATGTTTGATTTTCAAAATTAATATCGACTATAAATGCTTCTAAAAAATCAATATATTGCTTTGCAGTGGGATAAACCGCTTTATATAAGCTTTCTTTTACAGAGAAAATTAAACTCACATAACGGGCAAAATCAAAAAATTCAGCCGCTTTACTTTTCCATAAATCAAACTCAGATGGTGTTAAAACAAGATGTGCACTTTCTTGAGCAAATTCTGAGGTCACCCAGTGTTCAATATCAATTCCTAAATAAATCGCCTTATTAGATAACGCAACAATTAACTTATTTTGTGAATGACTAATACTCCCCAAAACATGGGATGGCCAGATGGGTAAATGTTCGTGCATCAAGGTTATTGACTGATCTAAACCAAAATGATGACTTAAAACAGCCTGAGCCAATACTCTCCCACAAAGGTATTCTTGTTGACGTTTTGGATGTGCTTGAGCAATTTTTAGGGGATGCTCTAATTGCTGGTCTATATGCAAATGATGCGTTTTTGATAAATCTAGACCATAACAAAATAGCTCTGATGTAAAAAAAATAGGGTTCGAAATTTCATAAATTGATTTACTGAGTGGTTCAGGAATGTATAGATAATGACTCATTGGATTCGACTTCAAAATAAATATTTTTAATGAGTTATCTCCTATCTTAACTTACTCACTGCAAATCTATAAATAATTATATTTATCATTTGATAATAATTATTATTTACTTATACTGTTGGGTAAATTTTGACTTTAATTTACTTATAAACATCGATTATGAAACTTATAGGACTTTTTTTGACCCTGTTGGGAGCGGTCAGTATCTATTGTAGTCATAGCAACCAGAATCTGTTGTCTCAACATCTTCCTACTTTCTTTAAGTATTTGGGTCTAGTGCTATTAGGCATTGGATTTATTGCACTCTTTGCAAGCTTACCAAAAGTTGTTGCCGCTTTTTGCTGGTTCATGCTCATCATTTTTGCGTGGTCGTTTCTTCCCTTTATGGCGCTTTTTAAACGGAAACTGGTCTCATGAAAGCTAAAATTCAGTTTCCTATTCAGCCAGATTGGTGGGGTAAAACCTTTGCTGGTGGTGTTTTAGGTCTAAGTCTTTCTATCGCGATTGGTAATTTGATTGTTTTATTAGGCCAACCTTATATAGCCATGGATTTATTGGTGCAATTGGGGATGTGGAGCGTTCCGTGGTGTTGGATGCCTATTATGTTTGGCAGTTATTTTTTTACGTCTGGGCGAAAAGCGCTTATCTATTTATTGATTGCCAATACCCTAGCGTATAGCTGTATTTTTGTATTACGGGGTTAAACATGAAAGTACGTTCAGACATCATGAAATTAGCAAAAAGCATGCATACTTGGGTGGGTGTATGTGCAGGGATTTTGCTTTTTATCTGTTTCTTTGCTGGTGGGCTCAGCATGTTTCAGCACCATATTAGTAAGTGGGCTACCCCAACACAGCAAGTTTTACCGAAAGTCTCACCGGATCAATATAATGAACTCATTCAAAAATTACAGACGGCCTATCCTACTGCGCAAAAGAACTTCACACTAAATTTATCGTCCAATGAATTTCACTATGCGCCCATTACGTGGAGTGAACATGAACGTGGAGATGGCTTTAATGCTGCTCAATCTACGTGGATGGCAAGCTTAGACGATAAAGGTCAGTTAATCATTGCCCAAGAAAACTTATCTAAGGCAGGTTGGCTAATTGAACAGTTGCATGAAACAGCAGGTATACCGGGCATGGTAGGCCATCACGGTCTAGGCCTTTATGTGATGGGTGTTGTTTCGATTCTATATTTTCTTGCCCTGCTTTCAGGGGTAATCATTCTATTACCCACCTTGGTAAAGGATTATTTTGTCATTCGTCCTGGTAAAAATAAAAAGCGCTTTTGGTTAGATGCGCATAACGTGATTGGAATTACCAGCTTACCATTCCACATCATTATTAGTATTAGCGTTATTGTCTTTGCTTTTCATGACTTTTTTTATGATGCTATTGGACAACTTGCACTCAAAGGACAGCCCGTTTTCCAGCGTTCTCCCCCTGCACTTATTCAACCAAAACAAACACAAATCGATGTTCAGCAAATATTAGCTCAAGCCAAAAAAGTAGCACCTGAATATTCAGTCGACTATATCCAGTTCAGTGGTCTAGATAAGCCTGAAAAAGCCAATGCACGGATTGCCCTTTATAGCTCAGATCAGATGTTGCGCGGCGCGAATCATGACTTTATGCGTATGAACCCATATGCAGTTGAGCATTTTAATCACAAAGGTATTAACACACAGACTGATGCCGGTAATAAGCTAATCAACGCTATGTTCAGCTTACATTTTGGAAGTTTTGGCGGTACGGGCGTACGTTGGATTTATTTTGTTTTAGGTGTCGGTGGTGCTTTCTTATTTTATACGGGCAACATTCTTTGGGTTGAAACTCGTGCACGTAAACAAAAGCGTGCTGAAGACCCTGTTCCTGTTCAACGTAAAGATGTGGTGTTCCTTGCGAACTTAACGATAGGTGCATGTTTAGGGTGTGTTTTAGCAGTCGTGGGCACAATGTTAGCTAGTCGGTGGCTTTTCGCTGCTTTCAATATTGAAAGTATGAATCACCTCTTTATGTATGGTTATTATGCGATTTTCCTACTGAGTTTGATTTATACCTTTGTGATTGGCTATGCAAAAGCTCTACCACAACTGCTGTTAACTCTGGTTTTAGTGTTATTTGCGATTCCCCTAACATCCCTTTTAGCTTACTTCATTCCTCAAAGTGGCTTATGGGTACATGGTGGAGAAATCTTAGTGGTTGATTTCTTAGCTATCATTTTTGCTTTCGCTTTCTGGCGTTTTTATCAACAAGCCCAAGATCGCCTAAAATCTGCTCCAACAGGCAGTTTATGGGCGAGCTAACAACCATGAATGAACCAGACTGAAATAATGTGTGAAATATGAAAAATTATAAAATCCACATTGTTTCGGTCAGTTGTTTAATTTCTTGAATATCATGACTCACATAAATCATCGGAATTTTTATTTCCTCTTTTACCTTTTGAAAAAAAGGAATAATTTCAGCTTTATGGTTCGCATCTAATGCAGATAAAGGCTCATCAAGCAGTAACAGCTTAGGTGAATATAACAATGCTCGACCTAATGCCACGCGCTGTTTTTCACCACCTGAAAGTTTAATCGGCATACGTTGTAATAAGTGCCCTAACTTTAATAACTCAATAATATAATCTGCTTCGAAGTGACGTTCTTGTTGGGACAGATGCTTAAGACCAAATAATAAATTTTGCTTTACCGTTTTATGCGGAAAAAGCTGAGCATCTTGAAAAACCAAACCAACATGTCGCTTTTGCGTGCTCAAATTAATTTTCTGATTTGAATCAAACCATGTTTGATCCTGTATTTTAATGACTCCACTGCGTGGTGTATTTAATCCTGCAATGGCATGTAGAATTGATGTTTTACCTGCCCCAGAGGCACCGAATAAGCCAATAACAGAAGCATCTGACTGGAAACTAGGTTCAATATGAAATTGACCCATTTGTAGCTGAAAACGGCATTCAATCAACATAATCTCACCGTCCTAAACGCTTCTTTTGATAACGATGAAACCACTGTGCAAACCATAACGCTAAAAAAGCCACGCTTAGCGACAAAACAATAAGCCTTTGAATAGCGGTCTCGGTATCGGGTTGTTGCATTAGGCTATACGTGGCTAGAGGCAAAGTACGTGTTTCATTTGAAATATTACCCACAAAGGTAATGGTAGCCCCAAACTCACCTAAACTGCGACAAAAACATAAAATAGCACCAATTAAAATACCACTGCTGGCAAGAGGCAATGTGACATGAAAAAAAGCCCCTAAAGATGAGGCACCTAATGTTTTTGCTGCCATTTCTAAACGCTGATCGACCAGTTCAATCGCTAGACGAATAGATTGAACCAATAGCGGGAAACCCATCACTGCAGAAGCAAGAACGGCGCCTTTCCAGTTAAATGCAAGATCAATTCCAAGCGGTGCCAAATATTGTCCAATAAAGCCGCGACTCCCAAAAACTTGTAATAGTAAATAACCCGGTACAACTGGCGGTAACACCAAAGGTAAAAATACCAATGTTTCAATGAATGACTTACCCCAAAACTCTTTACGCGCCAAAAACCATCCCACACAAATCGCAGGAATAATACTGATCACAAGGCAACTTGCTGCAACCTTACAAGAAAGTTGCAGAACGCTGAGCTCTTCTGGGGTTAAAGAAAACATCATGGTTTAACTGGAACCAACACGCTAAAACCATATTTTCTAAATACGGCTTTAGCTTGGTTGCTTTGTAAAAATTGATAGAACTTTGTTGAGTTCGGATTCTTTTTAATTATCCCTATAGGATAAGTAATTGGCGAATGCAAATTTTCCGGAAATACGCCAGCTACTTTCACGTCTTTACTAATCGCTGCATCAGTTGCATAGACAATCCCAACCTGACATTCACCACGCGCAACAAAGTTTAATGCAGCTCGAACATCTTCTGTTTCAACTAACTTTGGCTCAATACGGCTCCACCAACCTAAATTGGTAAAAGCTTGTTTAGCATATTTGCCTACAGGTACACTTTTAGTATCCCCTGTACAAATCTTTCCGGTAAACACTTTGCTTGGATCGGTGGTTTTATCTAGTTTTACGTTTAGTGACTGCCCTTTTGGAGTAATTAGAACCAAACGATTGCCTAATAAATTTATACGGTCATTAGCGGCTACTCGTTTTTTGTTTTGCAGATAATCCATCCACTGTATATCTGCTGAAATAAAAATATCTGCAGGTGCCCCAGCTTCAATTTGTTTCGCTAATGTCGATGAGCCTGCATATGAAGTTTTGATTTCTATATTATTTTGTTTTTTATAATTTTTTTCCAAATCACCAATCGCATTCGTTAAACTCGCTGCTGCATAAATAGTAACTGATTCAGCCTTAGCGGAAATATTAAACATCAATCCTATGCTGAGGACTGAATAAGCCAGAACTAATTTTTTTATCTTTCTATCACTTACCATTATGTCTTACCTTGTTGTCGTTTTTTGCAGCGATATATACCCAAGAATATAGCGCCATACAAAAATTATGAAAAGCATAATTCGTCAAATATAGATGATCGGAATGAAGGTAAATAACGCAATTTGTATTTAAAACTTCATTTTGGTGCACTCGGTAGTGAGGCTAACCATTTAAGAGCACTATATAAAACTTATTTTCTTTTAAACTTTAGTGTCTAATTTAATTGGTTTTATGGTCATCCCTATGCTAAAAAACACATAGAGATAACCATAAAGATCAGTCGTTTATGCCAACTACTTTTTTAGATACACAATAAAAAACGCCTATCCCAGACCATCTTTTACGATTGTGCAGAATAGACGTCATTGTCTGTGTAACTGAAAATTGCAGCAGTGCTTTTTCAGCGTGCAATTTATATTAAGCAAAAGTTATACCACATTAAAAATTGAGTCACTATGAAAGTTTTCATTTAGCCTTTTAAATAGCTACTCATGATTTGATAATCATGTTCTAAAGCTTGTTGAGCATTAATTTCCATTTGCCGATAATGCTGTAAGACTTTTTGGCCCAGAGCTGTGATGGCTGCCCCACCACCATGTGTTCCGCCCGTTTGAGTTTCAACTAAAGCCGTTTGAAAGCACTGATTCATTGTATCGACCAATTGCCATGCACGGCGGTAGCTCATTTTCATAGATTTTGCAGCTTGTGAGATCGACCCCGTTCTTTCAATTGCTTCAAGTAAGTCTGCCTTACCCGGACCAAATGCAATATTCTGCTCTAAAAGAATTCTAATTTGTAATTTTAAGTTTTTTTCTTTCATGGGCTTAGTTCGCAAAATTTCATTTTATGCTCATTAATATTATAAGGAACTTTAATAGGTTAAAACACATACAATTTTAAATCTCTACTCTTTCATAAAAAGAGTTCATTTAAAAAATCAAATCTGCACAAAGTGGATAAAGATCTGGAAAAAACGGATAGAGGCCGTGGCTTAATCGCGGTTCAATCAGTTAAAAGCTGAATGAATGGAGGATTGAGCAAATGACCTCATCTAATTTAAAACAATGGAATGATTTTATAGATGGATGTATCGACTTCCGTCCTAACGATGGCGTGTTTCGTATTGCACGTAATATGTTTACCGAGCCTGAACTATTTGACTTGGAAATGGAACTTATTTTTGAAAAGGTTTGGATTTATGCATGTCACGAAAGTGAAATTCCAAACAATCATGATTTCCTAACAGTCCAAATTGGTCGTCAGCCGATTATTGTGAGCCGTGATGGTAAAGGCGAATTACACGCGATGGTCAATGCTTGTGAACATCGTGGCGCAACCTTAACACGGGTTGCTAAAGGCAATCAGTCTACATTTACTTGTCCATTCCACGCATGGTGCTATAAGTCAGATGGCCGCTTGGTTAAAGTCAAAGCCCCAAGCGAATATTGTGAAGATTTTGATAAATCAAGCCGTGGCTTAAAACAAGGCCGTATTGCCAGCTATCGTGGATTTGTATTTGTAAGCCTTGATACTCAAGCAACAGATTCTCTAGAAGACTTTTTAGGCGATGCAAAACTGTTCCTTGATTTAATGGTCAACCAGTCGCCAACAGGTGAACTCGAAGTACTACAAGGCAAGTCATCTTATACCTTTGCGGGTAACTGGAAGCTACAAAATGAAAATGGCTTAGATGGCTACCATGTCAGCACTGTTCACTATAACTATGTCTCTACAGTTCAACACCGTCAGCAAGTCAATGCATCAAAAGGTGAAGAACTTGATACGCTTGACTATAGCAAGTTAGGTGCCGGTGACTCAGAAACTGACGATGGCTGGTTTAGTTTTAAAAATGGTCACAGTGTTTTATTTAGTGATATGCCAAACCCAACAGTGCGTCCAGGTTACAGCACAGTTATGCCATATATGGTCGAAAAATATGGCGAAAAATATGCTGAATGGGCAATGCATCGTTTAAGAAATTTGAACTTGTACCCTAGCCTATTCTTTATGGACCAGATTAGTTCACAGCTTCGTATTGTTCGTCCTGTGGCATGGAATAAAACCGAAGTCATCAGCCAATGTATTGGGGTTAAAGGCGAATCTGCGGAAGCACGCCGTAACCGTATTCGCCAGTTTGAAGATTTCTTTAATGTATCGGGCCTTGGTACACCAGACGATTTAGTTGAATTCCGTGAGCAACAAAAAGGTTTTCAGGCACGACTTGAACGTTGGAGCGATATTTCGCGTGGTTGTCAGTCTTGGGAATATGGCGCGACCAAAAACTCACAGGATTTAGGCATTCAACCAGTTATTACTGGCCGTGAGTTTACCCATGAAGGACTCTATGTAAACCAACATGGACATTGGCAACGTCTCATGCTCGACGGTTTAAACAAGAAAGCATTGAAAATGCAGGATATTACTTTTGAAAACAATGCCGTAATGGATGAGGTTTAACCATGTCACAAGAACTACATTTTGCTGTATCTCAGTTTTTGTACAAAAAGGCAGAGCTTTGCGATGCTTATGACTGGGATGCCTATCTAGACCTTTACGATGAAGATAGTGAATATCATATTCCACAGTGGATTGATGACCATAACTATGTTCAAGATCCAAATCAGGGTTTGTCTTATATTTATTATGCAGACCGTACAGGGCTTGAAGACCGTGTATTCCGTATTCGTACCGGAAAAGCGGCATCTGCAACACCATTACCACGTACTTTGCACAGCATAAACAACATTCGAGTTAAAACACTAGATGATGGATTAATTGAAGCAAAAGTTGCATGGCAAACGCTTTATAACCGTCAAGGCTTAGAAGGCTGTTTTTACGGACACGCGACTTATCTTTTACGTCAAACCGCAGATGGTTTCCGTATTCGTCGTCAACACAGCATTTTGCTGAATGACAAAATTGATTCCGTTTTAGACTTCTATCACGTTTAAGGGGAATGAAAATGGGACATTCAGTTGCACTTAACTTTGCCGATGGGAAAACCTTTTTCATTTCGGTAAATAACGACGAATTACTGCTTGATGCAGCAGTTCGCCAAGGAATTAACTTGCCGTTAGACTGCCGCGAAGGTGTTTGTGGTACCTGTCAGGGGCAATGTGAAACCGGAATTTATGAACAAGAATATGTTGATGAAGATGCATTAAGTGAGCGTGATTTGGCTGAGCGTAAAATGTTAGCTTGCCAGACGCGTGTAAAATCAGATGCAGCTTTTTATTTTGATCATGATTCTGCTATCTGTAACGCTGGTGACACCTTAAAAATTGAAACCAATGTGACTGCGGTTGAGCTGGTTTCTGAAACAACAGCAATATTACATCTTGATGCGAGCAGTCATGCTGAACAACTTCAGTTTTTGCCAGGTCAATATGCTCGTTTGCAAATTCCAGATACTGAAGACTGGCGCTCTTATTCTTTTGCCAATAGACCAAACGCAACCAATCAATTGCAATTTTTAATTCGTCTTTTGCCAGACGGTGTGATGAGTAACTACTTGCGTGATCGTTGTCAGGTCGGACAAACTCTACTTATTGAAGCACCGCTTGGTAGTTTCTATTTACGTGAAGTACAGCGACCACTGGTTTTTGTAGCTGGTGGAACAGGGTTATCTGCATTTTTAGGAATGCTTGATAACTTGGTGGATCAACCGGACTCACCTGCGATTCAGTTATATTACGGCGTAAATAGTGAAACCGATTTATGTGAACAGCAGCGTTTACATGCCTATACAGAACAGCTTCCGAACTTTAGTTATCACCCGATTGTGACTAAGGCAACCGAAGCTTGGCAAGGCAAAGCGGGTTATATTCACGAGCACTTAAATAAAGATCAATTGGCTGAACAGGCTTTTGATATGTATTTGTGTGGCCCACCGCCTATGATTGAAGCCGTGAAAAATTGGTTAGATGAACAAGCTTTGCAAAACTACCGTATTTACAGCGAGAAGTTTTTACAGAGCAATACATCACGTTAAAAGTATAAATAGCTTAAAAACCACTCAAACATGGGATGATTCAATATACTCTTATAAGGGTATATTGAATTTTTGTTTTTAAAATTAAAAAACATATATATATCAATAACATAAAATAACAAATTCCGACAAAATAAATTGACCAGTTCGCTCGGATTTGCTATAAATTTTGATAGATCTTAAGGAATAAGATCATGATGAGATTACGTTATAGTGCCTTTTATATACCTCTATTTTATTTCTCGAATTTATTAAATTAATGGACGAAATCCGAATTAAAAATTTGAGAAAATCACATTAATTAGTGGATAAATTGGTCTGTATATTGCTTATATCTCATTGTAATTTGCGAGTAACTTAATTTTTTAAGTGCCGTATTTACTTACTGTGCAGTTAAGTTTTAAAGCTTTTACAACAGAAGTAAATACAGGAGTGAGCCAAAAGGGATAAATATGAACCAAGCCAACTCCCCCGAACTCAGTGGACGTCATTTTCAAAATGAGTCTATCTTTACCACTGGTAATTTGGTGTTTGATCATCACGATTTAAATGAAACTTGCCGAAATGTCGGGCAAATTTTTAAACCACATGATCTTAAAATCTCTCAGCAGAAGCGAGATTTCAGTGCAACCATGCACCATGTTAAAACAGGTGCATTGTCTATTAGCCGTTTAGAATATGGCGCGGATGTCATTATTGAACCAGATCACCTTGATAACTTTTACTTAATTCAGATTCCAACTCAGGGCTATGCGGAAATCGAGTTTGGTTCACAAAAATTTATTTCTTATTCTCAAGTTGCTTCTCTTATTTCTCCTCAACAATCTTTACGTATGCGCTGGCATGCGAACTCACCACAGCTCATTCTAAAAGTTTCAAAGGATGATTTTACTTACCATTGCCGTCAGCACATTGCTGATTCAGAAAACAACTTACTCGTTTTCGACCCAAAATTAGACTTTTCTACACAAAGTGGAGCCTACTTTTTACAGCTCGTTAGAACATTGATGGATGCTTTGGCTTGTGAACAACATCCGCTTCATCATCCTTTAGCCTTTAAACAATTTGAGTCAAATCTATTTAATGCACTCATTTATGGTCAACCTAATAATGCGTTACATAAAATTGATCAGTATAAAGAAAAAACAGTCTCTCCTTATTTTGTGAAGCGTACAGAAGCCTACATAAAAGAACATTTACACGAGCCGCTTAACGTCGAAATTTTGGCTGAACATGCTGGCGTGAGCGTAAGAACCCTATTTACTGGTTTTAAAAACTATTTGGGGACAACCCCAATGTCTTATTTAAAAGAATTACGCTTTGAACAAGCTCATTTAGAGCTGATGCATAATGAAAATCTATCGGTTACAGACGTTGCATTTAAATGGGGATTTACTCACTTAGGCCGTTTTTCTCAAGAATATAAACGCCGCTATGGTGAGTTACCCTCTTCGACTCGCCGCTCTGGTCACAGTGAAGGTTCAGGCTTAATTACTTCAATTTTTTCTTAAACTAAAAATAGAGAAAAGCCTTTTATATTGTTTTATACAAAAGGCTTTATTTATGACTTAGAAATGATGGACATAACGAACTTGTAGTCGCGTACCTTCTGGTCGATTTTCAGCATCTTGCTCAAAATAAGCATTTGCAACCAAGTGATCATTTTTAGAAAAACTATACATCGCCCCCGGACCAATCGCCCAGACTTGTTCGCGTCGGCCTTTGACTTTTTCACCATCGATTTTGGTATCTGTCACTTGTTTTAGCCAATAGCCATTTATCCCTAAACGGAACTGTTCGGTAATGGCATAGTCTGTTGCAAAGTTTGCATGAATTGCTTGCCCCGCTTTCATATCATTTGCTCCAGCAAACGCATAGCTTGGGTCATCATTTTTAAAGTTATAGAGATAATGGATACGTGTTGAAGCGGTCCACTTGGGATTAAACCAATACGTTGCAGCCCAATAAGGATCGAATGAAACAGCGTTATTACTTGGGTTAATATCTTTTTGTTGATCGTATTCGCCAGTAGGTAAATTCACCTGAAACTCAAAACGATGTACAAACTTTGGCCCTTGTGCACCCATGACTGGATCGAACTGAATAAAAGGCCCAATCATGATATCCCCAAAGCCACTTTGGGCCTTAATTGCAGCATTATTCAAGCCATCATCCATGTCCATTTTGCTAACAAAAGGAATTAAAAAATTCATGCCTAGACTGGCTTTATCTTTTACCCGGACATTCGATAAATAACTAATCTGTTCAACCAGTACTTGATAATTTAAATCTGTTTTAGGTAAACCTAATTTTTGTCCATTGGCATCGACCAGTTTATTGCTATCGTAATTTTGAAAATAGGTTTGAGCATACCAGCCTGGCCCTGCGGGTAATCCGCCATCGAGAAAGCTGGTCATACCTAAGTTTACAGTCGGTAAATCATAGGCATGGGTACCCAATGGCAAACCCAACAACGTCCCTGCTAAAAAGCCATGTTTAATTAAAGTGCTTTTCATCTTCTTATTTCCTATAAAAAAATCACGACCGGATTGATCGTGATTGTGGTGAATTAATGTGCTAATTCTGGATGCTCAGCGGCGATGCGATACTTTCCGGCATGGAATACCAATGGTTCACCTTGGCGTTGTTGGTATTGTTCAATTTGACCAATAAAAATCAGGTGATCTCCCCCTTCATACTGATTTACATTGCGGCAAACCAAGGTTGCGAGTGCATCGGATAAAATTGGAACGCCTGCCTTGCATTGTTGATGTGCAACGCCGGCAAACTTGTCTTCAGCACCTCGAGCGAAATGCCCCGAAAGCTGGTGATGCTCCTGCGCCAACATATGAATGGCAAAATATTCAGCTTCTACAAAATCAGACAAACTTGGCGCTGTTTTTGAAAGGCTCCACAAAATCAATGGTGGGTCTAAAGACAGCGACGAAAATGAATTGGCTGTCATACCTATTTTCCGACCATCTTTACCACGGGTTGTAATCACTGTAACGCCAGTTGCAAACTGACCAAGTAAATTACGGATTTCTCTTGGATTTTCAGCATTAATCACTTGTAAAGCTAAAGTTTCAATTGTGTCCATTTTTAACTCTCCCTTTGATATTTTGACCTTAAGCCACTTTTGCTGCGGTTTTTGAAGCCATGAATGCCTGAGCCTGATTTGCATCAAACCACCAAGGGGCAAAGGCGCGCGGGTCATCAAAGTTATTGGCCATAATTGAAGCAATGCTCTGGTTTTGGCTTGCGGCTGCTAATAGTTCAACAACATGTGGCTGCGGTGGCACTAATAGGCTATTGGTCCAAGCCACGACTTTTTCTGCATAAGCCCAATAACGCTCAAAGGTTTGAACCATCCATTGTTCGCTAAAACTTTGATTATCATTGGCTAAAATGGCATCGAAATAGATTTTGCTACACTTAGCAGCATTGTTTGAGCCTTGACCAGTAATCGGATCATTCACCACCAAGGCATCTGCCATGCCAAAAATCTTCTTGCCAGACGGTAAGGTTAAAACGGGTTTGCGTACGGTCGGCGGGAAACGCCCTGCCAAATAACCCCCAGCATCGGTCAACTCAACATTTGTGCAGCGTTCATATTCCCAAGGCACAAATTTCTTGAGTAAGTCCAAACTGCATTGCAGATGTTGTTCTGGTGTTTTGACATCTTGCCAGCAGTCCATTGGTCCATTTGGAATACCTTCAAACACCATAATGTCGCAAGGCCCATTCACGGTAAGTGCTGGAAATGAAAAGTACTCGCCCACTTCTGGAATAATATTAAAAGTCACACGAGAGTATGGGGAAATTGGCTTCATATTTTTGACATAGGTCAATGCCAAAGTGCGCTGTGGTTTATCAAAAACGCTACGCGCATCATCACGCTCAAACTGTTTAACGACTTCACCTTTACCAGCCGCGAGTAATACAAGCTCGTAGTCGTTTGCGAGTTGTTCTAACTCTTCAATACCCACATCCTGAATCACCAAGCGACCACCACGGCGTTCAAATTCTTCCATCCAATATGGCATTTTAACGCGCTGATCGACCGATTGAGCATAGCGCTCAAGACGAGCACTCCATTCAAATGCTTTACCACCATTTTCAGGATTGACTAAAGCCAGCCCAATACCTTCTACCGCTGGACATTCTTCTTCCCAAAAATTTAGTCCCAAGTCACGTTCAGTTTGTAAAGCGGTATGAAACATACACTGGCTTGACATGACTTTACCTTGACGGATTTCATCAGCAGTTCGGTTGGTAATCATGGTTACGTCATAGCCGGTATCTAATAAACCCAAACCAAGCTGTAAACCAGACTGTCCTGCTCCAACAATTGCAATACGGCGCATAATATTCTCCATAATTTTCTAAATGTGCTTTTAAAACGCTGTTATTCGGCTAAACGCGGAATAGCGGGCTGTGATCCTTCAGGGCCCATTACTGAATAGCCACCATCGACCGCATAATCTGCTCCGGTAACAAAGCTCGCAGCAGGTGACAATAAAAACAAAACAACATTAGCGACTTCTTCGGGATGACCTAATCGGCCTAGCAAGTGATAATCGGCTGCCACGCGATCGGCCTTTTCACGGTTATTACCGCTGACTTCTGCAATGACTCGAGACCATGTCCAACCCGGAGAAACTGAATTGACACGAATACCATCGACAGCAAAATCCATTGCCATGCTTTGTGTGAGTTGACGTATCGCAGCCTTGGAAACCGGATATAACCAGCGTCCTGTTTGTGCCACTTTGGCCGAAATAGAAGTGAAGTTAACGATTGAACCTTGCTGTTTTTTTAGGTCATGGTATAAAGCACGGCTCAGCTCAACTGTAGAGACCAAATTAATATCGAGTGCTTGTAACCAATCCTGCCGTGAGGACTTAAAGCCATCGTCTAAGTAGGTACATGCCAGATTGACCAAGTAACTCACTTCACCTAAATGTTGGTGAATATCCGCCACAGCTTGTTGAATAGCTGCATCACTAGTTAAATCGGTTTGAATAAACATCACATCATGGTTAAAGCTTTCCGCAATTGCCTTACCTTTTGCATCAATATCTAAGATAGCGACATGAGCACCTGTACTGACTAAGGCTTGCACAACTGCTTTACCAATGAGTGTCGCGCCGCCGCTCACCACAGCGACTTTTCCTTTTAAATTTATATTCATTGCAGATCCTCCTTAATTGACTGGCTTGCCTTCACTACTTGACCAAGATGGCATTAACGTATTCGAAGGAAGATCTTCATCAAGGAGTTTTCGTGCTGTCTCGACACCTGCAACTGGTAAACCTGTTGGGTCTAATAAACCAATTTGAACCAGTACCGACGCTTGGTCCCAGTAAATATGCTCATGGCACAGCTTTGAACCTCTAAACTGGATTACACCTAACATTGGAATTTCTACATATTTACCAGTCGGTTTTACACCCGGTAATAACCAATCAATTTCAGCATCGTGTGTAAAGCTCATAATGAACTCGTCTACCACTTGCGTTGAGCCAACCGTACGAGAGATCGAAGTGATCTTCATATCTTTTGGGTTTTGATGAACAAAGTGATATTGATAAAAACGGGCAAGCTGGCTTTGGCCTACACCGCCAGTTAAGGTTGGAATATGGTTGACATACGGTTCTGCGACCATTGTTGCCATGGTTGCTGGCACGTCACGCGTATCAAACTCATGACGAATATGCTCTTCCCATAGCGCGACTAGGTCATATTTCGGCCCAATCGTGTCATGTAGTGCTGTTACTGTACGCTCGTGAGCAAAGCGTGCTGAAGGTTTGTGGTAATGGTTGCTTTTTGGTCGTGCAAAGGCATGATCAACACCTTCGTAAACATAAGCTTGTACATTTGAATATTGGTTAACTGCATCGACAATCGCTTGTCTCGCATCTGGCGGTGTAAATTGGTCCAGTTCTGCAATATGTAAAATCAAACGTCCTTTTACGTTGGCTAACTCATCTAAGGCTTTTTCAATGCCTACACCGTAATAACCTACAGCACATGCCACTTCCGAAAGTCTACAGCCTGCCAAGTAAGCTAGCTTTCCACCTAAACAATAGCCCACTACGCCGAGACCTGTAGAGGTATCACATTCTGGTCGTGTCTTTAAAAAAGCTAAGCTGTCTTGAATATCTTCAACACCGAGGTTTTCGTCATATTGCTGATAAAGTTCAAAAGCTTTTTGAAAATCTTCTGGTGTGTAACCCAGTTCAATATTAGTAGCTACACGCCAAAATAAATCAGGTACTAAAACGGTATAGCCTTCTTCTGCAAGAAAATCTGCCTTTTCCCGCATTGCTGTATTCACCCCAAAGATTTCCTGGCAAAGCACCACACCAGGCCCTTTTCCTGTTTCTGGTGTCGCTAGATATGCACTGAACTGCTTTCCAGATGCAGTTTTAATTTGAATGGTTTGACCAGCCATAGTGTCAACTCCTGACATTGTTATGACTTTATCTTCTATCCGAATATTTTTTTAGACTGTCCAAAAGCTGCAAGCATTATCCAATCTCTGCGCAATTATCAAAACTCATCAAATTGGATAAAAATTAAAAGACAAGAAACAGCTATATTTCAAAGAATTAAACTAAACAATGAAATTAATGCTGTTTATCTAATTTGGAAAAAATGGATGAAGATTAGGACTTATTGGATAGTGACGGTTGGCTAAAAATAGTTCAATCAAGGACACATGTTGTGTAACGAATGCATTGAATTACTCAGGGAACAAAAAAATTTTTAAAAAGGAATACATATGAAAACGATAGATGCAAACACGATTATCAACCGTGAAAAACTGTCTCCACTACAGTGGATGGTTTTTATCCTAGGCTTTTTTGTCTTCTTCTGTGATGGTCTAGACACAGGAATTATCGGTTTTATTGCTCCAGCCTTACTGGATGATTGGGGTATTACCAAGCCTCAACTCGCTCCTGTTTTAAGTGCTGCCTTAGTCGGCATGTCGATTGGTGCAATCATTTCTGGCCCTCTGTCCGATAAGTTTGGGCGTAAAGGCGTCATTGTTTTTACAAGTCTTTTATTTTCAATATTTACGATTTTGTGCGGCTTTGCTAACTCAACCCAAGATTTAATGATTTATCGCTTTATTACAGGTGTTGGTTTAGGCGCAGCCATGCCAAATATCAGTACGATTGTCTCTGAGTATATGCCTGTAAAACGTAAAGCATTCTTAACAGGTCTTGCTGGCTGTGGTTTCATGCTGGGTATTTCTTGTGGCGGTGTGCTGTCAGCTTATCTATTAGAAAGCTATGGCTGGGCTAAAGTGATTATTATTGGCGGAAGCATTCCCCTAATTTTAGTGGTTGCTTTATTGCTTAAATTACCTGAATCAACTCAATACTTAATTACACGTCATAAACAAGACAAAGCTCAGCGTATTTTAGAAAATATTCAAGGCCATTCTTTTCAAGAGCCGGTAAAACTTGTTTTAACTCAATCAGAAACTGCATCAGATGAAAATCCAGTTAAAGTAGTTCTAGGAAAATATCTGTGGGGTTCAAGCATGCTTTGGCTCTGCTGCTTTACCAGTCTATTGGTGTTCTATCTTTTAACAAGCTGGATGCCAACAATTTTAAAAACAGCAGGTTTCAGTACTCAACAGTTTAGTTTAATTGCTGCGATTTTCCCTTTTGGTGGTGTAATTGGCGCCACTATTATGGGATGGTACATGGATAAACTAAACCCAACTACAGTGATTAAATATTCATATCTTATCGCTTTCGGACTATTCATTGTTGCTGGTCTAGTGAGCTCAAATATCTTCTTATTGGGGCTTACTATTTTCTTAATCGGTGCCTTACTTGCTGGTGCACAGTCCTCATTACTGCCACTTGCAGCTATGTTCTATCCAGCAGTGTGCCGCGCGGTTGGTGTTTCATGGATGCATGGTATTGGTCGTATCGGTGCAATTTTAGGTGCTTTCTTTGGCTCGCTCATTTTTACTTTTAACCTAAGCTTAAGCGGTATTTTCTTTATTCTCGCTTTACCAACCTTCATTTCATTTATTGCACTTAGCCTCAAAGTGATTTATGAGAAATCTAAAAACAAACAAGTGTTAAAGCTCGAAGAAAGTATCTAAAATTAAGCAATAAAATAAAAAACTGATTTAAGTAATTAAATCAGTTTTTTATTTTGAAAAGTTAAATATTAGAAAATTTTACCTTTGGTCTCACTTGGATTTTCGCCAAATTCTTCGCGATATTCTTGAGAAAAACGACTTAAATGGTTAAAGCCCCAGTCATACGCAAGCTTTGAAATAGAAACCTTTCTATCTGCTCCTGTTGTACTTAATATCTTATAAATTTGTTGGAGGCGATATTTTTTCAAATATGACATTGGGCTGGTGCCGTAGTATTGTTGAAACTCGTCATACAATTTTGATTTTGAAACCCCAGCCAGACGCTGCAAGTCTTCTGCACAAATTTCTTCATGCGCATGTTCAATAATAAAATTACGGACCTTACGGATATATGCTGGCTCATCTTGATGTGAGAGAGACTTTAAGGCTTCAGAGTAATTATTTTCTTGAGACAACAACAGTGCTTTAATGACAAAATTTTCGTAGTCTTCAGATAACATCTGCAAACCATAAAAATTACTATATTGAGATTTTAACTGTACAAAATTTTGAATGTTCTTCCACCATGCACCAATGAGTTGCTCCGAGTCCAGATGCATTTCTGGGTTAAAAATAATGGGAGTTTCTATGGGTTTATTTAGTAGATCCGCAAGGACAATCTGCATACTCCGCTCAGGAATAACCACCTGGAATTTTCTGCAATCTTTATCGATAATCAAATCTTGTTGATCGTTATTTGAAACAATAAGGCCTCTATTTTCATCAGATTGATAGTGAGCGCCACGAATGTTGAGAGCTTGTCGACCTTGTATCGGCAAACTAATACTATAAGCCTTTAAATTTGAAATGTTTATGGCAACATTTGCACCATAACTGATTGTACCGATTGCCATTTTTTTATTAGGCAAACGCATTCCGTCATAGTGAAAATCGAGAGTGTCTTTGTAAATTGTATCTAGACGGTGTTCACCACAAATCGTGGACATCAAATTCTGCGCAAATTCAGCTTTGCGTGAATAATGATTGAGTTCCATCTGTTGGCTGAGTGATATCATATCCTTTTCACCTAGCTAAATAACTTATTGCTAAAAAAGCAACTTGTATGCCAATTAATATCCGTAAATTGGCGAGTTTTCCTGAAAAATATCTAATCAAGAAAGAGAGTAAAGATTACTTTCTCACACTCTATTAGATTTTAAAAATGGAAATAAGTTAAATACCTTTAAAGTATAATTTTATACCTTAACAAACTTATTTTATTAGATTTTTTATAAGCCAATATAGTAGAGCTAAATCATAATTTTGAACAGTAGACTATGGTAAATTTTAACGCATAAAAAACCGCCTATTTAAAATAAGCGGCTTTTATAAAATACTTAAATTATTGGGCGGTATAACCACCATCCATAACCACAGCTTGACCTGTTACTCCACCTGCTTTACTACTCGCAAGGAAAATTGCATAGTCAGCTATCTCTTCAACAGACAATAAACGTTTTTGAGGAACCATTGCCAAAATTACATCTTCTAGTGCGCTGTCTAAACTCACATTACGCGTTTTAGCCAAATCTGCAATTTGACCTCGAACCAATGGTGTATCTACATAACCTGGGCATAAGGCATTTACCGTAATGCCATCACGTGCACATTCTAATGCCGCAACTTTTGTTAGGCCAATTACGCCGTGTTTAGCACTGTTATAACCAGCCTTTCCGGCGAAACCAATTAGGCCATTAATTGAAGCCATATTAATAATACGGCCATATTTCTGAGCTTTCATGATTGGGAAAACATGTTTAATACCAATAAACGCTCCAGTTAACATGACTTGAACTAACTTTTGAAAAACCGCCGTTGGAAACTCTTCAATAGATGAAACGTGTTGGAAACCAGCATTATTAATTAAGATATCAACCGTACCAAAGGTCTTTTGAGTGAGTTCAATTGCTTGTTTATAAGCATCTTCATCAGTTACATCACATGGTGCAGATAATGCCTCAAAACCTTGTTCTTTAAGTGAGTTCGCCGTTTCTTGACACTTTTCAGCATTCATATCAGAAATAACAACTTTGGCACCTTCTTGAGCAAATTTCTTAGCAATCTCTAGACCGATACCACTTGCAGAACCTGTAATAAAAGCGACCTTACCGTCTAAAAGTTTTGTCATTTATTTACTCCTTAATACTTATAACGCGCTGATTTAAACAATACCCGTTACGGTAAAGACCGTAATCACCACAAATACCGCTAACGTTTTAATTACCGTGACTGCAAAAATATCTTTATAAGATTGTTTATGGGTTAACCCAGTAACAGCGAGTAAAGTAATAACAGCACCATTATGCGGAAGTGTATCCATACCACCCGATGCCATCGCAACCACACGGTGCATAACTTCTGGTGGAATACCAGCGGCTAAAATCGCGGCGTTATAATGTTCAGCCATTGCACTTAAAGCGATACTCATACCACCAGAAGCTGAGCCGGTAATACCTGCTAAAACGGTTGTGGTCACAGCTCCATTCACTAAAGGGTTTGTGAAGGTACTGCTCATTGCATGGCTAATCAGAGCAAAGCCTGGTAATGACGCAATAATTGCCCCGAAACCATACTCAGAAGCTGTATTCATCACTGCTAAAAGTGAGCCACCAATACTGGCATTAATGCCCTCTTTAAAGTTTGTCACTACACGCTGATAATCAAATAAAATTGCAGAAATAATCCCGACAATAAGTGCAAGGCCTACTGCCCAGATCGCACCAGTTTTCGCAACATCTACGGTGTAATCCGCTAGACCGACAGTGGCAAAATCAAATCCATTTGGATACCACTCTTTGATTGCTTTAGACAAATATTTGTTCATTACAGCAACAAGAATAAGAGGTACAAAAGCTAAGAACTGACGCGCCGTACTTCCATTATTTTGCAAGTTCATATCGGCTTCAATTTCTTGAGAAGAGGTATTATCTACTCCAAAGCCAGAGTAGCCTTCACCTGCTTTTGCAGCAGCGCGGCGACGCCATTCCAAGTAAGCCAAACCCATACATAAAACAAAAATGGCACCAATAATTCCTAGAAATGGTGCGGCATAAATATTGGTGCCAAAGAATGTGGTTGGAATTACGTTTTGGATTTGTGGCGTACCCGGCAATGCATCCATGGTAAAGGTAAATGCCCCAAGCGCGATGGTTCCTGGGATTAAACGTTTTGGAATATTCGCTTGTCTAAATAGCTGGTTTGCAAATGGATAAATGGCAAATACAGCAACAAATAAACTTACACCGCTATAGGTTAAAATTGCACCTAAAAGCACAACGGTTAAAATTGCTTTTTTTGCTCCAATCCATCTCACAATGGTTCGAGCAATAGACTCAGCAATTCCTGACATTTCAACGACTTTACCGAAAATTGCCCCCAGCAAAAACACAAGAAAGTAATCTTTAATAAAGTTCACCATTTTGGGCATAAAGACACCCGAATAAAACGGTAAAACATTGGCTGGATTAATGAGTAGAACAGCAAGTAAAGCACAAATTGGTGCCATGAGAATGACTGAAAAGCCCTTGTAAGCTGTATACATTAACAGCCCAAGCGAAAGTAGAATTACAAATAATTCCCACATATATTCTTTCTCCCTAAAGAATAGATATTAGGTTCAATAAAATTACCAAAAGATATTTAGGTTATCCCAAACCTAAAATGATAAAAATCACAATATCTATGTGTGGTAATAGGTAAATGAGCTTAAAAATAAAATATCACTAAAATATTTAAAAACAATGTAATTTATTTAAATTTTAAAATACAAATAAAATACATATACTTATATTGCATGGTTGGTAAAATTCAAATATTTAAAAATTATTATTGTTTGATAAAACTTATTAATTATTGAGTAAATTTAATTAATATTTATATATTATTTAATAAAGACAATTAAATAATATATTTTTTAAATTAATTTGATAAATATTTTCTTAGCTGAGATTAATAATCTATTGGCAATTAAGAAAAACCCACTTAATGACGAGTGGGTTTAATTAAAATCTAATATAACTTATTTACCTTAGACAAAAGATCTTACTCTCTTATTTCATTCGAGTTAGTCTTAAATTAAAGTCAGATGGAAGTAAAATTCGATATTCTATATCTGCTCCTGATTTGACTTCTGTTTCTTGGGAAGTTGCAATATTAGGGCACATTCCCCCACCAGTTTCTAATCTAAAGATATAATATTTAGGCTCAAGATAAATCGTAGCTATTTCATTTGAACGAATTGAAAATACTTTTTCGTTATTTACATAAATATCATGAGTACAGCCAGATCCTAGAAAACCTTTATCTCTTAAAAAAGTAACTTTTGCTTGTTCAGGAGACTGTTTCTTTAAATAGTTCTGATTGTACACTCTCTCATTAGGTATTGGTTTTGCTGTATTTGAAACAACTGGGGCTGTTGAACACCCTATTAAACTCAAAACTAATGCTAAAAAAATAAAATTTTTCATGACATTATCCACTTTAATAATGAGTTAAATTTAAAAGTTAAGGATAATACAAATCCCCCGTCAGTAGTTTAAGTTTTTGAAAAAAGTATTTATTTTATCTTCGTTATTCAATAGAATGCCGACATAAATTTTTATAAGAAAATGAAAAACTATGTGGCTTAAATTTATATTGTACCCTCTGGGCCTGTTTGTGCTGTGGCAAATCATTTTCATCATTGAACAGCTTTCTTTAGAATTTTTAAATGCGCCACAAATACTTGTAGCTATACTTGCACTGATCATAAATTGCGGTATGCAAATTTTGATTGGTTATAAAGTTCCTCAATTAGCACCAAAATATAAGTTTGTAGCGAGTATTACATACATCATCTTATTCACTTTTTTAGTAGCAATTTATTCAACAACTATTTTATTAGAAGGCTTAAAAGTTGCTCCTCAAGCAATTTGGCTAGGTTATTTATTTTTTCATGTCGTTGGAATGGCTCTATATTTTGCAAATAACACTGATGAATTCTGCTTGGATAACTTACTAAAGTAGATCATCCTACTGTTCTCTGGTTTATTTTTCATAATTTTTTGTCAAAAAACATCATATTAGACAAATTTTCGTATAAATTACCCTTCTAGGTGAGCTGAGCAATTTAAAGGAATGAAATGACGCTTAAACAATTAAAAGCTTTTTTAGCTCTTGCACGCACCCTCAACTATGCCAATGCATCACTAGAGCTACATTTAAGCCAGTCTGCTTTAAGCCTCACCATCAAAAGCCTAGAAGAAGAATTAGGCGGAAAGTTGTTTAATCGTAATACACGCCGTGTCGAGCTTACCCAAGAAGGTAAATCCCTTATTCCATATGCTAAAAAATTACTCGCCAATTGGGACGAAATGGAAAACGATGTCAAACAACGTTTTAAGCTTAATCGTGGAACTTTAAGTATCGCCTCAATGCCCTTCGTGACTCATGCAATTTTGCCTGAAGTGATTCATCAATTTTTAGAGCTTCACCCCAACCTGAATTTTTCAATTCACGATATTCCAAATGAAACCATTATAGAAAAAGTACAAGATGGTATCTTCGAGCTTGGCATCTGCTTCGAACCTGATCTCACCGAAGGCTTAGAGTTTAAACCTCTGTTTGAAGAAGACTTCTTGGCTCTATTACCTAAGACTCACCCTCTTGCTCAATCGTCCTCTATCACATGGCACGAGCTTTGTTCAAATCCATTCGTGACCTTACAAAAACCTTCAATTGTTCGATATTTAGTTGAGCAAAATTGTTTGCGAAATAATATAACGCTCGACTTAAAAGTCGAATGTCATCAAATTTCATCACTTTCAAGTTTTGTGGCTTATGGAATTGGAGTAAGTGCTATTCCTAGACACTTTGCTAAACACATTGATAAAGAACATAATGTTTTGATTGAGTTAAAAGATGAAGCTATTCATAAGACTGTAGGAATTGTTTATAAAAAGAACTTTGAAATTTCAAATATTTCTGCCCAATTTATTGAGGCTTTAGTTCAATATAAATTTTAAAAAATTAAACACTGCATTTTTATGGTGAGCTAAGCCTACGCTTAAGCTAAATTTATCAATTATTATAATTTTCAATGATATAAAATGATTTTTAAAAGTATTTTGCTTTATATACTTCTGATCTTTTGTCGGTAATTTGATACCATTCATTGATTATACTTATTAATCCTTTAAAAAAATTAACTTCTATAACATAAAATGTGATGCTAAAACTAAGATTACTAAGGGATATAGGATAACAATAGAATGAATAAAGTTTATGCCAATGCAGAGGCAGCACTGAAAGACGTTATTGCTGACAACCAAACACTTGCGGTAGGCGGTTTCGGTTTATGCGGAATTCCTGAAAAACTAATTGTTGCAGTTAAGCAAAGTGGCGTGACTGGTCTTACTTGTATTTCAAATAACGCAGGTGTAGATGATTTCGGTTTAGGTATTTTGCTTCAAACCAAACAAATCAAAAAAATGATTTCTTCATATGTGGGTGAAAACAAAGAATTCGAGCGCCAATATTTAAATGGTGAACTTGATGTAGAACTTACCCCACAAGGCACTTTAGCTGAAAAGTTACGTGCGGGTGGTGCTGGAATTCCTGCCTTTTACACACAAACTGGGGTCGGTACACTCATTGCTGAAGGTAAAGAAGAACGTACCTTTAACGGCAAAAACTACATTTTAGAAGAATCTTTAACTGCAGATGTTGCTCTAGTTAAAGCGTATAAGGCAGATAAAGCGGGTAATTTAGTATTCCGTAAAACTGCTCAAAATTTTAATCCTGAATGTGCGATGGCTGGAAAAATTACTATCGCAGAAGTTGAACAGGTTGTTGAAATTGGTGAATTGGATCCAGATGAGATTCATCTACCAGGTATTTATGTCAACCGAATCATTCTCAATGCCACGCCAGAAAAGCGCATTGAACAAAAAACCATACGCACGGAGGCAGTATAAAATGGCTTGGTCACGTAATGAAATGGCACAACGTGCTGCACAAGAACTAGAAGACGGTTTTTATGTCAATTTGGGTATTGGCTTACCTACTTTAGTTGCCAACTATATTCCTGAAAATATTAATGTTTGGCTTCAATCTGAAAATGGCCTTTTAGGTATTGGTGAGTTTCCAACTGAAGAAACTGTTGATGCTGATTTAATTAATGCCGGTAAACAAACAGTTACTGCACGTCCCGGCGCTGCCTTTTTCTCAAGCTCAGAATCTTTTGCCATGATCCGTGGTGGCCATGTCAACATTGCGATTTTAGGTGCAATGGAAGTTTCTGAAAATGGTGACTTAGCTAACTGGATGATTCCGGGTAAAAAAGTCAAAGGTATGGGTGGTGCAATGGACTTGGTTGTTGGTGTTCAAAAAGTTGTTGTGCTTATGGAACATTGTGCAAAAGATGGCACGCCAAAAATTGTGAAAAACTGTAGTTTGCCTTTAACAGGTAAAGGTGTGGTTCATCGCGTAATTACTGACTTAGGCGTAATGGACATTACCCCACAAGGCGTAGAACTCATTGAACTAGCTAAAGATGTTACGCTTGAACAGATTCAAGCTGCTACAGGTGTTGAGTTTCAAAATACATTAGTCGCGTAAATTTTAATTTTTAGTTAGCAAGATAAGACTTAAGTTAGAAGGTGAACTTAAGTCTTAACCCTTTTAAGCACCGGATGTGCTGTCTATAAATAAGAACGAGAAGGATTTTTTCAGCTATGGAAAAACAGCAAGGAATTTTTGAAAGATTTGCTCTTCGGATTAGTGACTGGTCTGAAAAATGGTTTCCTGATTCATATATTTTTGCTCTACTTGGCGTCATTATTGTCTCTGTTGCTGCATTGGGTATTGGTGCGCCGATACATGATGTAGCGACTTCATTTGGTAATGGATTCTGGAGTCTTATTCCCTTTACTCTGCAAATGACCATGCTCATTATTGTGGGTTATGTCGTCTCTGTATCTAAGCCCGTAAAGTTCCTAATTCAAAAAATGGCACGTATTCCAAATTCTGGACGTGGTGCTATTGTTTTAGTTGCAACAGTCAGCTTATTAATTTCACTAGTTAATTGGGCAGTAAGCACAATTCTTACTGCACTTTTAGTGATTGCATTAGCAAAACGTAAAGAGCTGAATATGGATTACCGTGCAGCGGCAGCTGCGGCAATTATTGGTATGGGAGCAACATGGGCACTGGGAATTAGCTCTTCGGCAGCACAGCTTCAAGCGAATAAAACTAGTTTACCTGAGTCAATTTACAACCTAACTGGTGTTATTCCATTTACTGAAACGATTTTCCTTTGGCAATCTATTGCGATGACTATTATTTTGGTGATTGTTTCAATTGCAATTGCTTACTGGTCAGCTCCAAAAGGTAATAATGTTAAAACAATTGACAGTTTTGATGTGCAGTTTGAAGAAGACAAACCACACGAGGAACAATCAACACGCCCAGGTGACTGGCTAGAAAACTCGCCTATTTTAACGATTATTGTGGTGGTATTAGGCTTAATCTGGATGTTTTTTGAATTTTCAAAAAGTAATCCAATCATCGCTATTTCAAGTTTAAACACATACAACTTTGTGTTTTTAATGCTTGGGTTAGCGTTGCATGGAACGCCAAGAAACTTTTTAAATGCTGTTTCAAAGGCAGTTCCTGCTGTATCAGGAATCTTAATTCAGTTTCCACTTTATGGAAGCATCGCTTTTATTATGACACAAGCTTTAAATAGTCAGGATTTATCGCTGTCGCATTATATAGCCGAGTTTTTCGTTTCAATCGCCTCAAAAGAAACCTTTGCAATTGTGATGGGAATTTACTCTGCCATCCTTGGGTTCTTCGTGCCATCTGGCGGTGGAAAATGGATTATTGAAGCCCCATATGTCATGCAAGCAGCAAATGATTTAAAAGTTCATTTAGGCTGGTCTGTACAAATTTATAATGCAGCCGAAGCTTTACCGAACTTAATCAATCCCTTCTTTATGCTTCCAATGTTAGGCATTTTAAAACTAAAAGCAAAAGATGTGATTGGTTTTACAGTGACTCAGCTCGTTGTGCATTTTCCGTTAGTTTTATTTTTATTGTGGTTCTTTGGAAGAACGCTTAGCTACACCCCACCCACTTTTTAATTTACTGGCGCCTTTAGTTTCGACTAAAGGCAAATTTAGCAAATACATCAATAAGAGATATTAAGATGAGTTCAATTGTTATAGTTTCGGGTAGCCGCACTGCAATGGGCGGTTTTCAAGGTAGCCTATCTGCTTTAACTGCACCAGATCTTGGCGCTGCTGTCATTCGTGAATCGATTCAACGTGCAGGTATTGCTCCTGAACAAGTAGATGAAGTTATTTTTGGTTGCGTATTAAGTGCAGGTATTGGCCAAGGTCCAGCTCGTCAAGCGATGCGTAAAGCTGGTGTACATGATCATGTCGGTGCAGTCACCATTAATAAACTATGTGGCTCTGCCATGAAAGCGGTGCTAATGGCATCAGACACTTTAAAAGCAGGCAGTGCCAATATTATTGTTGCAGGTGGCATGGAATCTATGACCAATGCTCCTTATATTCTGCCAAAAGCTCGCGGTGGTTACCGTATGGGACACGGTGAAATTAAGGACCATATGTTCTTAGATGGTCTTGAAGATGCTGAAACAGGCCGTTTAATGGGTTCGTTTGCGCAAGACATGGCAAACACTAAAGGCTTTACACGTGAGCAAATGGATAACTTTGCAATTTCTTCACTTAAAAAAGCACAAACTGCGATTACCGAAGGTTATTTCAAAGAAGAAATTGTTCCTGTCGAAGTAAAAACACGTAAAGGTGTTGAAGTTATCGATCAAGATGAACAACCATTAAAAGCCAATCTTGAGAAGATCCCAACATTACGCCCAGCTTTTAGTAAAGATGGAACAATTACTGCTGCAAACTCAAGCTCAATTTCTGATGGTGCTGCTGCGTTAGTACTCGCCACTGAAGAATATGCTCAAAGCCATGGCTTAAATACTTTAGCGAAAATTGTTGCAACTTCGACTCACTCACAGCATCCAAGTGAATTTACCATTGCTCCGATTAGTGCAATTCAAAAAGTACTTGAGCGTGCTGGCTGGTCTGTTGACGAGGTAGATGCTTGGGAAATTAATGAAGCTTTTGCAATGGTGGCAATGGCACCAATTCATGAACTCGGTATTGATGAAGCAAAAGTTAACGTACATGGTGGTGCTTGTGCTTTAGGCCATCCTATTGGCGCAACAGGCTCAAGAATTATTCTTTCTCTTATCTATGCTTTAAAACGACTAGGTAAAAAGAAAGGTGTTGCCGCATTATGTATTGGTGGTGGTGAAGCTACAGCTGTCGCAATTGAAATCTAAAAATCAAACCACGCAGAAGGTGTAAGAATTTTTCTTACACCTTCTTTTTTAGACTTTAAAAAGTTCATAACAGGTTTGTCGGAACCATTTATGGCTACTTTTATGATGGCAAGACATATGCCAGTGCTGTTTAACATCATAAGTTGGGAAGTCTAGAGGCGCCGGTAAAATCTGTAAATTTTCTCTCACCAATAAGACTTGGCTTAAATAATACGGCACCGTTGCGATTGCATCTGTTTCTTGAACAACTAATCCTACGCCCAAATAACTTGGTAGTCGAATTAAAATATTTCGATCCAATCCTTTGTTCTGTAATTCATTTTTAATATGGTAGTGTCCGATTCCTGCATCAATATCAATATGATATTCGCGCATATAATCATCTAAAGTGAAATTATTTGGGTCTAAACGAGGATGGCTTTTAGAGCTAATCACCACATAATGCTGTTTAAAAAACTTTTGTTGGTAAAAGCCTTCTTCTAATTGGGGTAAAAAGCCAATTGCGAGGTCAATTTCACCATTTGCCATTTGGTAGCTGGTTTCTGGCGTAATCGGCCTAATATTTAAGCGAATTAAAGGCGCTTTTTCTTTCAAATAGTTGGTTAATTGCGGTAATAAAACCAGATGAGAGACATCTGTCATGGCAATTGTAAAAAGCTGATCTGAAGTTAGCGGATCAAAGTTCACACTAAAGTTATTAATGCTTTCAACTTTATCAATCACTTCACTAATGAGCGGAAAGATTTCTTTAGCCAATTCGGTTGGAATC
>Ga0209370_1000363_pt1 | contig 67857 bp, 61 predicted proteins | sample AgamicAtPrz_FD_187164 | JGI IMG/M metagenome (GOLD analysis project Ga0209370, IMG submission 187164) | Agave microbial communities from Guanajuato, Mexico - At.P.rz (SPAdes) (version 2) | ecosystem: Host-associated > Plants > Phyllosphere > Phylloplane/Leaf | place: Guanajuato, Mexico...
CTTACCCAGTAGTTACTCGCTAACAAGATTCATACAGAAAGATCTGACCGATTGATTCTCCCGGCGTGCTCCGCTGCTGGGAGTGGAGTTCGCCTATGACTGAAGTAGAAGTAAAAAAAGCGCAGGAGAGCCTGCAGGACCGCCTGGCCCAGGTGGTCGAACTGCTGCAACGCCAGCGCGTGGTCGAAGACCTGACCCATCGTCAGGAAGGCGCCCACAACGACCTGGTGGAAAACCTGGTCCACCGCCAGAACCTCGTCGAGCTGCAGCGCAAGCTCGATGACCTGCACCCCGCCGACATCGCCTACATCCTCGAAGCCTTGCCCCTGGAAGACCGCCTGACGGTCTGGCAGCTGGTGCGCTCGGATCGCGATGGCGACATCCTGCTGGAAGTGTCCGACGCCGTGCGGCAATCGCTGATCGCCGACATGGACGATCACGAACTGCTCGCTGCCGCCAAGGAAATGGACGCCGACGAGCTGGCCGACCTGGCTCCTGAGCTGCCGCGTGACGTTGTTCACGAGCTGATGGAAACCCTCGATGCCCAGCAACGCGAGCGCGTGCGTTCGGCGCTGAGCTACGACGAGGAGCAGGTTGGTGCGTTGATGGACTTCGAGATGGTCACCATCCGCGAAGACGTCAGCCTGGAAGTGGTGTTGCGCTACCTGCGCCGCCTGAAAGAGCTGCCGAACCACACCGACAAACTGTTCGTGGTCGACTATGACGGCATTCTCAAGGGCGTATTGCCGATCAAGCGCCTGCTGGTCAATGACCCGGAAAAGAAGGTGGCGGAAGTCATGGCGACCGACCCGGTCTCCTTCCACCCCGAGGAAGATGCCTATGATGCGGCGCAGGCCTTCGAGCGTTATGACCTGGTATCTGCGCCGGTCGTGGACAAGAACGAACGCCTGATCGGCCGCTTGACCATCGACGAAATGGTCGACCTGATTCGTGAAGAAAGCGAAAGCGAAGTGCTGAACATGGCCGGTTTGCGCGAGGAAGAAGACATCTTCGCCTCGGTCTGGCGTTCGCTGCGCAACCGCTGGGCCTGGTTGGCCATCAACCTGATTACCGCTTTTGTTGCGTCGCGTGTGATCGGCCTGTTCGAAGGTTCGATCGAGAAGCTGGTGGCCCTGGCTGCGCTGATGCCGATCGTGGCGGGTATTGGTGGCAACTCCGGTAACCAGACCATCACCATGATCGTGCGCGCCATGGCGCTGGACCAGGTGTCGCCGGGCAACACCAGCCGCCTGATGCGCAAGGAGCTGGCGGTATCGCTGCTCAACGGCCTGATCTGGGGCGGGGTGATCGGTGCGGTGGCGTTCTGGCTGTATGGCAGCTGGTCGTTGGGCCTGGTGATGACTGCGGCGATGACCTTGAACCTGCTGTTGGCGGCCTTGATGGGAGTGTTGATCCCGATGACCCTGACGCGCCTGGGGCGCGACCCGGCGATGGGCTCCAGCGTGATGATTACCGCGGTGACCGACAGCGGCGGGTTCTTCATCTTCCTCGGGCTGGCCACGCTGTTCCTGCTGTAGCCGTTTAACTTCCACAAGCTGATGAGGTCTTTGTGGGAGCGGCCTTGTGTCGCGAAAGGGCTGCAAAGCAGCCCCGGAAGTATGCGCAGTGCCGCTGACATCGTGGGGCCGCTCTGCGGCCCTTTCGCGACACAAGGCCGCTCCCACAAAGGCAGTGATCCTACAGCGGCGGTAAGCCCACAAAAAAGCCAGCTTACGCTGGCTTTTTCATGTTCGGCTGCAAACCTCAGGAGGCGTCGGTAGCCATTTCCACATCGTGAGCGATGAGGGCGACCAGCGCGTTCTGCTGGCGGTGCGACAGTTGGCGGAAGCGTTGCAGCAACTCGCGTTCATGCAGGGACAGTTCAGGGCTGTCCAGGCGCATGCTCAGCTCGTCACCCAGCGCACCTTCCTGGATAAGGCTCTGTTCCAGGCGCGCGATGATTTCGGAGTTCATGCTGCGGTGATGGTTGCGCGCTACCTCGGCAATGCGCTCACGCATCCCGTCTGGCAGGCGGACGACGAACTTGTCAGCGGTGCGGCTCGAATAAATAGCCTGTTTCATTGGGCGCATATAAATTGACCGGATTTTGGTTCAGGGGAAGCGGTTCTCAAATTGGCCGCACGGGGTGGTAGTACGACCGTGGCGACGACGAAATGTTCAACCGTCTGTGAAAAATGGATGCTCATCTTGCCTCATGGTCGCCGTTTCCTTGGCGTCAATTCTGTGACAAATAGTGAGCCGGATAAAGGCTTTGTGCCAGTACCAATTATCAGAAATGAGTACTGGTTTGAAAAGTTTTACATGCTCCAGCTTGCCCAATCGTCAGACTTTTGCCGTCAAAAACTGGTAAAACGCAGCAAAAGGCGGGGAAAGCCCCTAGAATGTGCCGGTTTCCCTCCATAGAGCATAGTGGCTATGCAACATGACGCAAGCGACCGCCAATCAGGGACAGGCCGGTTGATATATCTGGTAGGACCGTCGGGTTCCGGGAAAGATTCCCTGATCGATGCTTCTCGTGAGCGATTGGCAGCCGCGGGGGTGGAAATCGCCCGTCGCGTCATTACCCGGTCGGCCGAAGCCAAGGGCGAAGCCGCCCATGGAGTCTCGGCCGAACAGTTCGAAGCACTGCGCGCGCAAGGCGCGTTCGCCATGCATTGGCGAGCCAATGGCCTGGATTACGGCATTCCACTACAGGTGGACCAGTGGCTGGCAGAGGGCAGGGCGGTGCTGGTGAATGGTTCGCGGGCTTATCTGGCCGAGGCGCGTCGGCGCTACCCGAACCTGTTGGCAGTGCTGGTCGAGGTCCGGCACGAGGTGCTGCGCGAGCGCCTGGTGGCCCGTGGCCGGGAAAGCGCAGAGGAAGTCGAGCAGCGCCTGGCACGTAATGCACGCTTGCAGGCGCTGGCCGATCCGTCGCTGCATGTGCTGGACAACTCCACCACCCTGGAAACCGCGGTCGCGGCATTGTTCGCGCTGTTGCGTGATGAAGGCGTGCTGCCGCAGGTGTAGCATTGGCAGAAAAGGATTACGCGAAAAAGCCCGCGTGAGGCATGACAAACGCCAGCATGCTGGTTAACATGCTGGCCGTCCTGCTGTGCAGCGTTCGCTGCCGGTACTTGCGTCTCAGTAGCTCAATTGGATAGAGCATCCCCCTCCTAAGGGGAAGGTTGCAGGTTCAATTCCTGCCTGGGACGCCATTTCCTTTCGTTCCCTTACCGCGTTCACCCGGTGTTGGTGACGCGAAATCGGGAAGCCTTGAACCTGCGTATTCCTACATCCCCAGATGCTTCAAGGCCCACAGCACTCCCATGCCCACAATCAGCGTCAGCATCGTGCTGCGCGTACGCCACGCCACCAGCGCGGCCAGTATCGCTGCCGGTATCTGCGGGTTCATCCAGTCGAACCCCGCCTGCCGGTCAGGGAATACCACAGCCGGCAGTACCAATGCCGCCAGCACACTGGCCGGCACATACGCCAGGGCGCGGCGAAACAGTGGGGGGATGCGCAGCACCGTGTGCAACTCGATGAACGACAGGCGGATGGCGAAGGTGCCCAGGCCGATCAGAATGAAGGTTATCCACTGGGTCGTTTCGCTCATGATGCTTCCTGCTCGGTATTGGCGTCTGCCACGGTTTGCTGTTTTTGCCAGCTCTCGATAGCCAGCCCGGCGATGATGCCGCCCAGCGCGCCAGCCAGCAGGCCGAGGTTGTAGGGCAGGTTGGCGGCCAGCACGGCGAGCACGCCGCCGGTCAGCGCTGCGCCAAGCGTGGCCGCATTGCGAATGCCGGGTATCAACAGGGCCAGGAATGACAATGGAATGGCAAAGCCCAGCGACCAGTCTTCAGGAATGCTCGCGCCCAGGTACATGCCCGCCAGCACCGAGAGGTTCCAGCCGAAGAACATGGTGATTGCCGTACCGGCATAGTAGGGGTAGGCATACTGCCCGAGCCCGCCCGAGCCCATCTTCAGCGTGCACAGGGCGAAGGACTGATCTGACAGCATGTACGCCATCGGCCACTTTTGGCGGCGCGGCAGCTGGCCCAGGTGCGGGGCCAGGCTGGCGCTGTACATCAGGAAGCGCAGGTTGATCACCAGCGCGGTGACTACCATGGTCACCGGCAGGGCGGCGCTTTGCATCAACTGCATCACCACCATTTGCGCCGAACCGGAGTAGAACAGCAAGGTCATGCCGATGGCATCGGTTGGCGACAGGCCCATGCCAATCGCCGTGACCCCGGTGATCAGGCCGAAGGGCACGATGCCGGAGGTCAATGGCAGGGCGCTGTGGGCACCTTGCCTGAACGCTTGGGTCCCGCTTGGATACGGCATTTGAAATCCTTGAAAGTGTGCAGACGGTGCAAGGGCGGTATGTCCACGTTAATGCGCGCGACAGTTGGCCTCAACGTCAGATTTCTGGAATAGTAGGCCTAAAAAAAATAGGCCTGAAACCGTGTACCTCGATACTCCCACCCGGCACTCGCTGCAGCTCAATGCCCTGCGTGCCTTCGAAGCGTCAGCCCGCCTGGGCGGTTTTGCCCGTGCCGCACTCGAGCTGAAGGTGACCCCGGGGGCCATCGCCGCCCTGGTCAAGACCCTGGAAAGCGAATATGGCGCGGCCTTGTTCGAGCGCCACGCCAAAGGCGTGCGCCTGACGCCCTTGGGCGAAAGCGTGAAAGGCCAGTTCACCGAGGCGTTCGACGCGGTGGAAGCCGCCGCGCGCACACTGCGCCGCCTGGCCGCACCGCAGCGGGTGCATATCGTCACATCGCCTGCCCTGGCGCAGTTGTGGATAGGGCCACGCCTGCCGGAACTGACCCGGCTGCTGGCACCCATCGAGATCTCGGTGACGGCGGTGGATGAGCCGCCCAACCTGAAGCGCAGCCCGTTCGACCTGTGCCTGTTCTACACCGAAAAGCCCGAGCGCTGGCAACGCAGGATAGCCACGGAAGAAGTCCTGCCCGTGTGCGTGCCGGCCCTGGCCGCCAGCATCGCCAAGCCCGAGGACCTTGCCGACGCCCGTTGCATCGCCGACGTGGGCTGGAACGACTGGGCGGTGTGGACGGGGGCGGTGATGCCCGGGCACAAGTTCGTTGCCCGTGGGCCGGGTTTTTCCCTGTACTCGATCGCCCTGCAGCAAGCCTTGCTGGCCGCCGGGGTGCTGATAGGGCGCAGAAGCCTGGTGCAACGTTACCTCGACAGCGGCGAACTGGTCGCCCCCATCGACCGCGCGGTGCCACTGGGCATGACCATCGCCGCATGGCGGCTGCCGGGTGCCAAGGGCAACCAGGTGGTTGCTGCCGTGGAGGAGGCGCTGTTGCAGTTGGCTTGAGCGCCCCCAAGCCATGTACGGCTTCTGTGGGAGCGGGCGTGCCCGCGAACACCGGCGAAGCCGGTGCCCTACACCGCAGCGCCTGCTTCGCGGGCACGCCCGCTCCCACAGAGGCCGAACGGGGCAAGTGCCATGCCCGTCGTCAGCACCGCGAAAATAGGGCGTTGGGGCTATTCCGATGGTGCCACGCGAGGCATATGCTTGCCCGTCAGAGGCATGCCACTTGTGGCTGGGCATCAGGGAGAGCGTCCATGAGTCAGGAAACCCGGCCGGTACCCGCCGGCTTCAGTGAACAGCAGTTGCATACGTTGTTCGATCTGATCAGCGATGGTATCTGGGACTGGAATGCCAATACCGGCTACGTCTATCGCAACCCGGGCTGGTACGCCATGCTCGGCTACCCCAGTCACTCCATGGCCAACTCGGTGCTCACCTGGGAAAGCGTGATCCACCCGGAGGACTACTCGCGGGTGATGGCGCATTTCGAGGCGTACATCAACCAGCGCAACGAGCATTACCTGGTCGAATACCGCTGCCGTTGCCACGATGGCAGCTACCTGTGGATCGAAGACAGCGGCTACATCATCGCCCATAACGAGGATGGCTCGGTGGCGCGCATGCTCGGTGCCCACCGCAACATCGACGCCAACAAGCGCCTGGTGGCGCAACTGGAGCAGAGGAACCAGTCGCTGGAAAGCCAGGTGGCTGAACGCACCCGCGAGCTGTCCTGGGTGAACCAGCAGTTGCAGCGGCAGCTGGACGAAAACCGCGAGCTGGCCGAGCGCGACGCGTTGACCCGCATTGCCAACCGCTATCGGCTGGAGAAGGCGCTGCAACTGGAGTGCGAGCGTGCCAAGCGCTTTCGCCAGCCGTTGTCGCTGATAGCCATGGACCTGGACGACTTCAAGCCGATCAATGACCGCTATGGCCATGCCCGTGGCGATGCGGCGCTGGTGCGGGTGGTCGACGTCCTGCGTACCTGCCTGCGGCAGCAGGACCTGCTGGCGCGCTGGGGCGGGGACGAGTTCGTCATCGTATTGCCGCAGGCCTCGCTGGGCGAGGCGCTGGAGGTGGCAGCACGCTTGCGCCAGGCGATGGTGCAGGTGGAGCCGGTGGGCGATTGCCAGCTGACCATGAGTTACGGCGTGGTGCAATGGCAGGAAGGAGAAGACCAGCATGCACTGCTGGCGCGTGCCGACACGGCGCTGTACCGGGCCAAGGGGAACGGCAAGAACGCTATTGCCGAGTAGCCTGTGCCGGCCTCTTCGCGGGTAAACCCGCTCCCACAGGTGCGCCACTGCTCTCACGGGCAGTGATGTCCCTGTGGGAGCGGGTTTACCCGCGAAGAGGCCGGCACAGGCTAGCCAATGAAAAAAGACCCGCAACGCCTGGGGCGCTGCGGGCCAAATCGGCCTCGGCCGCTTCAGTGTCAGATATGCAGGGCGTGGCCCAGGGCGCGCAGTGCCGCTTCCTGTACCGCCTCACCCAGGGTCGGGTGGGCATGGATGGTGCCGGCCACATCCTCCAGGCACGCGCCCATCTCCAGCGACTGGGCAAACGCCGTCGACAACTCGGAAACCGCCACGCCAACCGCCTGCCAACCCAGGATCAGGTGGTTGTCACGGCGCGCCACCACCCGCACGAAACCGCTTTTCGATTCCAGGCTCATGGCCCGGCCATTGGCAGCAAACGGGAACTGCGCGACGATGCAGTCCAGCCCTTGCTGGCTGGCTTGTTCCGGGGTCTTGCCGACCACCACCACTTCCGGGTCGGTGAAACACACCGCGGCGATCGCGCTGGGTTCGAAACGGCGTGCCTTGCCGGCGATGATCTCGGCGACCATCTCGCCCTGGGCCATGGCCCGGTGCGCCAGCATCGGTTCGCCGGCCACGTCGCCGATCGCCCAGACGTTGCGCATGCTGGTCTGGCAGCGCTCGTCGATGGCGACGGCGGCGCCGTTCATCTTCAGGTCCAGGCACTCCAGGTTGAAACCTTGCGTGCGCGGCCGACGGCCCACGGCCACCAACACCTGGTCGGCTTCCAGGCGCAATTGCCCACCCTGGCCATCACGGGCCAGCAGGCAGCCGCCTTCGTAACCCTCGACGCTGTGGCCCAGGTGCAGGGTGATGCCCAGTTTCTTCAGCGATTCGGCCACCGGTGCGGTCAGCTCGCTGTCGTAGGTCGGCAGGATGCGCTCGCGCGCTTCCACCACGCTGACCCGTGCGCCCAGCTTGCGGTAGGCGATGCCCAGCTCCAGGCCGATATAGCCGCCGCCCACCACCACCAGGTGCTGCGGCAGGGTTTTCGGCGCCAGGGCTTCGGTCGAGGAAATGATCGGCCCGCCCAGCGGCAGCATCGGCAGTTCGACACTGCTGGAGCCAGTGGCCAGCAACAGGTGCTCGCACTGGATACGCTGGCCATCGACCTCGACCTGCTTGCCGTCGAGCACCTTTGCCCAGCCATGGATCACCTTGACCCCGTGCTTTTTCAGCAGGGCGGCGACGCCGGTGGTCAGGCGGTCGACGATGCCGTCCTTCCAGGCCACGCTCTGGCCGATGTCCAGGCGCGGCGAGGCGACGCTGATGCCCAGCTCCGACGGGCCGGCAAAGCGCGAGGTCTGGTGGAACTGCTCGGCCACGTGGATCAGCGCCTTGGACGGGATGCAGCCGATGTTCAGGCAGGTACCGCCCAGTGCCTGGCCTTCCACCAGCACGGTGGGGATGCCCAGTTGCCCGGCACGGATGGCAGCCACGTAGCCGCCAGGGCCACCGCCGATGATCAACAGGGTAGTCTGGATAGTCTGTTGCATGCTCACTCCACGAACAGGCAGGCGGGTTGTTCGAGCAGGCCACGCACGGCCTGGATGAACAGCGCGGCGTCCATGCCATCGACCACGCGGTGGTCGAACGAGCTGGACAGGTTCATCATCTTGCGCACGACGATCTGGCCGTCGATCACCACAGGCCGCTCGACCATGCGGTTGACACCGACGATCGCCACTTCCGGGGTGTTGACCACCGGTGTGCTGACGATACCGCCCAGGGCGCCCAGGCTGGTCAGGGTGATGGTCGAACCGGACAGCTCGTCGCGGCTGGCCTTGTTGTTGCGGGCAGCGTTGGCCAGGCGCGAGATCTCGCCGGCATTGCTCCACAGGCTGCCAGCTTCGGCATGGCGCAGCACCGGCACCATCAGGCCGTTGTCACCCTGGGTGGCGATGCCCACATGCACCGCGCCATGGCGGGTGATGACCTGGGCTTCGTCGTCATAGGTGGCGTTGATCTGCGGGAAGTCGCGCAGTGCCACGACCAGGGCACGCACCAGGAACGGCAGCAGGGTCAGCTTGCCGCGGCTGTCGCCGTGCTTGCTGTTGAGTTGCTGGCGCAGGGCTTCCAGGGCGGTGACGTCGATTTCTTCCACATAGCTGAAGTGCGCGACCCGACGCTTGGCGTCCTGCATGCGTTGGGCGATCTTGCGGCGCAGGCCGATCACCGGCACCTGCTCGCTGTCGGTACGCTTGGCATAGCCGCTCGGCGCTTGTCCGACAGTGCTGTGCGGCTTGCTCATGAAGGCGTCGAGGTCTTCGTGCAGGATGCGCCCGGCCGGGCCGCTGCCATGCACGTAACGCAGTTCGATACCGGCATCCAGGGCACGCTTGCGCACCGCCGGCGAGGCCAGCGGCTTGTCGCCTGGCTGGCGCGGCACGATCGGGGCTGCCTCGTGGTTGACGGGCGCCTGGCACGCGGCCGGTCTTGCTTCCTTCTGCGGCTCTGGCTTGGCGGCTACCGGGGCAGCGGGGGCTTCGACCTGTTCGGGCTTTGGCGCATCCTTGCCGGGCACATCCACATGGTTGCCGCTGCCTTCCACTTCGATGCGGATCAGCTCGCTGCCGACCGCCATCACTTCACCTGGCTGCCCACCCAGGGCCAGCACCTTGCCGCTGACCGGCGAAGGGATTTCCACGGTGGCCTTGTCGGTCATGACGTCGGCCACTACCTGGTCTTCGGCGATCATGTCGCCGACCTTGACGAACCACTCGACCAACTCGACCTGCGCGATGCCTTCGCCAATGTCCGGCATCTTGATGACGTGCGTGCCCATTCAGACCTCCATGACCTTTTTCAATGCCGCACCTACCCGCGAAGGCCCTGGGAAGTAAGCCCATTCCTGTGCGTGGGGGTAGGGGGTGTCCCAGCCGGTGACGCGCTCGATCGGCGCCTCCAGGTGGTGGAAGCAGTGTTCCTGCACCAGCGACACCAGTTCGGCGCCGAAGCCGCAGGTGCGGGTGGCCTCGTGTACCACCACGCAGCGGCCGGTCTTTTTCACCGATTCGACGATGGTGTCGAGGTCCAGCGGCCACAGGCTGCGCAGGTCGATCACCTCGGCGTCGACGCCGGTTTCTTCGGCGGCCACCTGGGCCACGTACACGGTGGTGCCGTAGGTCAGCACGGTCACGTCATTGCCGGGGCGGGTAATGGCCGCCTTGTCCAGCGGTACGGTGTAGTAACCGTCTGGCACGGTACTTTGCGGGTGCTTCGACCATGGGGTGACAGGGCGGTCGTGGTGGCCATCGAACGGGCCGTTGTACAGGCGCTTGGGCTCGAGGAAGATCACCGGGTCATCGCATTCGATCGAGGCAATCAGCAGGCCTTTGGCGTCATACGGGTTGGACGGCATGACGGTGCGCAGGCCGCACACCTGGGTGAACATCGCTTCCGGGCTCTGGCTGTGGGTCTGGCCGCCGTAGATGCCGCCACCGCAAGGCATGCGCAGGGTCAACGGCGCGATGAACTCGCCGGCCGAACGGTAACGCAGGCGCGCCATCTCGGAAACGATCTGGTCGGAGGCCGGGTAGAAGTAGTCGGCGAACTGGATTTCCACCACCGGGCGCAGGCCGTAGGCACCCATGCCCACGGCGGTGCCGACGATGCCGCTTTCGGAGATCGGCGCGTCGAACACGCGGGACTTGCCGTACTTGTTCTGCAGGCCTTCGGTGCAGCGGAACACGCCGCCGAAGTAACCGACGTCCTGGCCGTAGATCACCACATTGTCGTCGCGCTCGAGCATGACATCCATGGCCGAGCGCAGGGCCTGGATCATGGTCATGGTAGTGGTGGCCATGGCGGTTTCCGGGTTGATGCTGTTGTTGTGGTCGTTCATGTCAAACCCCCAGTTCCTGGCGTTGACGGCGCAGGTGGTCGGGCATTTCCTTGTACACGTCCTCGAACATCGAGGCGGCACTCGGGATGTGACCGTTGGCCAGGGTGCCGTACTGCTCGGCTTCCTTCTGCGCGGCGATCACCGCGGCTTCCAGTTCGGCAGTGGTGGCCTGGTGTTCTTCCTCGGACCAGTGGCCGATCTTGATCAGGTGCTGCTTCAGGCGGGCGATCGGGTCGCCGAGCGGGAAGTGGCTCCAGTCATCGGCCGGGCGGTACTTGGACGGGTCGTCCGAGGTCGAGTGCGGGCCGGCACGGTAGGTGACCCACTCGATCAGGCATGGGCCCAGGCCGCGACGGGCGCGTTCCGCGGCCCAGCGCGAGGCGGCGTACACGGCGACGAAGTCGTTGCCGTCAACCCGCAGCGAGGCAATGCCGCAACCCACGCCACGGCCGGCGAAGGTGGTCGACTCGCCACCGGCGATGGCCTGGAAGGTGGAAATCGCCCACTGGTTGTTGACCACGTTGAGGATCACCGGGGCGCGGTACACGTGGGCGAAGGTGAGGGCGGTGTGGAAGTCCGACTCGGCGGTTGCGCCGTCGCCGATCCACGCCGAGGCGATCTTGGTATCGCCCTTGATCGCCGAGGCCATGGCCCAGCCGACCGCCTGCACGAACTGGGTCGCCAGGTTGCCGCTGATGGTGAAGAAACCGGCGTCGCGTACCGAATACATGATCGGCAGCTGGCGGCCCTTGAGCGGGTCGCGCTCGTTGGACAGCAGCTGGCAGATCATCTCGACCAGCGACACGTCGCGGGCCATCAGGATGCTTTGCTGGCGGTAGGTGGGGAAGCACATGTCGGTGCGGTTCAGCGCCAGGGCCTGGCCGCTGCCGATGGCTTCTTCACCCAGGCTCTGCATGTAGAAGGACATCTTCTTCTGGCGCTGGGCGACCACCATGCGGCTGTCGAAAATCCGTGTCTTGAGCATGGCGCGCATGCCCTGGCGGAGAACTTGCGGGTCGATGTCTTCTGCCCATGGGCCTTGCGCGTCGCCTTGCTCGTCGAGCACGCGGATCAGGCTGTAGGACAGGTCCGCGGTGTCGGCAGCATCGACATCGACCGGGGGTTTACGGGCTTGACCTGCATCGTTCAGGCGCAGGTAGGAGAAATCGGTCTGGCAGCCTGGCCGGCCGGTAGGCTCGGGCACATGCAAACGCAGGGGGGCGTACTCGTTCATGCTTTTTACGCTCGCTCGGGTATTTGTTTTTGTGAGCTCTGAAGCGGCCGCCGCTGAGTACCGGCTTGTGACTGGTAGGTCAGCGTCCCCTACATCTTAGTGGGCCGGCAGGAGAATTTTTCTCTCAAGTTGATTGCCTTTGCCGAGCAGGGCAGATAAACATTCCGCATAAACACAAAAAACCGGTGATTTTGTCTCATGCGCAAACTCGATCGTACCGATATCGGCATTCTCAACAGCCTGCAGGAAAATGCCCGCATCACCAACGCCGAGCTGGCCCGCTCGGTGAACCTGTCCCCCACACCCTGCTTCAACCGGGTGCGGGCCATGGAAGAACTGGGGGTGATCCGCCAGCAGGTGACCTTGCTGTCGCCCGAGGCGTTGGGGCTGGACGTGAACGTGTTCATCCATGTGAGCCTGGAAAAACAGGTCGAGCAGTCGTTGCACCGTTTCGAGGAAGAAATTGCCGAACGGCCTGAAGTGATGGAGTGTTACCTGATGACGGGCGATCCGGACTACCTGTTGCGGGTACTGCTGCCCAGCATCCAGGCGCTGGAACGGTTCCTGGATTACCTGACGCGGTTGCCAGGGGTGGCCAATATCCGTTCCAGTTTCGCCTTGAAGCAGGTGCGCTACAAGACGGCCTTGCCGCTGCCGGCCAATGGCATGACCTTGCGGGAATAGGTGTGGCCTGACTGATAATTGGCCTTGGCAACGCCTCATTGATTCCGAGAGGCGGGGCACCTTCTGGCAGGGGCTTTCGCAGGTGTGATGCCGGGTGTCAGGCTAGCCGGATGTTCTCCAGGTAGAACATGAGTATCTGTCCCGGCGTTGCACTTGCATTCAGAAATCTGTCAAAGGTGAGGGACAGGTCTGTGGATGCATCTTCAGGCCTTGTCGATGCCACACGATGGCCGTGTTTGTCGCGCAGGTAGAACGGAACTCTTTCGGCGCTGTTCAGGTCGCCGTTCCAATCATCCTGTGTATCGATTTTCCAGTAGTCGCCAAGGCCTGCCAGTTGTGGCTTGAAGTTCGCCACGGCATCCGTGACTCTGCCTATCACGCCTGTCCCATACAGGCCGAGCCAGCCTCTGGAATTTTGCTCAAGCCTCGCGCCTGCGAATTTCCAGTGGTTGTTGCACGAGATGTAGTAGAGGTCCCGTCCCTTCTCCGATGTGATGTACTTGAAATCGAACGCGATACGTACGATCTCGTCCCGCGCATGCGCCTTTCGGTGATTATCGATGCACAACCAGCCGTCCTCATCCAGCCATGTGAATGGGTGTTGCCCGACGGATGATTCTGCAACTACCACTCGGCCTGCATGGGTATGCAGTTCGGCGGTGAAATCAGCTTTGATCATGTAACCTCCAGTCTCAGTTGCTCCCGGGATGGGACGAGGCAAGCTAACCCTTCGGCTGGTGAACAATGAGATGGAAACGCTTGGAGCGCAGCTTGGTCCGATGATGCAAGTGCATGATCACGACATGACCGACACTGGACGCGCCCTTGATTCACGATTTGTCAGGCAGGGGACTGCGCCGCAGCAATTTTGCTTTTATGCTTGGCTGCAACCCATCGCCACCTGACCCGGGAGCCGCAAGGGACCTATGCGAAATATCTGGAAGCCGTTTCAGTCGTTGTATTTCGCCGCGCTGATGATGTTGATCGGCTCGGGCCTGCTCAGTACCTACCTGGCCCTGCGCCTGGCAGCCGATCATGTCGACAGCCTGTGGGTGGGTGCCTTGATGGCGGCCAACTACTTTGGCCTGGCGGTAGGCGGCAAGGTCGGCCACCGGTTGATTGGCCGGGTAGGGCACATTCGCGCCTATGCCACTTGCGCCGGCATCGTCGGCGCGGCGGTGCTCGGCCATGGCCTGACCAGCTGGCTGCCGGCCTGGGTCGGGCTGCGGATGATCGTCGGCCTGGGGATGATGTGCCAGTACATGGTCATCGAGAGCTGGCTGAACGAGCAGGCCGACGTGAAGCATCGTGGCGCGGTGTTCAGCGGCTACATGATCGCCTCGTACCTGGGCCTGGTGCTCGGCCAGCTGATCCTGGTGGTGCACCCACAGCTTGGCCTGGAGCTGCTGATGCTGGTGGCCATGTGTTTCACCCTGTGCCTGGTACCGGTCGCCATGACCCGGCGCATTCACCCGGCGCCGTTGCGCCCGGCACCGATGGAGCCGAAGTTCTTCATCAAGCGCGTGCCGCAGTCGCTCAGCACGGTGCTGGGTTCGGGGCTGATCGTCGGCTCGTTCTATGGCCTGGCACCCTTGTATGCCTCCAGCCAGGGCATGACTACCGAGCAGGTCGGTCTGTTCATGGGTAGCTGCATCTTTGCCGGCCTGCTGGTGCAGTGGCCGCTGGGCTGGTTGTCTGACCGCTACGATCGGGCAGTGCTGATCCGCAGCGTGGCGGTGGGGTTGGCGCTGGCCTCGGCGCCGCTGGCGATGCTGCCCAGCGTGCCGCTGGAGTTGCTGTTCGGCATAGGCTTCGTGATTTCGTTGCTGCAGTTCTGCCTGTACCCGCTGGCGGTGGCGTTTTCCAACGACCATGTGGAAAGCGAACGGCGGGTGTCGCTGACCGCGATGCTGCTGGTGACCTACGGCGTGGGTGCCTGTATCGGACCGCTGGCGGCAGGCGTGCTGATGAAGGTGCTGGGCCCGCAGATGCTGTATGCATTCTTCGTGTTCTTTGCCCTGGTGCTGGTGTGGCGCATTCGGCCGAAGGCGGTCACCGGGCTGCACCAGGTGCAGGATGCGCCTTTGGGCCACGTTGCCATGCCGGCTGCCGGTTCGCCACTGTCGGCGGCGCTGGACCCACGGGTGGATGAGCAGACGGTACAGGAGGTGATGCAGGCACCGGTGGCGGCGGAGGATACCGAGGCGGAAGAGAAGGGGGCTGACAAGGAGCCTGAGCCGGAAGGTGAGGTCAGCAAGTCGGTGTAGGCCTGTGCAGGCCTCTTCGCGGGCGCGCCCGCTCCCACAGCGACCGCGCAGCGTTCAAGGCATGCGTTGTACCTGTAGGAGAGCTGTCGCGTAGATAACTGGCTCCGCAAGCAGTACGCGTACCCTGTGGGAGCGGCTTTAGCCGCGAAGAATCCAACGCGGTGCATGGCACCGGCTGCGCCGGTGTTCGCGGCTAAAGCCGCTCCCACAGAGTCCCTGCTAATTCAATGAGTTATGTGCAGTTCTGTGGGAGCGGGCGTGCCCGCGAAGAGGCCGGCAGAAGCACAAATGAAAACGCCACCTTGATAGGTGGCGTTTTTGTACTCGGCCGACGATCAATAGTCGTCCTTGTCGAACCGCCGCGCTTCACGTTGCAGTTGGTACACAAAGCTCTCGACCTTGCGCTGCGCCTGCCCGGTAAGGTTATGGAAGCGCACGCCGGCAAAGGTGGTGTTGATCCGCTCTTCATAGTGCAGGTGGCGCAGCTCGACCATCGTGTCGACCAGGCCCAGCGGGTTGCCAGCCTTGAAACGCTCGTACACCTGGCCCAGTTGCAGGCGATCCTCGACATTGCCTTCGAAGCGCAGTTTGCAGCCGGTGGCGGAGATGTCCAGCAGCTTGCCACGCAGGGCGCCGTTGCCCTTGAGGTGGGTACCATCGAGGATGACATCGACCAGCTGCGACAGCTTCAGTGCGGCGCGGAAGGCATTGCGGCGCTGGTGGTAGGTCATCTCCAATGGCATGGCGCCGCGGTAGCAGCGGTGGCCGTCGACTTCGCTGATCTTCAACTCGTGGTTGCAGTCCCAGGCGATGCGCACGCCATCGTGGAAGCCTTCGACGCGGAAGTGTTCGCCGTTCTCGATGAACTTCTCACCATCGCGCGGAATCATCTCGTCCAGCGCCAGGGTGTTGCTTTCACGGTCCACGTGCACCACGTAGCTCTGGAAGCGCTGGCTGCGGTCGTGGAAGGTGATGATCAGGGGGTCGTGGCTTTCCTGCAGCTGCCGCAAGTTGGCCGCAATCTCCAAGGGAGTGCTCAGCACCTTTGGCGGCTGCGGGGCATCGGATTCATTGAACACGGCTTATCGTTCTCCAGGCAAAAGCGAAACACGCAATTAACGGCATTTTGCCAGTATGTTCCGTGCCTTGATAGAAAAATCACACTTGGCTGAGGGCCCGTGGCTTGGTCAGCGGCGAGGTGCTGCCGCGGCTGTCGTAGAGCGAGGGCGAATCGCCGCCCATGAGGATGCGGATCTGGTTGTCGGTGACATGTTGCTGCACCTGGATGATCCGGCCATTGGTCTCGTTGAGCTGCTGGCAGGCTTGCATCAACTGGCTGATCACGTCGAGTTGCTGCAGCAGCAGTTCGCCGTTTGGCGATTGTGCCGCAACGGCCTCCACCCCGGCGCGGTCGGCGCTCAGGCCAAGGCTGGTAAGCAGCTGGTTGCGCCGCAGGCCTTGCTGCTCCAGCAGTACGATCAAAGACTGCTTGCGGGCCAGGATGTTTTCCAGTGGCGCCATGTCGCGGCCATGCAGTGCAACGGCCTCCTTCTGCAGGAGATCGAGCAGTTCCTGCATCGGGGCAATGTCATCTTCGATCAGTTGCAGCAAGGTGGTGTCGTGCATGGCTAACTCTTGGCTTTATCTAGCGTCCGTGAAGTCAGCGCGCCGAACGGTCAGCGCTGGGCTTCGAAATCGAGCAGTTTGCTGGCGACCCGGCCGGCATCGACCTGGTAGCTGCCGTCGGCGATCGCCTGTTTCAACTGGGCCACACGGGCACTGTTGACTACCGGCTCGTCGCGCAGCTTGTCGCTGATCTTCTGCAACTGCTGGGCCTCTTGGCTGAGGTGTACCGCTTCTCCGCTGGCGCTGGTGGTGGTTGCCGCTTCCTGGCTGGCTGCCGGTTTTTCGGCGCTGCCGGACGCGGTGTTGCCGCGTACGCCGCCCGTGACGGACGGAGAGTTATTCAAACGACTGAAGTCGATGACCATGATCAGAAACCTCTGGGTATTTGGACGCTTGCCTTGTTTTCGGCCAACCCGAAAGAAACTTTAGGCACAAATGCACAGCCGCCTGTCAGCAAGCTCGCGAACCCGTTTTCTGACACAGTTTAGGAAAAGCGGTTCCTCACCGCCAGCGCAAATCAATGGGCTGGCTACATACTTACCTCGACCTGGCCGGGGCCGGTCACCCTGGCCTTGACCACCCGTTTGGAATTGAGGTTGCGCACCCGGATCTGTTCGCTTAGGCCGCCCTTGCTCAGGGCTTCTCCGGGCATGCGCACACTCAGGCTGCCACTGCGGGCGATGATCACCACGTGGTCGCCTTTGCGCACCACCTCGGCCTGTTCCAGGTGTTGCGGGGTGAGTACTTGGTCGATCACCGTGGGGCGCAACATCTTCATGCCCACCGCCTGCTCCAGTTCGGTCAAAAAACCTTGGCCCAAGGTGCCGACATCGCGCTCGCGCAGGGCCACGTCACCTTCGCCCACCACGTTGTCGCGCTTGAGCGGCCGGGTCACCACCACCACTTCGCGGAACAGCCGCACAGTGGCCGGCACGAACACGGTCCAAGGCGCGGTGCCTTCGCAGCGTACCTTTACCGTGACGCGGCCCAGCGGCTGGGCCGGGCTTTCCAGCGAGGCGTCCAGTTGCTGGCTGCACAGCGGCATGCGCAGGCGCGGGTCCAGCGGGTTGACCTGGATCTCGTAACGGCCGGCGGTCTGGGTGGTTGCCAGATAATCTTCGACGCTGAATTCAAGAAACCCTTGAGTGACACCGATAAGCTGTTCAGGCAAGGTAAACGCGTCCGCTACCGTGCGAACGCCGGGCACCAGAAGGCACAGCATGGCCAGCGAGCCAGTCAGCAGGCGCGTCAATCGTCGGAAAAATGTCGTTTTCGTGTACATGGCGCTCAAAAAAGCAAAGCCCGTGCCGACTCGCTACATGAGTTGCAACGAAAGGCTGAAACATAAAGGAGTCTGGCATGGCAGGTGTTATGGATTCGGTCAACCAGCGCACGCAGCTGGTGGGGCAGAATCGCCTGGAATTGCTGCTGTTCCGCCTCAATGGCGAGCAGCTTTACGGCATCAACGTATTCAAGGTCAGGGAAGTGCTGCAATGCCCTGCGCTGACCCTGCTGCCCAAGGCGCACCCGGTGGTGCGCGGTGTTGCCAATATTCGCGGGGCGACCATCCCGATCCTCGACCTGTCGATGGCCACCGGGTTGCGGCCGCTGCAGGAAGACACGCGCAACAGTTTCGTGATCATCACCGAGTACAACACCAAGACCCAAGGCTTCCTGGTGCATTCGGTGGAACGCATCGTCAACATGAACTGGGAAGAAATCCATCCGCCACCCAAGGGCACCGGCCGCGACCACTACCTGACCGCGGTTACCCGGGTGGACAACCGCATGGTCGAGATCATCGATGTGGAGAAGGTGCTGGCCGAAGTGGCGCCGTCGTCCGAGTCGGTGTCGGCCGGGGTGATCGATGCCGAGGTGCAGGACAAGGCCGTGCTGCTGCGGGTGCTCACCGTCGACGATTCGTCGGTGGCGCGCAAGCAGGTCAGCCGCTGCCTGCAGACCGTGGGGGTCGAGGTGGTGGCGCTCAATGACGGCCGTCAGGCCCTGAACTACCTGCGCCAGCTGGTGGATGAGGGCAAGAAGCCGGAAGAAGAGTTCCTGATGATGATCTCGGACATTGAAATGCCGGAAATGGACGGCTATACGCTAACAGCGGAGATCCGCAGCGATCCGCGCATGCAAAAATTGCACATCTGCCTGCATACTTCGCTTTCCGGGGTGTTCAACCAGGCAATGGTCAAGAAGGTCGGTGCCGATGACTTCCTGGCCAAGTTCAAGCCGGACGACCTGGCCCAGCGGGTGGTCGACCGGATCAAGGCAACGCATTGAAGCCGCCGGGGGCAGGCCCCCGGCACCAGTGATTTAAAAGAGGCGGCAGTAGTGTCTACGGGTAATTTGGATTTCGAACAGTTCCGGGTCTTCCTGGAGAAAGCCTGTGGCATCCTGCTGGGCGAGAATAAGCAGTACCTGGTCTCCAGCCGTCTCAACAAGCTGATGGAGCAACAGGGCATCAAGAGCCTGGGCGAGCTGGTGCAGCGCATCCAGGCCCAGCCGCGTGGCGGCTTGCGCGAGCAGGTGGTCGATGCCATGACCACCAACGAGACCCTGTGGTTTCGCGATACCTACCCCTTCGAGGTGCTGAAGAACAAGGTCATCCCCGAGTTCATCCGCAACAACCCCGGCCAGCGCCTGCGCATGTGGTCGGCGGCCTGTTCGTCGGGGCAGGAGCCGTATTCCATCTCGATGGCCATCGACGAATTCGAGCGTAGCAACCTCGGCCAGTTGAAGATGGGCGCGCAGATCGTTGCCACCGACCTGTCTGGCACCATGCTGACCAACTGCAAGACCGGCGAGTACGACAGCCTGGCGATTGCCCGTGGCTTGTCCCAGGAGCGCCTGCAGCGCTACTTCGACACCAAGGGGCCGGGGCGCTGGGCGGTCAAGCCGGCGATTCGCAGCCGCGTCGAGTTCCGCTCGTTCAACCTGCTCGACAGCTATGCCAGCCTGGGCAAGTTCGATGTGGTGTTCTGCCGTAACGTGCTGATCTATTTCTCGGCGCAGGTGAAGAAGGACATCCTGTTGCGTATCCACAGTACCTTGAAGCCGGGTGGGTATCTGTTCCTCGGGGCTTCCGAGGCGCTGAACGGGTTGCCGGACCATTACCAGATGGTGCAGTGCAGTCCGGGGATCATCTACCAAGCGAAGTAACCAAGAGGGCCGGCAGCGAAAGTTGCCGGCCTTTTTGTTTGCCTGTGCCGGCCTCTTCGCGGGCATGCCCGCTCCCACAGGCTGGCGCCAATACCTGTGGGAGCGGGCGCGCCCGCGAAGAGGCCGGCGCAGGAAAAATACTGACGTCAAATTTTTGTTTTGCCGCTTTTGCCGCCCGGCAATTGCCGCTTTCGCCGCTCAAGGCGGAAGGCCTTTGCCGCTTTTCTGGCATCACTCTGACAGCACCTTGCCCCGCAAGCCCGTATTTCCGGGCTTTCTGTTGGTTGGCACAGCCCTTGCTATACCTTGCCCAACGATATTCCGGTCAACCTCCGAAGGTTTCCCCGACATGAGCATCAGCTTCGACAAGGCGCTTGGTATTCACGAAAAGGCCCTGGGCTTCCGCGCCCAGCGTGCCGAAGTGCTGGCCAACAACATCGCCAACGCCGACACGCCCAACTACAAGGCGCGCGACATGGACTTCGCCTCGGTGCTCGCTGCCGAAAGCGACAAGCAGCAGAGCGGCGGCCGTTTCAGCCTCGATCGTACCAACAGCCGCCATATCGAGGCCGAGGGCCTGGCCATGGCCGACGATACCCTCAAGTACCGCACGCCAACGCAGCCGTCGATCGACCAGAACACCGTGGACGCGCAGATCGAGCAATCGAACTACACCGAAAACGCCGTCGGCTTCCAGGCCAGCTTCACCTTGCTCAACAGTAAATTCAAAGGGCTGGTATCGGCCCTGCGGGGAGAATGATCATGTCCCTTTCCAGTGTCTTCAACATTGCCGGTAGCGGCATGAGTGCGCAGAACACGCGCCTGAACACCGTTGCTTCCAACATCGCCAACGCCGAGACCGTGTCCTCGAGCATCGACCAGACCTACCGCGCCCGCCACCCGGTGTTCGCCACCACCTTCCAGGACGCACAGGCCGGCGGCAGCCAGTCGCTGTTCGAAGACCAGGGCGAGGCAGGGCAGGGCGTGCAGGTAAAAGGCATCGTCGAGGACCAGAGCAACCTGGAGGCCCGTTACGAGCCCAACCACCCGGCGGCGAACAAGGACGGCTACGTCTACTACCCGAACGTCAACGTGGTCGAGGAGATGGCTGACATGATCTCCGCCAGCCGCGCGTTCCAGACCAACGCCGAGTTGATGAATACGGCCAAGGCCATGATGCAGAAGGTCCTGACCCTCGGTCAGTGATAAGGAAACCAGACCATGGCAATCGATACCAACGGTGTGAACCTCAACGACGTGCTCGCGGCGTCGGGTGTAGGCACCAGCACGAAGAAGACCACGGACACCGCATCCAAGACCGGCAACGACTCGCTCGGCAAGGACGCGTTCCTGCAATTGCTGGTCACCCAGATGCAACACCAGAACCCGCTGGACCCACAGGACAACGGTGAGTTCGTTGCCCAGCTGGCGCAGTTCAGCAGCCTGGAAGGCATTACCTCGCTGAACGAATCGGTCAACTCCATCACCAGCGCCATGGCCTCGTCCCAGGCCCTGCAGGCGTCGTCGCTGGTCGGGCGTTCGGTGGTGGTGCAGAACGACAAGGCCGTGGTCGACACCGCAGAAAGCTTCAATGCGCAGTTCGTCGTGCCGCAAGCCATCGGCGAAGCGAAGATCACCATCAAGGACAAGGACGGCAATACCGTCAAGACCATCGAGCTGGGCGAGCAGAAAGCCGGTTACGCCGATTTCATCTGGGACGGTACCAACAGCAGTGGCCAGAAAGTCGACCCTGGTACTTACACCTTCACTGCCACCACTACGGTGGATGGCAAGTCGGTGCAGATGAATACGCTGTTGCCAGCCAAGGTGACCAGCGTCAGTTTCAGTGCCGCCGGCGAAATGGTGCTCAACCTCGCCGGTGTTGGCAAAGTGTCCCTCTCCGACGTGCAAACCATCGGTATCTAAGGCCCGCTAGAGCGGCAAAAGGAGCGAATTCATGTCTTTCAATATCGGCCTTAGCGGTCTGTACGCAGCAAACAAGCAGCTGGATGTCACCGGCAACAACATCGCCAACGTCAACACCAACGGCTTCAAGTCGTCGCGTGCCGAGTTCGCCGATGTCTATGCAGGTTCCAACCGCCTGGGCGTGGGCAAGAATCAGGTGGGTAACGGTGTGCGCCTGGCAGCGGTTTCCCAGCAGTTCACCCAGGGTGACGTCAACACCACCGGCAACGTGCTGGACATGGGGATTCAGGGGCAGGGCTTCTTCGTGCTGTCCGATAACGGCTCGCGCGTGTACACCCGTGCGGGTGCTTTCCAGGCCAGCAAGGACAACTTCGTGGTTACCTCGGACGGCTTGCGCCTGCAGGGCTATGCCGCCGACTCGACTGGCAAGATCCAGAAGGGCGTGCTCACCGATTTGCAGATCGATACGTCGTCGCTGCAGCCAAAGGCAACATCGCTGATCGACCAGGGTATCAACCTGAATTCCTCGGCCGCCGACATCCCGTTGGAAGTGGATGATGGCACTGGCGTGATGGTGCCGAACCTGCCGTTCGATCCTTCCGATCAGACGACATACACCAAGTCTTTCCCGACCAAGGTGTACGACAGCCAGGGTAACGAGCACACCATGGAGCAGTTCTATCGCAAGACTGGCACCAATGAGTGGACCATGTACACCCTGGTCGATGGGCGCAACCCGTTTTCCCCATCCTCCACCGTGCCGCTGACTGGCACCATCAGCTTCAACAGCGATGGCTCGGTCAAGAGCATGACTGCGGACAATACCGGCCACCCGGCGGGCTCGTCGTTCACCGTGACCAACAACACCTTCACCATGACTGGCTGGGTGCCGGCGGTGGAAGATTCTGCGGGTAACTGGATCTCCAACGGCGCGGTGGGCAATGCCGATGGCATGCGCCTGGCGATGAACAGCACCACCTCCTACAACACCGAGACCGCGCGCATGTCGCAGTCTCAGGACGGCTACGCGACCGGTATCCTGTCGAGCCTGAGCATCGACTCGACCGGTGTGCTGTTCGCCAGTTTCAGCAACCAGCAATCCCGTGCCATTGGCCAGGTGGCCCTGGCCAGCTTCGCCAACGAGCAGGGCTTGCAGCAGATTGGTGGTACCCGCTGGACCGAAACCTACACGTCCGGCATCCCGGGCATCGATGCGCCGAAGACAGGTACCCTGGGCAGCGTCGAGTCCAACGCGCTGGAAGGCTCGAACGTGAACCTGACGCAGGAGCTGGTAGAGCTGATCAAGGCGCAGAGCAACTACCAGGCAAACGCCAAGACCATCTCCACTGAAAGCACCATCATGCAGACCGTCATCCAGATGGCCTGATGGTCGCTGGCTGAGTGTGTGTGGGCGAACCCCTTTGTCATGAAGGGGTTCGTCGTCTTTGCCGGAGGGGTCATGAAAAGGCTGGTTGTCACATTGGTCGCTGCTTTCTGCCTGTACCAGGCCCAGGCCGGTACCGCGCCCTGGTGGCGCTGGGAAAGCCAGGTGGATGGGCGCCTGGTCTGCTCGCAATGGCCGCCGGGGGATGGCTGGAAGAAGTTCGCCGGCCCATACAGCAACGGCGCTTGCCGCGAGCCTTGATGAAGCCGGTACCGGCCCTTTGTACATGACCGACTGATTTGGCAAGGCCACTCTGTGGGAGTGTTGCTCTCGAGGTTGGCGCTGTACTTGTAGGAGCGGCCTTGTGTCGCGAAAGGGGTGCGAAGCGCCCCCCAGGTTTTCAGCTTCGCCGCATAGATTGCTGGGGCTGCTTTGCAGCCCTTTCGCGACACAAGGCTGCGCCTACAGGGATCGCGCCAAGACAGTTGCTCCCGCAGAGGCCGGTACAAGTTTGCCGCCATCGGCAACCCGGCGCCGGATAACCGGCGTTCGCGACTTGAGCAAGGCCTCCAGAAGCCCGTATTCACGGGCTTTTTCATGATTTCGCAAAGTTGGTTCGGAACTTGCTTTCTAGCTCGCATAGCAACGGCGAGCGGCAAACGACCGCCAGTGCAATGGAGGATGACTGTGGACAAGATGCTTTACGTGGCCATGACCGGTGCCAGCCAGAATGCGCTGGCGCAGAAGGCGCACGCCAACAACCTGGCGAACATTTCCACCAACGGTTTTCAGCGAGACCTGGAGCAGGCTCGCTCGATGCCGGTGTTCGGCGACAGCTTTCCGTCGCGCGCCTTTGCCATGACCGAGCGCCCGGCCACTGACTTCAGCGAAGGTCCGATGGTTGAAACCGGCCGCGATCTGGATGTGACGGTGACCGGCAAGGGCTTCATCGCCGTGCAGGCGCCCGATGGCAGTGAAGCCTACGTACGCACCGGCAGCCTGAACATCGATGCCCTCGGTGTGCTGCGTGCCGGCAACGGCATGCCGGTGATCGGCAACGGCGGCCCGATTGCGATTCCGCCAGAGCAAAAGGTCGAAGTCGGCGCCGATGGCACCATCAGCATCCGCTCCATGGGGGAAGACCCGCGCGTGATGGCCGAAGTCGACCGCATCAAGCTGGTCAACCCAGATACCAAAGGCCTGACCAAGGGCCTGGATGGCCTGATCCATACCCGCGACGGCCAACCGGCCGACGCCGACGTCAACGTGCGGGTGGTGTCGGGCTTCCTGGAAGGCAGCAATGTCAACGCCGTGGAAGAAATGACCTCGGTGCTGGCGCTGTCCCGTCAATTCGAACTGCACGTCAAGATGATGAACGCGGCCAAGGAAGGCGACGAAGCCATGGCGCGTGTTTTGCAAATCGGCTAATCACTTTTGAACGGGTGCCGTAAAACAGGCGCACGAGGAGAACTTACATGCTTCCGGCTCTTTGGGTCGCTAAAACCGGCCTGTCCGCCCAGGACACCAACCTGACGGTCATCTCCAACAACCTGGCCAACGTCTCGACCACCGGCTTCAAGCGTGATCGCGCCGAGTTCCAGGACTTGCTGTACCAGATCAAACGCCAGCCAGGCGCGCAGTCCACCCAGGACAGCGAGCTGCCTTCCGGCCTGCAGGTCGGTACCGGTGTGCGCATTGTCGGCACGCAGAAGAACTTCCAGACCGGCAGCCTGCAAACCACGGAAAACCCGCTGGACATGGCGGTCAACGGGCGTGGCTTCTTCCAGGTGCTGCAGCCGGATGGCACCGTCTCGTACACCCGTGACGGTACCTTCCACCTGAACTCCGACGGCCAGATCGTCACCGCCAACGGCTTCGCCCTGGAGCCTGCCATCGTCGTGCCGAACGACGCGCAGACCTTCACCGTCGGCCAGGACGGCACCGTGTCGATCACCACCGCCGGCAACCCGGCAGCGCAGGTGATCGGCAACATCCAGACCGCCGACTTCATCAACCCGGCCGGCCTGCAGGCGATCGGCGACAACCTGTTCCTCGAGACCGCCGCCAGTGGCGCGCCGCAAGTCGGTACCCCAGGCCTGAACGGTTTCGGCACCACCCTGCAGCAGACCCTGGAAAACTCCAACGTCAGCACCGTGGAAGAACTGGTGAACATGATCACCACCCAGCGTGCCTACGAGATGAACTCCAAGGTCATCTCTACCGCCGACCAGATGCTGTCGTTCGTTACTCAACAGCTCTAAGGCCGACAACGCCAAGCCCAGTCACCCTGTTGCACCCGTGAGGTAAGCGTCATGAATCGTCTGTTGTCCGTTTTCGCCCTGGGGGGGGCGGTGTTGCTGGCAGGTTGCGTCGCACCGACGCCCAAGCCCAACGACCCGTACTACGCGCCGGTCCTGCCGCGCACCCCGTTGCCGGCAGCGGCCAACAACGGTTCGATCTACCAGGCCGGTTTCGAGCAGAACCTGTACAGCGACCGCAAGGCGTTCCGGGTGGGTGACATCATCACCATCACCCTCAACGAGCGCACCTCGGCCAGCAAGAACGCCGGTTCGCAGATCCAGAAGAACAGCAACGCCAACATCGGCCTGACGTCATTGTTCGGCACCACGCCGAACACCAACAACCCGTTCGGCAGCGGTGATCTGTCGCTGGAGGCCGGCTACAGCGGCGAGCGCGCCACCAAGGGTGACAGCAAGGCAACCCAGGGCAACACCCTGACCGGTTCCATCACCGTGACCGTGGCCGAAGTGCTGCCCAACGGCATCATCGCCGTACGTGGCGAGAAGTGGCTGACCCTGAACACCGGCGAAGAGCTGGTGCGCATCGCCGGCATGATCCGCGCCGACGACATCGCCACCGACAACACCGTGCCGTCCACCCGTGTGGCCGACGCGCGCATCACCTATTCCGGTACCGGCTCGTTTGCCGATGCCAGCCAGCCCGGGTGGCTGGACCGCTTCTTCATCAGCCCGCTTTGGCCTTTCTGAGTACGGATGACCATGTTCAACGTGAGGCAGCTGATTGCCGCAACCCTGCTCCTGTCCTGTGCCTTCGGCGCCCAGGCCGAGCGCCTGAAGGACATCGCCAGCATTTCTGGCGTGCGCTCCAACCAGCTGATCGGTTACGGCCTGGTGGTGGGGCTCAATGGCACGGGTGACCAGACCACCCAGACGCCGTTCACCCTGCAGACCTTCAACAACATGCTGTCGCAGTTCGGCATCAAGGTGCCGGCCGGCTCCGGCAACGTGCAGTTGAAAAACGTTGCCGCAGTGTCGGTGCATGCCGACCTGCCGGCGTTCGCCAAGCCAGGCCAGGTGGTGGACATTACCGTGTCCTCGATCGGTAACTCCAAGAGCCTGCGCGGCGGCAGCCTGCTGATGACCCCGCTCAAGGGTATCGATGGCAACGTCTATGCCGTGGCCCAGGGTAACCTGGTGGTGGGCGGCTTCGATGCCGAGGGCCGTGACGGTTCGAAGATCACCGTCAACGTTCCGTCGGCCGGTCGTATCCCTGGCGGTGCTACCGTCGAGCGTGCAGTGCCGAGCGGCTTCAATCAGGGCAACAGCCTGACCCTGAACCTCAACCGCCCCGACTTCACCACTGCCAAGCGCATCGTCGACAAGGTCAACGACCTGCTCGGCCCGGGCGTGGCCCAGGCCGTGGACGGCGGTTCGGTGCGGGTCACTGCGCCGATGGACCCGAGCCAGCGCGTGGACTATCTGTCGATCCTCGAAAACCTCGAGATCGACCCGGGCCAGGCAGTCGCCAAGGTCATCATCAACTCGCGCACCGGCACCATCGTCATTGGCCAGAACGTCAAGGTGTCGCCGGCCGCAGTGACCCACGGCAGCCTGACCGTGACCATTACCGAAGACCCGATCGTCAGCCAGCCGGGGCCGTTCTCCAATGGCCAGACCGCCGTGGTGCCGCGCTCGCGGGTGAACGCCGAGCAGGAAGCCAAGCCGATGTTCAAGTTCGGCCCGGGCACCACGCTGGATGAAATCGTCCGTGCGGTGAACCAGGTGGGCGCAGCGCCCAGCGACCTGATGGCCATCCTCGAAGCCCTGAAACAGGCCGGCGCCCTGCAGGCCGACCTGATCGTGATCTGAGGACGGCACGGATGAACAGCAAAAGCCTGGTTTCCGGCAGCGCCGACAGCGGCGCCTACACCGACCTCAACCGCCTGAGCTCGCTCAAGCATGGCGACCGCGACAGCGACGCCAACGTGCGCAAGGTGGCCCAGGAGTTCGAGTCGCTGTTCATCAGCGAAATGCTCAAGGCCTCGCGCAAGGCCAGCGACGTGCTGGCCGATGACAACCCGATGAACACCGAAACGGTGAAGCAGTACCGCGACATGTACGACCAGCAGCTGGCCGTGAGCATGTCCCGCGAAGGTGGCGGCATCGGGCTGCAGGACGTACTGGTGCGCCAGCTGTCGAAGAACAAGGGCACACCGGCCAACACCAGCCCGTTTCCGCGTATCGAGGGCAATGCCCCGACGCTGTGGGGCAACAAGGTGGCCGAGCCCGTGCATGCCGCGCAATCCACCGCCACCCGCAACGACGTCGCCGCGCTCAATTCGCGACGCCTGGCGCTGCCGAGCAAGCTCACCGACCGCCTGATGGCCGGCATCGTGCCGTCGGCGGCCAGCACCAATACCGCAGCCGTGCCAGCCCGTGACGGCCAGCAAGTGGCCAAGGCCTTCGCCGTGCCGGACAACGGCCTGCGCATCCTCGGGCGCGCCGTGGCCCAGCCACCACTGGCACCGAAAAAAGCCTTTGCCGACAGTGACGAATTCGTCGCCACCATGCTGCCGATGGCCGAGCAGGCAGCCAGGCGCATCGGTATCGACCCACGCTACCTGGTGGCGCAGGCCGCCCTGGAAACCGGCTGGGGCAAGTCGGTCATGCGCAACACCGATGGCAGCAGCAGCCACAACCTGTTCGGCATCAAGGCAACCGGCAACTGGGAAGGCGGCGAGGCGCGGGCGATCACCAGCGAGTTCCGCGATGGCCAGTTCGTCAAGGAGACGGCGGCGTTCCGTTCCTATGATTCCTACCAGGACAGCTTCCACGACCTGGTCAGCCTGCTGCAGAACAATTCGCGCTATCAAGATGCGGTGAAGGCCGCCGATAAACCAGAACAGTTCGTGCAAGAGTTGCAAAAGGCCGGGTACGCCACCGACCCGAATTACGCCAGCAAGATCTCGCAGATCGCAAGACAGATGAAGTCGTACGAGCACTACGCAATGCTCGGTACCGCAACGAAACTTTAAGGGCATGGAACCATGGCGAGTCTGATCAACATTGGTATGTCGGGGCTTGGCGCCGCGCAATCGGGGATGTACACCCTCGGTAACAACATCGCCAACGCCGATGTCGAAAGCTACTCGCGCCAGCAGAACGTGCAGAAGACCAAGGGCGGGCAGCAAGTCGGCCAGGTGTTCATCGGCAGCGGTACTACCCTGGCGGATGTGCGCCGGGTCTATAACGCGTTCCTCGAGAACCAGCTGCGCAGCACCACCTCGCTGAGCAGCGATGCCACCTCGTACCTGAACCAGATCACGCCGCTGGATACCGCCCTGTCGAGCAGCGACACCGGTATCACCGCTGCACTGAAAAGCTTCTTCAGCGCCATGCAGGATGCCGCGGCCAAGCCGACCGAGGACGCCTCGCGCCAACTGCTGCTAACCAGCGCGCAGTCCCTGGCCAAGCGCTTCAATACCCTGTCGGCGCAGTTGAACCAGCAGAACAGCGATATCAATGCCAACATGGCGTCGATCGCTGACAAGGTCAACGCGCTGACCAAATCGATTGCCGACCTCAACGGCCAGATCTCCAAGATGACGGCCGTCAATGGCCAGCCCAACGACCTGCTCGACCAGCGCGACGGTGCGGTGCGCGAGTTGTCGGCGCTGATCGGTGCCGACGTTGTAGAGCAGAAGAACGGCAACTACGACATCTACCTGAAGAACGGCCAGGCCCTGGTGCTGGGCAATACCACCCAGACCATCGGCGTGCAGCCGAGCGCCACCGACCCGACCCGCATGAGCCTGATCCTCAATCGCGGCTCCACCAAGATGGACATCACCAGCACCACGACCGGTGGTGAGCTCGGCGGCCTGATCCGCTACCGCAAGGATACCCTCGACCCGGCGCTCAACGAGCTCGGTCGCGTGGCCTTGGTAGTAGCCGATGCGATCAACAGCCAGCTGGCCCAGGGCATCGACAAGAACGGTGACTTCGGTGCCACCCTGTTCGGCGATATCAACAGCGCCGCGGCCATCAGCCAGCGCAGTGTCGCCAAGACCGGCAACAGCGCCGGCTCCGGCAACCTCGATGTGACCATCAAGGACACCGGCAAGCTCAGCACCAGCGATTACCAGGTGACCTTCACCAGCGCCACTGGCTACAGCGTGCGCAAGTTGCCGGAAGGCACCGACATGGGCAGTTTCGACCTCACCGACACGCCGCCTCCGGTGATCGACGGGTTCACCCTGTCGCTCAATGGTGGCGGCCTGAGTGCTGGCGACAGCTTCAAGATCACCCCGACCCGCAATGCGGCCGCCGGCATCGACACTGTCCTGACCGACCCGAAGCGCCTGGCCTTGGCTTCGCCACTGACCGCCACCAGTGGGTCGGGCAACAAAGGTACCGGCGTCATCACCCAGCCGACGCTGACCTCGGAGATGGACATCTACGATGCCGCCCAGCGTTCGCAATTGCAGGCTGGCCTGAAGTATTCGACCCCGGTCAAGCTGGTGTTCGGCGATGACACCAGTTCGCCCCAGGCCTACAAGATGTACGACGCCAAGGGTACCGAAATCGGCAGCGGCACCATCGTGCCGGGCCAGGAGAACAAGTTGCAGCTGTCGGTGCCGATGGTCGATGGCAGCGGCAATTCGCTGGGCGGCAACTTCACCTTCGAGATGAGCGTTTCCGGCGCGCCGAAGAACGGCGACAGCTATACCGTGGCGCTGACCGGCGCAGGTTCGGCAGACAACCGCAACGCCTTGTCGGTGATCGACCTGCAGACCAAGTCCACGGTCGAGGTTGGCGCCAACGGCAAGGGCATCAGCTTCACCGATGCCTACGCCAAGCTGGTCTCCAATGTTGGCGGCAAGGCCGGGCAGGCGCAGATGGACAGTGATGCCACCACTGCCTTGCATGCCTCAGCAGTGGAAAGCCGTAACGGCCTGTCGGGTGTGTCGATCGATGAAGAGACCGGCAACCTGGTCAAGTTCCAGCAGTACTACACCGCGTCGTCGCAGATCATCAAGGCGGCCCAGGAAACCTTCGCCACCCTGATCAACAGTCTTTAAGGAGCCGTAGATCGTGAGCGTACGCATCTCTACTTCGCAGTTCTACAACACCAACCAGGCCAACTACCAGAGCAACTTCGCCAAGACGGTGAAGAGCCAGCAGGAGGCGAGCGATGGCATTCGCGTGCGTTCGGCCAAGGATGACCCGGTGGGGGCGGCGCGTCTGCTGCAACTGGAACAACAGCAGAACATGCTGAAGCAGTACAGCGGCAACATCGTCAACGTACGTAACGCCCTGGGCACTGCCGAAAGCACCCTGAACTCCATCGGCACCATCCTGCAGCGGGTCAACGAGCTGGCGGTGAGCTCTGGCAACGGTACGTTCACCGATGCCGACCGCAAGGCCAACGCCGATGAACTGGCGTCGCTGGAAGACCAGCTGTTCTCGTTGATGAACAGCAAGGACGAGAACGGCAAGTACATCTTCTCCGGCTCCAAGGGCGATACCCCGCCTTACGCGCGCAATGCCGATGGCACCTACAGCTACCAGGGCGACCAGGGCAAGCTCAACCTGCAGGTGGGTGACATGCTCAGCCTGGCGGCCAATGAAACTGGCTACGACGCCTTCGAGCAGGCGCTCAACACCAGCCGTAGCCAGACCAGCCTGACCGCGCCGGCCACCGACGATGGCCGCGTCAGCCTGTCCAACGGCCAGGTCTCCGGCAACAGCCTGTACAACGATCGCTTCCGCAGTGGCGAGCCGTACAGCATCGAATTCCTCAGCAGCACCGAATACAAGATCACCGACGTCGACGGCAATGACGTCACGCTCGAGGCCAGCCAGGGCGGCAAGTTCGACCCCAATGGCGACAACACCAGCATCAGCTTCCGCGGTGTCGATCTGCGCCTGGACATCACCTTCAAGGACGGCGACAAGGGTAATGAAGATGCCGCTATCGCAGGGCATACGTTCAGCCTGAGTTCCAAGGCCGATGAGGTTTCCGGCACCCGCAGCCCTGGCAATACCTCCTCCGAGCAGGTGACGGGCGCGACCATCACCGATCAGGCTGCCTACAAGGCCGCTTTCCCGGGCGGTGGCGCGGTGCTCAAGTTCACCGGCAGCAGCACCTTCGAGCTGTACGCCGCACCGGTCACTGCTGACAGCCGCCCGGTGGCATCGGGTGCGCTGGGCGGGCCGAACGGCACCACCGCCACCGCGGCTGGGGTCAGCTTCGAGCTGTCCGGCGCACCGAATGCCGGGGACTCGTTCGCGGTCAAGGTCGATACCCACCAGACCCAGAACATCCTCGACACCATCGGCAAGCTGCGTACCGCGCTGACCAGCCCAGTGGACAACGACCCGGTGGCCCGGCAGAACTTCCTCGCCGCGCTGGATTCGGCTGTTGGCAACATCGCCAGCGCCACCAATCAGGTGTCGTCGTCGGTCAGTGCGATCGGTGGCCGTGGCCAGGCGCTGGATGTGCAGTCCGAAACCAACGAGGCGCTGAGCACCGAGAACACCAAGACCCAGAGCTCTATCCGCGAAAGCGACCCGGCTGAAGTGATGCTGCGCCTGCAGATGCAAACCAACATGCTGCAAGCGTCGCTGCAGGCCTATGCCAAGGTCGCCAGCTTGTCGTTGGTCAACTACATCTGATTTCACCTCTCTCGCGTCATCCGGCGTGTGCCAGCCCATTCGGAGCTGGCCACGCCACCTCTTCAAGGTCTTCGCCGTGAATCAACAGACCCTCGTCAGCATCGCCATCCCAGCCTTCAACCCCGAGTTCTTCCGCGCCACGTTGCTCAGCGCGCTCAACCAGGATTACTCGACGCTGGAGGTGCTGGTCTGCGATGACAGCCGGGGCCTGGAGATCCAGCGTATCGTCGACGAGGTGGTAGGTGAGACCGGCAAGCCGGTGCGCTACGTGCGCAATCCGCAGACCCTTGGGTTCGCCCGCAACCTGCTGGCGTGCCTGGAGCATGCTGAAGGGCCGCTGATCAAGTTTCTCTGCGACGACGACCGACTGTTCCCCGAATGTGTCGGCCTGCAGGCCGCGGTCATGGAACAGCATGCCGATGTCAGCATGACCATCTGCCAGCGCATGCTGTGCGCGGCCGACGATGCCTTGCTACCGCCGCGCATGCTCAATGCGGTGATGTGCCCGGAGGATGCGGTGGTCAAGGGCAGCGACTTGCTCGAAGCGTTGGAGACGAACGCCCCCAACCTGTTCGGTGGCCTCAGCCATGCACTGATGCGCCGTGACCTGGTGGCCGAGTTCCTGCCGGCGTTGGTGCAGGAGGGCAGCGGGTTTGCCGCGCGCCTGGACATGGCGCTGTACATTTGCCTCATGCGCCGAGGCAACCTGGGGCACCTGTCACGCTTCCTCAGCATGGAGCGTCTGCACCCTGCGCGCCTGAGCCACCAGGCAGGCATGACCCTGGCCTTCCCCATCGAGACCGACTGGATAAAGGCAATGCTGGCCGCGCGGGCAAGCGAGGCCGCACCGGCCAGTGGCTGGGTGCGCTACTTGTCGCTGGAGCGGTACCAGGGCGAGCAGGGTGCGCAGTGGGACGAGTACGAACTCAACCGCCTGTACGGGGCACAGCAGGCCCGCCAGGCGCAGCAGGTTGGCACTGATTGCCTGTCGTTTGAAGAGGTGTATGCCCAGTGGCTGGAGTGCCGTGACCTGTCGGCTGCACAGCTCAAGGCGTTGCCCAAGCGCTTCGAACAGTGGCCCCGGCAGCCGCGCATCGTCCCGGTGATCTGGGCCGAGGCGGGTGAGGAACTGGCCCTGCGCGCGACCCTGGACAGCCTTGCCGCGCAGTCCTGTTCGGCAGCCGGCACCTGGCTGCTGGCACCGGCGACGCTGGAATTGGCAGGCCAGCCGGTCGCGGTTGAACGCATGCTCGTGCAGGGCAATGGCCTGGCCCAGCTGCAGGCGCGCCTGGCGCGTGCCGACGATGCCGACTGGATACTGCTGTTGCGCGCTGGCGACCGCCTGGTGCCCCATGCTCTGGCGATCATGGGCGAGCGCATGGCACTTCGCGAGCGGGCCTGCATCTATGTCGACGAAGGTAGCCATGACGGGCTGCGCCCGACAACACCCATCTTCAAGCCGGACTTCAACCTCGACCTGATGCGCAGCCTGCCATATGTAGGGCGTGTACTGGCATTCAACTGTACGGCGCTGCGCGAGGTCGGCGGCTTCGACCCGGACTTCGATACCCTTGCACCCCACGACCTGCTGTGGCGCCTGGCGGAACACCAGGGCTTGCAGGTCATCGAGCACATCGACGAACTCCTGGTGCATTGCCAGCACGACTTTGGCCAGTGGCTGCACGACCCGCGCTGCGCACAGCAGGCGCCACGCGTGGTGCGGGCCCATCTGCAGCGGCTGGGCGTCGATGCCGAGGTTGTCGGTGCCGAAGGCATGTCGTTGTGCCAAGTGGCGTACCGGCACCCGGAGCAAGCCCTGGTGTCGATCCTGGTTACGCTCGGGGACGACCTGAGCGCGGCGATGCGTTGTGTCGAGTCCGTGTTCGAACACACCCGGTATGGCCATTTCGAGGTGCTGCTGATCGCCTCGCCGGATACGCCTGCCGACCTGCGTCAATGGCTGCAGGCCATGCAGGGGCTGGGCAGCAACCAATTGCGGGTGATCGAGGTGGCCAGCGGCAGCCAGCTGGCACAGTTGAACCAGGCCAGCGAGGCTGCCCGTGGCGACTACCTGCTGATGCTCGACAGCGCCTGCGCCGCCTTCGACCGGTCCTGGCTGGAGCAGTTGATGGCCCAGGCCCAGCGCCCGGAGGTCGGCGTGGTGGCGCCCAAGCTATGTACCCAAAGCGGCGAGATCTTTGGCGCCGGGCTGGTCCTGGGGCTGCATGGCGGCGTCAGCAGCCCGTTCGTCGGCATGCCGGCTGACAGCGGCGGCTACATGCTCCGGCTCAATGCCGTGCAGAACTGGAGCGCGCTGAGCCTGGACTGCCTGCTGGTGCGCCGCGAGCTGTTCGCCGCGCTGGGCGGTTTCGATGTGCAGGGCCTCAAGGGCGGCCTGCAGGACGCCGACCTCTGCCTGCGCATCCGCGAACAAGGCTATCTGGCGGTGTGGACGCCCCATGCGGTGCTCGTTCGCTTCGCTTCGACCCGTGACGTGCGGACCGACAGGCAGCGCAAGGTGCTGGACAAGGACATCTTCCATGAACGCTGGTTGGCCAAGGTTGCCCGCGACCCTGCCTATAACCGCAACCTGAGCCTGAAGATGGCCAGCTTCAACCTCGATGCCGGACAGCGTCGTGGCTGGGACCCGTTCATCAGCCGTGTGCTGCCGTCGGTGTTGGCGTTGCCGATCAACACTTCGGCGGTCGGTCACTACCGGGTGGCACAGCCGTTCACCGAGCTGGAGCGCGCTGGCTGGATCCAGGGGCGGCTTGATTACAGTACTCCGGAGATGATCGAGATCGAGCGCGAGAAGCCCGACGTGATGATCTTGCAGTGTCGCTACACGGTCAATTCGATCGATGAAATGACGCGCTTCAAGCGCCTGTCGAACGCCCGACGCATCTACGAGATCGACGACTACATCATCGAGGTGCCGGAAAAGAACGCCCATGCGCGGAACATACCGGCCAACATGCGCGAGCTGGTCACCCAGGGTATTGCCTTGTGCGACCGGGTGGTGGTGTCGACCCAGCCGCTGGCCGATGCACTGTCGAGCATGCACCACGATATCCGGGTAGTCCCCAACATGCTTGCCGCCCCGCTGTGGGCCGGGCTGGCCAGCGAGCGCCAGACTAGCGCGCGGCCGCGCGTGGGCTGGGCGGGGGGCACCAGCCACCGGGGCGATCTGGAGCTGTTGCTGGACGTCATCAAGGCCCTGGCCGACGAGGTCGACTGGGTATTCTTCGGCATGTGCCCGGATGCCCTGCGGCCTTATGTGAAGGAATTCCACAAAGGCGTGCCCTTGGCGTCGTACCCGCAGAAGCTGGCCAGCCTCAACCTTGACCTGGCACTGGCACCGCTCGAACAGAACCTGTTCAACGACTGCAAGAGCAACTTGCGCCTGCTTGAGTATGGTGCGTGCGGCTTCCCGGTGATCTGTACCGACACCAAGGCCTATGACGGCTACCTGCCTTGCACGCGGGTGCGCAACAACACCTCGGAACAATGGCTGGATGCGATCCGCATGCACCTGGCCGACCCCCAGGCCAGCTACCGCCAGGGTGATGCCCTGCGCGAAACGGTGCTGCGGGACTACGTGCTGATGCCACACCACCTGCAACAGTGGGCCAACGCCTGGCTGGCGGATTGAACCTTGGGGCCTGCCACCGTCGGGCGCCAGACCAACAACATGAACAGGTGCCCTATGGCCGAAACCGTAATCGGGTCGCACAACCAAGTGACCGTCGTCCTGCTTGGGCATGAACAGCCGGACCATCGTGCCCGAGCCATCCATTACTATCGCCAGGCGGGCATTCCCTGCCTGGCCCTGGAGCCAATGCAGGCGGACACGGCGGGCGCGCAGTGCAGCGCCCGCCTGGCCTTGGCCTTGCAACAGGTCGCCACTCCGTTCGTGACCCTGGCCCTGGATGCCGATTTCGTGTTGGCGTCGGCCCTGCAGCAGGCCGCTGCCTGCTTGCATGCGCAACCTCAGGTGCAGGGCGCTCAGGGCTACGCGTTGGGCTATGCGCCGGGCAACGCCCAGGTGGCCTACTACAAGATGGGCTCGGCCTTCGAGGCCGCAGCCGATGACAGTGCGCGCGCACGCCTGCGCCATTACGCCATGGCTGGTCAGCAGGCCTGGCGTGCGGTGCTGCGGGTCGGGGCAGTGCAGGCGCTGCTCGACACCTTGCCGGGCGAGCTGGATTTCGCTGGCTGGCGCGTGGCCTTGTCTTGCGCCCTGGTCGCCGCAGGCAGAATCGCGCAACTGGCGCAGACCGATGTGGTCTGCGAGTTCGCGCCGAGCATGCTGACCCCCGTGGCTCGCGACGAACAGCTGACCCGTACCGTGCGCCTGCTGCGCGAATGGGGGGGCGAGCTGTGCAATGACGAGGCCGGTTTTGCCGTACTCAATCGTTTTGTGCGCGCGACCTACGACCAGGGCGAAGCACCTTTGCTGTTCACCTCGCCATGGGGCACGGTGATCGGCGAACCGGAGCGTATTTTCGAGCCGCGGCAGTATGTCGAGTTGCCTTACTACAATGGCGCGCTGTTCGAGCGCCTGAGCGCGCTGGAATTCCTCTGCCATGCCTGGCCGACCGGGCAAGCCCACCGCCAGGCGCTGGAGGGCACCTGGGTGCGCCAGCGCGAGTTGTTGCAGGTGCACCCCAACGACACCGCCGCAACCTTGCAGCAGCGTTACTGGAAAGCGTTGGCGCTGGGCCTGTTCAACCTGGAGGTCTGCCAGCGCCTGGTACCGACCCTCACCGGCAATGACGATGGTGAGCGCGCCCGCGAACTGGGTGATTGGCTTGCGCGCCTGGAGGCGGTGCCCGGTATCGATGGCAACGGCTGGTTGCGCAGTACGGGGTCTGGCCAGGTGCTTGACGCGCTGGCCGCTGCCACGCCGGACAGGGCCGCACAGCAGCGCCTGTTGGCACACCTGAACAAGCGCCCGGGGGCGCAGGTTACCTTCGTGATTGCCGACCTGGGCGACGACGACCTGGCGTTGCAGGCGACCTTCGACAGCCTGCTGGCCAGCGGGTTGCGCCAGTTCAAACTGGTGGTGCTCAAGGGTGGCAAGCCGCCGGCGATCACCACCGCCCGCGATACCCTGCATTTCGTGCAAGTCAATGAAAGCAACTGGGTCACCCACCTCAACCAGCAAGTGCGCCAACTGAGCAGCGATTGGCTGATGTTGCTGGAGGCCGGCGATACCTTGGTCAGCGGTGGCTTGCTGCGCTTGCAGCAGGAGCTGGCTGAAGCCCCGGGTTGCCAGGCGGTCTGTGCCAATGAAGTGCAGCGTGACACCGAGGGCCGCCTGCATGGCGTGGTTCGCCCAGGCAGCAACCTCGACCTGCTGCGTGCACAACCGGGGCTGATGTCGCGGCATTGGTGCGTGCGCCGCGAGACCGTGGTGGAGTTGGGTGGCTACAGCGAAACCTGCCGCCATGCATTGGAGTTCGACTTGCTGTTGCGCCTGGTGGAGCAGCATGGGCAGGGCGGCCTGGCCCACATGGACGAATACCTCGTGGTGGGCAGCCAGGCGACGCCGGCGCTGCAGGCCGATGCGCTGCTTACGCTAAAGCGGCACCTGACGCTGCTGGGTTACCGTGGTGAAGTGCACGACCAGGGCGAGGCTGGCCTGGTGGTGGACTTCCGCCATTCGGCCACACCGCTGGTGAGCATTCTGGTGGCCGCCGAAGGTGACGTGCAGCGTTTGCAGGCTTGCCTGACCAGCGTCCTGCAGCGCACCCGTTACCCGCGCTACGAGCTGCGGGTTGCCTGTAATTCCGAACACGCCGAAGCTACCGCTGCCGCGCTGCAAGGGTTTGGCCAGCGTGTCGTGCTGCTGGCAGGCACGGCGAGCGGGCGTGAGGCGTTGCTCAACCTGGCGGCGGAACAGGCTCGGGGTGAATACCTGCTGCTGCTTGCCGAGCACTGCGAAGTGATTTCGCCGGCCTGGATCGAAGGGTTGCTCAACGAGGGGCTCAGGCCTGAAGTAGGTGTCGTCGGCGCTCGTCTGCTCGCGCGCGACGGCACGGTTGTGCATGCTGGCTTCGACTTGTTGCAGGGGCCGGTGCTGCACCAGCCATGGCAGGGCATGTCGGTGGTGGACTGTGGCAAGGCACGCTGGCCAGCGTCGGTGCGCAACTGCGCCGCGGTTTCCGCCGACTGCATGTTGCTGCGCCGTGATCTGTTCGACCATTGCGGTGGCCTGCAGCCGTTACGGGCGTTCGACCTGGACGTCTGCCTGGCGGCGGCGGCGGCGGGCTTGCTGGTGGCCTGGACGCCTGTGGCGCAGCTGTTCGACGATGCGCCGAACGTGGCCGACCCGGTGGCCTGTGGCGTGTTGCAGGCGCGTTGGCCTGACGCGTTTGCCAGCACTTGGGCCAGTGATGCGCTGAGTCCTGCGCGTCAGCACTGAGCCAGGCATTCGGCCAGCGTCGTCTGGCAATGCGGCAAAAAAAATCCGCTACCTGTCGTGGGTAGCGGATTTTTCATTGCCTGGCGGCAGTGGCGGCTGAGTGCGCGACTCAGCCACCATCGATCAACCTGGCAGCCAGGCCGTCGCCAGCCTCTGCAGGTAGGCTGCGTCAGCCATGGCTGCCTGGCCCACCTGTGCACGCAGTGCCGCGCCTTGGTGGTTCCGGGCTGGCTCATCGTCGACCAAGGCAGTGATGGCGTCGTTCCAGGCCGATACTTCATTGGCCGCACGTGTGACGCACAGGCTGGCGGGCAGGGTGGCTACGTCGCTGCAGGCCACCGCATAGCCGCAGGCGCCGAGTTGCATCAGTGCCAAAGCGTCGTCGTATGCAGCCTGGGTGCTGTCGCTGCGAATCAGCAGGGCAGCATCAAGGTTCAGGCTGGCCAGCAGCCTGGGCGAATGCTGTACCTGTGCCGGGTGCAGTTCGCGGGCATGCTGTTGCAGGTGTGCCGGTACATCTCCCCAAAGTACCCAGTCCACGCGTGAGGCCCAGTGACGAACCACCTGCTCGGCCAGTTCGGCCGTGGCCGGGTCGTTGTCGAGGAAGGCACAGCCGAGGCGAGGCTTGCCTTCGAGTCGAACAGGTCGCGGCAGGTCTGCCCATTGTCCATCGAGTCGGTTGTCGATGACCTGGATATCGTCATGCAGGCCCTCGAGGTTGTTGGCCAGTGCCTGGCTGCAGACCACGATGCGGTCCACCATGCGCGCCGCTTGCTCGAGGGTGTCGCGTTCTGCGGCGGTGTTCGGCAGGGCAGTCACCTGAAGGATCTTGAACGCCGACGACAGGCCCAGCATCTGGCTCAGGCGCGGCAGCCGGCGAGCGTCGCAGGCGTGCTGGAGCACGATCACGTCAGGGCGCAGGCGTTGCACTTCGACCGGGCTGAGCAGGCGATCGCTAACGCAGCCGTCGATCTGCCCTGCGTCACGCAGGTTGTTGAATGCCGCTTGCAGTTGCGCCGCAGCATGCTCGTCCTGGCTCGGGCAGGCCAGCACCACGGGCAGCGGCCGCCAGCACAACGGCCGCCAGCTCAGCTCCATCAAACGCTCGAATTCAAAGCCGCTGCCATGCAGGGAAAGGTGCCGGTTGTGTGCCGGATCGTTGGCCAGTTGGGGCAGCCACTTGGCATAGGCATTGTGCTGATCCTGGGCGAAGCGTTCGCGCATCTGCGGCAGTTTGCGCACTTGTGCCCAGCTGGCGCCCCCTTCATGAACCAGCGTGGCATGCGGCGTCCAGACGTTCAGGTAGCCCATCTCGACCAGCTTCAGGCACAAGTCGAGATCGTTGCAGGTGACCTGGAAGTGTTCTTCGTCCATGCCGTTGGCAGCCAGGTAAAGCGCCTTATCGACCATCAGGCAGCTGGCACTGACAGCGCTCATGCTCTGGTCGACGTGCAGGCGCTGCAGGTAGCCGCTGGCGTTGGCGGGTTGGTCCAGCGATGGGCTGCCGGCAGGGCCATGCAGGCCGCCGATCAGCCCGGCGTGCTGGATACGCCCTGCAGGTGTCAGTAATTTGGCCCCGACTGCGCCGACTTCAGGGCGTTGGGCGTGGTTGAGCAATTCGTCCAGCCAATGCTCGTCGAGCACAGCCACATCGTTGTTCATCAACACCAGGTATTCACCGCGGGCCTGCCCTGCGGCGAAGTTGTTGATGGCGCTGAAGTTGAACGGCCCAGGGTAGCGCAGCACGCTCAGGCGGTCCTGGCCGATCATGGCCATGTTGTTCAGCCAGTCATGGGTCTGCTGATCCTGGCTGTCGTTGTCGACCAGGATGATTTCAAAATGTGGGTAGCCTGTCTTTTCCAGCAGGCTTTCCACGCAGCGTTGCAGCAGGGCCAGGTTGTCGCGGGTCGGGATAACGATCGATACAAGCGGTTGCTGCGCATGACCGTACTTGATGTGGTAATGGCGAGCGGGGCTTTCCAGCACTTGCGCGTTGACGTAGCCGCGGTTGGCCAGATGTCGGCTGATGGCATTTCGCTCGTCGGCGTTGTCTTCGATCAAAGGGGTGTTGCTGACGATGAAGGCTTCATCGAGGTGAGCAATGCCGGCCAGGCCGTCCTGTTCGATCAGGCGCAGGGTCAGGTCCAGTTCCAATGCACGTGGCAGGCTCGGGTCGTAGCCGCCGACCTGCAGCGCCAAGGTTCGCCGTACCAGCCAGTGGGACGCCATGGCCAGCGGCAGGCTCAGCAGGTAGTCGAGGTTGACGCCTGGGCGCAATACGGCGCCAGGGCCTTCGGCGGAGCGGAACATGCCATCGCAGTACAGCATGCGGCAGCCTTCGGCACCGGCAAGTTCCAGGTCCAGCATCAGGGCGCCGGACGGCAGGATCTCGTCACCAGCGTCGAGCAGCATCATCCAGTCGCTGTCTTCGCGTTGCAGGGCCTCGTTCAGTTCGAGGGCGCCCGGGGCCGTGCAATGCAGCCAGCGCACACCTGCGGCAAGTGCTGGTGGCGCTGTCCGGGTGCTGAGCACCACGGTGCTCAGGCGGATGGAGGACGACGTGCGCCACCAGGCGATGCTGTCGAGCGTGTCCTGAAGTGCGGCGGCATCGCCTTTTTCATCACGTACCAGCAAGGTCAGGCTGGTCAGCCCCGACAGTTGCTGGCGACGTGCCTCGGTCAGCAGCTGCTGCACGGGGGTGAGTTGGCGCTGCAGCAGCCAGTCCCTGACTGAAGGCACCTGGCTTTGCACAACGTGGCGCACCGCCGCGCGCTGGGTGGTATCGATGAACCGCTGCAGTTGCGGCCAGAAGGCCCGCTCGATATCCAGCCAGCGCATACGCGCTTGCATCACGCTTGCACGGGCGCGCTCCAGCCCCCCGGGCTCGTGGTACAAGGCCGAACCGGCGTTACCGAACTGTTCGACGAATGGCTGGGCCGTGACATGGCCGCCTGGCATGTAGATGACCGGGCAGCCGCACAGCATGGCTTCTGTGCAGGTGGCGGAAATCTCGTAGCTGTACAGCACCGAGGCCTGACGGAAGATCTGCGCCAGTTGCGCAAGTGTCTTCGGGTTGGCCAGGCTCAGTACTTCGATGTCGTCCGGCAGCAGCGAGTAATCGACCTTGGTCTTGTCGAAGCGATTGAGGTAGAGGTAGTGACCGCGACGTTCGATCGGCTCGGCGGGTGGCGAGAAAAGTTCCGAGTCGATTACCGGCAGCAGCAGCAGGTCGTCGCTCTTGGCATTACCGCGAAAATCCTGGGTGTAGTAGAAGAACAGGTCCGATTCCCGGGCATCGATGGCCCTGCCGGTCAGGAAGCCTTCACGGTTGAGGATGTAGCGGGCCACGATCGGTGCGCCGATCGGGTTGCCATCGGCGACTTCCGGGTACACCGCGATGGGGGCCAGGCCAAGGGCCATGTGGCGCAGGCGGATCTCATCGGTGAGGATCGGCGTGCGCAGTGTTGGGTTGACCTTGCAATGAGTCACGTAGGCTTCATGACCTGCCAGGTTCAGGGCGTGGCAAAGGTAATGCAGCACGCACACACCGGAAGAGGTTTCGCGGTAATCGGGTGCGCAGATGTAGTAGGGGTGGCGCGGCTTGCCGTGCAGGCTTGCAGGGGTCATGTTCAGTTCTCGCAGACGACGTAGACGCTGGCGCACAGGTCCGGGTAGACCATGCCGAGGGCCTGGCAGGCATCCATGAATCGATCGTCGATCAGTTGACTTTGCAGGGCCTTGTCCAGCTGGAAGTTGGCCAGAGGCTTGAAGAACACGCCGCCTCGCTGGCGCACGGTCCAGCCGGCGCCACGTACTTCCTGCTCAAGGGTATCGAGGCTGTAGGTCACGCGGTGGCCGTGCAGGCGCTCGCCTTCGGTGACGGCGCTGTTGTGCTCGATAAGCCCCATCTTCACCGCGATCTGGCGCGATGGTGCGTTGGCGTTGGGGACGGCGATGAACAGCCGACCGCCGGGCGCCAGCCAGCCACGCACACGCTCCAGCACGCCACGGCGGTCGTCCAGGTGTTCCAGCGTGTGGATCAGGAAAATGTTGCTGTAGCGCGGTTCGACCTGGGCTTGTTCGAACGTGCTGCAGATGAACTGGATGGGCGCATCGACACGCTTGCGCGTCACCTCGATCAGGTCGCTCGCCGCCTCGATCACCGTCAGGTCGGAGAAACGCTTGGCGAACAGGGCGGTGAAGGCGCCTTCGAAGCAGCCCATCTCCAGCGCCGGGCCGTTGACCAGCCAGGGCGAGAAGGTGTCCAGCATGTAGCCCCTGAGCCGCGCATCGAAATCATAGAAATAGCTGCGGTGCGCGTTGTCCTGGAACTCTTTGTTGTAGTCGCGTGTGGTCATGGGGCTCATCCCTGGTTCTTGCGGTAAAAGCGCTGATCTTCAGGCTGGTACCACTCATGAAGGGTTGTCGGGGTACGGGCATACCAGCCGAGCAGTTGTTGGACCGCAGGCGGTTGCGAGACGCAGAAGGCTTCGCCGAGCGCCCGGCAGTAGTCGAATTGCGGCTTGAAATGGCTGCGGGTGAAGGTCAGGGTAAGGCAGCGGCGGGGCAGGGTGGTGCGGTTGACCCCGGCGGCGTGCCAGATGCGCGAATCGAACAGGTAGATCGAGCCTGCGCGGCCCAGGGCCGTGTGCGCCTGGGCTTCAAAAATGGCATCGGTGGGCTTGTGCGGGGCGCCATGTGAACCCGGCAGGAACAGCGTTGCACCGTTGTCGGCGGTGAAGTCGTCCAGCAGCACCAGGGCCTGGGCCATCTGCATGTTCTCGGCAGACCACGAACGGACATCACGGTGCACGTTGCGTACGTAGGCATCGGTACTGTTCAGGTTGTTCAAGCCGCCAAAGGAGTTGAGTATCGGCACACCGCCGAGCATGTGCGCGAGGGTGTCGACCAGCCCCCAGTCGGCGAACCTGGCCAGCAGTTCAGGGAAGTGGCTGTCACGGGTGATGATGTGGTGGGCCGTCTGCTCCGTGCGCTGGGTGATGCCGTTTTCCAGTTGTACCTGGCGGCATCGCTCGATGGCCGTGGCCAGGTCGTTGCGCAAATGGTCGAGCAGCGGTTGGGCGATCAGGTCGGGTACGCAAGCGTAGCCATTGCGCTGCAGGGTTTCGTGCAGTGCATTCATCGGCCTTGCTCCTGCTCATCGCGCCAGTGGCGATAGTCTTCGGCGGTGACGCCGAGCAGGATCCGGTCCCAGCGTTGCCCTTTTCGATAGTACCACTGGCGCTGGACCCCTTCGATGGACCACGGCACCTTGCGCGTGTAGGTGGCGAGGGAGGCTTCGTTGTATTCGATGATGGTCGTCCACAGGCGATGCAGGCCCAGTTCATCGAAGGCGTAGCGCATGACCGTGCTGATCACCTCGGTGCCATAGCCTTGGCCACGCAGTGAACTGTCGCCGATCATCATGCCGTGCTCTGCCGTGCCGTTCTTCCAGTCGATCCCCACCAGGTTGGCCGTGCCGATCAGGCCGTGCTGGGCGGCCTCGATACCAAAGCGTTGATTCAGCGGGTCACCCTTGAGGCCTAGCAGCCAATCCCGCTGAGCTTCGCGCGAGACGGGGAAGTGCCAGCCGCCCAGCAGGCTCCACAGGGCTTCATCGTTGGACCAGCGGTGCAACATGGGCAGGTCTTCGAGTTCCAGTGCTCTGAGCACGATGCGTTGGCCGTTGATGCTCATGGTGTCCTCATATGCAGGATGACGGCGTCGGCCAGGCGGTGCATGTCCGTGGCCCCGTAGCGTTGGTCCATCGGCAGTGGCAACAGGCATTCGGCCAGATGCCGCTCCAGCGCGGGTGTCGTCGGGTTGTCGATCAGTTCCCGCCAGTAGCAGGGAACATAGATGGCTTGGTCGAGCAGGTGCCTGCGCAGGTGGTTTGCCTGGGCAGGCGAATCGAGCAGCAGCGGGTAGCACAGGGCCGCAGGCAGCTCGCCGGGCCAGGCGCTGAAGCGATTGCAGCCGTCCAGCCGCTCGCGCAGCAGGCTCAGATTGTTGCGGCGCCGGTCAGCCACGCTTGCATAGTCGATGCTGTCGAGGATGCGCGCGGTGCTGGCAGACATGGCTCGAACGCCTTGCTCGGCCAGTGCTGCCTCATTTGCCTGATATTCGCTGTAGTGCTGCTCGGCCGCCTGCTCGAGCCTTCCGAGCAGTGCCGCGAAGCGGTAGCGCGAAGCGCTGGGCTGTGCCTCGGGCATCCGGGCGGGGCCATTGACCAGCCAGCCACCATCGGCCACACCGACGAACTTGCGCGGCGAGTAGAGGGTGGCAATGCCTGGCAATGCCTGGCTGAACAATGCCTGGGAGTTGTCGATGATCAATTGCTGCCCGTAGCGGGGCGCGAGCACCCGGCGGACGTAGTCGGCCTTGAGCCCGAAGTAGTCGACGTACAACAGACCTTCGTCGGCAGCCACGTCAGGCAGGGCGGCCAGGGAGAGTTCGGCGTCCAGCGTGTAGCGGCACACTTCGATGTCCAGGCCGGCCAGCGCTTGTTCAAGGACGGCGCAGATATAGTGGGGCAGGTGGACACGGCGCAGATCACGTGCCTGCATCAAGGCGCGAAAGGCCGAGCGGGCACTGTTGAACGCCTTGGCTTGTGGGTAGGGGTGCTGGCCGCTGCGCAGTTCCAGTTCGAAATAGCCGCCTATGGCCTCAGGCACTTTGGATTTCTCCGAGTCTGGCCCAGGCACCCACCACTTCTGGCTCCTGGAACATCAAGGCGTCGAGGATCGACAGCCCGGCAACGAAGGGTTGGCTGTCGCTGCCCTGGGAATATGGGGGCAGCGTGGCGCCAAGCAGTTCCAGGGTGATGCCGGCTTGCTGGAATGCCTCGGCCTGGTACAAGTGCCCGCCACCGATCGGGTTGAGGTAATGGGTTGCGCCGCACGCCTGAACGATCTGAATGACCCGCTCCTGGCTCGAGGCCTCGCCGGTGATGGGCAGCGCGCTTGCGCGTGATATCGGTGTGTCGATGCCGAGCAGCGTGCAGCAGGCCTTGAGCAGGCGCTCATCAAGCGTTGCGATGCTGTCAGCGGGCGGGGTGAGCAGCGCTTCCAGCCAGGCCATCACCGGCGCGCGACGGGGCGCCTTGCGGTAGGCGAAGTCGAGCTTGTTGAGCAGGTCGGCGAGCTCGAACTGTTCGGCAATGCGCCGCTGCATGATGTGCTGGGTATGGCTGGCCTTGGCCAGGGCGATACGAAACCACTTGGCTTCGCCGTCGAGCAGATAACGGTTGCGCTCGATCCAGCCGTTCTTGATGAATTGCACATTGTCATAGAGGACAAAGTGATCCGCAGCAGCGATCAGCTGGAAATAACCCAGGTATGGCAGGAAGTACGGCTGCATCAAGGCAACCCGATGACGCCCGGGCGAACGGGGGGCGGTCTGTCGGGTCATGCCTGGCGAGCCTGCAGCAGGATATCGATGATCTGTTCCTGGGATGGTACGTCCAGGTCCGGATAGATCGGCAGGCACAGCACCTGGCTCGAGATCCTCAGGGCGTTGGGCAGGCGTTCCAGATTGGAGCTGGCCAGGCCCCGGTACATGGGGAATTCGCAGATCAGTGGGTAGAAGTAACGGCGCACCAGGATGTCCTGGTCGCGATAGCGCTGGTACAGCGCATCGCGCGAGATACCGAAGCGTTGTTCATCGATCAGGATGGGGCAATAGGCGTAGTTCCAGTCGAGCCCTTCCGGCTGTTGCAGCAGGGAGATACCGTCAACGTCTTCCAGGGCCCGGCGGTAGCGCTCGAAGACCTGGCGGCGGCGCTGCAGGGCATCATCGATGTGGCGCAGTTGCAACACACCGAACGCTGCCTGGATCTCGTTCATCTTGCCGTTGATGCCGGTGGCCATGATCACGGTTTCATCGACAAAGCCGAAATTCTTCAGGAAATCGATACGGCGCTTGAGCTTTTCGTCCTGGCAGATGATTGCACCGCCCTCGAAGGTGTTGAATACCTTGGTGGCGTGGAAGCTGAGGATCGACAGGTCGCCATTGTCGAGAATGCTGCGCCCGTCCTGGCGTACACCAAAGGCGTGGGCGGCGTCATAGATCACCTTCAGGCCGTAGGTGTCTGCGATCTCCTGGATGGCACCGATGTCGCAAGGGATGCCATAGCAATGGACCGGGAGAATTGCCGTGGTCTCAGGGGTGATCGCTTCGATGACGCGTTGTGGGTCCAGGTTGTTGGTACGCGGATCGATGTCGACGAAGACTGGCTTGAGGTTGTTCCACAAAAGCGAATGGGCTGTGGCGACGAAGGAGTAGGGGGTGGTGATGACTTCGCCCGTCACGCGTAGCGCCTGCAGCGCTGTCACCAGCGCCAGGGTGCCATTGGAGAACAGCGATATGTGCTTGACGCCCAGGTATTCGGCCAGCTCACTTTCCAGCTGTTGATGGAACGGCCCTGCATTGGTCAGGCGCTTGCTTTCCCAGATACTCTCCAGATAAGGAAGGAACTCTTCCAGGGGAGGCAGGAGAGGGCTGGTTACGGTGATCGGTTTGGCCATGGCGGCACTGCTCGTTTTTTCGGTTATAGAAGCAGGGCAAGCTGGACCCTGCCGCTGTACAACGTGCGCAGACGAGGTTTCGCCATGAAACCGACGGCCGGCACCGGGTTGATGGGTTGATAGCAAGAAGTCGGCCAACCTTCTCCATTGGTATGATTGTGTTCAATCTGTCGTTGATCGTGACTTGGCAGTCGAAACGTGCATCTTTAATCTATTGAGTCTGTGGGTAGTCCCGTCGCCGTGGGGTGCAAGTTCTGGCAGCCATGGCCGCGTTACCTGCGAATTTTTGCCATTTCCATCGGGAAGCCACAATGATTGGCATCAAAAGCATCGCCAGTTACGTACCTGTAGAAGGCGTGGATAACTACGCTCAGGGTGCGAAATTCGGCAAGGATCAGGATTTCATCTTCGGCAAGATCGGTTCGACCTTCTTGCCGCGCAAGGATGCGGCCCAGGAAACCTCTGACCTGTGCGTCGAGGCGGCCAGGACGCTGTTCGCTGCCAATCCATCGCTTGACCCGGCGGCCATCGATGCGGTGATCGTGGTCACTCAGAATGGTGATGCCGAAGGCCTGCCGCATACGGCCGCGATCGTCCAGCACAAGCTGGGGCTGTCGACGCATGTTGCGGCGTTCGATGTTTCCCTGGGCTGCTCCGGCTACGTCTATGGGTTGTATGCGATGAAGGGCTTCATGGAAGCGGCGGGCCTGAAGAATGGCCTGCTGATTACCGCCGACCCCTATTCGAAGATCGTCGACCCCGAGGATCGCAACACGACCATGTTGTTCGGGGATGCCGCGACCGCGACCTGGATGGGCGAGGATGCTGCCTGGCAGCTTGGCAAATCGCTGTTCGGCAGCGATGGTGCAGGTGCCGAGCACTTGCGCACCACCGACGGCAAGTTCTTCATGAACGGCCGTCAGGTCTACAACTTCGCCCTGGTCAAAGTGCCTGCGCACCTGCAGCAGTTGCTCGAGGCCAGCCAGTTGCGCGCCGAGGACATCGACCTGTACTGCCTGCATCAGGGCAGCGCGGCGATCGTTGATGCCGTGTCTGCGCGCTTCGACGAGGGCGCGCACAAGCAGAAGTTCGTCAAGGACATGGTCGAGACCGGCAATACCGTGTCGTCGAGCATCCCGTTGCTGCTGGAAAAGCACGTGATGAACTCGCAGCACAAGCGCGTTGCGCTCAGTGGCTTCGGCGTCGGCCTGTCCTGGGGGTCGGCGATCATCGAGCGCAACGGCTGATCGAGCGTCACCCTCGCGTTATCAAAGAAGCGCTGCCCGCCTCGGGCCGCGCTTCTTTCGTTTCTGATGATGGTTTTCTGGCGTCAAACCCTTGATTTCATTGGGATGGCCGGATGCCAGCAAAAAAAGTGAGAAATCGCCCTAAAGCAAACTGCCCTGACGACGATAAACATTACGAAGGTTCTCTGTGCCACACCCGGCGAATTGCCAAGGCCGGAAGCCGTAGTACCCAATCCAACGAGGAATTCGTCATGGCTTTGACTGTTAACACCAACACCACCTCTCTGGGCGTTCAGAAAAACCTGAACCGTGCTTCCGATGCACTGAGCACCTCGATGACCCGTCTGTCCTCCGGCCTGAAAATCAACAGCGCCAAAGACGACGCCGCCGGCCTGCAGATCGCTACCCGCATGACCTCGCAGATCCGTGGTCAGACCATGGCTATCAAAAACGCCAACGACGGTATCTCCATCGCCCAGACCGCTGAAGGCGCGATGCAAGAGCAGACCAACATCCTGCAGCGTATGCGTGAACTGGCCGTTCAGTCCCGAAACGACTCGAACAGCACCAACGACCGTGTCGCTCTGGACAAAGAATTCCAGTCGATGGCTTCGGAACTGACCCGTATCGCCAACAGCACCCAGCTGAACGGCAAGAACCTGCTGGACGGTTCGGCTTCGGTCATGACCTTCCAGGTTGGTTCCAACACCGGTTCGGCCAACCAGATCACCATCGACCTGAGCGCCAAGTTCACCGCTTCGGACCTGGGCGTTACTTCCTCGATCAACATTCAGGGTTCCGACACCACCACCGCCGAAGCCAACTTCAGCGCTGCTGTTTCGGCCATCGACGCCGCTCTGCAAACCATCAACAGCAACCGTGCTGACCTGGGTGCCGCGCAGAACCGTCTGACCAGCACCATCAACAACCTGCAAAACATCAACGAAAACGCCGAAGCTGCTCGTGGCCGTGTACAGGACACCGACTTCGCTGCTGAAACTGCCCAGCTGACCAAGCAGCAGACCCTGCAGCAAGCTTCCACCTCGGTTCTGGCCCAGGCCAACCAGCTGCCATCGGCAGTACTGAAGCTGCTGGGCTAATCTGCCTGGTTGCTGGCGGGGAAGTGCTGGTAAGGCACTTCCCCGCCTTTTCATTGCGAGGTGGTGGGCATGGACATGAGCGTCAAGCTGAACCTGTCTTATCCGGCCGCACGTCCGGCCGAGCAGGTTGCCGAAAAACCGGTAGTCCGGTCGACGGAAAACGTAAAGCCCGAAGACGACAAGAAAGACCCCAAGGCGGAGCAGGATGCCGACAAGGTCAAACATGCCGTTTCGGAAATCGAAAAGTTCCTGAAGGCATCGCAGCGCAATCTGGAATTTTCCACGGATGAAGAATCCGGCAAGATCGTGGTCAAAGTCATCGCTACCGACAGTGGTGAACTGATTCGCCAGTTGCCCTCGGAAGAGGCCCTGCGGATCGCTCACAGCCTGAGCGATGTCAAAAGTGTTCTGTTCGACGCCAAGGTATGATTGGCGGCGAACACCAATGAAGTGATGCATGTCTGTCCCGCAGGAGCGGGTTGACGCGTTGATGAGAGGGACTACAGCATGGCAAGCCCGATTACTTCCAGTACAGGCCTGGGTTCTGGTCTCAACATTACCGAGATCGTGACCGCGTTGGTCAAGGCCGATACATCCGCCAAGCAGGCGCAGATCACTCGGCAAACCAGCAACAACACTGCGATGATTTCGGGTATCGGCTCGCTGCGCAGTGCCCTCACGGCATTCCAGGACGCCATGAAGGCGCTCAACAACAAGGATGCGCCGTCGTTCAACGCCTATGCAGCGACCTCGGCCAACGAGTCGGTGGTCAAGATCAAGTCGAGCAACTCGGCGGTAGCGGGTAGCTACGACATCGTGGTGGACAAGCTGGCCACCAGCTCGAAAGTGGCCAGCCAGCAGTTCAGCGGTGGTGCCACCAGCCCGATCAGTGCTGGCCAGCTGACCATCAGCCAGAACGGCAAGACCTACAACCTGGACGTGGCCAGTGGTGCGACGCTGCAAAGTGTGCGCGACCAGATCAACAAGGAAATGAGCGCCAACGGCATTTCCGCCAACATCGTCAACGAGGAAGGCGGCTCGCGCCTGGTTCTCAGCTCGACCACCACAGGTGCGGGGACTGACATTTCCCTGAGCGGTATCGCCGAGCTGACAATCGATGGCACCACGCAGATGTCCGGGACCGGTGCGGGCTTCATCACTGCCAAGGCCCAGGACGCTGAACTGACCATCGACGGCTTGAAGGTCAAGAGTGCCTCCAACACGCTCGATAGCGCCATCAGCGGCATGACCCTGGAGTTGACCGGGGTCAGCCCGAAGGCCAGCGGCGTCCCCACTGGTACGCCGACCGCGGTCACCGTTGCGGCGGACAACGATGGCCTGAAGAAGTCGGTCCAGAGCTTCGTCGATGCCTACAATACGCTGCAGAAGGCGATCACGTCGCTGACGTCGACCAGCCGTGATGACGATGACAAGCTGGTGCTCGGCCCGCTCACCAACGACCCGACCACCCGCTCTCTGTTGGGTGATGTGCGCAAGGTGCTGAGTGAGGTGGGGGCCGGCGACCAGCTGACCACGCTGAGCCAGTTGGGTATCAACACCCAGAAAGATGGCACGCTCGAATTCAACAGCAGCAAGTTCACCGCGGCGATGAACGACAAGAAGCTCGGCCCGGAAGTGCAGGAGCTGTTCACCGGTACCGACGGCATCTTCGAGCGCATGAACAAGGCCATCGATCCTTACAACAAGACCGATGGCAGCCTTGCAACGCGCAAGTCGAACCTCGACAAGGCAGTCTCGGAACTGGCCAACCAGCAGGCCGCGCTTGATCGCCGCACCGAGTCGCTGACTGAATCGCTGACCAAGAAGTACGTGGCCCTGGACACCGCCCTGGGCAAGATGAAAGCCCAGGCCGACCAGATCACCTCGATCTTCGAAGCGATCAACGCCCAGGCCAAGAAATCCTGATCGGCTGAACATGCCAAAAGCCCGGCGGCGTCCGCGAGACGCCCCGGGCTTTTTGCTTTTCCCCTAAAGTTTTTTGACGTACAGGCGATACAGCAGGTACAAGCAACTTTTTACCGCAGCAACGAGGCAGATCCATGAACCCGATGTTGGCCCTTCGGCAGTACCAGAAAGTCAACGGCGCAGCGCAGACGTCCGAAGCCAGCCCGCACCGCCTGGTGCAGATGCTCATGCAGGGCGGCCTTGATCGCATGGCGCAGGCCAAGGGCGCCATTGCCCGCAACGACATCGCGCAAAGGGGCATCCTCATCGGCAAGGCCATCGACATCATCGGCGGCTTGCGCGAAGGCCTGGACCTGGAAAACCATGCCGACAGCCTGGCTGAGCTGGACAGCTTGTACATGTACATGAGCCGTCGCCTGATCGAGGCCAACGTCAAGGGTGACCCGGCCATCATCGACGAGGTCGCGCGCCTGCTGATCACTGTGAAGGAAGGTTGGGACGCAATCGGCGATCAGTCGTCGGCTTCCTGATAAAGGAGGATGACATGAACGAAGTAATCGCCCGGATCGAGCAGACTCGGGAAATGCTGCTGGCGGCGCTGGCCGAGCGCAACTGGGAAGCGGTGGGTGAGCTGGACCTGGAGTGCCGCTTGCGCATCGGTGACATGGTGAGCGAGGCGAAAGGCAACGAGGCCGATGTCAGTGCCAGCCTTGAGCAGTTGCTGGCCGTATACCGTCAACTAATCGATGTTGCAAGTGGCGAACGTCAATCCTTGGTGGATGAAATGACGAAAATCCGTCAGGCGAAGAACGCGGCAAAGGTATACCATCTATTCACCTGACCACAGATGTTGCCAAAAGCCATGCGCCATTAATTTGACTGGCTGGTGTTTTTTGACTTTACTAGTGGCTGTTTTCGAATTTCAGACGTCCGAACACTGACCATTCAGTCGGAATGATGTCGAGCACGCCCTCGGGCGCCGATATGACTAGGGAAGTTGCTATTGCATGTGGCGTGAAACCAAGATTCTGCTGATCGACGACGACAGCGCACGCCGCCGCGACCTGGCGGTGGTGCTTAACTTCCTCGGCGAAGAAAACCTCGCTTGCTCCAGCCAGGACTGGCAGCAAGTGGTCGAGCCTTTGTCTTCGAGTCGCGAAGTGCTGTGTGTGCTCATCGGCACTGTAAACGCCCCGGGCAATGTGCTTGGGCTCGTTAAGACAGTGGCTGGGTGGGATGAGTTCCTTCCGGTTCTGCTTTTAGGTGAAATTTCTTCTGCGGAGTTCCCGGAAGACCTTCGCCGCCGGGTGCTTTCCAACCTGGAAATGCCGCCAAGCTACAGCCAGCTGCTGGATTCGCTGCACCGTGCCCAGGTCTATCGCGAGATGTACGACCAGGCGCGCGAGCGTGGTCGCCAGCGCGAACCCAACCTGTTCCGCAGCCTGGTCGGCACCAGCCGTGCCATCCAGCACGTGCGGCAGATGATGCAGCAGGTGGCCGATACCGATGCCAGCGTGTTGATCCTGGGTGAGTCCGGCACCGGCAAGGAAGTGGTCGCGCGCAACCTGCACTACCATTCCAAGCGCCGCGAAGCGCCGTTCGTGCCGGTCAACTGCGGTGCGATCCCGGCCGAGTTGCTGGAAAGCGAACTGTTCGGCCACGAGAAGGGCGCCTTCACCGGGGCGATCACCAGCCGTGCCGGCCGTTTCGAGCTGGCCAACGGCGGTACCCTGTTCCTCGACGAAATCGGCGACATGCCGTTGCCGATGCAGGTCAAGCTGTTGCGCGTGCTGCAGGAGCGTACCTTCGAGCGCGTGGGCAGCAACAAGACCCAGAGCATCGATGTGCGCATCATTGCCGCGACCCACAAGAACCTCGAGACCATGATCGAGGAGGGCACGTTCCGCGAAGACCTGTACTACCGCCTGAACGTGTTCCCCATCGAGATGGCGCCGCTGCGTGAGCGGGTGGAAGACATCCCGCTGCTGATGAACGAGCTGATCTCGCGCATGGAGCACGAGAAGCGCGGGTCCATCCGCTTCAACTCCGCGTCGATCATGTCGCTGTGTCGCCACGGCTGGCCGGGCAACGTGCGCGAGCTGGCCAACCTGGTCGAGCGCATGGCGATCATGCACCCGTACGGGGTGATTGGCGTGTCCGAGCTGCCAAAGAAATTCCGTTACGTCGATGACGAAGACGAGCAGATGGTCGACAGCCTGCGCAGCGACCTGGAAGAGCGCGTCGCAATCAACGGCCATACGCCGAACTTCAGCAACCACGCCATGCTGCCACCTGAAGGCCTGGACCTGAAGGACTACCTGGGTAGCCTGGAGCAGGGCCTGATCCAGCAGGCGCTGGATGATGCCAACGGTATCGTTGCGCGCGCGGCTGAACGTTTGCGTATACGTCGTACCACCCTGGTCGAGAAGATGCGCAAGTACGGCATGAGCCGCCAGGGCGGCGAGGAACAGGCGGAGGATTGACGCCTGGCGGTTGCCTGTACTGGCCTCTTCGCGGGCACGCCCGCGAAGAGGCCGGCACAGCCAACCCAAATCCCTATCTCCGGCACGGCTATTGCTACACCGCTGGCAACACACCGTTTTTATGACGGTCAGCCACGCGAGAGAGCAAGATGCCCCAGGCCGCCCACGTATCCCTAGCCCCCGATCCGCAGGGGCAAACCCCGATCGAGCAGGACAGCCGCCAGGGTGTCGAGCAGGCCTTCGCCCTGTTCAATCAGGTGTCCAGCCAACTGAGCCAGTCCTACAGCCTGCTCGAAGCCCGGGTCAGCGAACTCAAGGGTGAGCTGGCGGTGGTCAGCGCCCAGCGCATCGATGAACTGAGCGAAAAGGAACGCCTGGCCAACCGCCTGCAGAACCTGTTGGACCTGCTGCCCGGCGGGGTGATCGTGATCGATGGCCAGGGCCTGGTACGCGAAGCCAACCCGGCCGCCTGCGAATTGCTCGGCGAGCCGCTGGTCGGCCAGCTGTGGCGCCAGGTGATCGCCCGCAGCTTTGCCCCGCGCAAGGATGACGGTCACGAAGTCTCGCTGCGCGACGGCCGCCGTCTGTCCATTGCCACTCGCTCGCTGGATGCCGAGCCTGGCCAGTTGGTGTTGCTCAACGACCTGACCGAAACCCGTCGCCTGCAAGACCAGCTGGCCCGCCACGAGCGCCTGTCTTCGCTGGGACGCATGGTCGCCTCGCTGGCGCACCAGATCCGCACGCCACTGTCGGCGGCGATGCTCTACGCCAGCCACCTGGCTGATCCCGAGCAAGACCTGAGCGCGGAAACCCGCCAGCGCTTTGCCGGCACCCTGAAGGAGCGCCTGCACGAGCTGGAACACCAGGTGCGCGACATGCTGGTATTCGCCCGTGGCGAGCTGCCGCTGAATGATCGAGTCACGCCAAAAGCCTTGTTCCAGGCCCTGCAGCAGGCTGCCCAGGCGCATGTGCAAGGGCACGCCGTGCGCTGGCAGTGCGACAGCCACCTGGGTGAGCTGCTTTGCAACCGGGACACCCTGGTTGGTGCATTGCTCAACCTGATCGAAAATGCGCTGCAAGCCAGCGACGGCCCGGCGCGACTGAAAGTGCACCTGTTCCGCCGCGAGCGCAGCCTGCATCTGTGTGTAAGCGACGCCGGCAGTGGCATCGATGCCGGCCTGCTCGGCCGCCTGGGCGAACCGTTCCTGACCACCAAGGCTACCGGCACCGGCTTGGGCCTGGCCGTGGTCAAGGCCGTGGTGCGCGCGCACCAGGGTACGCTGCGCCTGCGCTCGAAGGTTGGCCGTGGTACCTGTGTGCGGGTGGAGCTGCCGTTGATCGACGGGCAACTGGCGGAGGGCATGTAATGGCGATCAAGGTGCTGCTGGTCGAGGACGACCGCGTATTGCGCCAGGCGCTGGGCGATACCCTGGAAATCGGCGGCTTCGCCTACCAGGCGGTGGGCAGTGCCGAAGAAGCGCTGGAAGCGGTGCTGGAGGAGGCCTTCAGCCTGGTAGTCAGCGATGTGAACATGCCAGGCATGGATGGGCACCAACTGCTGGCCCAGCTGCGCCGCCAGCAACCGCAACTGCCCGTGTTGCTGATGACCGCGCATGCCGCGGTGGAGCGTGCCGTCGAGGCAATGCGCCAAGGGGCTGCCGACTATCTGGTCAAGCCATTCGAACCCAAGGCCTTGCTCAGTCTGGTCGAGCGGCATGCCGCCGGGCGCGTGGCTGAAGAGGAAGGCCCGGTGGCCTGCGAGCCGGCCAGTCGACAGTTGCTGGAGCTGGCCATGCGGGTGGCGCGCAGTGACTCTACCGTGCTGATTTCCGGCGAATCCGGTACCGGCAAGGAAGTGCTGGCGCGCTTCATTCACCAGCAGTCGCCGCGGGCGGCGCAGCCCTTCGTGGCGATCAATTGTGCTGCCATCCCCGACAACATGCTCGAGGCCACCCTGTTCGGCCACGAGAAGGGTGCCTTCACCGGCGCCATCGCTGCCCAGGCCGGCAAGTTCGAGCAGGCCGAAGGTGGCACCTTGCTGCTCGATGAAATCTCGGAAATGCCAATGGCCTTGCAGGCCAAGCTGCTGCGCGTGCTGCAGGAGCGCGAGGTGGAGCGGGTGGGCGGGCGCAAGCCGATCAGCCTGGATATTCGCGTGCTGGCCACCACCAACCGTGACCTGGCTGGCGAAGTGGCGGCCGGGCGTTTCCGTGAAGATTTGTACTACCGCCTGTCGGTGTTCCCCCTGGCCTGGCGCCCGCTGCGCGAACGCCCGGGTGACATCCTGCAACTGGCCGAGCGCCTGTTGGCACGCCACGTGGCGAAGATGAAGCACGCCCCGGTGCAGCTGTCGCCCCAGGCCCGAGCTTGCCTGCAGGCGTATGCCTGGCCGGGCAACGTACGCGAACTGGACAACGCCCTGCAGCGGGCGCTGATCCTGCAGCAGGGCGGGGTGATCGAGGCGGCGGATTTTTGTCTGGCAGGCGCCATTCCATTGTCAGCTGGCATAGAGCCATCATCTGAGGTGGTGGCCGAGCCCGGCGGGCTGGGCGATGACATGCGTCGCCATGAGTACCAGATGATCATCGACACCCTGCGCGCCGAGCGCGGCCGCCGCAAAGAGGCGGCCGAACGCCTGGGGATAAGCCCGCGTACCCTGCGCTACAAGCTGGCGCAGATGCGCGATGCCGGGTTTGACGTCGAGGCCAGCCTGTTCGGCTGAAGATCGAAAGGGGCTGCTGCGCAGCCCATCGCCGGCAAGCCAGCTCCCACAGAGCCCCGCGCTGTACCTGTGGGAGCTGGCTTGCCGGCGATGGGGCGCGAAGCGGCCCCAGATTGTCTGGCATACATAGGCTGGCACCTTTGTTGCTTTAGGTTGGCTATCCGCCGCATCACTGTCAAAAAAATGCGGCCGCAGGAGAGAGAAGGGTCATGAGCCAAGGTGTTGAATTCAATCGTCTGATGTTGGACATGCGGGCCATGCAGGCCGATGCCATGTCGCTGCCCAAGGTGGCCGCAGCCCCCGAGCTGGCGCCCGGGCAGAGTACCTTTGCCGATATGCTCGGCCAGGCCATCGGCAAGGTGCATGAGACGCAGCAGGCTTCGACCCAGCTGGCCAATGCCTTCGAGATCGGCAAGAGTGGCGTCGACCTGACCGACGTGATGATCGCTTCGCAAAAGGCCAGCGTGTCGATGCAGGCCCTGACCCAGGTACGCAACAAGCTGGTCCAGGCGTACCAGGACATCATGCAGATGCCGGTTTGAGGACGGACGTAAACCATGGCTGAAGCAGTCGTCGACAACCCCCCTGCCAAAAGCGGCCCGCCCGCGGCCAAGCCGCCGCTGTTCGGCATGGCGTTTCTGGAAAACATCGCGCAGATGCCCATGCTGCGTCAGATCGGCCTTCTGGTCGGCCTGGCCGCCAGCGTGGCGATCGGCTTTGCCGTGGTGCTGTGGTCGCAACAACCCGATTACCGTCCGCTGTACGGCAGCCTGGCGGGCATGGACACCAAGCAGGTCATGGATACCCTGGCCGCCGCCGACATCCCCTACAACGTCGAGCCCAATTCCGGTGCTCTGCTGGTCAAGGCCGACGACCTCTCCCGTGCGCGCCTGAAACTGGCGGCCGCCGGTGTGGCACCGAGCGATGGCAACGTCGGTTTCGAGCTGCTCGACAAGGAGCAGGGCCTGGGCACCAGCCAGTTCATGGAAGCCACCCGTTACCGTCGCAGCCTGGAAGGCGAGCTGGCGCGTACCGTGTCCAGCCTGAACAACGTCAAGGGCGCGCGCGTGCACCTGGCCATCCCGAAAAGCTCGGTGTTCGTGCGTGACGAACGCAAGCCCAGCGCCTCGGTACTGGTCGAACTGTACCCGGGCCGTGCCCTGGAAGCCGGGCAGGTGATGGCCATCGTCAACCTGGTCGCCACAAGCGTGCCGGAACTGGACAAGTCCCAGGTCACCGTGGTCGACCAGAAGGGCAACCTGCTGTCCGAGCAGATCCAGGACACCGCCCTGACCCAGGCAGGCAAACAGTTCGACTACAGCCGCCGGGTGGAAAGCATGCTCACCCAGCGGGTGCACAACATCCTGCAGCCGGTGCTGGGCAATGACCGCTACAAGGCCGAAGTGTCCGCCGACCTGGACTTCAGTGCGGTCGAGTCCACCTCCGAGCAGTTCAACCCAGACCAGCCGGCGCTGCGCAGCGAGCAGTCGGTCGATGAACAACGTGCCAGCAGCCAGGGGCCGCAAGGTGTGCCCGGTGCGCTGAGCAACCAGCCGCCAGGCCCGGCCTCGGCACCGCAGACCACCGGTGGTGCCGCTACCCCGGCCGCGGCCATCCAGCCTGGCCAGCCGCTGGTGGATGCCAACGGCCAGCAGATCATGGATCCGGCCACCGGCCAGCCGATGCTCGCGCCGTACCCGTCGGACAAGCGCCAGCAAAGCACCAAGAACTTCGAGCTGGACCGTTCCATCAGCCACACCCGCCAGCAGCAGGGGCGCATGACCCGCCTGTCGGTGGCGGTGGTGGTGGACGACCAGGTCAAGATCGACCCGGCCACCGGCGACGCCACCCGTGCGCCATGGGGCGCCGAGGACCTGGCACGCTTCACTCGCCTGGTGCAGGACGCGGTCGGCTTCGATGCCAGCCGTGGCGACAGCGTGACCGTGATCAACGTGCCGTTCGCCGCCGACCGCGGCGAAGAGATCACCGACATTGCCTTCTACCAGCAGCCGTGGTTCTGGGACATCGTCAAGCAAGTGCTGGGCGTGGTGTTCATCCTGGTGCTGGTGTTCGGTGTGCTGCGCCCGGTGCTGAACAACATTACAGGGGGCGGCAAGCAGGCTGCCCCGGATAGCGACATGGAGCTGGGCGGCATGATGGGTCTGGATGGCGAACTGGCCAACGACCGCGTCAGTCTGGGTGGCCCGACAAGCATTCTGCTGCCTAGCCCGAACGAGGGTTACGAGGCACAGCTCAACGCAATCAAAGGCCTGGTGGCCGAAGACCCGGGCCGCGTTGCCCAGGTCGTGAAAGAGTGGATCAACGCCGATGAGTGATAACCGAGCCGTTACCGCCAAGCTGAGCCGCGTCGACAAGGCGGCGATCCTTCTGCTTTCGCTGGGCGAAACCGACGCCGCCCAGGTGCTGCGGCACATGGGGCCCAAGGAAGTGCAGCGGGTGGGTGTGGCCATGGCGCAGATGGGCAATGTGCACCGTGAACAGGTCGAGCAGGTGATGAGCGAGTTCGTCGAAATCGTCGGCGACCAGACCAGCCTGGGCGTGGGCTCCGATGCCTATATCCGCAAGATGCTCAACCAGGCCCTGGGCGAGGACAAGGCCAACGGCCTGGTCGACCGCATCCTGCTCGGTGGCAACACCAGCGGCCTGGACAGCCTGAAGTGGATGGAGCCGCGCGCCGTTGCCGACGTGATCCGCTACGAGCACCCGCAGATCCAGGCCATCGTGGTTGCCTACCTCGACCCCGACCAGGCCGGCGAAGTGCTGAGCAACTTCGACCACAAGGTGCGCCTGGACATCGTCCTGCGCGTGTCGTCGCTGAACACCGTGCAGCCGGCGGCGCTGAAGGAGCTGAACCAGATCCTCGAGAAGCAGTTCTCGGGCAACTCCAACGCGGCGCGTACCACTTTGGGCGGCATCAAGCGCGCCGCCGACATCATGAACTTCCTCGACAGCTCGGTGGAAGGTGCACTGATGGACGCGATCCGCGAGATCGACAGCGACCTGTCGGAGCAGATCGAAGACCTGATGTTCGTCTTCAACAACCTGGCCGACGTCGACGACCGTGGCATCCAGGCGTTGCTGCGCGAAGTCTCGTCCGACGTGCTGGTGGTGTCGCTCAAGGGCGCCGACGAGCGGGTCAAGGACAAGATCTTCAAGAACATGTCCAAACGTGCCTCGGAGCTGTTGCGCGACGACCTGGAGGCCAAGGGGCCGGTACGGGTCAGCGACGTGGAAACGGCGCAGAAGGAAATCCTCACCATCGCCCGCCGCATGGCCGAGGCCGGCGAGATCGTGCTCGGCGGCAAGGGCGCCGAGGAAATGATCTAAGGTATTCGCGATCTGAAGGCCGACGCCGCCCCTTGTGGGAGCGGGTTTACCCGCGAAGGCGTCGGGCCTGGCGATAGAGCTTGTCGCTGCCGACGCATTCGCGGGTAAACCCGCTCCCACAGGGACCGTGTCGGCTGAACATGGTTTGAGAACATGACAGCATGCCCACCAAAGAACATCACCCCAGCGACCTGATCCGCGCCCGCGACCTCGAGGGCGTGGACGTATGGGCGCTGCCCAGCTTCGACCCGGAACCGGAGCCTGAGCCCCAGCCTGCGCCGGAACCCGAGGTAATCGAGGAAGAAGTCGAGGAAGTGCCGCTGGAAGAAGTCCAGCCCCTGACCCTGGAAGAACTCGAGGCCATCCGCCAGGAAGCCTACAACGAAGGCTTCGCCACCGGTGAGCGCGAGGGCTTCCATAGCACCCAGCTCAAGGTCCGCCAGGAAGCCGAAGAGGCCCTGAAGACCAAGCTGGAAAGCCTCGACCGGCTGATGACCAACCTGATGGAGCCGATCGCCGAGCAAGACACGCAGATCGAGAAAACCCTGGTCCACCTGGTGGCACACATGACCCGCCAGGTGATCGGTCGCGAACTGCGGGGCGATTCCAGCCAGATCACCCAGGTACTGCGCGAAGCGCTCAAGCTGCTGCCCATGGGCGCGGACAATATCCGCATCCACCTCAACCCGCAGGATTTCGAGCTGGCCAAGGCCCTGCGCGAGCGCCATGAGGAAAGCTGGCGGCTGCTCGAGGACAGCGCACTGCTACCAGGCGGCTGCCGTATCGAGACCGCGCATAGCCGCATCGACGCGACCATGGAAACCCGCATCGAGAAAGCCGTGGCACAACTGTTCGACCAGTTGCACGACCATTCGCTGCACCCGGCAGCGCCGGACATGTCGGTAGACCTGGATAGCCTGCCAGAGCGCGCCGTGGGTAGCCCGGATGCAACTTGAGCGCACCAGTTTCGGCAAGCGCCTGGGCAGTTACGCCGAGGCCATCGAGTTGCCGGCCCAACCCATCGTCGAAGGCCGCCTGCTGCGCATGGTCGGCCTCACCCTGGAAGCCGAAGGCCTGCGCGCTGCAGTCGGCAGCCGCTGCCTGGTAATCAACGACGACAGCTACCACCCGGTGCAGGTGGAGGCCGAAGTCATGGGCTTTGCCGGGTCCAAGGTATTCCTCATGCCGGTCGGCAGCATTGTCGGCATCGCCCCCGGCGCCCGGGTGGTGCCGCTGGATGACAGCGGCCGCCTGCCCATGGGCATGAGCATGCTCGGCCGGGTGCTCGACGGCGCCGGTCGCGCGCTGGATGGCAAGGGCGGGATGAAGGCCGAGGACTGGGTGCCGATGGACGGCCCGGTGATCAACCCGTTGAACCGCGACCCCATCAGCAAGCCGCTGGACGTGGGCATTCGCAGCATCAATGGCCTGCTCACCGTCGGTCGCGGCCAGCGCCTGGGCCTGTTCGCCGGTACCGGGGTGGGCAAGTCGGTGTTGCTGGGCATGATGACCCGCTTCACCGAAGCCGAGATCATCGTCGTCGGCCTGATCGGCGAGCGGGGCCGCGAGGTCAAGGAGTTCATCGAGCATATCCTTGGTGAGGAAGGCCTCAAGCGCTCGGTGGTGGTCGCTTCGCCCGCCGACGATGCGCCGCTGATGCGCCTGCGCGCCGCCATGTACTGCACACGTATTGCCGAGTACTTCCGCGACAAGGGCAAGAACGTGCTGTTGCTGATGGACTCGCTGACCCGTTTCGCCCAGGCCCAGCGTGAAATTGCCCTGGCCATCGGCGAGCCGCCGGCCACTCGGGGTTACCCGCCGTCGGTGTTCGCCAAGCTGCCCAAGCTGGTGGAGCGGGCCGGTAACGGCGAGCCAGGTGGTGGTTCGATCACCGCGTTCTATACCGTGTTGTCCGAGGGTGACGACCAACAGGACCCGATTGCCGACGCGGCGCGCGGTGTGCTCGATGGCCACTTCGTGCTGTCGCGGCGGCTGGCCGAGGAAGGCCATTACCCGGCCATCGACATCGAAGCCTCGATCAGCCGGGTCATGCCCCAGGTGGTCGATGCCGACCATTTGCGCCAGGCGCAAAAGTTCAAGCAGTTGTGGTCGCGCCTGTCGCAAAGCCGCGACCTGATCAGTGTGGGTGCCTATGTGGCGGGTGGCGATCCGGAAACCGACCTGGCCATTGCGCTGCAATCGAAGCTGGTGGAGTTTTTGCGCCAGGGCCTGCGCGAGAGCGTGGGCATGGCGCAAAGCCGCGAACAGTTGGGGGCGATCTTTGCGCCCCCGGCGGGCGGTTGATAGGCCATGGCACTGCCCGGACGTGCCGCGCGCCTGGCGCCGGTGGTGGACATGGCCGAAGAGGCCGAGCGCCAGGCCGCTCAGCGCCTTGGGCAGTTCCAGCAGCAGGTGGCCATGGCACAGGCCAAGCTGGCCGAGCTCGAGCGGTTTCGCGAGGACTACCAACTGCAGTGGATCAACCGTGGCGGGCAGGGGGTAAACGGTAGCTGGCTGGTCAATTACCAGCGCTTCCTCGGGCAGCTGGAAACGGCCATGACCCAGCAGCGCCAGAGCCTGGTCTGGCACCAGAACAACCTCAACAACGCCCGCGGCACCTGGCAGCAGGCCTATGCCCGGGTGGAAGGCTTGCGCAAGCTGGTGCAGCGCTACCAGGAGGAAGCCCGGCGGGCCGAAGACAAGCGCGAGCAGCGCTTGCTCGACGAGCTGTCACAACGCCTGCCGCGGCAGAATCACCTATAGCCTGTACTGACCTCTTCGCGGGTGAACCCGCTCCCACAGGTACGGCGCAGGATTCGAATTCGTGGAGATCCTGTGGGAGCGGGTTTACCCGCGAAGAGGCCGGGACAGGCAGCCCACATGCTTGCCACCTCCGGCATCGCCTGCTAAACCTTTAAGGAGTTGCATCCGCCATCATCGAAGGAATCGCTAGCATGGCAGTCGAGACTGATTTTTCGCAGGACGGGAAAAAGCTGACGATCAAGATCAAGGGGCGCTTCGATTTCGGCAAGCATCAGGAATTTCGTGACGCCTACGAACGCCAGCCCAGCCGGCCAGATTCGGTGGTCGTCGACCTGAAGGACACCACCTACCTCGACAGTTCCGCACTCGGCATGCTGCTGTTGCTGCGCGACCATGCGGGCGGCGATGAGTCGGATGTGCGTGTGGTGCATGCCAGCTCCGATGTGCGCAAGATCCTCGCCATCTCCAATTTCGAAAAACTCTTCGATATCAGTTGAGCGCCGACATGCCGGCCGAACAGACGTTGACCGTGCTGGTCGCCGAAGACGGTGCCGCCGACCGCCTGCTGCTGGCGCAGATCGTGCGCCGTCAGGGCCATCAGGTATTCACCGCGGAAAACGGCGAGCAGGCGGTGGCGCTGTTCGTCGAGCGGCGCCCGCAACTGGTGCTGCTAGATGCGCTGATGCCGGTGATGGATGGCTTCGAGGCGGCGCGGCAGATCAAGGCACTGGCCGGCGAAGCGCTGGTGCCGATCATTTTCCTGACGTCATTGAACGAGGAGGAAGGCCTGGTGCGCTGCCTGGAGGCTGGGGGCGACGACTTCATGGCCAAGCCCTACAGTGCGGTGATCCTCGGCGCCAAGATACGCGCCATGGACCGCCTGCGCCGGCTGCAGGCCACCGTGCTGGAGCAGCGCGACCAGATTGCCCGGCACCACCACCACCTGCTCAACGAGCAGCGGGTGGCCAAGGCGGTGTTCGACAAGGTGGCCCACTCCGGCTGCCTGGCCGCGCCCAACATCCGCTACCTGCAATCGCCCTATGCGCTGTTCAATGGCGACCTGATGCTGGCCGCGTTCACCCCGTCCGGCGACATGCGCGTGCTGCTCGGCGATTTCACCGGCCACGGCCTGCCGGCGGCGGTAGGCGCCATGCCGCTGGCCGAAGTGTTCTACGGCATGACTGCCAAGGGCTACGGCATGGCGCAGATCCTGCGCGAGATGAATGCCAAGCTCAAACGTATCCTGCCGGTGGACATGTTCTGTTGTGCGCTGCTGCTCAACCTCAGCATGCAGCGCGGTTCGGTGGAAGTGTGGAACGGCGGCATGCCTGATGGCTATCGCCTGGCAGTGGATGGCCAGGTGCTGTCGGTGCTGACGTCGCGACACCTGCCGCTGGGCATCCTGGACGCCGAGCGTTTCGATGACAGTACCGAAGTGTTGCCGCTGGCACCGGGCGAGCGCCTGCTGCTGCTGTCGGACGGCGTGCTGGACACCGCCGACGACCAGGAGCGCCTGTTCGGTGTGCAGCGCCTGCGCAGGGTGCTGGCCGACAACCGGGACCCGGTGCGGTTGTTCGACGAAGTGATGCAGGCCCTGGAGCGCTTTGGCGGGCGCCCGCGCGATGACATCAGCCTGTGCGACATTCGCATGTTCAGCGCCGAGGAGCGGGTGCCGGCGCCGATGATCTACTCTGATAGCGGCCGCTCCAGCCCGCTGGACTGGTCGCTGGGGTTCGAGGTGCGTGGCCAGAGCCTGAAGCGCTTCAACCCGGTGCCGTACCTGGTGCAGTTGTTGCAGGAGATTCATGGCCTGCGCGCGCGTACCGGCAACCTGCACAGCGTGCTCAGCGAGCTGTATTCCAATGCCCTGGAGCATGGCGTGCTGGGCCTGGACTCGCAGCTCAAGCGCGATGTACAGGGCTTTGCCGACTATTATCAGGAACGCGCCCGGCGCCTTGGGGTTCTGACCGACGGTTACGTGCGCATCGATTTCAAGGTTGAACCGCAAGCCGACGGCGGGCGTCTGATGATCGAGGTCCGTGACAGTGGTGCGGGGTTCGATGTGCAACGGGTGCTGTCGCGGCCCTCGCTGGAGCAGGGGCTGAGCGGGCGAGGCCTGAACCTGGTGAGGCGGCTGGCCAGCAGCGCGCACTGGAGTGAGGGCGGGCGTTGCGCGCATGTGGAGTTCGTCTGGTGAGCCACGGGTTGGCTCGGGCATAATCTGGCTTGATCAAGGAGTGAACAAGTGACTGACATGCATATTGACCACAAGGTACTCAGCGACCTGCGTGAGGTCATGGAAGATGGCTACCTGCAGTTGGTGCAAACCTTTCTCGAAGACTCCGAACGGCGCCTGGGCCAGCTGCACGCGGCCCAAAATGCCGAAGAGCTCGGCTCCGCGGCCCACAGTTTCAAGGGCAGCAGCAGCAACATGGGCGCGGTTGCATTGGCCAGCCTGTGCCAGCAGCTGGAGGAGCGCGCGCGGCGGCCCCCGCTGTATGGCATCGAGGACCTGATCAACCGCATCGACCTGGAGTTCGTCGAGGTGCAGCGCTTCTACCGAGGTGAGCAGCAGCGCATTTCGGCGGGTTGAAACACGACTTGGCGCGAGTCTTGCCTGTCTCTGGCTGGATGATTTTTTTGTTTCTGGCGCGGAGACCGCTCGATGCCTGTCGCACCCAACCCATTGTTGCAAGGCAACGCCATTGCCAACACCTCGCGTTCGGCCACCGCACAGGCCGACAAGCCGCTGCAGGCGCCGGGCGACAAGGGCGACGGCTTCGGCCAGGTGATGGCCCGGCAGGGCCGCGACAAGGCCGCCGGGCAGGACGACAAGGTCGCCCAGGCCAAGCCCAAGGACAAGCCCGAGGCGGCGCAGGGCGGCAAGAAAGCCGCTGTCGACAAACCCGCGGTTGCCGATGACGGCAAACAATTGCCAGCCGACGACCAGGCCCAGGCCGACACCGGCTTGCGCGATGCCAGCCTGGTTGCCGGCCAGGTCACCGACGCCCAGCCTGGCGCACAACTGATCCAGGCCCAGGCCGAGGCGGTGGCGCCGGTGTTGCAGGCCGCCGCGGCGCAGGCGCAGGTCACCGCCGAGCTGCCCGAGGAGCCGGCCGCCGAGGAAGCCTTCGACCCTGACGCCGACCCTTTGGCCAACCTGCCTACCCTGCGCCTGGCGCTTGAACAAAGCGCCCAGGCCAAGGGAGCGACCTCGGCGCATGCCCTGGACCCTTCGCAGGCACAGGGCGAAGAGGGGCAGATGGCCGTCAATACCTTGGCGAATCTGGTCGAGAATGCCGAAGGTGAAACGGGCGAGCCTGGCGACAAGGCCTTTGCCGGCTTGCTGGAAGATGGCCTGAAAGACACCAAGAGCGCTGGCAGCGATACACGCGTAGACGATTTCGCCAACCGCCTGGCCAACCTGACCCAGGCCGCCACGGCCAAGACCGCCAATACCGTGCCGGCCAATGCCAGCCCATTGCACCAACCGCTGCCGATGAACCAGAACGCCTGGGCCGAAGGCCTGGTCAACCGGGTCATGTACCTGTCCAGCCAGAACCTCAAGTCGGCGGATATCCAGCTGGAACCGGCGGAACTGGGCCGCCTGGACATTCGCGTCAATGTTGCGACGGACCAGTCGACCCAGATCACCTTCATCAGCGGCCACGCCGGCGTGCGTGACGCCCTCGACAGCCAGGTGCACCGCCTGCGCGAGCTGTTCGCCCAGCAGGGGCTGGCACAGCCGGATGTCAACGTGGCCGACCAGTCGCGTGGGCAGCAACAGCAGCAGGGGCAGGCACAGGGCAGCAACCTGTCCGGGGTGGCGGCGCGCCGGGCCGAGCAGGGCGGGGCGGAGGCAATCGATAGCGCCCGGCCTGTGGAGCAGCAGGTGGTTGTTGGCGACAGTGCGGTCGATTACTACGCGTAGATCCCGATTGCCTGTGCTGACCTCTTCGCGGGTAAACCCGCTCCCACAAGTACAGTGCAGGCTTCGAAGCCTGTGGAGGTCCTGTGGGAGCGGGTTCACCCGCGAAGAAGCCAGCACAGTCGTTCCTGCTGAAATCTCCCTTCTGCGAAATCTGGCATAACACTTGCTCAAGCCAAGCCATCCTCCCTTGAACCCCCGATGGACGACGGATTATTGGCATGGCGAAGAGCGAAGCAGTCAAAGACCCCGCCACTAAAGGCAAACTCAAGCTGATCCTGCTGGCGGTAGTGGGCCTGTTGCTGGCGATCGGCCTTTCGGTGGGCGCTACCTGGTTCATCATGCACAAGAGCGAGCCGGCCCCGGCCGCCGATCCTGCAGCCAGCAACGTCAAGCCAGCGGCTATCTACGAAGCGCTGGCCCCGGCCTTCGTGGTCAACTTCAACCAGAACGGCCGCCAGCGCTACATGCAGGTGAGCATCACCCTGCAAGCGCGCAGCCAGGCTGACCTGGACGCCCTCAAGGTGCACATGCCGGTGATCCGCAACAACCTGGTGATGATGTTCTCCGGGCAAGGCTTCGACACCCTGGCCGGCAGCCCGGTGGGGCAGGAAATGCTGCGCCAGAAGGCCACCGCAGTGGTTCAGGAAGTGGCGCAGAAGGAAGTCGGCAAGCCGGTCGTCGACCAGTTGCTGTTCACCAATTTCGTATTGCAGTAGGAGTCCGCAATGGCCGTACAGGACCTGCTGTCCCAGGATGAAATCGATGCCCTGTTGCATGGCGTCGACGACGGGCTGGTGCAGACCGAGAGTGCATCCGAGCCTGGCAGCATCAAAAGCTACGACCTGACCAGTCAGGACCGTATCGTGCGGGGTCGCATGCCGACCCTGGAAATGATCAACGAGCGTTTCGCCCGTTACACCCGTATCAGCATGTTCAACCTGCTGCGCCGCTCCGCCGACGTGGCAGTGGGCGGCGTGCAGGTGATGAAGTTCGGCGAATACGTGCACTCGCTGTATGTGCCGACCAGCCTCAACCTGGTCAAGATCAAGCCGCTGCGCGGTACCTCGCTGTTCATCCTCGACGCCAAGCTGGTGTTCAAGCTGGTGGACAACTTCTTTGGCGGCGACGGCCGCCACGCCAAGATCGAAGGCCGCGAGTTCACCCCCACCGAGTTGCGCGTGGTGCGCATGGTGCTGGACCAGTGCTTCGTCGACCTCAAGGAAGCCTGGCAGGCAATCATGCCGGTCACCTTCGAGTACATGAACTCCGAGGTCAACCCGGCCATGGCCAACATTGTCGGCCCCAGCGAGGCGGTGGTGGTGTCCACCTTCCACATCGAACTGGACGGCGGTGGCGGCGACCTGCACGTGACCATGCCGTACTCGATGATCGAGCCGGTGCGGGAAATGCTCGACGCCGGTTTCCAGTCCGACCTGGACGACCAGGACGAGCGCTGGGTCAAGGCCCTGCGCGAGGACGTGCTGGACGTGGCTGTGCCGCTGACCGCCACCGTAGCCCGGCGTCAGCTGAAGCTGCGCGACATCCTGCACATGCAGCCTGGCGACGTGATCCCGGTGGAGCTGCCCGAGCACCTGGTGCTGCGCGCCAACGGCGTGCCGTCGTTCAAGGCGCGCCTGGGTTCGCACAAGG
>Ga0209370_1000364_pt1 | contig 67600 bp, 47 predicted proteins | sample AgamicAtPrz_FD_187164 | JGI IMG/M metagenome (GOLD analysis project Ga0209370, IMG submission 187164) | Agave microbial communities from Guanajuato, Mexico - At.P.rz (SPAdes) (version 2) | ecosystem: Host-associated > Plants > Phyllosphere > Phylloplane/Leaf | place: Guanajuato, Mexico...
CAACCCGGCGCGCAGGGCGTTGGCTTCCTGCACCAGATTACGGCTCAAGGCCATGATCAGCGCCCAGGTCAGTTCCGGGGCAGCGTGCTTGTAGCTCTCGGTGCCGCAGACCTGGATACCCAGCTCGGCAGCGGTCTTGAGGTCCAGGGCGGCATTGCGCATGCCGCCGGTCAGCAACAGCTTGAGATTGGGCAGGCGCCGCAGCAGGGCGGCGTCGAACGCGGTGCGCTCGCGCATCACGCAGATCACCTCGAAGCGTTGCAGGCGCTCGGCGAGGGTGTCGTGGTCGGCAGGATAGTCGTGCAGGAAGGTCACTCGGCCGACGCCGTCCAATGCCGACCAGTCCACCACGTCTCGCGCCACGTCCTGCCAATCGTCGATGACCGCTATTTGCACCGCCATGGAGCACCTCTTCAGGGAATGGGTTTGTCCAGCCAGCCCAGCAGAGCCTGATGAAAACGTTCCGGCTCTTCCATTTGCGGTGCATGCCCCAGATTGGGGAATTCCACTAACGTCGAGCGGGGAATCAATTCTGCGACTTGCTTGCCCAGCACCTCGTAACGGCCCAGCTTGGCTTTCACGGCTTGTGGCGCGATGTCGCTGCCGATGGCCGTGGTGTCGGCGTTACCGATCAGCAGCAGGGTGGGCATGCTTAGGTTCTTGAATTCGTAATAGACCGGCTGGGTGAAGATCATGTCGTAGATCAGCGCCGAGTTCCACGCCACCTGCTGATGGCCGGGTCCTTTGTTCAGACCGGCCAGCATGTCCACCCAGCGCTCGAACTCGGGCTTCCAGCGTCCGGCGTAGTAGGTGTTGCGTTCGTAGTTGCGGATGCTTTCGGCATTGAGCTTCAGCTCGCGCTCGTACCACTGATCCACGGAGCGGTAGGGCACGCCCAGGGCTTTCCAGTCTTCCAGGCCAATGGGGTTGACCATCGCCAGGCGCTCGACCTGGTCGGGATACTGCAAGGCGTAACGGGTGGCGAGCATGCCGCCGGTGGAGTGACCGAGCACAATGGATTTCTGCACGCCGAGGGTCTTGAGCAGCGTCTGGGTGTTACTCGCCAGTTGCTGGAAGCTGTACTGGTAGTGGTCGGGTTTGCTCGATGTGCAGAACCCGATCTGGTCCATCGCGATCACCCGGTATCCGGCTTCGCTGAGGGCCTTGATCGAATCGGCCCAGGTCGCGGCGCAGAAATTCTTGCCGTGCATCAACACGACGGTTCGGCCGTTGACCTTGTGCTGCCGGGACGTCCATATAGCCCATCTGCAACGGCTGGCCCTGGGACTGGAAGGCGAAGTGCTTGAGCGTATAAGGGTATTCGAACCCTTCGAGCTGCGGACCGTAGGCCGGGCCTTCAGGCGCATTGGCGGCATGGGCGAGCAGGGGCAGAGCGGCGGTGAGGAACAGGCCGGACAGCCAGCGGACGGTGGGACGCGACATGGGCAATCTCCTTGTGGGCAACCGCCGATCCTCGGGCGAGCCGATTACGGCGAGATTAACCACAGGCAATCGAACAGCCAGAACGTTCCACCGCAACCGTCAGTGGGCCGGGTAATCCGCCACCACGGTCTGCGTCCCGTCCTTTTTCAGGCCGATGACTTGATAGGCGTCACTCATGCCGTCCATTTCCATGCCGGGCGAGCCCATGGGCATGCCTGGCGCGGCCACGCCGAGCAAATCATCGCGCTTGCTCAGGGCCAGCACTTGCTCCGCCGGGACGTGGCCTTCGACAAACTTGCCGTTGATCTCGGCGGTGTGGCAGGACCGCAGTTCTGGCGCGACCCCCAGGCGCTGCTTGACCGAACTCATGTCGGCCTCGACATGGTCGTTCACCTTGAAACCGTTCTGTTGCAGGTGCGAGATCCACTTCTTGCAGCAGCCGCAATTGGCGTCGCGGTGCACGTCGATGGTGACAGGCTCGACGGCCTGGGCCAGGGTGGAGAGGAACAGGGCACTCAGGGCGAGCAGGTGCAGGGGCTTTGCCATGGAAGCGGTCTCTTGTCGAACGAATGGGCGCAAGGATACCAGACAAGGTAGCCAGAGAAGCTGACAGGAGGCTGAGGGGAGGATTACAGAGTTGTCAGGTTGTTTTGCAAAACCACACAGGAGCAAGCTGGATTTCCCTGTGGCGAGGGAGCTTGCTCCCGCTGGGCTGCGAAGCAGCCCTCTGGGTCTGTCTGACACGCCTGGGGTGGCAGCTTTTGGGGCCGCTCCGCGCGCCAGCGGGAGCAAGCTCCCTCGCCACAAGAGAGCGGCGGCGGGCACATATGTGGATCAGCGAACCTTGAACCGCCCCATGATCGCATTCACCCGGCTGTTGGCTTCCAGCAGTTGCCGCGTATTGTTTTCGCTGGCCAGGCCGCTTTCCACCAGTTCTTCGACCATATGACGGATCTGCACCATGCTGCGGTTGATTTCCTCGGTGACGGCGCTCTGTTGTTCGGCGGCGGTGGCGATCTGGGTGCTCAGGCTGTTGATCTGGCTGACGGAGCCGGCCATCTCATCCAGGCCCGAGTTGACGCGTGCGGTGGCATCGGCTGCCGACTGACAACTGGCCTGAGTGTTTTCCATGGCCGAGACCGAAGAGCTCACGCCCTGGGTCAGGCGGGTCAGCATTTCGTTGATTTCAGAGGTGCTGGCCTGGGTACGGGCGGCGAGGGCGCGGACCTCGTCGGCCACCACCGCAAAGCCACGGCCTTGCTCACCGGCACGGGCGGCTTCGATGGCGGCGTTGAGCGCCAGCAGGTTGGTCTGCCCGGCAATGGCGCCGATGACCCCGAGGATCTCGGTGATGCGCTGGGCGTCCTGTTGCATGCTCTCGACCTTGCGGGTGGCGCTGGACACTTCATCGATCAACGCCACCACACTGTTGGAAGCCTCGCCGACCACCACGCGGGAGCGATCGGCATGCTCGTTGGCGCGCTGGGTGAACGCTGCCGTTTCAGCGGCATTCTGCGCCACGCTTTCAGCCGTGGAGCTCATCTCGGTGATCGCGGTCACGGTCTGGTCGGTTTCCGACGCGTGACGCATCAGGATTTCACTGGTGTGGGCCGAAGTCCGTTGCAGGCTGTCCAGGCTCGAAGCCATGGCGCCGGTGGCCTGGGTCACTTCGCCGATCAAGCCTTGCAGGTAGGCGATGAAGCCGTTGACCGAATGACCGATGGCGCCCAGTTCATCCTCGGCGCGGATGGTGATGCGCCGGGTCAGGTCGGCATCGCCGGTGGACAAGGCGTCGATGTTGCCTTTGAGAATCTTCATGCGGTTGGTCAGTTGACGGATCGCGTACAGCTGCATCAGCACCAGCAGGATCACCATCGGAATTTGCAGCAGGCTCAGGGTGCTCAGGACATCGTCACGCTGGGCGGTGATCAGGCGAGTCGGCAAGGCCGTCGCCAGGAACCACGGCGAACCTTCGATGGGGCGCATGAAGAAGGTGCTGGCTTCGCCATTGTTGTCGAATTCGACTCGCTGCAGCGGCTGGTCGCGCTTGTTCAGGCCAGCCTTGACCTGGGCAGCGAACGGTGAGGTGCTCGCCAGTTCGCTGATGTTCTTCAATACGATCGGCCCGCTGATACGCGAGCTGTTGCTGATGATCTTGCCGTCGCCTTCGACGATGAGCATTTCGGCGCTCAGGTCGGCTTCCTTGCGCGCAATCAGGTCGTTGAAGAAGCCCAGGGTCACGTCGATGGTGGAAACGCCGTAAGGCACGCCGTTCTTCTGGATGGCCATGGCACAGTTGGTGCGCGGTTCGGCGCTGGCGTCATCTTTATAGGCTGCGGCCCAGGCGCATTTGCCAGGCGGGGTCGCCATGCCACCCTTGTGCCAGGGCTGATCGAAGTAATTGGGCGCCGCATCGCTGTTCCAGAAGGTATTGACCACCAGCTTGCCCGAGGCGTCGCGGTGCCAGAAGGTGCTGAACTTGCTGCGGCCTTCGGCGCGTTGATTGGGCAGTGGCCAGATCCCGCCGCCGAAGACTTTCAGTTCGCCGTATTGATCCACCAGCCCCGGCAGGACCTTGTCGATGGCATCGCTGTCGAGCAGGGGAATGGTCTGGGTGATACTGCGCTGCTGCGCCTGCACTTTGTTGAGTTCGCCCTTGATCTGTTCGGCAACCTCGCCGATGCGGTTCAGGGCCACCTGTTCCTCGGTATGGCGTAACTTGGGCGCGACCAGGTAACTGATGCCCACGACCGTCAGGATCGACAACACCAGGATGAACAGAATCAGGAACAGCGTATAGCGAGCCTGAATGGTGCGAAACGCGGGCATATGGCAGGTCCTTGCACGAAGGCGACTTTCGAAGGCAGATGGAGTTGGTATGAACGTACCAATTTGTATCGGCCTTTCCTTATGGAGCTTTAACGCCATCCATCGGCGGTGATAGCCGCCGATTCAGCCGATGGATGGTCGCCGACCCAGCGTATTGCGCTGCCTGTTACCGCAGCGATTTTGCCGAGTGAGCGAGGTCATGGCGCCAAAACATGGCTTGCGCTGTAACATGGGACTCCGCTCGCTGCCGGGCATTCCAAAAATATGGCGGCTGGCGGGTATAGAACTGGAACATTCAGGAAATTGGCAATGACTCATTCGCAACGTTTGAAATATTCGATCCTGATCGTGCTCGTCGTCCTGGCGATCATGCTGGGGCTGTCCTGGATGCAGGGCAGGGGCATGATCAGCGAGCAGCTGTTTCAATACATCGCCATTGCCGTGGCGGTCGCCGTTGTCGTGATCAACGGCGTGATGCGGCGCAAGGTCAAGCCCTGAACGCAGGCCTCACTCCCCGGCGTGGAGTACAGCCAGGGCCTTGGGGTGCAGGCTGTAGCTTTTGTCCGGATTGAGGCTGACGACCCCCTCGCTGTACAGACGCTTCAATACCTCGCGCACGCTCAGAAAGGACAAGGGAATGTCCAGCTCCAGCAGCTCGCTGTGGACCCCACGCACGCCCAGACGGCGATCGTCGTTGGCGGCCTTGAGCAACGCATCGATGACCTTGAGGCGGATCAGGCTGGTCCGCAGGCCGAAGCTCTTGAGCAGGCGTCTGATCTGCTCATTGCCGCCTCGCTCCGATGGATGGCCAAACGCTTGGTGGGTGGCGGCCAGCGAAACGCCGGTCAGTCGTGGCTTGCCCTCCATGGGCAGTTGCGCGCTACGCATGTAAAAACTCCTTACCAGCCTGTTCAGAAAAGATCACGAGTACTCTCCTGCAATAGGACGAACGAGGGCGCGCAATCATGAAGGCCTGGATGTGAAAAAAATGCCCTGGCTTCGTCAAACCCTTGTAGGCAGACAGTCGCCGGACGATTAATTTTTTTTCATCCGGTTCGTTTTCATGGCAAGCCACATTCCGGTCAGCACGCGGCATGTGAACTTCCTAAAAAATTTGCACCAGGAGTGAACGTGACGATATCCGGGCAGTTATCGAGGATTGGCCTCGCAGGCGCATTGTTGGGGACGGCGCTGGGACTCAGCGCGACGGTCAACGCGCAAGACAAAGTAGAACAGGCCAGTGCCGAGATCCGCCGCACCCAGTTCGGCGTGCCGCATATCCGTGCCGAGAGCGAGCGTGGCCTGGGTTATGGCATCGGCTACGCCTACGCCCAGGACAACCTCTGCCTGCTGGCGAACGAAGTGGTCACCGTCAGCGCCCAGCGCTCGCGGTATTTCGGCCCGGAGCAGCTCACGGTGGAACAGCGGGAGAACCGCGCCAGCGACCTGTTTTTCAGCTGGTTGAACACCCCGCAGGCGGTCTCCGGATTCTGGCAGGCCCAGACGCCGCAAGTCCGACAGTTGGTCGAAGGCTACGTGGCGGGGTACAACCGTGCCCTGGCCGAGCGCAAGGCCAAGGGCCTGCCCGAGCAATGTTCAGGCGAGTGGGTGCGACCGCTTACCGCGTTCGACCTGGTCAAGCTGACCCGCCGGCTGTTGGTGGAAGGTGGCGTTGGCCAGTTCGCCGAGGCCCTGGCCGGCGCGCGGCCGCCCAAGGCGACGGCACAGGGCGCGGTCCCGGCCTCGACCTTCGCCGTCGCCGCTGACCGCCAACAGCGCTTTGCCCTGGAACGCGGCAGCAATGCCCTGGCCATCGGCAGCGAACGTTCATTCAATGGCCGCGGAATGCTGCTGGCGAACCCGCATTTCCCTTGGGTCGGTGGCATGCGCTTCTATCAGATGCACCTGACCATTCCTGGCAAGCTGGATGTCATGGGTGCGGCCCTGCCAGGCCTGCCGGTGATCAACATCGGTTTCAGCCAGCACCTGGCCTGGACCCACACCGTCGACACGTCCAAGCATTTCACGCTGTACCGTCTGCAGCTCGACCCGCAGGACCCGACCCGCTACCTGCTCGACGGCAAGTCGGTGCCGATGAGCCGGCAGACCGTCACGGTTGACGTCAAGCAAGCCGATGGGCAGGTCAGCCAGGTTTCCCGAGTGGTCTACGGCTCGCAGTTCGGTCCCATCGTGCAATGGCCGGGCCGGCTGGACTGGGATAACCGGTTCGCCTACAGCCTGCGGGACGCGAACCTGGAAAACGACCGCGTCCTGACCCAGTGGTACGCCATGAACAAGGCCGTCACGCTCAAGGATTTGCAGGATGCGGTCCATCGGATCCAGGGCATCCCCTGGGTCAATACCCTGGCGGTGGACGATCAGGGGCAAAGCCTTTACATGAACCTGTCGGTGGTGCCGAACGTCGGGGCCGATAAACTGGCGCGGTGCAGTGATCCCCGGGCCGGCCTGCAATTGATCGTGCTGGATGGCTCGCGCAGCGAATGCGCCTGGGACGTCGACCCCAAGGCCGCGCAAAAAGGCATTTATGCCGCCGATAAGCTTCCGCAACTGCTGCGCCGTGATTTCGTGCAGAACTCCAACGACTCGGCCTGGATGATCAACCCGGCACAGCCTTTGTCCGGTTACTCGCCGTTGATCAGCCAACAGGGCCAGCCGCTGGGCCTGCGGGCGCGGTTTGCCCTGGAGCAGATGGGCCGGTTGGCGAAAGACGGGCCGGTGAAGGTGGACGACCTACAGCGCATGGTCATGGACGACCGAGTCTATCTGGCCGAGCAGGTGATGCCGGATCTGTTGGATGCTTGTACGGCTGACTCGGGGCCGGACGCCGGGGCGGTGGACCAAGCGTGCGCGGCACTCAAGGCCTGGGATCGCACCGCCAGCCTGACCAGTGGACCGGGTTTCATTCATTTCCAGCAGATCATGGCGCGGTTGCAGGCGATGCCCGAGTCGTGGCGCGTCGCGTTCGATCCGGAAGATCCGCAACATACGCCACGGGGCCTGGCGATCGAGCGGCCGCCAGTGCTCAAGGCCGTACGCGAAGCCATGTCGGCCTCGGTGCAAGCGGCCAGCGCCGCCGGCTTGTCGAAAGACAGTCAATGGCAGGGCATTCAGGTCGCCAGCAGCGGCGCACGGCAGACGCCGATTCATGGCGGGCCTGGAGAGCTGGGTATCTACAACGCGATCCAGAGTGTGCCGGGGGCAAACGGCAAGCGCGAAGTGGTCAGTGGCACCAGCTACCTGCAGGTGGTGACGTTTGACGGTCACGGGCCCAAGGCCGAGGGTTTGCTGGCGTTCTCCATTTCCAGCGATCCAGCCTCGCCATATTCGGCAGACCAGACCCAGGCGTTTTCGCAGAAACAGTGGAGTGTGTTGCCCTTCACCGAACAGCAGATCAAAGCCGATCCGCACTATCAGGCGCTGATCATCCGCGAGGGTGATGAGGGGGCCAGGGTGGCGAAGCAATAGCGCGCGATGATTCTGCATAAAAGCCGCGTCCCGCACAGGACGCGGCTTTTTCAGTTAGGGGAGGAGCGTTGCCCGATCGAGTTGAGCACCGGATTGCCGTCTTTGTTCTGCGTCAGGTAGACCGGCAGGACTTTGGGCAGGGACGGCACCAGGTTCCGTACTTCGTCCAGGTTGTAGATCCCTCCGACCCGCAGGGCGCCGGTACTGTTATCGGCCAGCATGACGGGGCGATCGAGGTAGCGGTTGATCAGCGGCAGCGCGTCGCTGAGGGCCAGGTTATCCAGCACCAACTTGCCATCGCGCCATGCCAGTGAGCTGTCATCCGGGTCGACATTGCGCACCTGCGGCAAGTGGTCGCCGGCCTTGTAGCTGGCTTGCATGCCCGGTGAAAGCTGGGAGCTACCGCCAGCGGCCGGGTTACTGCTCACCTGTACGGAGCCCTCCACCAGCGTGACCCGGACCTGATCCTGGTACATCCACACATTGAAGCGGGTACCGGTCACGCGTACCTGACCCTGGTCCGCCCGCACGATAAACGGGTGTTGCCGATCATGACGGACGTCGAAAAACGCCTCGCCCTTTTCCAGCGTAACCCGACGCTCGTTTTTATAGTTGGCAAATACCAGTTCACTGCCCAGGTTGAGTTCCACCTGGCTGCCGTCGCTCAAGGTGACATGCCGCACTGTCGTGCCAGCGTCGAAACGTTGATAGGAATCCGGCAACCAGCCCAGGTTCCAGCCGGAGAAAGCCGCCAGGGGCAAGCCCAGTGCAAGCACCGCGGCGGCGATGGCCAGGCGGCTCTTGCGGGAGCGTGGGCGGTACGCCTGGGCAGGCGAGGCCGCCGGTTCGCCCCGAGGCAAATGATCGGCCACTGTCCAGATTTCCAGCATGGCCTGGTATTCGAAAGCGTGCAGGGGATCGGCATCATGCCATTGCTTGAAGGACTGCCGTTCGGCATCGGTGCAGTCGACGGCATGCAGACGCATGCACCAATGTGCGGCTGCATCGGTAATGGCGTCGTATTCGGCTTCCGAGAGGGTTCGTTCGGTCATGGACTCTTCCTGATTTGCCGCATTCTAACCTTCGGTGCAAGGCGCCGAGAACCGCTACCGTCACGTTTTTGTGCATCGGATGAGCCTGTACTCCGGCTACAGGCTCAAACTGGCGTATGCCAGAGGTTCCGCACCTCATGAACCGCGCGGAAAACAGCGACGCCGGGCGTCCTGCCTCAGATGTCGCCAGAAACCCCACGGCCCCCGTCATTACACCTTTGCGAACGCGGGAGCTGGGTCTGGATGGCGACCCAACTCGCAGATCAGCAGCGTTACCGAGTCGGCGTTTCGCAGTATGACGTCGATGCGTTTGTCCGGTAAGTGCGGATCGAGGAAGGCGTCGCGTGCTTCGTTCATGGTCTTGGCCCCGGTCACCTTCAGAATTTCGTTGCCGATGTATTTCAATCCAGGCAGCGACTCCAGGCTTTTCAATACGCCGGCCTGACTATCCCAGCCCATGAACAGCCTGGTGCGTGGCGTGGCCAATGAGAGTGCAGTGGACTGCTGTTTCTTCAAGACGTCGTACTTCTCCTGCCCGAAACGGGTCGCCCTGGAAATCAGGTCCAGGAAGGGCAGCGCGGCATCCAGATAGACGATGTCGTGCGTATCGAACAGCAGATGGGATATTTCGTGGATCAACGTCGCGCCCTGGGCGTGGGCGTCGACATTGAAGAAATCCGGGACGAGGTCCTTGTAAGGATCCAATCCCACGTCGAAGAAATATTGCGTGAGATAAATTCGGCCTACTGCATTGGGTTCAAGCACGAATGCGGTCGTGGTGTCGCTGGCATCTTTCAGGTTGCCGATGACGATGCGTTTGGCGTTCTCGATTTCCCAGGTTGGATTGACCAGTGCCTCGCAGATTGGTGAGAGGGCGGTCAGTATTTTGTTCACCAGACGGGCATCGACTTGGGTAACGCCAAAAAAGTTGGTCAGGAACGCATTCACCCGAGCGGACTGCGTGCCTTTTTTGAGTTGCGCCAGGTTATGCAGGGCATTGGTCGAGTAGTGCCTTGCCGTCTCCAGCGCCTGCACGATCGCGTTTGCGCAGTGAGGATACTTCCTGCGGATTTCAGCCATGCCCCGTGCTTCGATGTTCAGAGATCCGGAAGCCTTGTAGTCGCTGTAGGTATTGGCCAGCGTGGACATGACCTTGCCGTAGCGAATCGTCTGGCGCTGTGGGTCGATCATCCAGCCACGGCCGTCAGAGGTTCTTTGCAACCGCGGGCCCTCGGCGTCCTCATGGATGGCGCGCCAGGCCTGGTCGACTTTCGCCACCTGGAACACCTTGCCGGCAACATGAGCGTAGAGCTTGCCTGACTGCGGTGATCGGTAGGTTCCGTCGCTGGCGTTTTTCACCAGTTGCTGGAGGCTGACGCCGCTGGCCTCGAAGACTTGCAGGTTGGTCCGCGCCGGGGCTGTGGAGGCAATGTTCTGCCAATGGGTTGCAGGCGTGTTTTGTGTGCCGGGACCGACCGGGGCGAGGAGGCCGAAGGTGTCGTCGGGATTCAGCAGTCCGAGCGAGGCCATTTCTGCGGCACCGGCAATGAAGTCATGCAAGCCGGCTTTCCAATCGTGTTGCTGCAGGGACTCGGCCGAGGCCTTGAAGTCCTGATAGCTTTCCCAGAGCGTGTCGATAAAGGTCAGTTTGCCCTGCAGCTGCCTGCCCGCAAGCTTGACCCCGGCCTTGAACAGATGCCGGACCGTTTCCCAGTCGAACTGGCGATTTTTGTCTGTCTGCGTCGTCAGCAGGTCGGCCAGCAAGGCGATGTTGTCGCTGAACAACAGGTCCAGCAGGTTGGTTTTGATCGGGTTCGAAGCCAGGGTGACCTCTGATCGCAATCCAGCCGTCGCGGCGAACAGGTTCTTGAAAATGGCTTGCTGGTGCTCAGGAAGCCGTCGAATCAGCAAATCCTGAAGCGCTCCGGGGGTATTGAAGGCAGCGATGACGCTCGACTCATCCTTGAACTCGGTGAAGTGCTGACCGGCATGGTAGGGCGAGTACAGCACGTGAGGGGCCTTTGCATCGCTGCTTGAGCTGATCAGGTACAGGCCCAGGGTCTTGACTGCCGAGGCGCCCACGGTCTTGATCAATTCGATCGGACGGATCACCGCGCTGGCGCCTTCCACCGCTTGGCGGGCAATGGCATCGGGCATGTCCAGGACCTGGCGAATCAGGTCAAAACCGGTCGGCGACAGATGCTGCTGCAAATGCCGTGCATGTGCGTGTTGCAACAACTGCCAGGGCAGCAGCCGGCGGAATCGCTGCCTGCGCTGCTGGGCTTCGGCGTCGGTGCTCGATAACCTGTCTACGACGTTTTGCCGATAGGTGGTGGCGATGTCCAGCGACAACAACATTTGCCTGACCGCGGCCTCGTTCAGGTTGTCTGGCAACTTTTTTCGGGTCAGAGAGGACACCGAGAAGCCGGTCATTTGCACGACGTCGCGATGGTTCAGGGCGAAATCGGTCAAGGCGCTGGCGGGCCCGGCCAGTGCCAGGTTGGGGGTGATCAGCAGGTCGTCGGGATCGAGGCTGCTGTCGGAGAACCGGCTGCTCAACAGCGCTTTGAGTCGGCGGGCCACGTAGGTATGCAGCGGCTCGATGCCGTCGAGATAATCCTTGCCGTCGGGCACGCTGTTTTTATATTGCTCGAGCAGGTCGATATGCAGGCGCTGGTCGTCTACGCAAGCCGTGCCGAGCCAGGCGGGCAGTTTCTGTTGCCACCTCATGGCCTGGGCGATACGTGCGGCGCGTGGCAGGTTGGTGGGGGCACCGGCGTTGAGCAGCGCCTGGAGGCTTTTTTGCAACGCTGCCTTGCTCAGTTGCCAATCCCCGGCCTTGAGCGTACCCAAATAACCCTGCTCGGCCTCGAAGTGCCTGATGAACGAATTCATCCGGTTGAGCAGCACATTGTTCTCGATCAGCTCGAACGCCTCGAGTTGATAGCGTCCATGAGGCCTGCGCTGCGCAGGCGTGAGGTTTTCGAGCACTCCAAAGCGTCTTTTGGAGTCGAGCAGATAGCGATTCAGGTGTTCGGTGGCAAGGTCGACTGAGCCAAAAACCTGCAAGCCATCGGCAGGCGTCCAGAGGATCCCGAGGCCGGAATAGGGCGTGTCCAGCCCACCGCGCTCGGTCAGGAAAAAGCAATTGGCGACCGGCAGGGAGGCTGTTTCGACGCCTGCGGTATACGTCAGTCTCAGTGAATAGACATCGGGCCGAAAACCTTTGACCCCGATACGTTGCTCACGGTCCGGGTAGTCTGGGTCGTAGGCAAACACGCTGTCGATGAGGTCTCGGGCAGCCGGCAGCAGCGTTCCACCGCGCTCCCGAAGCTCGGCCTCCGCCCGTAATCCCAGGGAAAAGACATTGGTCAGTTTGGGCAGCAGGGCCTTGAGTTGCGTACGCAGTGAAGCCTGATCGGAGACGGGCAGGTGCGTGAACAGGGTGTTGAAGGCCTCTTCGACACTGTCATAGCTCCTGACCTTTCGCTCCAGCGTGTCTGCCAGGAAGTTGGACGGTCGCAGATCCCCATAAAAAGCCGGTTGCGTCCCCCAATGGCCGTCGGTTTTCTGGTTCAACAGGCCTGGATTGATCAAAGACCTGATGTCCAGTGCCTTGTCGATGAGCGCATGGATGTCCATCTCGCCTTGACGGGACATTTCCAGGGCGTAATTCAGATTGCTCGACTGCTTGGCGATGATCGCGTCGGCCAGCGACTCGCGTACAGGCAAGATCACCGGGTTTCCTGACACATTGGGCTCATCCAGGCGCAGGAAGCGGTTACGTTCCTCCAGGCTCAGCAGACTGTAAAGTATTTCCTTGCTGGTGGCCTCGGCCGACTTGTCCAGTAAGGCCTCTTTGAAACCCAGATAATTGTCCACTGTGCGCAGGCCATGGCTGGGGGTGTAGAGGTAGTGGCCGTTGCCACTGATCATCAGCGAGCCCGCCAGCTCAACGTAGAGCGGGGCATATTCCCAGAGCCGGATCGTTTCGATGAACACCAGCGTCTCATCCTTGCCGGCTGGCTTGAACAGCCGCAGCAATTCGCGGCTCTGCTCGTGGGTCAATTGCCTTTTCTCGCGTTGGACCATGATGGTCGCCCGTAGCGAGTCCTCGATGACTTGAGACAGCAGCGCCCGGCGTGAGGTATGCAAGGGACCGGTGGCGCTCCAGAAACGCTCGACGCAGTGGGTGAGCTTGGGAATCAGGTTCGCGGCGGTGTTTCTCAGCAGACTTTCCCATTGCTGCGTGTTCTGTGCCGAGGCGGTGATCCCCGGGTGAATGAACGCGACGTCATGCCCACCAGGCCGTCCCCGATGATGGAAGTAGACCAGCACCGCATCGGCCAGTGAGAGATTGCGGGTCAGTTGATTGGCCTTGGGATCTGCTGCGCCACCCCCGGTGCTCATGGTCACGCGGGTCTGTCTGTGGTCGAAGTTCGACGCCACTTCATTCAACACTTCGTCGAGCATGGACCTGAGCGAGGGGAGCTTGATCAGTTCATTCACCATGGCCAGGGCATTGAGGTTCTGTGCCTGTTCGATGGCGTCGATCAGGCTTTTGAAAATATCGCCATCGAGGGTTTGCCGGGTCTTGGTGAGGGTGTTCGTACTGTTCAATTCAGCGCGCTGAGTGATCGACAACAGTCGAAACAGATCGTCGCGCTCCGTCGGGCTGGCAAGCATTGAGTCGATGCGTGCGTCGACCGCTGCCAGGTCGGCGAGTTTTTCGATGCCTCCATAAGGCGTGTAGAGAAATGCTGGCGTTGGGCCCGACCCGTTTGCCGGGGCGCTGAGGGCACAGCAGCCGGCCAGGGCGATGGGCGTTTTGCCCTCAGCCGCCAGGAAAATCGCTTCGGCGTACATCGGCGCTTTCTGCGCGATGCGTAACGCGTGACTGGACAGGGCGGCGTGGTGCAGCCAATCCAGGTCGGCCTGGGTCAGGCTGTGGGGACTGCTCAATTGGTCCAGGCGCTGGGCGTCCAGGACATCGGGGAATAACAGTGCAGTGGTCTCGCTGGTCATCGTCGCTTCTCGATCAAGGTGCCGTCAGGCGGCAAACCCGTGGATGAAGCGGCCAGACTAGAGAGCCCGGCATGCGTGCAGGCGGTACATAGTTATCGCACGCGGGTATGGCGCCCGAATGAGGGCAGCGCAGAGATTGACAGGGTGCGGGTGAAGCAGTGTTAATCAGCGGGTTGGTTTCTCTACGCTGTCGCTACCTCCAATAATCACTCTGGAGCTTCAGATGTCCGCGCTATCCGATCACGCTGGTTCTAGCACCCTGTCTCTCGATGCGTTGGTGAGCTTGCTGGAAAAGATTTTCCTGCGCCACGGCACGTCTGCCGAGGTCGCCCGGACCCTGGCTGAAAACTGTGCCGGCGCCCAGCGCGACGGCGCCCATAGCCATGGGGTATTTCGCATTCCCGGTTATGTCTCGACGCTCAAAAGCGGCTGGGTCGATGGCAAGGCGGTGCCGGTGGTCGAAGACGTTGCATCAGGCTTCGTGCGGGTGGACGCCGGCAACGGTTTCGCCCAGCCGGCCCTGGCGGCGGCACGTCCATTGCTGGTGGCAAAGGCCCGCAGCGCGGGAATCGCCGTGTTGGCGATCCGTAACTCCCATCACTTCGCCGCCCTGTGGCCGGATGTCGAGCCGTTTGCCTATGAAGGTCTGGTGGCGTTGAGTGTGGTCAACAGCATGACGTGCGTGGTGCCCCATGGCGCGGACCGGCCTTTGTTCGGCACCAACCCGATTGCCTTCGCCGCGCCACGAGCGGACGGCGAGCCGATCGTTTTCGACCTGGCGACCAGCGCCATCGCCCATGGCGACGTACAGATCGCCGCGCGCAAGGGTGAGCTGCTGCCTCCCGGCATGGGCGTGGACAGCCTCGGCCAGCCGACCCGGGATCCCAAGGCGATTCTCGAAGGCGGGGCGCTGCTGCCGTTTGGCGGGCACAAGGGCTCGGCGTTGTCGATGATGGTCGAGTTGCTGGCGGCAGCCCTGACCGGTGGCAATTTTTCGTTCGAGTTCGACTGGCACAATCATCCCGGGGCCAAGACGCCCTGGACCGGTCAGTTGTTGATCGTGATCGACCCGAGCAAGGCCGCCGGGCAGAGTTTCGCCGAGCGCAGCCAGGAGCTGGTGCGGCAGATGCATGGCGTGGGGTTGCGGCGCTTGCCGGGGGATCGCCGCCATCGCGAGCGCAGCAAGTCCGATGAGCAGGGAATTGCCTTGGATGAACAAACCTTGACGCAGTTGCGCGAACTGGCGGGGCTCTGAAAACACTGACCGGTCTCGCGCCGTGACACGCCGTCCCAAGCCTCCTACTATGCAGGCTCTTTTATTTGCTGGAAGTTGTCTGGATGAGTAAACCCGGCCAAACGGTGCTGATTGCCCTGCGCAAAATGATCGCCTCGGGCGAGCTGGCGGCCGGTGAGCGCCTGATGGAAATCCCCACGGCCGAGTTGTTCGGCGTCTCACGAATGCCGGTGCGCATGGCGTTCCGCACCCTGGAGCAGGAAGGCTTGCTGGTGCGCTTCGGCGGTCGGGGTTTCCAGGTGCGTTCGGTCAGCCCCGAGGAAATTGCCGGGGCCGTGGAGGTGCGCGGTGTGCTGGAGGGCCTGGCCGCACGGCAGACCGCCGAGCGCGGCTTGTCGGATGCGGCCCGCGCCACACTTGAGCAATGCCTGGTGCAGGGTGATGAGCTGTTCGCCAAGGGTTATGTGACCGAGGATGACCTAGAGGTCTATCACGACCTGAACATGCGTTTTCATCAAGTGATCGTCGAAGGCAGCCACAACCCGGCGATTGCCGATGCCCTGGCCCGCAACGACCATCTGCCGTTCGCCTCGGTCACCGCCCTGGCGGTGGATCGCCAGAACATGGCCAGTGAATTTCGCCGTTTCAACTACGCCCACATGCAACACCATTCGGTGTTCGACGCCCTGATCCACCGCCAGGCCGGCCGCGCCGAAGCGATCATGCGCGAACACGCCAACGCCACCTTGCGCTACGCCGAAGTGTTCGGCTCGACAATGGCGGATGAGCGGATGAAGGTGATTCTCCGCGCGGAATAAACCCATCGGACCCTTGTGGGGTGAGCTTAGGATAGGCAGCCACACTGATCCTTGTGGGAGCGAGCCTGCTCGTGATGCGGTGGGTCAGCCAGCGAAGATGTTGGCTGACAGTCCGCTATCGCGAGCAGGCTCGCTCCCACAGAGGGTCAGTGGCGGCATAGGGTTTAGAGATCCAGCACCAGCAACGGGGTTTTCGACCTGGAGCAACACGGTGTGAACTGGTCGTTGCAGGCCTGTTCTGCCTCGGTCAGGAACAGGTCCCGGTGCTCCGGCACACCTTCCAGCACGCGGGTCAGGCAGGTGCCGCACACGCCTTGTTCGCAGGACACCGGAACATCGATGCCATGGCTTTCCAGCACCTGCACGATACTGCGGTCCGCCGGGACCTCGAATACCTGGCCGCTGCTGGCGAGCTTCACCGAAAAGCTTCCGTCAGCCCGGGTATCGATGGGAGCGGCGGCGAAGTATTCGCGATGCAGGCAGTCTTGCGCCCAGCCCTGGTCTTTGGCGGTGTCGAGCACATGCTGCATGAAGCCGCCGGGTCCGCAAACGTAAAGGTGCAGATCGTCACTGGGCTTGGCGAGCAGCGCGGCGGCGTCCAGCGCCGTGTCCGGCTCTTCATCGAAATGCAGGAACACCCGGTCGGCGTACGGTGACCGACGCAAACGCTCGACAAAAGCCGCGCGCTCCTGGGATCGCGCGCAGTAATGCAATTCGAACGCCGCGCCACTCTGGGCCAGATGCTCGGCCATGCACAGGATCGGGGTAATCCCAATGCCGCCGGCAAACAGCAGGCTGCGTCGAGCCTGTGGCGCAAGGGTGAAGAGGTTGCGTGGTTCGCTGATCTGCAAGCGCATACCCGGCAGGATCTGCTCATGCAGACTGTGGGAACCGCCTCGCGACGCCGGATCCTTGAGCACGCCGATGAGGTAGCGATGACGTTCCTCGGGGTGGTTGCACAGCGAATACTGCCGAACCAGGCCGCCCGGCAAGTGCACATCAATGTGCGAGCCGGCGCTGAAGGCCGGCAGCGCCTGGCCGCCGACCGCGACCAGCTCATAACTGCAGATATCAAGGGCTTCGTCATGCCGAGCCGCGACCTGGACTTCGATCATGGCCGTTGCTCCAGCGGTTGCGGCTGATGGGTGCTGGCAATCAAACCGGCTTGCGGCTCGCGCTCCCGGGCGATCCAGCGCTCCAGCACTTTGCGCGACTGTACGCCGCCAGCATCGATGTTGAGCTTGAGCAGGTTACGATGCGGATGTTCCAGCAGGTTGCGTTGCTGGCGTTCGAGCATCTCAAGGTCTTCGCTGAAAATCTTGCCCTGGCCTTCCCGAATGGTGGCGGTCAGCGCTTCGTCCTGGGGCTGGAAGTGCCGGGCCATGCCCCAGAAGTACCAGATGGAGGTTTCGGTTTGCGGCGTGATGAAATCCACCACGATGCTCGACGCCTTGAACTGTGGCGCGGCGTGATAACCGCCGTGACCCGCATGGGCGACGCCGACTTCGATCATTACGTGGCTGGGCGGGGTGAAACGGCAGATCTGCCAGCGGTCCACCGGCACATCGTCGGCCAGGTTGTTGCCGCGCAGGGCCATGCGCCAGAAGGGTGGGGCCATGATGTTTTCCATGTGCCGGGCGGTAATCACTTCGTCGCCTTCGACGGTGGTCACCGGCGGCGCCTCGTCGATTTCCTTCTGGCCGATGCTGGAGGCGTGGACATAAGTCTCGTGGGTCAGGTCCATCAGGTTGTCGATCATCAGGCGGTAATCGCACTGGATGTGGAACAGGCCGCCGCCGTAGGCCCATTCGTCATTTTCCGCCCATTCCAGATGATGGATCTGCGCCGGGTCGGCCAGCGCCTGGTCACCGGGCCAGACCCAGATGAAGCCATATCGCTCTTGCACGGCATAGGTCTTGTTGCAGGGAAAGCCCCGGACCCGTTGCCCCGGCATCTCGACAGTCCTGCCGTCACCACCCATCACCAAGCCATGGTAGCCGCACACCAGGTTGCCATTTTCGACGTAGCCCAAGGAGAGTGGGGCACCGCGATGGGGACAGAAGTCTTCCACGGCCACGACCTTGCTTTCCTGTCCCCGGTAGAAAACCATCTTCTCGCCACAGATCTGTCGCCCCAAAGGCTTCTCGGCGATTTCATCGGGGGTGCAGGCAACGTACCAGGCATTCTTGGGGTACATGACGGATCTCCAGGTGGTTGTTGTTCTTGTCTGTGGATCCATTAACTCTCTTAACTAATTTTATTGTCAACGGTTTTGTGGGTATTTCTGATGAATATGTATTTCTAATGGATCCATTAAGGCGGCTCCCCATGCATCGAACCGGCATCCCCGAATACAATCCACCGGAATTAATTGGCCCAGGCTTTCTCAAAGAACAATACTCGGCACAGCCAGCTGTCCCACAACACGGAGTCCTTCATGGAAACCAAAGCGGTACTCACGGAAAAAGACGTTGCCCAGTTGCTGGTGGCGGTCAAGGAGCTGGCTCATCAACGCCAGTGGGCGGTGTCGGTCTGTGTGGTGGACGACGGTGGCCATCCGCTCGGGCTGTTGCGCCTGGACGCCGCCTCGCCGCTGTCGGCCTACATCGCCACCGAAAAAGCCCGCACCGCTGCCATGGGGCGACGCGACAGCAAGTTCTACGAAGACATGATCAACGGTGGTCGCCACGCCTTTCTCAGCGCGCCGCACCTGCACGGCATGCTTGAAGGCGGCGTGATCATTCGCCATGACGGGCGGTGCATAGGGGCGATCGGGGTGTCCGGAGTCCAGCCGGAGCAGGATGCCGAACTGGCGCGGTTGGCGGTGGAAACGGTGCTGCCGATTATCACGCCGGATGCCTGATGAAAGGGCGATACCGCCCGACCTGTGGGAGCGGGCTTGCTCGCGAACGCGCTGGACCATTCAAAGTGGATGTCGCCTGTTACACCGCCTTCGCGAGCAAGCCCGCTCCCACAAGGATTGCGACCGATCGTGAAATTGGATTTGCACAAATCTTCCAGACGCCACCGCTCCACAGCGGGTAATCTGCGAAAGGCCAATACACAGAACAGGGCGGCTCATGACTTCGCGCAACTGGATCGATCTCAAGCAGGACGCCACGTCCGGCATCGAGACCGTGCGTGCGCATTTCGAAGGTCATGCCTACGATCCCCATTGGCACGACAGTTACCTGGTGGGCGTGACCGAGCAGGGCGTGCAGCAGTTTCATTGCCGGCGCCAGCAACACAACAGCACGCCGGGCAAGGTGTTCCTGCTCGAACCCGGTGAACTGCATGACGGCAATGCCCCCCACGAGAAGGGTTTCACCTACCGCACCTTGTACCTGGACCCGCACTGGCTGGAGCGCGAATTGCGTTCCTTGTTCGACCTGGCGCCGGACAACGCCCAACTGGGATTCGCCGCGACCCTGACCGATGATCCGCGATTGGCAAGCGCCACGGCGGCGGCCTTCCAGAGCCTGCATCAGCAGGAAATCCGTATCGTGCGCCAGACGGCCCTCGACACCCTGTTGGCAAACCTGACGCAACACCTGCATTGGCGCGCACGGATCAATCCGGACCCCAGGCTGCCCTTGGTCGCGCAGCAGGCCCGGGATTACCTGCACAGTCATCTGAACGAAGACGTGGGATTGGACGACCTGGCGCGGGTCACCGGCGTAGACCGGTTCCGTCTGACCCGAGCGTTCAAGGCTGCGTTTGGCCTGGCGCCCCACGCTTACCTGATCCAGTTGCGACTGGCCCGGGCGCGACGCCTGCTCGCCAGCGGTGAAAGCGCCGTCGCAGTGGCAGCGCAGCTCGGGTTTGCCGACCAGAGTCATCTGGGCCGCTGGTTCCAGCGCGCCTATCGCCTGAGCCCGGCGGACTACCGCAAGCGCTGCTCAATTGTTCCAGACTGAGTACGGCTCCACGGGCGAGGATCACACCACGATCCTTTACCGAGACGTCGCTTCATGGACCAGTTATTGCCGTTTGCCTTGTTCGCCTTTGTCGCCTCCATCACCCCCGGCCCGACCAACATCCTGGTGCTGAGCCACAGCTCACGCTTCGGCCTGCCGACCACGCTGCCAATCATCCTCGGCGCCTGCGCGGCGGCGGCCTTGCTGGTGCTGTTGGTGGGCACCGGGTTGGGCGACGTGCTGGCCCGTCACACCACGATCCAAACGGCGTTGTCCTGGGCCGGCATTGCCTGGCTGAGCTGGATGGCCTGGCAGATTTTCAGCGCCCCGGCCCAGGCCATCGACCCTGACCGACCCGCTGAAGGCCCGAGGCTCGGCCTGGCCGGGGCCGCGGGTTTGCAGCTGGTGAACCCGAAGACCTGGATGATGGCGCTGGCGGTGGTCAGCGTGTTTGCCGGTGGCGAGGCCGACCGCACTGCGCGGGTGCTCTGGCTGTCTTTGGTGTTCTTTGCGATCTCGATCCCGTGCCTGACCGCCTGGGCCTATCTGGGTCGTGGCGCCGCCAGGTTTTGCCGTTCCGACGTGGCGATGGGGCGTTTCAATCGTGCCATGGCCTTGCTGTTGTTGATATCGGCATGGGCGACGCTGGTGGTGTGAGCAGGGCGGCGACTTCGCAACCGCTTGCAACGGTTGCGCTGTTTCATACCGCGAGCATTTTCGAGAGCATCGACCTCCCGTCGACCGGGCGTATCTGACCCGTCGCGAGCCCCCAAGGAAGGAGGTTTACCATGTCTACCCTCGATAGCCATGTCGAGTTTATCCATGCCCGGCTGCCCGCCTGGCTGAAAAAAGCCACGAGGCCCCGTCAGGAGCGCTTCAAGGTCCTGGCCCGGCAACTACAGCGCGACAGCGATGCCCTCAACGCGCTGATGACCGGCCTGGAGGCGCCCGAGACCTTCACCCGCGACCTGCTGCTGGCCCAGCCGGAGGTCCAGGCCTGGCGTACGGTAAGCGGCAGCCGCGGTGCAGCCCACGCGGTGCGGCGAGCGCGGGTCAAGCGCGGTCCTTATGTGAACGATCCGTCGCTGTCGGTGGTTGAAGCCGCCATGCGCAACTACCCACCGGACGACGCGCTGACCGGCGGGGCGTTCGATAAAAACGGCATGCTGTACATCCAGGGCCGACGTAACGAATTCATTCACCGGGGTGTGGCATCAGACACCACCGCGCTGCCCATGACCCCCGCCAGTTTTGCGAACCTCTGCCGGCGGGTGGATGTGGGCGGGGCGTACCAACGAATGTTGGAACAACGCCTGCCGCGCATCGGCAGCGAAATGCCCGACGTTGCCCGGGCGTATATGGCTTACGCATGCAGCCTGCTCGCGTATGACGCCTATGAGGCGAAGCTCGATGGGCGGCTGGACGAAACCGGAGAACGTTTGCTCGCGCACGCCGGGGTGCGACTGGACGATACCGTCATCGCCCTGAGCTGTGAAATCAAGTCGCTGGAACTCCTGTCCGTGCCGCTTTTCGGCGCCCGCGTGTATTGGGGAGTGGGAGCGGATGCCAAAGGCAATCGTCCGGTGGTCCTGCATCTGCCCCATGACGTGGTGGCGCCGATCAAGCAATTCGGCAGCGTCCAGGCCATGGCGGCAGAGCTGACTCGGCGGGTGCGCCAGCGCAGCTATCGGCAGAGTCTGATGCGCTATCTTCCGGTGCGATTGCAGGCACGCATGGGCAGTACCCTGCATGATCAAGTGGAATGGGAAATAAAGGACAACCTGAATATTTTCCAGGAGATCCATGCCCGGATCGTCGGATGGCGGGAGGGCGAACATGGGGAGGGCGCCGATAGCCGGCGGATTCGGATACCTGCTCCCCGCGTCGCCTGGAGCATGGGCGACCTGCGCGAAGATCACTGGCACGACGGCTATCACCAGTGGCGTGCCCACACATTGTCCAACGCCTCGGCGCTGATGGTGCCGACCCGTGACCAGGACTGGCAGGCGCTGATGGCCCGTCTTGAATACTGGGAAAGCCTGGCTGAGCGTGCACTGATGCTGGCCGCCAGTTTCATCCCGTTCTGCGCGCCGGTCGGAGTGGCTGCGGCGGCGGTGGGTGGGGTGCGGCTGGTCTATGAGGTCTTCGAAGGCATCCAGGCATTCAACGAAGGCCACGCGCAGGAAGGCATCAACCATATTTTCAACGTGTTGTTCGGGGTGGCTCAGGGCGCTTACCTGGGTTTTATCGGCGGGGCCGTTGAACCCGTGCCCCTGCGCGACGGCACCACGCGCCTATGGAACGGTGACGTCAAGCCGTTCCGGGCGCGGCGGCTGCCGCCCATGGAGGCCGAACAGGACGCCTGGGGTGTCTGGCGCACCGAAGACGCGGCCTGGGTAGAAGTCGAGACACACTATTACGAGGTGCAAGGGACGGGCGATGCCGTGAGCTTGCGTCTGCCCCGCGACCATCATGGCGTGACGCCGATCCTGGAATGGAGTCGCCGTCGCGGGTGGCAATGGGCGCACCGCAACCCGCTACAGCGCGGCAATCTGGCATTGCTGCGAAACTTCGCCGAGACCCCCGGCGAACTGGATGACGATACGATCCTGGCCGTACAGCGACGGACAGGTATCAGCGAGGCTCACTTGCGCTACCGACAGGTCAATGGGCAGCCGATGCCGGCCCTGTTGCTCGATGGGTTGAATGAGGCGCGTAGCTGGCAATCGGTGCAGCAAGCCATTGGCCGCCTACGCCGAGGTGAAGCGCCGGGCAATGTGCACCATCGGATCGTTCAGACGCTGACGGAGCTGCCCGGTTGGCCGGCGGATCTGATTCTGCGTTACGACGACGGCGCAACGATTCATTCGGCAGGCCAAGCGTCAGCCGGGCGGTCTCTGGATCTGAGGCTGGCCGACTTGGGACAACCGGACTGGGCTGATCGCGCTCTGGTCGGGCTCGCCGCGGATGAACGCAGAACCTTGCTCGGACAAAGCCCGGTTGGCCCGCGGCCGGTCGAGGTCAGTGGGCTGTTGGCCGGTCGCTGGGCTGAACACCTGGAGCGCCATGCCGGGCAGGTGAGTGCGGCGATGGTCCGTTACGAGCCGCTCGATCCGTTGGCTGTGCCGGTGGCGCAGGCTTTTCCCAGTCTGTCCAAGTCCCTGGCCAATGAACTGGCGCGTCAGGCGCAAGGTCAGGAGCGCTTGCGCCTCCAGCAAGGCCGTGTGACGGGGAACCTGGGCAAGCAGTGCGCAGACGCACAGAGTGAGTTGCGCCTGACCCGGGCCTTGCGCGATCTGGAACGTGGCCAAAGCAGTGTCGACCGGGATCGGGTCGTCATGGGCGTTATCGGCCACCTGCCCGAATTGAGCGACCGGCTTCATCTGCGGCTGTTGTCCTGGGAGCTGCGCGAGCCGCTTGAGGTGGGCCGTGCAGGGCCGTTGAAGGTCATCGTCCGCCAGGAAGGCGGCGAGTACCGCCCCTTTGACGAAAAGGGCGAGGAACTGGCGGCCGATTCAAGCCTGGAGGAAGCCATGCTCAGGGCGATGCCCGATCAGGCGCGTAACGCGCTGGACTTGGATATTTGGGACGCTGCGGCGTTGCGCAGAAAACTGTTGGATCGCGCCCTTGAGGACCGGCAGGGCCTGCGCCGCTACCTTTCGCTCAAACACCCCGACAGCGTCGGTTCTGGCCCGCAATGGCAGAACGCGGGGTTCGGTTATCCGCTCAGCGGGCGTGGACGGCTACCGTTGCTGCGCTGGCGCGCCAGTCTCGCGGCGCGTCTGGAGCAGTTATTTCCTTACTATGCCGGTGAGGCGCTGGAGAGAATCCAGTGGAGCCTGAGCGAGCAGGCCCAGCGCGAAGGCATCAGCCTGGACGAACTGGTCATCCGTCTGGGGGCTGAGTGGGCAGCGCTCGATGAAGGGCTCCAGCAGTGGGAAGTCTTCGATGGCATACACCATCCGGTCGAGAGTCAGTATGAACGGGCGGATGTGCTTTTCCTGCGTCAAGGCGTGGCGAAGGAGATCCGCCGTGCATGGCGGCGCGAGCCCGACCCGGGCAGGGATGACAGTGAGTTCTCGTTGCGGCTGAAGGGCTGGGAGATCGGTCGGCTTCCGCCCATCAATGTCCGGTTCGAGCACATCGAGGAATTGACGTTGTCTTACCTGGGCCTGAACGAAGATCCCTCGCATTTCCTGAGGTTGTTCCCCAACATCGATACGTTGCACCTGCACGGTAACAACCTGACTGCGGTGCCGGCGGCTGCCGGTGAGTTCCCGTCCCTGATGGAGTTGTCACTAGGCGCAAATCCGCTTGAACTGAACGCAGAGACGTTCACGCCGCTATTAGGCGCCGACCGCGCGCCCAGCCTGAGGGAATTGCAGCTCTCTGAAATCCGCAGCGGCGCAGAACCCTCCGCCAGCGTCCAAGCGCTGGCGGCCATCAACCGCCTGGCGGAGCTACCGGCGTTGCAGGAGCTGGTCTGGTCCGACAATCTGCACTTTACCCCTGAGCAATTGCGGGCCATTACTGCCTTGCCCCGTTTGCAGGCATTGGATCTGGCGCGCTGTGGCCTGCGCCTGGATGCGTCAGGCAGTGAATTCCTGCGGGTTGCTACGCAATTGAAAGAACTTCGACTGAGCGGCAACAACTGCCGGGACCTGCCCGAGCTGCCGGAACTTAGCCACCTGGAAGATCTGGAACTGGCCAACGCAGGGCTTGAGCGGGTGCCGGCGCTGGCACTGGCGATGCTGTCCCGACCGTCCGCCGATCCGATCTTCCTGGACCTGAAGGGTAACCGCATCACCCGTATCCAGGATGATCTGCTGCCGGCGCTTGGCGCGATGCCAAGCGAGACTGCCCTAGGGTTATGGATTGCCGACAACCCGCTGCCTAGCGCTCAGATCCAGACCCTTCGAGCGCTGGACGCCGAGGCCTTTCGCTACACCGTCGACGACTGGCTGGAAATCTTCCCCGAACTTCAGGCCGTGCTGGAAGTGGCTCGCGACGATGCCGGCGGGCGCCGTTTCATCGACTGGTTCAGCGCTACCATCCGCGACGCCAATGCCCAGGCACCTGGCGGGTTGTCCCTGCATGATCGGCAACGGGCAGCGGTCATCTTGCAGTTCTACACCGGATTCCCCGATATCTATGCCGAGCTTTCACCCTTGTTGCCGGACTTCGATGAGCAGCTGGGCCAATTACGCACGCGTCTGCAAGGCCGGGTTGCCGACAGGCAGCAACCGGACATCGCCGAGCTGGAGCTGCACTTTCTCGCTTTCGAGTCGGTGCAGCGGGCTCGCCTGGAGCAGCAGGGCGTGCCTTTCGCCCGGTTCCTCAGCGATCACTACGAATACTGGAACCAGGTGCTGAGGATCCGTTACCCGGAGACCGCGCAGCGCCGGGCAGCTACCAGCCCGCAAGCGTTCACCGACTGGCTCAGCGACGCCCAGGACAGCTTCAACGGCAATGATCAGGCGCCCCGCGTCGGCGAACTGAGCTGGCGGCCCTACCTGGGGTTGATGTCCCATGAATGGCCTGAAGGCCTGGCCATCTGGGACTCGGTGGAAGAAGACCTGGTGGATGCCTTCAGCGACCCCGTCGATCCGTCCCGTTGGCCTCGGGTGCTGCTGGATAACCTGGCGCAACCGGCCGCCGACCTGCCCAGTGCACTGGAGTCGGTCACACAAGGCGATCAGATCATCTGGCGCCGGGTCACGCTCGAAAGCGTGGCGGATGTGGATTGGGCGGCCGGTCGACCGGTCACGCTGAGCGAGGACCAGTTGCGGCGGACCATGGCCATTTATCGTTCGGTCAAGAGCCGCGAAGTCGAGCGGCTGGCGCATCGGCTGACCACGAACAGGGTGAGCCCATGGTGGCCGCTCAGGCCGCAATCGCCAGCGCTCGCCAATACTTGATCACAATGGGCTAGGCGCTCATGTCGTCTGGAACACCAATGCCTTGAGGCCGCATGCCGGATCGGCATCGGGGAATTCCGGTGGGTTTTCCAGGCGCTGGACAAACGCCAGCCCCGGTGCTTCGCGCGTGACGCCCTCGATCAGGAAGTCCGGGCCGGTGGCCGGGTCATTGCTGCAAGCCAGGACGGTGCCGTGTTCGGTGAGCAGCTCCGGTAGCCGGCGCAGTACGCGTTGGTAGTCCTTGGTCAGCAGGAAACTGCCTTTTTGGAAGGTCGGTGGATCGATGATCACCAGATCATAGGGGCCGCTGTTGATCACCTTGCCCCAGGACTTGAACAGGTCGTGGCCGAGGAAGCTCACCTGGCTCAGGTCGTGGCCGTTCAGGCGATGGTTGTCGCGGCCTCGGCTCAGGGCGGCACGGGACATGTCCAGGTTGACCACATGCCGAGCACCGCCGGCGATGGCCGCCACCGAAAAGCCACAGGTGTAGGCGAACAGATTCAACACGCGTTTGCCTTGGGCATGGGTGCGTACCCAGTCGCGACCGTAGCGCATGTCGAGGAACAGACCGTTGTTCTGCTTCTTGCCCAGGTCGATCCGGTAGCGCAGGCCACCTTCGGTCAGGGTCCATTCGTCAACGGGATCGCCCACCAACCATTGGGTGAGGCTCTGGGGCAAGTAGCGGTGCTGCACCGCAAGTGTGTGGGCGCCGCTGTTTTTCCAGGCGTCTGAGGCGGCGACGGCGAGGAGAGTCGACAGCAGGTCGTCCAACTGCGCGGGTTCCGGTTCCTTGAACAACGAAACCAGCACAATGCCTTGCAGCCAGTCGACGGTGATCTGCTCCAGCCCCGGCCAGCAACGGCCGCGCCCATGAAACAGGCGGCGGGTTTCTTCCGGCGGAGAGGCCAGGGCTGTCAGCAGATGAGTCTGCAGGGTGTGTAGGGCTTGAGGGTTCATCAGGCAAGGCCGGCGATTCGAAAGGCCGGCATTTTAACCACTGCCCAATCAGGTGCAATCACCGTGGCGAGGGGATTTATCCCCGTTGGGCCGCGAAGCGGCCCCGAGAAGTGCAGCCACGCACCGACTCTGCCCTCAACTCTAGCCACCACTGCTAGCCAGAATGCTCGCCACCTGCTGCGGTCGACAGTTGAGATAGGCCGAGCGCTTGAGCCAGCCCGGGTCCGGATACCAGGAAAACATGAACTGGCCGCCCTTGAGTTTGTCGATGACTTGACGCGCCACCTGGGGACGCACGGCCGGGCAACCCTGGCTGCGCCCGATCCGGCCCTGGCGCGCGCTCCACAACGGGTTCACGTAGTCGGCGGCGTGGATCACGATGGCGCGGTCCCGGGCCTGATCGTTGAAGCCCGGTTCCAGGCCGTCCATGCGCAGTGAATAGCCATGGGTGCCCTGGTAACTTTCCTGGGTGCGAAACAGGCCCAGGCTGGACTGGTAGCTGCCTAGACGATTGGAAAACTGCGTGGCGAAATTTTCCCCGGATTTCTGCCCGTGGGCCACTAGGTCGCGCAGCACCAGTTTCTTCTGGCGCAGATCGAAGATCCACAGCCTGCGGGCCGTGGACGGTTGCGAGTAGTCGATCACGGCGAGGTGACGGGCCTGGGTTGCGCCATTGGCGACCGCGCACTGCATGGCGCTCAAGGCACTTTTAAGCGCCTGGGGATTGAGTTCCGGCGCCGCGTGGGCGAGGCTGTTGTAAAGAAGCTGAGAATTGGCCTTGTCGGCCAGCGCCGGGCTGCATACCGCACCCAGCCCGGTCATGACCAGACAGAACTGGCGCAAAGCCCTCAGCACGAATGAAAGATTCTTACGGTGGTGTTGGTTAGCGGCATCCCGTCCGGTTTCGTTCGTTTGCATGATGGCGGGTCGTACCTGTCGCAAAGTTGCCCGTCAACGAGACGGCCATGGATTGGAGTAAAGCAGTTGTTCAAAAAGTCCGCATGTTACCTGAGCCTTTTATTGCTCACTGCGCCATTGGTCGCGACAGCCGAGGAGGGCGACCCGGCACTGGTGCAAACCACGTTGGCGCAATTATCGGTCGCATGCCCGGAAGTCGCGGCAGGCGTCGACTTTCCGACGATGATCAACTTGCAGGCGTTCTATGAGCAAAACGCAGGCCAGGACATCTGGTCGGACGACGAACGACTCGCCGCGTTGAAGACCCAGTTGCAGCAATTGGCCGATGACGGACTGGACCCGACGCGCTACAGCCTGCCGGTTGCAGGGACTGCCCAAGCCGCCCATTGCATCGACATCGCCATCAGCCAGCGCTACCTGCAAGCCCTGTACGAGCTGCGTTTCGGTTACTTGCCCCAGGATCGCCTGGAACCGGTGTGGAAGGCCAACCCTCAACCTCGTGACCGTCAGGCCGAGGTGCTGGCGATCGCGGGTCCGGGTGTGCAAGACCTGACGGCAGCTTTTGAGCAGGCCCGGCCGCAGCTGCCGCTGTATCGCAACCTGCGTAGCCTGTATGCCAGCTTGCGACAGCAACCTTTATCCAACTGGCAGCCGGTGCCGGGCGGGCCGCTGTTGCAACCGGACAAACAGGATGCTCGGGTGCCGGCCCTGGCCCAGCGCCTGTTCAGCGAGGGCTACCTGAGCGCGGCGCCGACGCTGACCGACGAGCATTACAGCCCGATGCTGGTGGAGGCGATGAAGAGTTTCCAGCTCCAGCATTCGCTACAGGCCGATGGCGTGGTGGGGCCATGGACCGTCACGGAACTGAACATCAGCCCGGCCACGCGCCGCGAGCAGTTGCGGATCAACCTGGAGCGCATGCGCTGGCTGGCCCAGGACCTTGAACCCGACAGCGTCCTGGTCAACGTGGCGGCGGCGCAACTCACGGTTTACCAGGGCGGCGCTCCCGTCTGGCAAACCCGCACCCAGGTGGGCCGTGCACAGCGGCAGACGCCCTTGCTCAAATCCCAGGTGACGCGCCTGACTCTCAACCCGACCTGGACCATCCCGCCGACCATCATGCGCGAAGACAAACTGCCCGAGATCCGCCGCGATCCGGAGTTTCTCGCCCGACAGAACCTGCGGATCCTCGACCGGGACGGCCTGCCGCTGACCGCCGCGGACATCGATTGGGAACACCCGGGCGATCTGATGCTGCGTCAGGATCCCGGGCCGAAGAATCCGCTGGGCAAAATGGCGATCCGTTTCCCCAACCCGTTCTCCGTGTACCTGCATGACACGCCCAGCCAGGCACTGTTCAGCAAGGGGCCACGAGCATTCAGTTCGGGTTGCGTGCGGATCGAACAGGTCATGCACCTGCGCGACCTGCTGGTGAGCCCGGCCGAACGGGCGCGCACCGACACATTGCTGGCGTCCGAATCGACCCATGAATTCAGGCTGGCCAAACCCGTGCCGATCCTGCTGGGCTACTGGACCGTGCAAGCGGACAACCAGGGCCAGGCGGTGTATATCCCGGATATCTACGGGCGCGATGGGACACTGTCCGCTGCTCGGGGGCGTGCGCTTTGAGGGGCCGACACTGGTTTCAACCGAGCTGATGCTATCGCGAGCAGGCTCGCTCCCACAGGGGGCGGGGCGGGCGCGGGTTTTTGCAGTGAAGACAATCTCCTGTGGGAGCGGGCTTGCCCGCGAAGACGGCGGCACATCCAGCATTTTCATATCGGATAGATCGCCTTCGCGAGCAAGCCCGCTCCCACATGGGTTCTGCGTCAGTCAGTGGCTGCCGGACTGAGCCTACAGCCCCACATCCGGCAACACCGGCCGGTTCGCCATCGCCTTCGCCATAATCTGCTCTACATACACCCGGTCTTCTTCCGGCAAGGCCAGGCGCGGCGGGCGGGTGAGGGCGCTGCCGCGGCCGGCGATGGCTTCGCACAGCTTGATGCATTGCACCAGGTCGGCCCGGGCGTCCAGGTGCAGGATCGGCATCAGCCATTCGTAGATCGGCATCGCTTCGGCAAAGCGTCCGGCGCGGGCCAGGCGGAAGATGGTCTCGCCTTCTTTGGGGAACACGTTGGACATGCCCGACACCCAGCCTTCGGCGCCGACGGCAAGGCTTTCCAGGACCACGTCGTCAAGGCCGGCGAACAGCACGAAGCGGTCGCCCACTTCATTGCGCACGTCGATGAAGCGCCGGGTGTCGCCGGACGAATCCTTGAAGCACACCACGTTGTCGCAATCGGCCAGGGAAATCAGGATGTCCGGGGTCACGTCGTTCTTATAGATCGGCGGGTTGTTGTAGACCATCAGCGGCACGTCGGCATGCCGGGCCACGTAGCGGAAATGCTCGGCGGTTTCGAACGGCTTGGAGCCGTAGACCAGCGCCGGCATCAGCATCACCCCATCGACGCCGACTTTGCGCACGGCGTTGGCGACCTTGGCCGCTTGCACGCTGGTGAACTCGGCCACGCCGCAGATCACCGGCACCCGGCCACGGGAAGCGTCAACCGCGACTTCGGTGACGGCGATCTTCTCTTCGGCGCTCAGCGAGGTGTTTTCCCCCACCGAACCGCAGACCACCAGGCCTGATACGCCGTCACGGATAACGTTGGAAATCACCTGATGGGTTTTTTCCAGGTTGATGGAAAAGTCATCGTTGAATTGCGTGGTGACGGCGGGGAATACGCCGCTCCAGTTGATGCGTTTGCTCATGGTTGTCTCCGGTTGACGTTATTTCGTATACGAAAATGCTTGTGAAAAATGCACTTTCCCGTGGCGAGGGAGCTTGCTCCCGCTGGGCTGCGCAGCAGCCCCATGGATTCACCTGACACACCCAATTGGGGGCCGCTTCGCGCTGGAGCGCCAGCCCGGCCCAGCGGGATCAAGCTCCCTCGCCACAAGGGGATGTGTAAATTTCAAGATCATGCGCCGGGCCAGGTGTCCGAGAGCCGATAGCCTTGCGGCCAGGGATCAGCCGGGTCCAGCAGCAGTTGATGGGTGCCGGTGATCCACGCCCGGCCTGCGATACACGGATAAATCGCCGGGCGCCCGGCCAGCTCGGTCAGCGAGTCGATGCGGCAATGAAATTCCGAGCCGATGATCGAGCGCCCGATGAAGCGCTCGCCCACCTGCATCCGACCCTTGGCGTGCAACACGGCCATGCGCGCCGAGCATCCGGTGCCGGTGGGGGAACGGTCGATCTTGCCGGGCTGGATCACCACGGCGTTGGCACCGGTGGCGATGCCGTTCTCCTGGACGATGGGCGCCGCGATCTGGCAGAACGAAATGTGCGACCAGTCCGGGTTCAACGGATGGACGAAGCCCAGTTGTTCGTTGGCTGCCCGGGTGATTTTCAGCCCGACGGCCACCAGGTCGGCGGCTTCGTCGGGGCAGATGGCAAATCCCAGGCGCTGGGCGTCGGCGATGACAAAACTGTCGCCGCCGTAGGCCGTGTCCACCTGCAACGAGCCCAGGCCTTCGACTTCGATCCAGGCGTCGAGGCGGTCGACGAAGGACGGCACGTTCTTGATCTCCACCCGTTGCACCTTGCCGTCGCGGCAGTCGGCCACGGCTTCGATCAGCCCGCCCGGCGCCTCCAGCACCAGATGGGTCTGGGGTTCGGTCATCGGCAGGATACCGCTGTCCAGCAGCACGGTCGCCACGCACAGCGAGTTGGAACCGGACATTGGCGGCGTGTCAGCCGGCTCCATGATGATCCAGGCCATCTGCGCTCGCGGGTCCTTGGCGGGGACTAGCAGGTTGACGTGGCGGAACACCCCGCCACGGGGTTCGTTGAGCACGAAGTTGCGCAGAGTCTGGTCGCGGGCGATCCAGCGCGATTGCTCCCACACCGTGTCGCCGGGGGGAGGGGCGACGCCGCCGACGATCACATCGCCGACTTCGCCTTCGGCGTGGCAGCTGACGATGTGGATGATTTTGGATGAGCGCATTGGCTGCTCCTTGTGTTGTTCATCAGGGCCTCTTCGCGAGCAAGCCCGCTCCCACATGGGATCTGTGCACGACACCGTCCCTGTGGGAGCGGGCTTGCTCGCGAAGGGACCAACGCCTATTTCACTGACTTGAGAAACGCCGCCGTCTCCGGCTGCACGGGATTGCCAATCACCTGCTCCGGCGGTCCGATCTCATGCACTCGGCCATTGCAAAAGAACGCCACGCGGTCGGACACGTCCCGGGCGAAGCGGATTTCGTGGGTCACCAAGACCATGGTCATGCCGTCTTCGGCGAGCATGCGCATGGTGTCCAGCACTTCGCCCACCAGTTGCGGGTCGAGGGCCGAGGTGGCTTCGTCGAACAGCATGTAGTCCGGCGACATCGCCAGCGCCCGGGCAATCGCCATGCGCTGTTGCTGGCCGCCGGATAGCTTGCTGGGAAACGCCTTGAGCTTGTCCCCTAGGCCGACGTGTTCGAGCTGGCGCACCGCCAGAGCTTCGGCGTCCTGCTTGCTTTTGCCCAGCACCTTGCGTGGCGCCAGCATCACGTTTTCCAGCACCGTCAGGTGCGGAAAGGCATTCCACTGCTGGAAGACGATGCCGATTTTCTGCCGCAAGTGATTGAGGTCGGTGGCCCGGTCATGGACCTCGACGCCGTCTACGCGGATGCTGCCTTGCTGGATCGGCTCCAGGCCGTTGATGCACATCAGCAGCGTCGACTTGCCCGAACCGGAGCCGCCGATGATCGACACCACTTCGCCCTTGTCCACGGTCAGGCTCACGCCCTTGACCACTTCCAGGTCGCCGAAGGATTTATGCACGTTTTCGATCTCAATCATTTTCCTGCCACCTTGTTTCCAGACGTGCGCCGAGGCGGGCGACCACCAGGCTCATGACGTAGTAGATGAGGCCCGCGATGCACAGCACCAGGAGCGGTTCCTGGATGCGGGTCACGATGGTTTGCGAAGCGCGCAGCAATTCGACGATGCCGATCCACATCACCAGCGCCGTGTCTTTCATTACCCCGAGCACCAGGTTCAGCCAGCCGGGAAAGGCCACCCGCGTGGCAATCGGCAGGACGATGAAACGCAGGTCCTGCAAGTAGCTCAGGCCCAGAGAACGGCTGGCCCGGCGGGTGCTCAACGGCACCGCGAGCACACCGCCACGCACGATCTCGGTGAAGTACGCGGCGGCATAAATACCCAGCACGATGCAGCCGACCGCGAAGGCACTGATGTTCAGGCCGGCGATGCTCTTCAAGGAGTTGAACAGCACGAACTGGATCAGCAGCGGCACGCTGCGAAACACGTCCAGTACCCAGGCCAGCGGCAAGGTCGCTCGTGGCAACAGTGCCCGCAACAGACCGAAGAGCAACCCGGCCAGGGTCCCCAGCAGGATCGACCACGCGGTCAGTTGCAGCGTGACCCAGGCCCCTTCGAGCAGGAACAGCAGGTCGTTGACGGTGAGGCTTGTGGCAAACATGACGAGCCCTCAATAACAAAACTTCGATAGCGATGCCTTCAGTAACGAAAAAGCCGCCAGGACAACAGCCGGGCCAGCCCGACGATCAGCTTGGCGATCAGGTAATACAGCGCCGCCGCGAGGGCGAAGTATTCGAAGGTGCGGAAGGTCTTGACGTTGTATTCCTGGGTGACCCCGGTGAGGTCGTTGTTCAGGCCGACCACCACCCCCAGGGACGTCATCAGCACCGCCCAGACCATCTGGTTGGTCAGCGGGTAGAAGACGATGCGCAACAGCTGCGGGACGATGATCATCCGGTACGCCTGGAACGCGCTCATGCCCAAGGAACGAGCCGCGCGCATCTGCGTGCCGGGCACAGCCTTGAGGCCGCCGCGAAAGTTTTCCGCCAGGTAACCGGCGTTGTTGAAGGTGATGCCCGCCAGCAACGCGAGCCACGAGCTGACGTGCAACCCCAAGGAACCGAGGCCGAAGTAGAGGATGTAGATCTGAAACAGCGAAGGTGTGTTACGAGCGATCGATACCCAGCCATTGCCCACGCCGCGCAGCAACGGGTTGCGCGCCTGGCGCATCACCGTCAATACCAGGGCGATCAACACGCCGAAGATCATCGACAGGGCGGCCGTCTCGAACGTCACCCACGCACCGGCGAGCATGTCCGGCAGGGCGCGCAGGGCCGGGCGCCATTGGAAGCTGTAGTCAAACATGGGCAGGCGTCCTCGGTTGTAGCCAGGTCGGTGGCTGGCCGCTGGCCTCGGCGGTGCACGCGGCCTCGACGCAGTCGGCCAGGCTGGCGAAATGCACGCCGCGCCCTACCAGGCCCGGCGCGTAATGGGCGTATTTGCCGGAATTGGTCATCAGCGTCGTGGCCTGGGGCGGGATCACCGGTTCGCCGACCATGCACCAGCAGGTGTCGGTGACCAGAAGCGCACCGAACGCCTCAATGGCGTTCAGGTGGCCGGCCTGGCGCGCCTGTTCCAGCACCGCACGGCCGCAGGTGATCGCCAACACCACGTCCGGGTGTTTGGTCCGGCCCTCGCACAGCGTCGCCAGGCTGGCGAACTCGCTGAGGGAAAAATGCGGGTTGCCCAGGGAGACCACGTCCACCCGTTTGTCCCGGGCGCTGTTGAGCTCGCGCCAGCTGGCAAGCAGGCCTGCGACGCTGACGATCTGCACCGTCAGCGGGGTTTCTGCGTCCAGTACATTGGCCGGGTCGAGGGCTTCCGGCGTGACCCCGGCGATGTGGAACAACGGTGCGGCGCTGGTGGTGGCGAATGCAGCGCCGAACGCTTTCAGATCATCCAGCGTCGGGGCGGCGTGTTCCAGGCCGCGGATCAGTGGGATGCGTCGGCCCGTGAGGCTGCCGATGTGATAGCCCAGCAACGGGTAGAAACTGTCGTCCACGGGGCCCAGCGCCGGCACTTCGATGATCAGCCCGGCCTTGCGCTGTTCGTCGAGGTGGCAGCCACTCAGTGGCGCGCGTCCGCACAGCGCAATGCAGATGTCGAGGAAGTCCGGATACTTCTGCGTGCGCGCACCGAGCACGCTGTTGGCGTAGACGACCGCATTGGATTCGGCCCAGACGATCTGCTCGCCGGCCTTGGGCGCGCTGTCCAGCAGATAGGGCGCGCAGGTGAAGCTCATCTGCGCGCCCATCGCCATGTAGGCATCGCCCAGGGCGCTGGCCGGTTCGCCCAGGGCCGGATCGACGCCCAGTTCGCGCCAGCGACGCTGGTCCACGGAGATGGCATTCAAGGTAGTCGGCACACGGACCTTCGCACCCCATTGCACCAGTTGTTCGGCGAAGCGCAGGCTGGCCGGGCCGGTGTAGATGCAGCCGTCGATGTGGGCCTGGGTCACGTCCAACAGTTGCGTGGCGCCCTGGAGGTCGGCCATGCGCAGCACGATCTGCATTGCCACCTGGGCGGCCTTGCCATGGGCGCCGTCGAGCAGCGCCCGGTCCTGTTCGGTGAGGCAAAGGGTTGAGGGTGAGGGCGCTTGCAACGGCGCATCGCCAGCTTGCCAATGATCATTGGGGCGCCGCCCGGACAGTGTCAGGCGCTCGCCCTCCAAGCGGACAAAACCCTGGCCGCGCAGTTTGTCGAACGCCGCATGGCCCACGCACAACACCGGCAGGGAACGCTGGAAAATCACCTCGGCCACCAGCACGCCCAGGGTCAGGATCTCATCGGCTTCGGCCAGCACCAGGGCGGCTGGCGCGTGGCCGTTGCTGATCAGCTCCATCAGCACGCTGCTGCCGGTGCACGAACCGCGTCCGCTGGGAATCGCCAGCACGCGCCCGGCCAGGCGTTCGCCGCTCAGCGGGTGGTGCCGGTCGATGACTTCGCCACTGACCGGATCGACGCCGCCCCAGAAACTCAGGCCCACATCGGCGAACAGCAGGGCGCCCTCGGCGGCACCCTCCACCAGGCTGCGACCATTGACGCGGATAGGCGTGCTCGGCATGCCGCGATCCTCAGTAGTAGACCTGGGGCACGGTCAGGTTGGTCGGCGGAATCTCGGTGCCGACCCATTTGACGAACAGCTCCTTGTACCGGCCGGTGCGCACCTGCTGGTTGACGAACAGGTTGAGGTAGTTGATCAGGCCGAACTCGCTGCGCTTGGCACCGAGGGACACGTAGTCGATGACGTAGGGCGCATCGCCGGCGATTTTCAGGTTCTTGTATTTGCCCGACTTGATCGTGGCGGCGGCCACGGTGTTGGTCACCACCGTCGCATCGATGTGCCCCTGAGCGACGGCCAGCAGTGTGTCGTTCTGCGACTGATAGGCGCGGAAACTGCCGCTGCCCCAGCTCTTCTGGTCTTTTTCCAGGGCGATGGCTTCATAGGTGCCGCTGGTATTGCCCAGGGCCTTGCCCTTGAGGTCGGCGTAACTGTTGATCCCGGTATTGTCGCGGGTCAGGACCACCATCTGGAAGGCGAAGTACGGCACGGTCAGGCCGACGGTCTTGGCCCGCTCCAGGGTGTCCGAGGTGGACGCCACGATCACATCGGCGCGACCGGAGATCAGCGCCGGGATCCGGTCGGGGAAGGGCGTTTCCACCACTTCGGCGTCTACGCCGAGGATTTTTGCCAGGTCGTGGCAGTAATCCACATCGAAGCCTGCCGGCTTGTTGCTTTCATCGCGAAAGCCCATGGGCGGGAAGTCCAGGGTCACGGCGCACCGCAGCTTGCCGGAGCCGATGATGTCGTCGAGTTTGTCGGCCTGGGCCGGGGCGATGAAAAGCGGGGTGAGGACAACGCTGAGGGCTACGGCCAATGCTGGGTTTTTCATAAATGCCTCGCTGTCGAATAAATGCGGTGAGATATCGTATTGAGGATTTCGTATACGATATTAAATAAAGCAATCGGCGTGCCTGTTTGTGAAATGTGCGGGAAATGAAGGCGAAGGCTTTGATCTAGAGACGTGGCTTGGAAGGCGGGCTTGTTGAGTCGGGATGCGGCAGGTGCCCATGGTGTTACAGATGGGAGCAACGACGGAGTCTGATGCCCCATTGGGGAACACGCTTAGCGCTGATTCTCACGATATTGGCTCGGCGACAGGCTGGTCAGGGCGCGAAATTGACGGCTGAAGGCGCTGTGGTCGGTGTAACCGCAGCGCAAGGCGATTTCGGTGATCGGCAGGTCTTTGTCCAGTAACAACCGCGACGCTTCTTCCAGGCGCGCCTTGTGAATCATCTGCCGCGGGGTGAGCTGGAATATCCGCTTGCAGTGCCGCTCCAGCTGCGCCACCGACAACCCGGCAATCGCCGTCAGCTCGGCGAGGCTGATGGGCTGGGCAAAGTGCTGTTTGATGTAGGCATCCACCGCCGCCAGTTTCTGAAACGCAGGATGGCCCGATTGCGGCAACTGCAGGTCCCGGGAAATGCCGGCCAGGCCGACGATCTGGCCTTCGGGGTCGCGCAGAGCCAGCTTGTGGGTCAGGCACCACACCGGTTGGTTGCCATAGTACAGGTGCAATTCGAGCTGGTCGGCCAGTTCCCGGCCGCTGGACAGCACGCGGCGATCCTGTTCTGTGTAGAGCGGCCCGAAGCGTTCAGGGAACACCTGCTCGGCGGTCAGGCCCAGCAGATCGGCGCTGTGCTTGAAGCCGCAGCGTCGGGCCAGGGTCTGGTTGACGAAGGCGTAGCGGGCCTGGCTGTCCTTGATGAAGAACACGACGTCCGTCAGGGTGTCGAGCAGCGGTGCGATGGGGTGCAGGCTGCTTAGCAGGGTGTCGAGGTTGCAGGGGGCCAGCGTGGTGAGCGAGGGATACATGGGGGCTCGGTTCTTGGGAGGGGCGTTGGGATCATAGAGCTAAAGTTGTCTGGGTTCACTGGGTCTGTTTTGAAAGTGGCTTAGAGCCTGCCTATTGTGGGGAATACGACTGGGGAGAGAGGTCGTCTGTCAGGCCGACACTCAGTTCAACCGCCACCCGGCACATTCGGCCAAAGGTCTGCAACCAAAAACACCCGCTCGGCCTCTTCCCACTCACCTTCGCTGTTTTCAACCAGGCGCACCATCAACTGCGCCGGCGCCATGGGGTCCAATTCGCTTAGCCAGGCCTCTCGTTGCGCAATGCTCCAGGTCTGATCGGCCGGGTAATGGGCCGGGGCCAGCCAGGCGGCGCGGGGCAGGGGTTGCCAGCGGCCTGGTGGACGCTGGCTGACGAACGCCGGCCAGTCACGCTGGTGCAGCCACTTGCCGCGCAGATGCCGAGGGTGAGCGCCGGTCGGCGGTTCGGCCTTGCCGGGCCAGGGATAGAGCAGGTACCCGCCCAGCCACAGCTCGGATTGAAACAACTCGCTGCCCGAATACTCGATGCCCAATGCCGTCAGCGCCTCGCGGCTTTCCGGGCGGGCCGAGATGGGTAACTGGTGCTCGCGCAGGTGCGCCAGTTTCCGGTCGAGCCGATCATGGCAGCCCGGGCCGAGCCATTGCGCCGGGTCCCGGCCGTTGCCGTTCTGGGGGCCCAGGTACAACTTGATCGCCAGTTCCAAGTGGTGAACGCCGTCGCCATCGCGCAGCAACAGATCCAATTCCCCCAGCGTATGGCCCTGGTGGCGAATCGGCAGGTTCGCGGCGATCAACTCGATACCCGGGGCCTGCTGCACGGCAAACTGCCACAGTCGTTCGTAATACAAACCCAGGCGCCGCGTTCGTCCCTGGGACAGGCAATGCAGCAGCGGATAGCTGTCGCGGTCCAGTTGTCGCAGCCAATGCTCCAGCCGATCCGGCACGCGCACCCAGTCGCTGCCGGTCAGCGGATGGCGTTGCGGCCACGGCGTATCGATGAGCATCGGCGGGGCCAGCAGCGCCCACGCCAGGTCGCGCACTTCGGGATGGCGCAAGCGGCGGGGCAGGTCGAGTAAATCGGGGAACAGGATCATTTTGCGAGCATAGCCGTTACGCTGAAGGCTTAAAGAATTTTGTCTACGGAGCGCTTTCGCCCATAATCGTGGTTTTCGCCCGTCGCAGACCCTCGCAGGAGCCCCATGGAGCAATTTCGCAATATCGGCATCATCGGTCGCCTGGGCAGTTCGCAGGTACTGGACACCGTTCGCCGCCTCAAGCGGTTCCTGCTGGAACGGCACCTGCACGTGATCCTCGAAGACACCATCGCCGAAGTCCTGCCGGGCCACGGTCTGCAAACTTCGTCGCGCAAGATGCTCGGTGAAGTCTGTGACATGGTGATCGTGGTCGGCGGTGACGGCAGCCTGCTGGGCGCCGCCCGGGCCCTGGCACGGCACAACATTCCGGTGCTGGGGATCAACCGGGGCAGCCTCGGTTTCCTGACCGATATCCGGCCCGACGAACTGGAAGTCAAGGTCGCCGAGGTGCTGGACGGCCATTACCTGGTCGAGAACCGTTTCCTGCTGCAAGCCGAGGTCCGTCGTCACGCCGAGGCCATCGGCCAGGGCGACGCCCTCAACGACGTGGTGCTGCACCCCGGCAAGTCCACGCGGATGATCGAATTCGAGCTGTACATCGATGGCCAGTTCGTCTGCAGCCAGAAGGCCGACGGCCTGATCGTCGCCACGCCCACCGGCTCCACGGCCTATGCGCTGTCCGCCGGCGGGCCGATCATGCACCCCAAGCTCGACGCTATTGTGATTGTGCCCATGTACCCCCATACCTTGTCTGGGCGACCCATCGTGGTCGATGGCAACAGTGAGCTGAAAATCGTCGTGTCCAAGGATATGCAGATCTACCCGCAAGTGTCCTGTGACGGTCAGAACCATTTCACCTGCGCGCCGGGTGACACCATCACCGTCAGCAAGAAGGCGCAGAAGTTGCGCCTGATCCATCCACTGGATCACAACTACTACGAAGTCTGCCGGACCAAGCTTGGCTGGGGCAGCCGGCTGGGGGCTGGAGGCGACTGATGCTCGATCCTGCGCGAAGTTACGATCTGATCGGTGACGTGCACGGATGCGCCCTGACCCTGGAACACCTGCTGGACCGGCTCGGTTACCACAAGCAGGGCGGGGTCTGGCGGCATCCGTCGCGCATGGCCGTGTTCCTCGGCGACATTATCGACCGTGGCCCGCGGATCCGCGAGGCGCTGCACATCGTCCACGACATGGTCGTGGCCGGCCAGGCGCTGTGCATCATGGGCAACCACGAGTTCAACGCCCTGGGTTGGAGCACCCCGGCGCTGCCCGGCAGCGGCCAGCGCTACGTACGCGAGCACACGCCGCGTCATGCCCGGTTGCTCAACGAAACCCTGACCCAGTTCGAGCAACACCCCGGCGACTGGCATGACTTTCTCAAGTGGTTCTACGAGCTTCCGCTGTTCGTCGATGCCGGTCGTTTCCGCGTGGTCCATGCCTGTTGGGACGCGAGCCTGATCGAGCCGTTGCGCGGGCTGTTCCCGGACGGCTGCGTCGACGAACATTTCCTCCAGGCCTCGGCGCAATCGGGCAGCTTTGCCTGCACGGTGTTCGATCGCCTGTTGCGTGGCACCGACATGCGCCTGCCCCATGGCATGACCCTGACCGGTGGCGACGGCTTGACCCGGAAGTTTTTCCGCACCAAGTTCTGGGAAGACAACCCGCAGACCTACGGCGACATCGTGTTCCAGCCCGATGCCTTGCCTGATCCGGTGGCCCGCACGCCGTTGACGCCGGAGGAGAAAAACAACCTGCTGCGCTACGGCGTCCACGAACCGCTGTTGTTCGTCGGGCATTACTGGCGCAGCGGCAAACCGGCGCCGATCCGTCCGAACCTGGCCTGCCTGGATTACAGCGCGGTGCTCTACGGCAAACTGGCCGCCTATCGCCTGGACCAGGAAACCCGCCTGGACCCGCACAAATTCGTCTGGGTCGATGTCGAGCGGCCGGAGGTGGTGCAGTGAACGTGGTGGCGGTCTTGCGTTTACCACTGGCGCAGGATCTGAGTGGCTTCGTCAAGCTGCTGGAACGCATGCAGGTGCCTCACCGCGTCAGCGAAGAGGCGGGCGAGCAGGTGCTGTGGGTGCCGGACGACATCGGTGAAGATGTACTTGCGCTGTATGCACGCTTTCCCGCGGGTGATCCCGGGCAAACGCTGGATCTGCCGGCCATCGGTGGCCCTTCGCGGCGGCTGGGTTTCGTCGAGCAGTTGACCCGCAGCCCGATCACCGGGCTGGTGTTGCTGCTGACGTTGATCGTCGGTGCGGTCACCTTGCTGGGCGACAATCTGGAAACCTTGCGCTGGCTGACCTTCCTGGAGTTTCGCGTGGTCGGCGAGTACATCCAGTTCACGCCCCTGGCCGACAGCCTGGCGGCGGGGCAGTGGTGGCGCCTGGTGACGCCGATGCTGGTGCACTTCGGCTTCCTGCACATTGCCATGAACGGCATGTGGTACTGGGAGCTGGGCCGGCGGATCGAAGCGCGCCAGGGTGGCATCAATCTGCTGGGGCTGACGCTGCTGTTCAGTCTCGTGTCCAATTTCGTCCAGTATTTTGTCAGCGGGGCCACCCTGTTCGGCGGCTTGTCTGGCGTGTTGTATGGCCTGCTGGGGCATTGCTGGATTTACCAGCTGCTGGCGCCGAACCCGGCCTATCACTTGCCTCGCGGGGTACTGGTGATGATGCTGGTGTGGTTGCTGTTGTGCCTGTCCGGGCTGGTTTCACTGATCGGTTTCGGTGAAATCGCCAACGGTGCCCATGTCGGCGGGCTGCTCGTCGGTTGCTTCACGGGATTGTTGGGTGGGCTGTTCGCTCGCCGTAAAATGGCCGGATGACTGGCACCTGTATTTTTTGAAAATGCGCGATTGCGCGGAGAACCCATGTCCTCGTTCAACGAAATGATCCAGAACATCACCCCCGACATCTACCGCAGCCTGAAGCTGGCGGTGGAAATCGGTAAATGGGCCGATGGCAACAAACTCACCGCCGAGCAGCGCGAGTTGTCGTTGCAGGCGATGATCGCCTGGGAAATCCAGAACCTGCCCGAAGAAGAGCGCACTGGCTACATGGGCCCGCAGGAATGCCAGTCGAAGTCGACCGAAGTGCCGAATATCCTGTTCAAGTCGGATGCCATCCATTGATCGAGATTGGCCGCGGTGCAATCAGCAAGATGTCGGCGCGCCTTGACGGGCCGACCGTTCAATACGCCTTTCGCCTGGGCGATGTCGAGGTGCCGGTCAACCCATTGATTGGCAGCACGATTCGCCTGGAATACCTCGGCGCGATTCATTGCACCCATTGCGGGCGCCGGACCAAGACCAGTTTCAGCCAGGGTTACTGCTACCCATGCATGACCAAGCTGGCCCAGTGCGACCTGTGCATCATGAGCCCCGAGCGCTGCCATTTCGAAGCCGGCACCTGCCGTGATCCGGCCTGGGGCGAGCAGTTCTGCATGACCGATCACGTGGTGTACCTGGCCAACTCGTCGGGTGTGAAGGTCGGGATTACCCGCGCCACGCAACTGCCGACCCGCTGGCTCGACCAGGGCGCCAGCCAGGCACTGCCGATCCTACGGGTCGCCACCCGTCAGCAATCGGGGTTCGTCGAAGACCTGTTTCGCAGCCAGGTGGCGGACAAGACCAACTGGCGCGCCTTGCTCAAGGGTGATGCCGCCGCCGTGGACCTGCCGCAGATCCGCGATTCGCTGTTCGAAAGCTGTGCCCAGGGATTGCAGGGCTTGCAGGAACGATTCGGCTTGCAGGCGATCCAGACCATAGCGGACGTCGAGCCGATCGAGATCCGTTATCCGGTGCAGCAGTACCCGGCCAAGATCGTCAGCTTCAACCTGGACAAGGACCCGATCGCCGAAGGCACGCTGCTGGGGATCAAGGGCCAATACCTGATTTTCGACACCGGCGTGATCAACATTCGTAAATACACGGCTTATCAGCTCGCCGTGCATCAGTAGAAGGATTCGACCCATGCGCACCGAACAACCGAAGATGATTTACCTGAAGGACTATCAGGCGCCCGAGTACCTGATCGACGAGACGCACCTGACCTTCGAGTTGTTCGAGGATCACAGCCTGGTCCATGCGCAACTGGTGATGCGCCGCAACCCCGAGCGTGGGCCGGGGCTGCCGCCGCTGGTGCTCGACGGCCAACACCTGGAGCTGATTTCGGTCAAGCTCGATGATACCGACCTCAGCGCCAGCGATTATCAACTGGACGACAGCCACCTGACCCTGCACCCCAAGGCGCAGTCGTTCACGGTCGATACCAGCGTGCGGATCCACCCGGAAACCAACACTGCCCTGGAAGGCCTGTACAAATCCGGCGGGATGTTCTGCACCCAGTGCGAGGCCGAGGGTTTCCGCAAGATCACCTATTACCTCGACCGCCCGGACGTGATGAGCAAGTTCACCACTACCGTGGTGGCCGAGCAGCACAGCTATCCGGTGCTGCTGTCCAACGGCAACCCGATTGCCAGCGGCCCTGGCGAAGATGGCCGGCACTGGGCGACCTGGGAAGACCCGTTCAAGAAACCCGCGTACCTGTTTGCCCTGGTGGCCGGTGACCTGTGGTGCGTCGAGGACACCTTCACCACCATGAGCCAGCGCACCGTGGCGCTGCGCATCTATGTCGAACCGGAAAACATCGACAAATGCCAGCACGCCATGACCAGCCTGAAGAAGTCGATGCGCTGGGACGAAGAGGTGTATGGCCGAGAATACGACCTGGACATCTTCATGATCGTCGCGGTCAACGACTTCAACATGGGCGCCATGGAAAACAAGGGCCTCAACATCTTCAACTCCAGTGCCGTGCTGGCCCGCGCCGAAACCGCCACCGACGCCGCGCATCAGCGGGTCGAGGCGATCGTCGCCCACGAATACTTCCATAACTGGTCGGGCAACCGCGTGACCTGCCGCGACTGGTTCCAATTGTCGCTCAAGGAAGGCTTCACGGTGTTCCGCGACGCCGGGTTTTCGGCCGACATGAATTCGGCCACCGTCAAGCGCATCCAGGACGTGGCTTACCTGCGTACCCACCAATTTGCCGAAGACGCCGGTCCCATGGCCCATCCGGTGCGCCCGGACAGCTTCATCGAGATCTCCAACTTCTACACCCTGACCGTGTACGAAAAGGGCTCGGAAGTGGTCGGTATGATCCACACCCTGCTGGGGGCCGAAGGTTTCCGCAAGGGCAGCGACCTGTACTTTCAGCGCCACGACGGCCAGGCCGTGACCTGCGACGATTTCATCAAGGCCATGGAAGACGCCAACGGCGTCGACCTGAGCCAGTTCAAGCGCTGGTACAGCCAGGCCGGCACGCCACGGTTGGCAGTCAGCGAGTCCTACGACGCCGCTGCCAAGACTTATAGCCTGACTTTCAGCCAGAGCTGCCCGCCGACGCCGGACAAGGCGGAAAAACTGCCGTTCGTGATTCCGGTGGAGCTGGGCTTGCTGGGCAGCAACGGTGCGGAGATTCCCCTGCGCCTGAGCGGCGAAGCGGCGGCCAGTGGCACCTCCCGGGTGATCTCGGTGACCGAAGCCGAACAGACCTTCACCTTTGTCGACGTCGCCGAAAAACCGCTGCCTTCCTTGCTGCGCGGCTTCTCCGCGCCGGTCAAACTGAGCTTCCCGTACAACCGCGACCAACTGATGTTCCTGATGCAGCACGACAGCGACGGCTTCAACCGCTGGGATGCCGGTCAGCAGCTGTCGGTGCAGGTGTTGCAGGAATTGATCGCCCAGCATCAGAAGGGCGCCAGCCTGTCGCTGGATCCGCGTCTGGTCACTGCGTTGCGCACGGTGCTGTCGGACGAATCCCTGGACCAGGCCATGGTCGCGGAAATGCTCTCGCTGCCAAGCGAAGCCTATCTGACGGAAATCAGCGAAGTAGCCGACGTCGAGGCGATCCACGCCGCCCGCGAGTTCGCCCGCCAGCAACTGGCCGAGAACCTGTTCGAAGCCTTGTGGCTGCGCTATGAAGCCAACCGCGACCTGTCCAAGCGCACGCCGTATGTGGCCGAGGCTGAACACTTTGCCCGTCGCGCCTTGCAGAACATTGCGTTGTCGTACCTGATGCTCACCGACAAGCCGGAAGTATTGAGTGCAACCCTGGAGCAGTTCGACAGCGCCGACAACATGACCGAACGCCTGACGGCGCTGGCGGTCCTGGTCAACTCGCCCTTCGAAACCGAGAAGGCCAAGGCTTTGGACGTGTTCGCCGAACACTTCAAGGGCAACCCGCTGGTCATGGACCAATGGTTCAGCGTCCAGGCCGGCAGCCCGCTGCCGGGTGGGCTGGCGCGGGTCAAGGCGCTGATGGAGCACCCGGCGTTCAACCTCAAGAACCCGAACAAGGTGCGGGCATTGATCGGCGCGTTCGCCGGGCAGAACCTGATCAACTTCCACGCTGCCGACGGTTCCGGTTATCGCTTCCTGGCCGATCTGGTGATCCAGCTCAACGGCTTCAACCCGCAGATCGCCTCGCGGCAACTGGCGCCGCTGACCCGCTGGCGCAAATACGACAGCGCCCGCCAGGCGCTGATGAAGGGCGAGTTGGAGCGCATCCTGGCCTCCGGTGGGTTGTCCAGCGATGTGTTCGAGGTGGTGAGCAAGAGCCTGGCGTGAGCTTGAGGCCGCGGTCTGCCTTTGGAACCGCGGCGCCTTTATTCGCGAGCAAGCCCGCTCCCACAGGGATTTTCATCGGACATGAGTCTTGTGTCCGGCACAACCCCCCTGTGGGAGCGGGCTTGCTCGCGAAGGGCACACCACCGATCCATCCTTGAAATCCATCCCGCCATCACCCCACCGAATACCCCGCCATTCACCCCCGACCCCAACCCCCTCTGGTTAACAAAAGATAACGCGGCGTCGATTGTCAGACCTTTCGAAAGCCCGATAGGATAGGCCAGCTTCCGAAGGGGCTCTAGATTGCAGGTTTCAGGACTATGCTCCAGAAATGGCAAGGTACGAAGCCCAACAATAATAAATGGGGGAAAGGTCTATGAGTGAGCCTGTCATGGCTGTGGGCCGCTGCCGCCGGCCGGTGCTGCGCAGAGTTGCGTTGCTGGCTTCGGCGCTCTCGCTGCTGGGCTCTGCCGTGTTGTCGGCGCCGGTACTGGCCGTTGCGGCATCGACAACCGATGTCATTTATTCCGTCGAGTCGGCCAAGGCTAGCAAGACCCTGATGCTCGACGTGGTCCATGCCGGCCAGCGCCTGGTAGCGGTCGGTGACCGGGGGCACATTGTCTTTTCGGACGACCAGGGCCGCTCCTGGACCCAGGCCAAGGTGCCGACCCGTCAATTGCTCACCGCCGTGTTCTTTGTCGATGACAAACACGGTTGGGCCGTGGGGCACGACTCGCAGATCCTTGCCAGCGAAGACGGCGGCAGCACCTGGACCAAGCAATTCGAAGACCTCACCCGTGAAGCACCGTTGCTGGACGTCTGGTTCAAGGACGCCAACAGCGGCTTTGCCGTGGGGGCTTACGGCGCGTTGATGGAGACCACTGACGGCGGCAAGCACTGGGAAGACGCCAGCGAGCGCCTCGATAACGAAGACCAGTTCCACCTCAATGCGATTGCCTCCGTGAAGGATGCCGGGCTGTTCATTGTCGGCGAGTCCGGCAGCATGTTCCGCTCCAGTGATTGGGGCCAGACCTGGGAAAAACTCGAAGGTCCGTACGAAGGTTCGTTGTTCGGCGTCATCGGCACCGCCCAGCCTTCGACGCTGCTGGCCTATGGTTTGCGCGGCAATCTTTATCGTTCCACCGACTTCGGTGACACCTGGGAGCAGGTCGAGCTCAAGGCTGCCCGGGGCGCCCTGGAATTCGGCCTGTCCGGGGCCACGTTGCTGGCGGACGGCTCCATCGTGATCGTCGGCAACGGCGGCAGCGTGGTGCGCAGCACCGACGACGGCGTGACATTCAGCGTATTCAATCGCCCGGACCGGATCTCCGTGTCGGCTGTCACCGCGGCGGGCAACGGTAACCTGATCCTGGCGGGACAAGGCGGGGTGCGCGCCACCACGGCCACCGGCGCTGAACTGAGCAAATGAGTCAGGCCTGCAAGGGCATAAAAACAAGAAGGCGGACCCCATGAGCAGTCATCACCAAGACAAGGCGACGTTCCTCGAGCGCCTGATATTCAACAACCGCCCGGCAGTGATCGTCATTTGCCTGCTGGTCAGCCTCTTCCTGTTCTGGCAGGCCACGCTGATCCGGCCGTCCACCAGTTTCGAAAAAATGATCCCGCTGCAGCACCCCTTCATCCAGAAGATGCTCGAGCACCGCAACGACCTGGCGAACCTGGGCAATACCGTACGGATCTCGGTGGAAGCCACCGACGGTGACATTTTCTCCAAGGAATACATGGAGACCCTGCGCCAGATCCATGACGAGGTGTTCTACATTTCCGGCGTCGACCGTTCCGGCCTCAAGTCGTTGTGGAGTCCGAGCGTGCGCTGGACCGAGGTGACGGAGGAGGGCTTCGCCGGCGGCGAAGTGATCCCCCAGAGCTACAACGGCTCGGCCGACAGCCTCGACCTGCTGCGCAATAACGTGCTCAAGTCCGGTCAGGTCGGACGCCTGGTGGCCAACGATTTCAAATCGAGCATCATCGACATCCCGCTGCTGGAGTCCTACCCGGACCCGCAGGACCAGGGCAAGTTGCTTGCTCTCGACTACCGCAAGTTTTCCCATGAGCTTGAAGACAAGATCCGCAACAAGTTCGAAGCCCAGAACCCGAACGTGCAGATTCACATCGTCGGCTTCGCCAAGAAGGTTGGCGACCTGATCGATGGTCTGGTCATGGTGGTGATGTTCTTCGGCGTGGCCTTCGTCATCACACTGATCCTGCTGTACTGGTTCACGAACTGCATGCGCAGCACCATCGCGGTATTGAGCACCACCCTGGTGGCGGTGATCTGGCAGTTGGGGTTGATGCACGCCGCCGGGTTCGGCCTGGATCCGTACTCGATGCTGGTGCCGTTCCTGATCTTCGCCATCGGCATCTCCCACGGCGTGCAGAAAATCAACGGCATCGCCTTGCAGTCCAGCGAGGCTGACAACGCCCTGACTGCCGCGCGGCGAACCTTTCGCCAGTTGTTCCTGCCGGGGATGATCGCGATCCTGGCGGACGCCGTCGGTTTCATCACCTTGCTGATCATCGACATTGGCGTGATCCGTGAACTGGCCATCGGTGCGTCCATCGGCGTGGCGGTGATCGTGTTCACCAACCTGATCCTGTTGCCGGTGGCGATTTCCTACGTCGGCATCAGCAAGCGCGCCGTCGAGCGCAGCAAGAAGGACGCGAACCGCGAGCATCCGTTCTGGCGCGGGCTGTCGAACTTCGCCAGCGCCAAGGTGGCGCCGGTGTCCATTGCCCTGGCGGTGATCGCCTTCGGCGGCGGCCTGTGGTACAGCCAGAACCTGAAGATCGGCGACCTGGACCAGGGCGCGCCGGAACTGCGTCCGGATTCGCGCTACAACCAGGACAACAATTTCATCATCAGCAATTACTCCACCAGTTCCGATGTGCTGGTGGTGATGGTCAAGACCAAGGCCGAAGGCTGTTCGCGCTACGAAGCCATGGCACCCATCGACGAGTTGATGTGGAAGATGCAGAACACCGAGGGCGTGCAGTCGGCGATCTCCCTGGTGACCGTGTCCAAGCAAATGATCAAGGGCATGAACGAGGGCAACCTGAAATGGGAAACCCTGTCGCGCAACCCGGACGTGCTGAACAACTCCATCGCCCGGGCCGATGGCCTGTACAACAACAGCTGCTCCCTGGCGCCAGTGCTGGTGTTCCTCAACGACCACAAGGCCGAGACCTTGGACCGTGCGGTGACAGCGGTGCAGGAGTTTGCCAAGGAAAACAACCGCGATGGCCTGGAGTTCATCCTGGCCGCCGGTAACGCCGGCATTGAAGCGGCCACCAACGAAGTGATCAAGCAGTCGGAGCTGACCATCCTGATCCTGGTGTACATCTGTGTGGCGACCATGTGCATGATCACCTTCCGTTCCTGGGCGGCGACCTTGTGCATCGTCCTGCCGCTGGTGCTGACCTCGGTGCTGGGCAACGCGCTGATGGCGTTCATGGGCATCGGCGTGAAAGTCGCGACCCTGCCGGTGGTGGCGCTGGGGGTGGGGATTGGCGTGGACTACGGCATCTATATCTACAGCCGCCTGGAAAGCTTCCTGCGGGCCGGGCTACCGCTGCAAGAGGCGTATTACCAGACGCTGAAATCCACCGGCAAGGCCGTGCTGTTCACCGGCCTGTGCCTGGCCATCGGCGTGTGCACCTGGATCTTCTCGGCCATCAAGTTCCAGGCCGACATGGGCCTGATGCTGACGTTCATGCTGCTGTGGAACATGTTCGGCGCGCTGTGGCTGCTGCCGGCGCTGGCGCGGTTCCTGATCAAGCCTGAGAAACTGGCGGGGCAGAAGGGTAATTCGTTGTTTGCCCATTGATCGGCAGTTGAAACAACAAGGTTTTGACTTCGGCCCATTCAAGGGGCCTGGAATGAATCCGTGGCGAGGGAGCTTGCTCCCGCTGGGCTGCGAAGCAGCCCCCAAACCAGGCGCCTTGATGGATCAGGTTGATTGCGTCCGGCCTTTTTTGGGGCTGCTGCGCAGCCCAGCGGGAGCAAGCTCCCTCGCCACGGTATTACTCCGATCCCAAGTGAGCAGCCTCTTGCTCTTTCATCGCGATCACGGCGCCAACGGCAGGAACTTACTCAGCGCCAATGGTCTGCCAATCTGTCCGCGATACACATCCACGACCGCATAAGGACTCTTGGCCTTGGCCAGCATGGAGTAGTAATGCTCCCGGCGCTGCGCCTTGGTCTTGAGGTGCGCAACGCTGAAGTCGGCTTTCGGCGTGTCGACCGTTTCGTAGTGAAAATGCGCATACCAGATCGGCCAACCGTCGCGGTCGTTGACGGCGTATTCCTGAAGGAAATCCTTGCGCTCTCCTTTCAACGCGATGCGCTCGCCAAGGCGTGCGACTTGTATCAGGTTCCTTTCGAACAGGTACCTGAGGTTGCTGTCGGTGGGCGGCAGTTTGAAGCTCAGTTCAGTGCGCAGGTCGCGGCCTCTGCCGGCCAGGCGGATGACGGCTTCTGACAGCTGGGCCTGCAAGGTCTGTTCGGCTGTGGTGGCCGGCTTCTGCGAAGCACCCAGCGCCCTGTCGAGTTCTTCGTTGAGCCTGCGAAAACGGTTCGCCTCGTTATTCAGGATTTCCTCGATTTCCTGAGGGAAACGACACCGGGCCTTGTAGCCCTCGGCGCTGAGCAGGCTTTTCTCCAGTTGCCCGAGCAGCTTGCGCGCATCGCCCTTGATCGCCTTCAGCGAGCGGGTCCGGGGCTGCGGCGCCGGTCGTTGGACTTCCACCAGATCCCAGACATCGTCGTGCTGCGAGTAGGTGGCGAGCAATTTATCGTCGACTTCGGAGCGCAGTTCGACGACATCGATCGGCAGCGTGGTGCCGGCTGGCTTCAGGTCTCCAATCAATACGCCGTTCTTGCGCGTCTTGATCACCTTTTTCTGCGGGCGTCCGGCAGCCGTTCTGCTGCGCTTTGGCGGGCGCTTGCGGGGTTCCGGCTCGGGCTTGACCTCGGCGGCCAGTTTCGTGGATGCCTCCTCGTACAGGCCTTCGACCAGCCGGAACAGCCTGCCGAAATAGGACGTGTTCATCTCGTCGGCATTGAGGGCGTTCATGCCCTGCATCGCATCGAGGGCCGCGCCGTAGTGTTCGGTCAGGCTTTGCAGTACCTCAAGCTGGTCCGATGGCGCCAGGTCGTAGGTGCTCAGGTCCGATTGCGAGCGCGCCTGCTCCATCAACAGCTGGGTGACGTTGTGCAGGTTGGCGGGAAGGTCCGAGTCGGGATCCTTGAAAATCAATGCCGCCAGGGTCGGTAATTGCAGGGCTTTGATCGCCAGCGCCGTTCGTTCACCCAATGGACGGTCCCGGGTCAGCCGCTCGTATGCCTGGGCGCCCGCGGCATCCAGGTTGAGTAGCGCGTCGAGGTAGCGATCCCGCAGTTCCAGCCAATGGATCGAGCGATCGTTGATATCGCTCAAGGCGTCGAGGTAGTTGAAATAGTCGAGCAGGTTACCGGCGACATTCGCTTGCAGCGTCGAGTCGTCGTGAGTGAATTGGCCATAGGCGGCATCGAGGGCGGTCAGATCGAACTCGGTGATCAAGAAAGCCTTGCGGGCGTTGTTGATCACATTTTCCATGAGGGCGCGGATGATGTTGGGGGGGAGTTGCATGTCGAGGCTGGCATATTCGTTTATGTTGTCCAGCAACTTCAGATAACCGTCGGTCTGCTCTTCGAGCAGCTTGTAAAACCGCATGCGCTTGTCCGCCCGTTGCGCCTCGGTAAAGTTGCCTTCCTGGGTTCGGGTCATGACTTCCTGGGCGGTGTCCAAGGCGCGTTGCTGGTCGACTTCCCCTTTATAGTAATTCTTGAGGTACGTGCTCAATTCATCCGCGCGCTGAGTCTTGAGGCGACGCAGCTCGGCCAGGCGCTTGGGCGGCATGCCTCCACGCAGGCGCAGGCGCAGGTCGATGGACCAGTTGCCTCGGGAGTCCGGTTGCAGCACCGGGCCGTTCCGGGTTGGATCCCGCGGGGCGAGGGGGTTGACGATGGTCGCGGTGCCGTCCGACTCGGGGCTCACTTGATACAGTTTCCCATCGACCAACGCGTGCCAGGTATTCCGGATGACGTACAGGCCCGTATAGGGACCGTATTTTATCGGTTCCGGCATGGGGGCCGGAGCGTTCACCCTGCAAGCGTTGCAGACGAGTGAACTGCTGCGCCGTCAGGCGACGGCCTGCGCTGGCGAAACTGAGATCGAGCTTGCTGCCGCTGCCCTCGATGCGTTCCCCGGGCAAGGCCACAGGGCCTTGATGAATGCTCGGTGGGGCAGGCGCGGGCCACTGCTCCCGGACAATGCGTGGTGCCGGAGGGCGCATCGCCTGTTCCTTGAGTGCTTCGGGCAGAGGGGCGCGAGGGGCTGCATTGGCGGAGGGGAACTGGATCATCAGCATGCCGAGATTGAGCAGCAGGTCGACGGCGGCCAGTTCCCGGGCTATCGGATCTTCGCTGCCCAGGGCCGGGATGTCCTGGTTGGCGCTGGCCATCAGGTTCCATAGCCATGCGGTGGCCATCGCCGGGCCGCGCAGCAGGGGCAACAACAGCGTGTTGAACAGCAGGCTGCCACCATGGAGCAGGACCGCCCAACGGCTTTCGCTGTTGGAAACCGATTCCCGGTCTGCCTGGCTGACCAAAGCACGCGCGTTGCTGCCATAGAGGTACTGCATCAGCTCGCCGTTGCGCAGGAACTGCCGCAGCTCGTCATTGATACTGTCGACCGCCAGGGTCGCCGGGGTCGGCTTCTCGGGGAGGCTGAACTCGTCGCCCTGGTAGAACCGCACAATATGAGGCTCCAGAAAGCCGCCGTTGGCGTAGACCGGTCGAGCGGCGTCGGGCATCCAGGTCAGGACACTCTGTTGCAGGTCGCCGGGGGCGACGATGGCTTGCAGTAGAGCCTGGCGCGTCGGGTATTGCTGCAGCGAAGGGCTATACAGCGGGCGATACAGCACATGCGGGCCAGTGGCGACATCCTCCGGTTCGATGATGAACATGCTCGTCACGGTGTCGGGGTGAGCTTCGGGCTTGCGCAGGAACGCCAGGTGACGAATGACGACGGGGCGGCCCGCGACCCGTTGCTCGTCGGCTTCAGGTCTGAGAAGGGCTTCGATCAGGGCCAGGCCTTGGCGAGTCATGCCATTTTCGTGGTTGAGCACCTGCTTGAGGGCATCCAGCGGCAGCTGGGCAGGCATCTCTTCAGCAAACATCCGCTGGCGTTCGCGGGTTTGAGACGCATCGTCCAGCAACTTCTGTTGCAGGTAGCGTGGATAGGTGGTGCCGATGTCCACCTGTTCGATGAGCCCGCCCTTGCGGGTGATGAAGTCCGGCGTCAGCCACACGGGTAGCGTCAGCCCCAGGCGATGGCTGAGCACCGGATCGGTGCCTGGCCGGGCAACGAGATTGCCGATTGCCAGTTCGGTCAGGCTCATCGTTCTTTTCTCGACGATCCCGACGGTGCCGGGATAGCCCGCCGCCGCGCTGAAGGTCAGCTGCACGTCGTCAGGCAGGTAGTGGCTGGCCTGAGCCTTGGCCTGGCTGCTGTCGTTGGCTTGCCCCAGGACCTTGAGCAAGGCGTCGGCGGCGAAGGACTTGATGTCCTGGATGTCGCTGAGGAAAGTGCGTCCCTGGTTGCGTTGCTTGGCACTGGCCAATGCCAGGCTGTATTGCTGGACTTTGGTCCTGTCGATGATGGACGCCTGCTTCAGCCAGTCGGGGATCAGCGGGGCGATGCGTGCCGCCGCTTCAGGCGCCAGGCGAGGGGTATCGAGCAGATAGCGGGCGGGGTCGCTCAACTCGTCATAAAGTGCTTTGAGGTCAGGCAGGCCAAGACGCGAGGGTAACTGCACCGCTTCCAGGTCGGCCAGTTGTTGCTCCAGGATCATGGCCGCCTGGGCCTCGAAGGCATTGCCGGCGATCTCGTTACGCTGGCAGGTCACGCTATCGACGACGTACCGGCTGGCTGCCAGGTTGCCCCAATAGCGGGTGAAAGCCTCCAGGGAATCGAAGGTCTGAATAACACCGCCAGGACTGCAAAGCAGCAGCACCGTCGCGTTCTTCTTGCATTGGATCAACAGGATTTCGCTGCCGGTCAGCACGCTGCTGGAGCCTTCCCGAACGAGCCGGGTCTCCAGGCTGTAGGCGTAGACGCAAGACTGCCCATGGCGTCGGATGCGCTGCTCCCGGTCGGGCCAATGGACAATCTGGTCGAGGGCTTCCCGGGCCTGTACGGAGAGGCCTTGCTGCTGCAGGCCGCGGATCTGCACGAGGTTCCTGAGCACGTCGCTGAGCCACAGCCAGCGGCTGGTGCCGTCCTGCTTGTTGCTCTGCGGGCCGGTGTCGATATTGGCGTTCCAATAGCGGGTCAGGGCGTCCTCTAACCCGATCGGTACGGTCCAGGGCAGTTCGAGGAGCAGTTTTTCGATGGCCGTCATGTCCAGCTTGCCGTCGTCTGGCGAAAGCAGCCGTGGTGGCGTGTCGGACAGGAAGCTGCGCCGCCCGTTGAGCTCCTTGAACGTCACGGGGGTGCCAAGCGACAGATAGTCGAGGACGCGGGGCATGAAGGGTTCAAGGAGATAGCCGCGAGAGGCGGTGTCCGGCGTTGCCAGGCGGGTCTTGGACAGATCGAAGACCAATGTGGGGTATTTTTCCGCGATGGCTTGCTCAAGCATGCGTTGTGCGAACTGCTCGAAAGTCGGGCGACTGGCAAATTGCAGGCTGACGCTTTGTGCGAGGGCAGAAGGGCTGTCAACCGGAGTGGGCGAGGTCATGTGAAATCCTTTTCATGGGCCGTCGAAATGACGCCTGGAAAAGTATCGACCTCTGGGGTCCATGCGGGCGGTACAGGGATACCGCCACGCAGGATGAAGCTGTGTCAGGAAGGATCGGCGCCCAGCACGACATTCAGCGCACTGCGGGCATCATCCAGTTGCACCAGGGTGGCATGGCGGGCGCCGAGGGCGTCGCGGTTCTCGATGGCGGTGAGGATCGCCTTGTGTCGCGGCATCGCCAGTTCATGCAGGTTGGGCCGCTGGTTGGAGTGTTTCAGTGCTTCGGCGATTGCCACCGAGAGCATGTTGCACAGGTTGGCGAGCAGGTCGTTGTGGGTGGCATCGGCGATGCGGCTGTGGAAATCCAGGTCTGGTTGCAGCAAGGCCTCGGGGGTCGGTGCCGCTTCCATGCGCTGGTAGGCTTCACGGATCGCCGCGATGTCGGTGTCATCGGCAAACTGCGCGGCGAGGGCGGCGGCGGCCGGCTCGATGATGCTGCGCACGCTGGTCAGCAGGTTGAAGAATTCGTTCTGCGGGCTGCTTTTCATCAGCCAGTGCAGCACATCTGGATCGAGCATGTGCCATTCACGCCGGGCCTTGACCACCGTACCCACCCGCGGGCGCGAATACACCAGGCCCTTGGCGACCAACACGCGCGTGGCTTCGCGCAGCACCGGGCGGCTGACGGCGTACTCTTCGCACAGCAAGGCTTCGGCAGGCAGTTTTTCGTCCGGCTTGAAACGCCCGGAGACGATCTGCATGCCCAGTTCCTGGACGATGCGCGCATGCATGCTTTTGCGGTCGGAGGGTTTGCGGTAATCCATGGGACGCGGAGCGATCCTGTGCGGGAGGGATGCTGCGCATGATAGCAGGCAGCGAGAACATTCATCAGGTCAAACCTGAAGCTTGGGCGAGCTTCTGTGGCGAGGGAGCTTGCTCCCGCTGGGCTGCGAAGCAGTCCTTGGGCGGTCGCTGCGCAACCGAGCGGGAGCAAGCTCCCTCGCCACGGGTGATCGTGTCAGTCAATATTGAGGTGACTGATCCGACGCCATCGCGAGCAGGCTCGCTCCCACAGGGGATTGATGGCGGCCGAAACTCCCGGACCGCCTCAAAATCACTGTGGGAGCTTGCGCCCAGAGGTCAATGAGAATGCCGTGGCACCTCGGCCCCGCGACAACCCACCAGGAAGTCGAAGTCACAGCCCTGGTCCGCTTGCAGCACATGGTCGATGTACAGTTGGCGGTAGCCGCCGACCAACAGTTGCTGAGGCGGCGCCAGGTCAGCCAGGCGGGCGGCGAGTTCGGCGTCGGGGATGTCCAGGTGCAGGCGACCGCTGGCGCAATCGAGTTCGATCCAGTCACCTTCCTTTACCGCTGCCAGTGGTCCGCCGGCGGCAGCTTCCGGTGCCACGTGCAAGACCACGGTGCCGTAGGCGGTGCCGCTCATGCGCGCATCGGAAATCCGCACCATGTCCGTCACGCCCTGGGCCAGCAGCTTGGCCGGCAAGCCCATGTTGCCCACCTCGGCCATGCCCGGGTAACCCTTGGGCCCACAGTTCTTCATCACCAGGATCGAGCTGGCGTCCACGTCCAGTTCCGGGTCATTGATCCGGGCCTTGTACTCGTCGAAGTTCTCGAACACCACCGCGCGACCGCGATGCTGCATCAACTCAGGAGTCGCGGCGGACGGCTTGAGCACCGCGCCCAACGGCGCCAGGTTACCGCGCAGCACGCAGATGCCGCCGTCGGCGCGGATCGGGTTGTCCAGGGTACGGATGACTTGGTCCTGGCCGTAGATCGGTGCATCCTTGGTGTTCTCGCCGAGGGTCTTGCCGTTGACGGTCAAGGCATCCGGGTTAGGGATCAGGTTGGCCTCGCCGAGACGACGCAGCACTGCCGGCAGGCCGCCGGCATAGTAGAACTCTTCCATCAGGAAGCGCCCGGACGGTTGCAGGTCGACGATGGTCGGCATGCCGCGGCCGATGCGGGTCCAGTCGTCCAGGTCCAGTTGCACGCCGATGCGTCCGGCGATGGCCTTGAGGTGGATCACCGCGTTGGTGGAACCGCCGATGGCCGCGTTGACCCGGATGGCGTTTTCGAAGGCTTCCTTGGTCAGGATCTTCGACAGCTTCAAGTCTTCGCGGACCATTTCCACCGCGCGCATGCCGGACATATGGGCCAGCACGTAGCGACGTGCGTCCACCGCCGGAATGGCCGCGTTGTGGGGCAGGGAAGTGCCGAGGGCTTCGGCCATGCAGGCCATGGTCGAGGCCGTGCCCATGGTGTTGCAGGTGCCCGCCGAGCGGGACATGCCGCCCTCGGCCGCGAGGAAGTCGTCAATGGTGATGGTGCCGGCCTTGACCTGTTCGCTCAGTTGCCAGACGACGGTGCCCGAACCGATGTCCTGGCCCTTGTGCTTACCGTTGAGCATCGGCCCGCCGGTCACGACGATGGCCGGTACGTCGCAACTGGCGGCGCCCATCAACAATGCAGGGGTGGTCTTGTCGCAACCGGTGAGCAGCACCACGCCGTCAATCGGGTTGCCGCGAATCGCTTCTTCCACGTCCATGCTCGCCAGGTTGCGGGTCAGCATGGCGGTGGGACGCAGGTTGGATTCACCGTTGGAGAACACCGGGAATTCCACCGGGAAACCCCCGGCCTCGATCACGCCGCGCTTGACGTGTTCGGCGATCTGCCGGAAATGCGCGTTGCACGGTGTCAGCTCCGACCAGGTGTTGCAGATACCGATGATCGGCTTGCCGTGGAACTGGTGGTCGGCGATGCCCTGATTTTTCATCCAGCTGCGGTACATGAAGCCGTTCTTGTCGGCGGTGCCAAACCATTGGGCCGAGCGCAGGGAGGGTTTCTTATCAGACATGATCGATTCTCTTATTGTATGACTATATTGTTCTGGATGAAGCGTAACATAAGCGCAATTTGTTCGGTATGGAAGTGTTGTTGGGTAAATAGTATTACTATATAGTCCGGCTCAACGGAGGGATTGTCCTGGTGCTCATTTGCCTGAGAAATCCCCCGAGGTTCTATAACAACAACAATCGGAGACCGGACCCATGAGCCAGGAATTGCGGCTTATTCGTCGCATCACGCTGAAACTGATTCCCTTCCTGATCCTGCTGTACCTGATCGCCTATGTGGACCGCTCTGCCGTGGGCTTTGCCAAGCTGCACATGGGCGCCGACCTGGGTATCGGCGATGCCGCCTACGGTCTCGGTGCGGGGCTGTTTTTCATCGGTTATTTCCTGCTGGAAATCCCCAGTAACCTGATGCTCGAACGCTTCGGTGCACGGCGCTGGTTCGCCCGGATCATGATCACCTGGGGCGCCATCACCATCGGCATGGCGTTCGTCCAGGGCCCCCACAGCTTCTATGTCATGCGCTTCTTGCTGGGTGCCGCCGAAGCCGGTTTCTTCCCTGGCGTGCTGTACTACATCACCCAGTGGTTCCCGGTACGCCACCGCGGCAAGATCCTCGGCCTGTTCATTCTTTCCCAACCCATCGCGATGATGATCACCGGTCCCGTGTCCGGCGGTTTGTTGGGCATGGACGGCGTGTTGGGCCTGCATGGCTGGCAATGGCTGTTCATCGTCATCGGCCTGCCGGCGGTGCTGCTGACCTGGCCGGTGCTGCGTTACCTTCCCGATGGCCCGCAACAGGTGAAGTGGATGGACCAGGCCGAGAAGGACTGGCTGACCGGTGAACTGAAAAAAGACCTGCAGGAATACGGCCAGACCCGCCATGGCAATCCGCTGCATGCCCTCAAGGACAAGCGCGTCTTGCTCCTGGCGCTGTTCTACCTGCCGGTGACCCTGAGCATCTACGGCCTGGGCCTGTGGTTGCCGACGCTGATCAAGCAGTTCGGCGGCAGCGACCTGGTGACCGGCTTCGTGTCGTCGGTGCCGTACATCTTCGGCATCATCGGCTTGTTGATCATCCCCCGCAGCTCCGACCGTTTGAACGACCGCTACGGTCATCTGGCCGTGCTTTATGTGTTTGGCGCCATGGGCCTGTTCCTCAGTGCCTGGCTGTCGGTTCCGGTGCTGCAACTGGCGGCGCTGTGCCTGGTGGCGTTTGCGCTGTTTTCCTGCACGGCGGTGTTCTGGACCTTGCCGGGGCGTTTCTTCGCCGGCGCCAGTGCGGCGGCGGGCATTGCCCTGATCAATTCGGTGGGCAATCTGGGTGGCTACATCGGGCCGTTCGTGATCGGCGCGTTGAAGGAGTACACCGGTAGCCTGGCGTCGGGGCTGTATTTCCTGTCGTGCGTGATGGTGTTCGGCCTGGTGTTGACCGGCGTGGTCTATCGCCTGCTGGAGCGCAAGCATGTGCTGCCGGCGGATCAATTTGCGGCCAGCGCCCGTGGGGCGACGCGTACCTGAGTTCATTGCGATCGGTTGAACTCACTGCAATCACTGTGGGGAGTAGCTTTTGTGGCGAGGGAGCTTGCTCCCGCTCGACTGCGCAGCAGTCGCAAGACAGGCGACAGTGTTTCGTCTGACTACACTCGGTGCCACAAACGGGGGCGCTTCGCACCCCAGCGGGAGTAAGCTCCCTCGCCACAAAAGCGCGCTAGAGGGACCGACAGTTCACTGCATGTTCATATTGTTTTCACAGGAGAAAATTCATGCGTTTAGTTCAATTCGAATTGCCCAACGGTGAACGCCGTGTCGGTGTGGTCGAGGGCGATCAGGTGCGCGAAGTGTTGGGCGCGCAGACGGTGCGGGAGTTGGCGCTGGCGGCCATCGAGGCTGGGGTGAAGCTTGAGCAGCAGGTCAATGGCCTGGGTTTGGGAGCTGCCCATGACTACCTACGGTTGCTCGCCGAACTGCGCATCCTGCCGCCGCTGGACCACCCGGATCCGGCGCACGTGCTGGTCAGCGGCACCGGCCTGACCCACCTGGGCAGCGCTTCGGCGCGGGACAAGATGCACCAGCAGGCGGGCGACGAAAGCGCCATGACCGACACCATGCGTATCTTCAAGTGGGGTGTGGAGGGCGGCAAGCCCCAGGCCGGCCAGGCGGGTGTGCAGCCGGAATGGTTCTACAAGGGCGACGGCAGCATCGTCGTCCGCCCGGGCCATCCGTTCCCACTGCCACCGTTTGCCGAAGACGCTGGCGAAGAGCCGGAAATCAGCGGCTTGTATGTGATCGGCTTCGACGGCAAGCCGTATCGCCTGGGCTTCGCCGTGGGCAACGAGTTCTCCGACCACGTAATGGAACGCAAGAATTATCTGTACCTCGCCCACTCGAAATTGCGCAGTTGCAGTTTTGGTCCGGAACTTCGCGTCGGTGAATTGCCTCAACATCTGTCTGGGACCAGTCGTATCCTGCGCAATGGCGAAGTGCTGTGGCAGAACGAATTCCTCAGCGGTGAGGCGAACATGTGCCACAGCCTCGAAAACCTGGAATTCCACCATTTCAAGTACAGTCAGTTCCTGCGCCCCGGGGACGTCCACGTTCACTTCTTCGGCACCGCGACCCTGTCATTCGCCGACGGCATCCGCACCCAGCCGGGCGATGTGTTCGAGATCAGCCAGGCCGAATTCGGTGCGCCGCTGGTCAATGGCATCGCCCCGGTGGACGCGGCGTTCCACCCGGGTACTATCGGCACACTTTAAGAGGAGACTTGCGATGAACCAGATCCTTGGCCACAACTACATCGGTGGGGCGCGCAGCGCAGCCGGCCAGACCCGCCTGCAGAGCGTCGATGCGAGCACCGGCGAAAACCTGCCCGGCGACTTCATCCAGGCCACGGCAGAAGAAGTCGACGCCGCCGCCAAGGCCGCTGCCGCCGCGTACCCGGCCTACCGCAGCCTGAGCGCGGTGCGCCGGGCCGAATTTCTCGAAGCCATTGCCGATGAGCTGGACGCCCTGGGCGATGAGTTCGTGGCTGTGGTCTGCCGTGAAACCGCATTGCCGGCGGCGCGTATCCAAGGCGAGCGCGGACGTACCAGCGGTCAGATGCGTCTGTTCGCCAAGGTCCTGCGTCGCGGCGACTTCTACGGCGCGCGCATCGACCGGGCCCTGCCGGAGCGCACGCCGCTGCCACGTCCCGACCTGCGTCAGTACCGTATCGGCCTGGGACCGGTGGCGGTGTTCGGCGCCAGCAATTTCCCGTTGGCTTTCTCCACCGCCGGTGGCGACACCGCGTCGGCCCTGGCCGCCGGTTGCCCGGTGGTGTTCAAGGCCCACAGCGGGCATATGGCGACGGCCGAGTGGGTGGCCGATGCGATCATCCGCGCCGCCGAGAAAACCTCGATGCCGGCCGGTGTGTTCAATATGATCTACGGCGGTGGCGTCGGCGAGTGGCTGGTCAAGCATCCGGCGATCCAGGCTGTGGGCTTCACCGGTTCCCTGCGCGGCGGTCGTGCCCTGTGCGACATGGCCGCGGCACGGCCGCAGCCGATCCCGGTGTTCGCTGAGATGTCGAGCATCAACCCAGTGATCGTGTTGCCCAAGGCCTTGGAAACCCGCGCCGAAACCGTCGCCCGCGACTTGACCGCCTCGGTGGTGCAGGGCTGTGGTCAGTTCTGCACCAATCCGGGCCTGGTGATCGGCATCCGCTCGCCGCAATTCACTGCCTTCACCCAGCAAGTGGCCGCGTTGATCGGCGACCAGGCCCCGCAAACCATGCTCAACGCCGGCACGCTGCAAAGCTACGGCAAAGGCCTGCAAAAACTCCTGGCGCACCCGGGCATCGAGCATCTGGCCGGGCGCGAGCAGCAGGGCAACCAGGCCCAGCCGCAGTTGTTCAAGGCTGACGCCAGCCTGCTGATCAACGGCGACGAGGCGCTGCAAGAAGAAGTGTTCGGCCCGACCACTGTGTTCGTTGAAGTGGCCGACCAGGCGCAACTGACCGCTGCGCTCAATGGCCTGCACGGCCAACTGACGGCGACGATCATTGGCGAGCCGGCGGATTTCGAACAGTTCGGCGAACTGACCCCGCTGCTGGAACAGAAAGTCGGCCGCATCCTGCTCAACGGTTATCCGACTGGCGTGGAGGTGTGTGATTCGATGGTGCATGGCGGGCCTTATCCGGCGACGTCCGATGCCCGTGGCACCTCGGTCGGGACCCTGGCGATCGATCGCTTCCTGCGGCCGGTGTGCTTCCAGAACTACCCCGACAGCCTGTTGCCGGAGCCGCTGAAGAATGCCAACCCGCTGGGGATCCTGCGGTTGGTGGATGGGGTGATGGGGCGCGAGGCGCTCTGAGTCTCGGGGTGGCCGGCACGTTGTGGTTGGATGTGCCGGCCTCTTCGCGAGCAAGCCCGCTCCCACAATGGATCTACGGCGAACGCGGATTTTGTATCCGCAACAAATCCAGTGTGGGAGCGGGCTTGCTCGCGAAGGCGATGGCCCAGGCAACATCACATCTGGATCATGGCCAAGCCCCACCCCCACATTGGGTTATCATGCCGGTTTTCCCAAAAACGACCGATCCCATGACTGCCGTACCCGACACCCTGCTGCAAGCCCTCGATAAATGCGACATGCTGATCATCGACGGGCTGCACGCATTCGATTTTTCCCTCGACGAGCAGGACCAACTGCACGTCGAATGCATGAACGGTCGCACTCTCGCACGCTGGCGTTTCACCCCGGCGCAAATGCAGGCCGCGACGTTCGACAAGGCCCGCGGGCACTGGAACATTACCAGCGATTCGGGCGATCACCACCTGGAGTGCGTGGAAGCCACCAGCGGCCACGACGATGAGGACGACGAAGATGAAAATGCGTAGTCTCTGGCCGCTATTGATGGCCGGCAGCGTGGGCGCCATGGGCGTCCAGGCGAGCACCGAGGAACGCCATCAACTGCTGGTCGGTTCCTACACCGCCGGCCAGAGCCAGGGTATCTATCGCCTGCAATTCGACAGTGCTACCGGCCAGCTCGATGCCAAGCCGCTGCAAGTGGTCAAGACCGACAACCCATCGTGGCTGACCCTTTCGCCGGACATGAGCCGGCTGTTCGTGGTCAACGAAAACGGGCCGGGACAGAAAGACCCGGTGGGTAAAGTCAGTAGCTACGCCATCGACCCGAAGACCCATGAACTGAGCCTGATCAATCAGGTGCAGTCCCTGGGCAACGAACCGACCCACTCCAGCCTCAGCGGCGACGGTCGGCATCTGCTGGTCAGCAACTATTCGGTGGTCGAAGACCCGGGCGGCACTCTGGCGGTGTTGCCGGTCGCGGCTGACGGCACGCTGTCGCCGCCGGTGCAGTTGAGCAGTCACCAGCCGAGCCGGGTCAATCCCGAGCGACAGATGTCGGCGCATGTGCACGCGGCGGTGTCCTCGCCCGATGGCAAGTACGTATTCGCCAATGACCTGGGGGCGGACAAGGTGTTCGTCTACCGCTACGACCCCAAGGCCAACCCCGAGCTGCCGTTGACCGCTGCCGATCCGGCCTTCGTGCAATTGCCGCCGGGCAGCGGGCCGCGCCATCTGCTGTTCGGCGCCGACGGCAAGCACGCCTGGCTGACCATGGAAATGAGCGCGCAGGTGGCGGTGTTCGATTACCAGGACGGACGCCTGACCCAGCGCCAGTTGGTGGATCTGGCGTCTGGCAAGCCTCAACCGGGCAGGGCCGCTGCGGCACTGCATGCTTCGAAGGATGGCAAGTTCCTGTACGTCAGCAACCGGGGCACCACCAACGAGGTGCTGGTGTTTGCCATCGACCCGACGGCGGGCACGCTGAAAGAGCTGCAACGGCGCTCCGTCGAGGGCGATCATCCCCGTGAATTCAGCCTCGACCCGAGCGGCAGATTCCTATTGATCGCCAACCAGAAGAGCAACCAGATCGTGGTGATCGAGCGTGATCCGAAGACCGGTCTGCTGGGAAAAACCGTGCAGAAACTGCCGATGGATGCGCCGAGCGATTTGAAATTCATGGTGCGTCAATAGACCGCAGGCCCCGTTTTCCGGGGCCTACGCCGTTGTATCAATGAGGCTGATATTCGCTAGCAGTGCAAAGCATTTCAAGACGAGACGCCTCGGCGCGTAAGTTTGCTCCACGGCCCAACCGGGCATGACCGCCAACTGAATCCGAGGACTACCGCCATGAATCTGAATCTCTTCTCCGTAATCGCCGCTTCCGCTATCTCCGCCACCGTGGCCCTGCCAGCCAGCGCCAGCATCGAGATCAGCAACCGGAAAAACCACACCCAGAGCTACACCGAGAAATACCTGCAACAGAGCGCCAACTTCTACGCCGCGCTGGATCACAAGACCCAACACTGAGCGACACGCTGCATCTGAAGCCTGCGATCTTTTCATCTTCACGAAGAGAAAAGATCGCAGGCTTCGTCGTTTCAAGCGCTTGTAAAATTGCTGCTGTAATATCACATGGCCATGTGTTTAAATTTGACGCTGATAAATTGACTCCTTGCCGATAAGGACCTACCCATGGTGATGCGTCTGGCCGTGATGCTGTTATTTCTCTACTCCACCCCGATTGTTTCTGCCGCCCAACCGGTGCCCGGTGAACTGGAAGTGGCGCGGGAGCGATTACTCAGTTTGCTCAGCGATTGACTAGAGCTGGGCACGATCGCCTTTGTGGCGAGGGAGCTTGCTCCCGCTGGGCTGCGCAGCAGACCTTTTTGCGATTGCTGCGCAAATCGAGCGGGAGCAAGCTCCCTCGCCACAGGGGCACCGTGTTTCCTGTACAACCAGCGTGTGGGCGGTTAGTTACTTCGCCATGATCGCGACAAACAGCTCAGACTCGAGAAACCGCTGCAACCAGCGCTGCAGATTCGGGTAGGGCGCCTGGGCGAACCATCCACGGTCGACGTGGGCGAACTGGCGCACGAAGGGCATCAGCGCCACGTCCGCCAGGCTCTGGTGCGGCGCCGCCAGGAACGACCGGCTTTCAAGCAGCGCTTCCAATCTGCGCAGAAAACCTTCGCCCTCGGCCCGATAGTGTTCCGCCGGATGCTCCGGATGACGTTCGGGGTACTTGTAGCGGTTCAAGTGCTGCTTGAACACTTGGTCATTTTCTTCGATCAACGCCGCCGTCAGCGCTTGGCCGGCGGAATCGCCCAGCAATCGCCAGTCCTGCGGATCATGTCGGGCCAAGGCCCAGCTCATGATCTCCAGGCTCTCATCGATCACCCGGCCATCGGCCCACAGCACCGGCACCGTGCCTTTGCTGGAAAGCGCGAGCATCTCGGCCGGCTTGGCCTTCAGGCTGACTTCGACAATCTCCAGGTCCACCGCGCTGTAGCGCAGCGCCATGCGTGCGCGCATTGCGTAGGGGCAGCGGCGAAAGGAATAGAGCACGGGACGGCTCATTTCACTTCCACCGTGCTCAAGCCGTTGCCTTGGCGCCGCACCTGGATCTGCACCGGGATCCGCTCGTGCATTTCCTGCACATGGGAAATCACCGCGACCTTGCGGCCCTGGGCCTGCAATCCATCGAGGGCGTCCATCGCCAGTTGCAGCGACTCTGGATCGAGGCTGCCGAAGCCTTCGTCGATGAACAGCGATTCGATTCTTAATGTGCTCGACGCCATCGAGGCCAACCCCAGCGCGAGAGCCAGGGACACCAAAAAGGTTTCGCCGCCGGACAACGAATGCACCGAGCGCAGTTCATCGCCCATCTCGGTGTCCAGCACCAACAGCCCGAGCATGCTGCCGCCACGCTTGAGGCGGTAGCGGCGCACCAATTGCCGCAACTGGGCGTTGGCGTGGTGCACCAGCAGGTCGAGGTTGTAGGCCTGGGCGAGTTTGCGGAAACGGTCGCCGGTGGCCGAGCCGATCAGTGCATCCAGGCGCGCCCAGCGCTGATACTCGGCGTAGGCCTGTTCGATTTGCTGGGCCAGGGCCTGGTTGGCGTTCTGCCGGCGCTGGTCTTCCGCTTGTTGGGCGCGCAACTCGGCGCACCGTTGCTCGCTGGCGGCGAATTGGTTTTGTAGCTCGGTGAGGGCTTCGGCCAGTTGTCCGGGCAACAGGTTGCCGTTGTGCTGGGCCTGGTGGTTGTGCAGGCGTTGTTCGCGTTCAGTCAGCAGCACGCGGGCCTGCTCGATGGCTTTCTCGCTGTTGAGCAGGCGCTGGCGCAACTGACCGACGTGTTGCTCGTCGAGGCCGAGCAAGGCATCGAGGGCGGCGTCGTCCAGTTCGGGATGAGTGCTGCGCCATTGGGCGATGCCGGCTGCCAGGCTCTGGAGTTCGGCGTCGAGGGCCTGGGCCTGTTCCTGGCGCGCCTTGAGTTCGGCGGCCAGTTGCACCAGCGTATTGCGCAATTCTTGCAGTTGCCGGATGGCCGTAGCCTCTGCGGAACGGGCCTGCTCCAGGGTCTGCTCGAACTGCTGTTGCCACTGCTCGGCGCTGGTGTGTTCGCCCAGCAATTGCGCGAGGGTTTGCTGGCAGGCCTGCTGTTGCTCGGTCAGGGCCTTGAATTGTTGCTGGGCCGCTTCCAGTTGCTGCGCGCGAATCTGCTGGCGGTCCTGTTCCTTCTCCAGGGTCTGCTGGCGCTGGAGCTGTTCGCCGAGTTCGTCGCGCTGCTGCTCCAGTTGTTCGAGGCGTCGGGCGATCTGTTGGTCGAGCTGCATGAAGGCCGCCGCAGGCTCGCTGCGCAGGGCTTGCAGGGTGTCCGCCGGTAACAAACTACTGAAATGACCCAGCTCGTCTTCCAGGCGCTGGCGGTCGCGGGCCAGTTCCTGTTGCTGATTGCTCAGGTGCTGGGCTGCCTGCTGGCTGGCCGTTTCGGCGTTGCGCAATTGCTGCGCCAGGCGTGCCGCGTCCTGCTGCAAGGTGAGCAGGGCGGTTTGCCGCTGCTCGTCCTGATCGATGCGCTGGTGCAACTGGCTATTCTGTTGCATCAGCCAGGCATCGCGTTTTTCGGGATCCTGTGCCAGCAACTGCGCCGACAGCGGATGGGCTTCGAGGCTGGGCGCGAGATTCTGTTGCTGCTGCGCGAGTTGTTCTTGCTGCTGCTTGAGTTCTTTCAGCTGGGCGATCACGCCGCTGTACTGCGCACGCAATTCGATGACTTTTTCGTTGAGCAGGCCCACGGCCTTACGGGCATTGGCCTCTTCGGTTTCATCGTGGCGCCCCAGGCTTTGCAGCAGCGCTTCGGGCTGATGATAAGGATGCTCGACGCTGCCGCACACCGGGCAGGGATGCTCGTCCTGCAACTGGGCGCGCAGTTGCTCGACGCTTTCGCTGCGGGCCAGGCGCTGGCGCTCCAGCAGTTCCCGGGTAACGGTCAAGGTCTGTTCGGCGACCGTCAGTTCGGCCTTGGCTTCGCCGCCTTCGCGCACCAGTCGGTCACGTTCCTGCAAGGCCTGTTGCTGGCGCTGCCCGAGTTCGGTGGCGCGTTTGTCCAGCTCTTGCTGGCTGGCCCATAGCCGAGTCAGCTCTTCGAAGGCCCGCTGTTGCTTGCGGTTGTCTTGCAGCAGGTTGCCCAGCAGCTGGATCTGTTCAGCCACCGCTTCGGGTTCGGCACCGACTTCCTTATAGAGCACTTCAAGATTCTGGCGCTGGCTCGCAAGATCCTCGGCTGTGCGCTTGGCATTGTGTTCCAGCGAGGCGAGTTCGGCCTGGCCCTGGTTCAGCCGGTTGCTGATCAGCACCAATTGCTGAAGGCGGTCACGATAGGCATTCCAGGCCTCGCTCAGCGGTGCCAGAGGCGTGCTTTGCTCAAGCTCGGCGGCGATTCGCTGCAAACGCTCGGCCACTTGTCTTTGCTGTTCGAGCAAGGTCTCGATCGTGCGCTGGCCGTCGGTGCAGGCCTGTTGCGCCTGTTCCTGGCGCTGGGCACTTTGGCTGGCGTCGGCAGTGAGACGGGTCAGCGTGCTTTGTTCTTCAAAGGCCTGGCGCAGCAGCGGCGCGCTGTCGGTGCTTTGCTGTTGCGCTGTCGTCATCGCCTGCTGCGCGACGCCGAGGACTTGTTCCAGTTCGGCCTGTTGAGCCTGCAGGTCGATCTGCTGTTGGGTGAGCTGCCGGATCTGCGCCGCCAGCGGTTCAAGTTGCTGGCTCAACTGCGCCTGACGAATGAACTGATGGCGCTGGGGCGCGAGTTGTTCCAGGCGCGTCAGTTTCACGCGTTCATCCGCCAGGGCGTTCCAATCGGCCTGGGCCTGTTGCAGTTGTTCTGCCGCGCTGGCTTGTTCATCCTGCAATTGACGCAGGTCTTTAAGCCAACTGTGCTGTTGCTCCAACTGCTTGAGTTGCGCCTGCTGGGCCTTGAGCTGCTGCTGGGCTTCGTTGAAACGCTGGTCCAGCTCGGCCCGGGCTTCGGCGGACAAGGGCGTGATGCCGCTGGCCTGGTCCTGCAACTGTTTGTGGGCTTCCTTGGCTTGCTTGGCCTTGTCGAAGGCGCGCCGGCCCAGGCGAGTGTACAGGGCGGTGTCGGTGAGCTTTTCCAGCAGTTCGCTGCGGTCGTTGTCGTCGGCCTTGAGGAACGCACTGAATTCGCTCTGGGCCAGCAGCACGGCGCGGGTGAACTGCTCGAAATTCAGGCCCAGGGCCGCTTCGAGCTGGGTCTTGTACTCGCCTTTCTGGCTTGCCAGTAATTGGTCGTTGCCCAGGTCGCGCAGGCTCTGGCGGCTGGCTTGCAACTTGCCGCCGGCCTTTTCCCGGGCGCGATTGGCTTCCCAGCGCGCTCGGTAGCGGCGCCCGTCGACACCACGAAAATCCACTTCCGCGTAGCCATCGCCGGTGCCCCGGCGCAACA